>Ga0209154_1000009_pt1 | contig 142237 bp, 139 predicted proteins | sample GraSoiAngelo_121_FD_185878 | JGI IMG/M metagenome (GOLD analysis project Ga0209154, IMG submission 185878) | Grasslands soil microbial communities from the Angelo Coastal Reserve, California, USA - 14_0919_12_20cm (SPAdes) (version 2) | ecosystem: Environmental > Terrestrial > Soil >... | reverse complement strand
AGTCAGGAAGTGGAAGAAGAGATTGCTATCGGCCGGCATCACGTCTGGCAGCGGCGGGGCACTGCCAACGAAGAACTGCAGTACGCTTCTCGCGATATCAAGATCGGCATGTTCTTTTGCGTTCTGATCATGTACTTCATCATGCTGTGCACGGGTGCGACCCTGTTCAAGACCGGTCATACCGAAATCAATTCGGCCTACGACGCCGCTCAGGCCTTGCGGCCACTCGCAGGGAACGCGGCAAGCCTGTTCTTTGCGATTGGCATCATCGGGGTAGGGATACTGGCCGTGCCGGTTCTGACCACCGGCCCCGCCTATGCTCTGGCCGAATCTTTCGATTGGAAACACAGCCTCGACCACAAACCCGAACACGCCAAGGAATTCTACTCGGTAATTGTCTTCGCGACTTTAGTGGCAATGGGGTTGAACTTCATAGGCATCAATCCGCTCACGGCTCTGTTCTGGGCGGGAATCATCGAGGGCTTGCTCGCGCCTCCGCTCATGCTCCTAATCATGCTGATCACCAACAACCGGCAGATCATGGGCAGGCATATCAACGGCAGACCGTTAAATATTCTCGGCTGGATTACGACAGGCGTAGTTTTTGCGGCAGCCCTGGGGCTGATCTGGACCTGGATCAAGTAAGAACCGGTGTGGTTCAATGATTCTTGTCATTCCGTCAAGCGCAGCCAGGAATCTGCTCTCCCAAACTCCTTCCTGTTGAGAACTCCCAATTTTGCCTACCCGCTCACGGCACGGCTTCGCTGGTCTCTTCTGAACCCGCACTTTCGTTCCCACGCACGTCGACGGCAGAAACCGAATAGAAATACTTCTTGCCGGATTGCACATTGCGGTCACGAAACGCTGGCGTCTTGACCAGGTCACTATTGATCCTGACGGGCTGCTCGCCCTCTTCGCGGTGATAGACATTGTAGCCAGCGAGGTCAGCGTCGGTGCCGGGCGCCCAGGTCAAATCTATAAATGGTTGTTGGCCGACTCCCGAAAAGACGGCCTGCAGACCCGTGGGCACCGTGGGCGGAAAGATGTCCTTAGCAAAAACATGAACCGGTGGCGAATCGTCGCCTTCCACCTCGAATGGGGGCTGGCCCGCACGCGGGATTCCTGTGACTACGGTTACACGATAATCGTAGCTATTCTGCCACTCGAAACTGTGATCCACCAGCATAGCCTGCGGCGACGTCGTTAACGAAACTTCACCCGCAACCTCGTCCCTGTTGGTTCCTTCCTGGCGTCGATAAACGCGATACAAGTGGGGCAGTCCGGGGACTTCATGTTCATGCAGAATGCCCGTCCAGGTGAGGACCACGCCGTCAGCGGTCACTTCCGCGCGCACGTCATGGGGAGGAGGCAGGGTCGGCACCAGCGGAACCGGCACCTGGTTCGAGAGACCAGCGCCGCGGCCGTGGTGATTGAGAGTCTCAACTGCGTAACTGACCATGGCAGTGGGATTCTGTTCCTGAAGCTCAGTTGGTAGCGTGTCGGTATAGCTGGCCTGGATCGGACTGGGTGCGCTGCCCTTCTTGGGCGAAGAAGAAGACAAAACCAACTTCGATGTGGGAACTTCTCCCACGCTGTCACATTGGTCGATGGGAGCTTGCAGACTCCGGCAAATACGGGTAGGGCCAAGGTGACGCACATTCTGCAAATCAGTTGTCTTGCTCGGAACAGTCCAGGCAAGAAACACCTTGTCGCCCTTGCGTAGGGAGCGCAGGTCAGCGACTGGCTGAGGCAGTTCAAGTGAGGGCGGCAGTGGCGGGCCGGGCGCACCGCACGCCGTAAGCCAGAGCAGAGTTGAGATTGACAGCGCACCAAAGGTCGGGCGGATCATCATGGAGCGGAACTATGAGGGTACCACGGGCGCTGGAAAGGGTTGGGGTCCGGCCAGTGTGGGGACGGGTCTTTGACCCGTCCAGGCGGGTCGCAGACCCGCCTGCACACAATCATACCCCGGCTCATGCAACCAATTCCCGGACTCCATCGCGGAATACTTTGGTGTGCTGGTCAATATCCTCAGCTACCGTTACTGGCGACATCAGAGCCATATTGTGGAACGGCGTAAGCAGGATGCCGCGATTCATGGCATACAGGTGGAGAAAGCGTTCCAATTCAAAATCCATGGCGTCGTGCGCTTCGCTGCCATTGTGAGGCGCGTTGCGTGCAAACAGGTATTCTGCTCGGCAGCCCAGGCGAGTCACGTGCCAGGGTACGCCGAAGTCTGCAATAACTTTCTCTACGCCCGCCGTCCAGCGCTCGGCCATGGGAATCATCCGGTCAAAAGCTTCCTTGGTTAACACCTTCTGGAGAGTGGCCCGCATGGCAGCCAACGAAAGTGCGCTCCCGGCCAAGGTGCCGCCTATGCCGCTGGTGTCGCAATCTTCCAGGCTTTGTTTTTCAGCAATCGACCTTGCCACCGGTTCGGTAAAACCGTAAGCTGCACCGGGCACTCCGCCGGCGATAGGCTTCCCAAAAACCAGGAAGTCGGGATCGAGATTCTCCGCCCGCGTGTACCCTCCAGGCCCAGCACAGATCGTGTGGGTCTCGTCAATGATCAGCAAAGTGCCAACGCTGCGTGTGATTTCCCGCAATGCCTCGTGATAACCCGGGGCCGGATGCACGATGCCCACGTTCGTCATCACGGGTTCAGCCAGCACGCAGGCGACATCGCGCGGTTGTAGCGCCTTCTCCAGGGCTTCCAGATCATTGAATTCGACTACTCTCGTGGTCTCTTCCGGGGGCACTGGTGGACCGATGTTCCCGCGCCGAGCTTTCGCCACGCCGTCTTTCAAAGTGATGAAACTCTCGTCTACGGTACCGTGATAACACCAGTTAAAAACCAGAATCTTCGGACGATTGGTAAGGTGACGCGCCCAGCGGATGGAGAAGCGGTTGGCGTCAGTGGCCGTCAACGCGAACTGCCAATAAGGCAACCCGAATCGTTTCTGAAGTTCTTCGCCGACGAAAATAGAGTCTTCGCTGGGCAACATGAGAGTGATGCCACGCGCCAATTGCTGCTGGACAGCGGAAACAGTAGCCGACGGTGAATGGCCGGTCATCGCGCCCGTGTCGCCAAGGCAAAGATCGATGTAGCGATTTCCGTCTACGTCAAAAAAATACCCGCCCTGGGCCTCGCGAACAAAGGGTGGGAAAGCGCCTGCCCATTTCATCATCCAGTTCATAGGAACGCCGCCCAGCAAGGATTTGCCAGCGCGCTCAAAAAGCGCCTTGGACTTCGGCCGCTCAGCCACAAACTTCTTCTGTTCCCGCTGCATGAGCGATTTGAGGCGTTGATGAGCGATCGGGGTCATAGTCTTCCGAGGTCGGAGTGTACGGGCGCGCACCAAGGAACGCAACTTTTCCTATTCCGTTCCAGAACAGCAAGAAGCAGCGAGGGTACTACAGAATGTATCTCGACAGATCCTGGTCCTTCACGATATCCGTCAGCATCTTGCGAACATAATCGCCGTCTACCGTGACCTGCTCGCCTTTTTTGTCGGGAGCGTTGAAACTGATGTCGTCGAGCACGCGTTCCATGATGGTGTGAAGGCGGCGCGCGCCGATGTTCTCGGTGCCTTCATTGACGCGAAAGGCGAAGCGAGCAACCTCGTCCAGCGCCTCGCGCGTGAACTCCAGCTTCACGCCTTCGGTTTCGAGCAACGCCGTGTACTGTTTCACCAGTGAAGACTTGGGCTCGGTGAGAATGCGGATGAAGTCTTCCATGGTGAGCGACTGCAGCTCGACCCGAATCGGGAAACGGCCCTGTAGTTCGGGGATCAGGTCGCTCGGTTTTGACACGTGGAAAGCCCCGGCGGCTATGAACAGGATGTGGTCGGTTCGTACCATGCCGTAGCGGCTGTTGACGGTCGTGCCTTCTACGATCGGCAAAATGTCGCGTTGCACGCCTTCGCGGGACACGTCGGGCCCGTGTCCGCTCTCGCGTCCGGCGATCTTGTCAATTTCGTCGAGAAAGATGATGCCTGAGTTTTCCACGCGATCGATGGCAACGCGCGTGACCTGGTCCATGTCAATGAGACGTTGTTCTTCTTCCTGGATCAGATACTCGAAAGCCTCGCTGACCTTCATCTTCCGCTTCTTGCTGCGCTGGCCGAAGATGTTGGGCAGCATGTCCTTGACGTTGATGTCCATCTCCTCCACGCCCTGATTGGAGATGATTTCGAACGCCGGGAACGACTTTTCACGAGTCTCGATTTCCACCATGCGCTCGTCCAGCTTGCCTTCGCGCAGTTGCTGCCGCAGTTTCTCCCGAGTGCGGGAGTGAGATTCAGTGACCGAACTGGACCCGTTCAGCACTACTCCACCGCTGGTCGTGTCAGCAGGCTTGGGAGGTGGCGAAGGAGGCAGCAGAATATCCAGCAAACGCTCCTCCGCATTGACCTCAGCCTTGTCCGAGACATCTTCCAGCTTTTCTTCGCGGACCATGTCGATAGCAATCTCCACCAAGTCGCGGATCATGGACTCGACATCGCGGCCGACGTAGCCGACTTCGGTAAATTTCGAAGCCTCAACTTTCAAAAAGGGCGAGTTCGTCAGCTTAGCCAGGCGGCGAGCGATCTCCGTCTTACCCACACCCGTGGGACCGATCATAATGATGTTCTTGGGAATGATTTCTTCGGCGAGATCGGGCGCCAGTTTTTGCCGGCGCATCCGATTGCGCAAAGCGATGGCGACGGCGCGCTTGGCGTCTTTTTGCCCGACTACATACTTGTCGAGCTCAGCCACAATTTCGCGCGGCGTTAGTTCGTCCAGCGCAAGCTGCTCTTCTTCGATGTTTCCAGGTAGGTAAATAGCCATAGTAGAAGGTTCGCAGTTCCCGGTTACAGCTCCTCAAATGTCGCGTTCTCGTTGGTGTAGATGCACATTTTGCCCGCAATCTTCATCGCCTCTTCCGCGATCTGGCGAGCGGAAAGGTTAGTGTGATTGGCCAGAGCCTGGGCTGCAGCCTGGGCATAAGGGCCGCCGCTGCCGATGGCAGCAATCCCTGCGTCGGGCTCAATCACGTCGCCCTGACCGCTGAGCAGAAACGTCTGCTCTTTGTCGCAAACCAGCAACAGGGCTTCAAGATGCCGCAGATACTTGTCAGTGCGCCAATCTTTCGCCAGCTCCACCGCCGCCCGGCCAATATTGCCGTGGTATTGCTCCAGCTTCGATTCGAAGCGGCTGAAAAGCGAAAAGGCGTCAGCGGTCGAGCCGGCAAAGCCTGCCAAGATCTTGTCCTGGTAGAGGCGGCGTATTTTCTTGGCGGTGTGCTTGATAATCGATTCGCCCAACGTGACCTGGCCATCCCCGGCCAAGACCACCTTGCCATCCCGACGTACCGAAAGAACTGTGGTGGAACGCACTGCGCGCTTCGTGTTCATCAGGTCAACTCTCGATTATAGCAGCGGGTTCATGAGGGTGGCCGAGCTTGACGCACAGCAATCCCCTCAGAGGCGAGCGTATACTTCGACAAGCAAAGTAACCAAGGTTCTTCCAGCGCTTATGAGCGCCACGAACAGCTTAGCTTGTCATCCTGAGCAAAGCGAAGGCTCTAGGCATTACAAACAAATACTGAGGATCGTTCGGGCTCTGAAGACCCTGCGCATGACAGCGAGCCTCATACGATGTTAAGAGGGAGCAAAATCATGAAATTTGTTGTATCCCTGATCGCCCTGATCCTGCTTACGTTTTCCGTTTCGGCCCAGACCGCGCAACCCGAGCAGCCGTCCCAGAGCCACCCGATGCACCACCGCATGCAGCACGACCCGTCCGCCATGCATCAGCAACACGTGCAGGCGATGAAGACCCAAGTTGATCAGATGCGCGCCAAGGTTGAAGCCATGAAGGCCAATCTTCCCAGTGTGAAAGACTCCGCTCTGAAGCAACAGCTTCAGAACGATGTCGACCTGTGGGAGATGATGGTCAACCACATGGATCAGATGTCCAAAATGATGGAGGGACATCCGGGCATGATGGGGCACGGCATGGGCCAATCCTGCCCGGGATGTGATATGCATCCGGCTCCTCCTGCGGACAAGAGCCAGAATCCCAAACCGCCGGACAAGGAGTAGGAGATCGCAGCTGCTCAGCAGTTGGAGACGCGGCAATGATTAAGGTAGAGACGGGGCGTGCCCCGTCTCCGATCACAGTCCTTGAGGGTTGCCGTCCCGCCCGCGGCAGTTATCTGCATCGGGCGCCCGGGTACGTTCGGCGCCCAATATCGGTTCCTCGGCTCCAGAGGTGGCGGCACAAGCTGAAGCCGTGCCCTGATACAAACCTAGTTCTTCTTGGTGCGTGCCTACACGCTCACTGTTTCAGGCTTGCCCGCCAGCAGCTGGCGCAGAACAAACTGCAGGATGCCGCCGTTGGCGTAGTATTGAGCCTCCTGCGGCGTGTCGATCCGTACCAGCGCCCGGAATTCCGCGGCCTTTCCGTTGAGGGTGGCGCGGACTTTAGCCTGCCGTCCCGGCGTAAATCTCTCGACCGACTCGCGGATGCCGGTGATCTCGAAAATTTCCTCGCCGGTTAGCTTCAGCGATTCGGCATTCTCTCCGGCCAGGAACTGCAGGGGCAAAATGCCCATGCCGACCAGGTTCGAGCGGTGGATTCGCTCGTAGCTCTCGGCAATCACGGCCCGCACGCCCAGCAGCCGTGGCCCTTTTGCAGCCCAGTCGCGCGACGATCCCGAGCCGTATTCCTTCCCGGCGATGATCAGCAACGGTACTCGCTCCGTCAGATATTTTTCAGAAGCATCGAAGATGGTGATCTCGGCTCCGTCTGGCAGGTGACGCGTGAAGCCGCCTTCCAGATTCGGGACCATTTTGTTGCGCAGGCGCACGTTGGCAAACGTGCCTCGCACCATGACCTCATGATTGCCCCGGCGCGAGCCGTAGGAGTTAAAGTCAGTGGGCTTTACGCCCTGCTCGATCAGGTACTTGCCAGCCGGGCTGTCTTTTTTGATGGAGCCGGCAGGGGAGATGTGGTCGGTGGTGACACTGTCGCCCAGTACCGCCAGCACACGGGCGCCCTTGATATCCTCGACTGCCGCCGGCCGGAGAGCCATATCATCAAAATAAGGAGCGCGCTGGATGTACGTGGAACCCTTATCCCAGGCGTACGTCTCACCGTTCGGCACCGGCAGTGAGCGCCAACGTTCGTCGCCCGCGAACACTTCGCTGTAGCTCTTCCGAAACATGTCGGAATCGATTGACTTCTGAATCGTTTGCTCCACTTCCTGCTGCGACGGCCAGATATCAGCCAGGTAAACGGGCCCTCCGTCTTTCCCTTTGCCGATGGCTTCCTTGCGCATATCAATATCGATCCGTCCGGCCAGGGCAAAAGCCACCACAAGCGGCGGCGACATCAGATAATTGGCGCGAACCTCAGAGTTAATACGCCCTTCAAAGTTGCGGTTGCCTGACAGCACGGAAGCCACCACCAGATTCTTCTCATCAATGGCTTGCGAAATCTCTGCGGGCAGTGGTCCCGAGTTGCCGATGCAGGTCGTACAGCCGTAGCCCACGAGGTGGAATTTAAGCTTTTCAAGGTAGGGACCGAGCCCAGCGCGCTCCAGATAAGCGCGCACTACTTTCGATCCCGGCGCCAGCGAGGTCTTTACCCAAGGAGGAACGGACAAACCACGCTCGACTGCTTTCTTGGCCAGCAGACCGGCAGCCACCATCACCGATGGATTGGATGTGTTGGTGCAGCTGGTGATCGCCGAGATCACCACGCTTCCGTGCCGCAACGCGCTTTTCACGTCGGCAGGCACATGCTCCTCGACCTGGCGGTCCGCCACTCCTACGGCCGCGGGGGCGCCGCCTTCCGCTTCCCACCTTACAACTTGATTCGTCGCACTGGCGGTAGGGTCAGGAGCCGTCGTCTTGGCTCCGGCTTTCGGCTTGATCAACGAAGGCAGCGCCGACTGAAACGACTGCCTAGCCATCGACAGTGGTACACGATCCTGCGGCCGCTTCGGCCCCGCAAGGCTAGGCTCCACGGTTGCCAAATCGAGCGTCAGCAGCTCGGAGTATTCGGCTTGCGGCGTCTTCTCGTCGTGGAACAGACCCTGCTCGCGGCAATAGGCCTCGACCAAAGCAATTTGTTCGTCGCTGCGCCCGCTCAGGCGCAGGTAGCGCAGTGTTTCGTTGTCGATGGGGAAAATGCCACAGGTCGCGCCATACTCGGGCGACATGTTGGCGATGGTGGCACGGTCGGCCAGCGGCAGATCGCGCAGGCCCGGACCAAAATACTCGACGAACTTGCCGACCACGCCGTGCTTACGCAGCATTTCGGTGATCGTGAGCACCAGGTCGGTAGCGGTCGCGCCTTCCCGCAGCTTGCCGGTCAGCTTCACACCCACCACCAAGGGGATCAACATCGAGACTGGCTGGCCCAGCATGGCGGCCTCTGCTTCGATTCCACCGACACCCCAGCCCAGGACGCCCAGACCGTTAATCATCGTGGTGTGCGAGTCGGTGCCCACCAGCGTGTCGGGATACGCTTGACGCTTCCCGTTCGTATCCTGCACGAAGACGACCCGGGCCAGGTACTCGAGATTGACCTGGTGCACGATTCCAGTATCCGGGGGAACGATGGCCAGGTTGTGAAACGCAGTCTGGCCCCAGCGAAGAAACGCATAGCGCTCTTTGTTGCGCTGGAACTCGAGCAGCGCGTTCATGTCGAAGGCGTTGGGCGAGCCGAACTCATCCACCTGGACCGAGTGATCGATCACCAGCTCGGCCGGTTGCAGCGGGTTGATCAGCGCCGCATCTCCACCCAGGCGCTGCATGGCATCGCGCATGGCAGCCAGATCAACCACGGCGGGTACGCCGGTAAAGTCCTGCAAAAGAACCCGGCTTGGCGTGAAAGCAATTTCCTTGTCGGGTTTGCTTTTGCTGTTCCATGCCGCCAGCGCGCGAATGTCCTCCTTCTTCACGTTGCGGCCGTCTTCGGTGCGCAGGAGGTTCTCCAGAAGAATTCGCAGCGAGTAGGGCAGGTGCTTGGTCGAGATGCCCTGCTGGTCGAGCGCGTCAAGCCGGTGGATTTCATATTGCTTACTGCCAACGCGGAGGCTCGAACGGCTGTTGTAGGTACTGACAGACATGAGTGCGGTCCTTTCTTTTCCGTGTGGCCCGGCCCCTGCGGGCCCGCGTCTCGGACCCGGATCACAGACCCGCCCCCACAGCGACGGGGCTACGTGGAGGCTTAAAGCTTATAGTTTAGAACTTCCCCCCGAAGATTTGGTAGAGCAGAAGTGCATTTAAGCTGAGAATCACGCCCACTGTGACGTAGGCCAGCCAGTTGGTGCGGCGGCTGTTTACCAGGTCGCTCATTAAGTCCTTGCGGCGGGTCAGCATAATCAACGGCACCAGCGCGAATGGCAGGGTAAAGCTCAGCACTACCTGCGAGAGCACCAGGACCTTGAGTGGGTCCAAACCTGCGGCAATCACCACGATGGCCGGAATCATCGTAATGAGGCGCCGCCAGAAGATGCTGAACTTGATATTCAGGAAGCCTTCGATAATGACCTGTCCAGCCATCGTTCCCACGGTGGAAGAGGAGAGCCCAGAACAGAGAAGGGCGACGGCAAAAGCAGTCGCTGACAGGCCTCCCAACAAAGGCCGCAACGTTTCATGGGCCTGTTCGATGGTCATCACCGGGCGCCCGGCACGGAAGAAGACGGCGGCCGCCATGATGATCATGGCGGAGTTGACCAGCCAAGCGCCATTCATGGCTGCCAGAACGTCGATCAGTTCGTAGCGCGCATGGTGCAGTTTTTGCAGCCAGGGTTCAGCCGTGTTGCGGGCCGCGCCTTCTTTCAAGCGCGACTGTACTAGCGCGGAGTGCAGATAGACCACGTGCGGCATGACAGTTGCCCCCAACATTGCTACCGCGATGTATACGCTCCCCGAACTGATGTGAGGAATTACGACGTGGTGGACGACCTGCCCCCAATCCGGCTTGGCCAGGAAAATTTCGATGGCATAGCAGGCGGCGATCCCGAATACGAACACCATGATCACCTGCTCCAGTCGGCGGAAACCGTAGAGTTCAGTCGTCAGAATGAGAAATACGAGAGCGCCGGTCAACAGGGCTGACGGCAACATGGCAAGATGAAAGAGCAGGTAGAAGCCCAGGGCGGCGCCCAGAAATTCAGCGAGATCGGTGGCCAGCGCCGAGAGTTCAGCCGCGATCCATAGTCCCAGGTTCACCGTCGGCGAGAACTGATCGCGGCAATTCTGGGGCAGGGTTCGTCCGGTTGCGATTCCCAGCTTGGCGGAAAGGTACTGCACCAAGATGGCCATCGCGTTCGACCACAGCAGGACCCATAGCAGGCTATAGCCGAACTCAGTCCCGCCCTGGATATTAGCCGCGAAGTTGCCCGGGTCAATGTAGGCGACGCTGGCTACGAAAGCCGGCCCAAAATAGTACCAGACCTGGGTATCGCGAAACGATGGGAACCACTTGCGACGAGTACGCCCATTCGCGGCAGGCACGGCGGTTTGAGGTACATCTCCCATCGAGGCAGCGCATTCCTTGAAGAAACGTTGGTTTAGCAGGAGTATACAACAATGAATAAACTACAGTTAACAGGCCGTTAATGCAGGTTGGCGCCATGCCGGGCTGTGACCCAAACTCTCCCTGCCGCGGTGTTGCCCAGTGAGATCGTTCCGGCATCAGTTCCCAAGGTCAGAGTATCGTCGTAATTCCGTGCTAGGACGTGAATCCGGGCGCCCGGACGCACCCCGCGGTGCTCCAGGAATTCCAGGAGGCGCCGGTCCCGCTCGTAAATGCCGCTCACCAGGTAGGCTTTGCCGGGAGTCGCCTCAGCTAACAGAACAAGGCCGCGCCGGCGGCGGCTGTCAGGACCCTCCAGTTCGCTTAAATTGCCGTGCGGACACGCGCCGCCGCGTCCTAACCGGGCTAACAGCTTGGCCTCGAAATCCGGCGACACAGCATGCTCTAGGCGCTCGGCCTCATCGTGCACCTTGTACCATTCCATCCCGAACATCTCGGCCAGCATGCGCTCGATGAGGTGGTGTCGAAGCGTCAGCTTGCGGGCGATCTTACGTCCGGCGGCGGTTAGTCGGACGTTGCCATCCACGTGCACGCGCACCAGTCCGTCTTTTTTCAGACGGCGCAACGCCATCGTGACCGCGGGTGGCGAAACCGAAAGCCAGTGCGCCAGGGTTGCAGAAATTACGCTTTCCCCCTCGCTCTCAGCTTCCAGAATGGCTTTAAGGTAATCCTCTTTCGAGACCGTGATCATCTGGCAAGCATTATACGGCGAGAGTTAAGCATAGTTAATCGTGCTGTATATGCATTTGTCAATTCCTCGGCTCATTCCTCGGCTCATTTGACATCGCTTCCAATGCCCCCTACCCTTGTCTGTTCAATTTCCATGAAGGTTCTTGTCATCGGCAGCGGGGGTCGCGAGCATGCGTTGGTGTGGAAACTGCGGCAATCTCCGCGTGTGTCGAAGGTTTACTGCGCTCCGGGCAATGGAGGTATTTGCCGGGAAGCGGAATGTGTTCCTGCGGATCTCAAGAGTCTCGACTCCTTGCTTTCTGTCGTAAACCAGATCAAGCCTGACCTCACTATCGTCGGTCCGGAACTACCGTTAACCCTGGGTCTGGTGGATGAGTTCACCACCCGCGGCTGGCCAATTTTTGGGCCGACCAAGGCGGCAGCGCGGCTGGAGTCGAGCAAGAGCTTCGCCAAGTCTTTCCTGCAGCGGCATCACATCCCGACGGCGCGTTACGCCATCTGCAATTCGATTGACGATGTGATTGATGCCCTTCCTCATTTTTCTCCTCCGATCGTCGTCAAGGCCGATGGCCTGGCCGCCGGCAAGGGCGTGGTGATTGCCAAGAGCAAAGAAGAAGCCGCTTCCGTCGCCACCGAGATGCTCAGCGGCCGAATGCTGGGTGAAGCCGGATCACGCGTCGTTCTGGAAGAATGCCTCGAGGGAGATGAGCTTTCCTTTCTCGTCTTCAGCGATGGCGAACGGGTGGCCCCGTTAGTCGCAGCACAGGATCATAAAAGGGTAGGCGACGGCGATACCGGCCCCAACACCGGGGGAATGGGAGCGTACTCCACGGCCAACATCATTGACGACAAGATGCGCGACTGGTTGGTCAATCACATTGCTCGACCTGTGGTCGTCGGCATGAAAGACGAAGGCAGCGAGTTCAAAGGGGTTTTGTACTGCGGATTGATGATGACGGCGCGCGGGCCGATGGTGCTGGAGTTCAACTGCCGCTTCGGTGATCCGGAAACCCAACCCATCCTTATGCGCCTGGACAGTGACCTGGTAGAGGCCATCGAAGCTTCCATCGAAGGCCGGGTGAGCGATGGCGATTTTCGTTGGTCGCCGGATGCGTCCGTGTGCGTGGTGATTTCTTCCGGCGGATATCCGGGCACGTACGACACGGGCAAGAAAATCATGGGAATGGAAGAGGCCGCCAAGCTGGAAGGCATCAAGATCTTCCATGCCGGTACCACCGAACGGGATGGTGCGTTCTACACGACTGGCGGGCGCGTGCTGGGAGTGACTGCGCGGGCGGCTGATCTGCCCGCTGCGGTGAAACGAGCGTACCAGGCGGTTTCCTCCCTCGGATTTGAGGGTGCGCACTACCGCAAGGACATTGCCGCACGGGCGCTGATGAAGTGAGTTGTGGGGACGGGTCTCTGACCCGTCCAGGCGGGTCGAAGACTCGCCTCCACCTGGAAATTCGAGGAAGGGAAGGCATGAGCAAACCAGTTGTCTCGATTGTTATGGGGAGCGACTCCGATCTGGACATCATGCGGGAAGCGGCAAGCAGCCTGGAAGAGTTTGGAATCGGTTACGAAATCGACGTCACCTCGGCGCACCGCTCGCCGGATCGCACGGCGGAGTACGCCAAAAGCGCTGCCGGACGCGGCATTCGTGTGATCATAGCCGGCGCGGGCGGCGCCGCCCACCTGGCGGGCGTGATTGCGGCACACACCAGCCTGCCTGTCATCGGCGTGCCCATTCCGTCCACACCGCTGAACGGACTCGATTCCTTGCTGGCCACGGTGCAGATGCCGGCAGGGATTCCTGTAGCCACTCTCGCGATCGGGAAAGCGGGCGCAACCAACGCTGGGATTCTGGCCGCGCAGATCCTCGCGCTATCGAGCGCCAGCCTCGGCAAGAAAATGCGAGCGCATAAAGAGAAATTGGCGAACAGCGTGGAAGAAAAATCGAGAAAACTCAAGATCACCCTGGGAACATAATCAAGGAACCCAGCGGAGTCGAAGGATCCCCTACAAGCTTTCCTATAGTTTGAGTTCTTTAAGATATTTCCGGAACTTCTCGCCCAGGTCGCCCCTTTTCAGGGCAAATTCCACGGTGGCTTTCAAGAAACCCAGCTTGTCGCCGGTGTCGTGACGCTTTCCTTCGAAGACATAGGCGTAGATTTTTTCTTTCTTCAGCAGAAGGTGCATGCCGTCGGTAAGCTGGAGTTCTCCGCCGCTGCCCGCCTGGGTTTGGGACAGAGCCTCGAATACGGCCGGCGTTAGAACGTAACGTCCTATAATCGCCAGTTTGGAAGGCGCATCTTCCATCTTCGGCTTCTCGACCATGTTGTTGATCTCGAACACGCGCCCGCCAAACCGGCCATCGGAGGGCTTGACGTCGAGCACGCCATAGGCAGAAATCGCCGGACCCTCGACTACCTGCGTGGCAATAACCGAGCACTGGGTCTCATCGAAAACGTCCATCATTTGCTTCAGGCAGGGGACGGTCGAGTCCACCACGTCGTCGGCGAGCAATACGGCAAATGGTTCGTTGCCTACCAACTCGCGAGCCATAAGGACGGCATGGCCCAACCCTAGCGCCTCTTTCTGCCGTACGTAGGCCACGTGAATCATGTCGGATATCTGACGTACGATCTGCAAAAGATCATTTTTGCCCTTCGCCTCCAGCAGTTTTTCCAGTTCATAGCTCTGATCGAAGTGGTCCTCGATCGCCGTCTTGCCCCGGCCGGTCACGATGATGATCTGATTGCAGCCTGCCGCCAAGGCTTCTTCTACGCCGTACTGGATGATGGGCTTGTCCACTAGAGGCAGCATTTCCTTAGGCTGTGCCTTGGTTGCAGGCAGGAAGCGCGTGCCCAGACCTGCGGCGGGGAATACAGCTTTGCGAACTTTCATTTTCATAAGTAGTGGTCTGTGTCCAGTGGTCAGTGATTCGTAGAAAACCAATCAGTGCGACCGATGATTCTACGCTCGAAGCAGCTCGCTAGTCTGCACCGACCTCATCGGCGGGAGCTCCCGCGAGTTGATCCAACAGATTCCTGATGTGCGAAAGAACTTCGTCAGCCCGATGAACCTTGAGATTGAACTTCAGAATCCCTGCCGGCGTGAACTGCGCACCTGATTGGGAGGAAACGAAACGCGCCAGGCGCTCGGGGTCTACGTTTGCGTTCTCGCGAAAACGGATGCTGACTTGCTCCCGCTTGCGCTCAATTCCCGTCACGCCCACACGCGCGCTCAGCACCTTCAGCGTGGCATACTCCAGCAGGTTACGCACGGCGCCGGGCGGCTCGCCATAACGATCTTCCAACTCGGCCCGGACGTCAGCCAGTTGCGATTCGCTCTCGACCCCGGCAATACGTTTGTACATGCGCAGGCGTTGATTCTCTTCGCCAATGTAGTCGGCGGGAATACGGATATTGAGCCCAAGGTTAAGCTGAATCTCTTCTTCTTCCGGCGCAGCCTCACCCTTGAGTTCGCGGACCGCGCGATCCAACATGCTGGTGTATAGCTCGAAACCAACGGCATCAATATGGCCGCTCTGCTCGCCGCCCAGCATATTTCCCGCGCCACGCAGTTCCAGGTCGAGGGCCGCGATTTTGAAGCCGGCGCCGAGATCGGAGAACTCCTTCAACGCGGCCAGCCGCCGGCGCGCAACCGCTGTCAGCTCGACTTCGGGTGGCAGCAAGAGGTAGGCATACGCCCGACGATTCGATCGTCCCACCCGCCCTCTCAATTGATACAACTCAGACAATCCGAAGCGCTCGGCACAGTTGATCAGAATGGTGTTACACAGCGGAATGTCGAGCCCGTTCTCGATAATGGTGGTCGATACCAGCACATCCGCCTCGTGATGCATGAACTTGAACATCACTTTTTCCAACTCGCCTTCCGTCATCTGCCCATGTCCAACGGTGATCTGTGCCCGTGGCACAAGTTCCTGGATCTTGGCCGCGATCTCCCAAATCGTTTCCACACGGTTGTGGACGAAGTAGACCTGGCCGCCACGATCGATTTCCTGTTCGACCGCCGACTGGATGAGCTTCTCGTCCCAGGCGGCGACCACCGTCTGAATGGCCATACGATCTTTCGGGGGCGTTTCGATCACGCTCATGTCGCGCAAGCCCACCAGTGACATGTGTAGCGTGCGCGGGATGGGTGTCGCCGACATCGTAAGCACGTCCACCTGCTTGCGCATCTGCTTGATTCGTTCCTTGTGCCGCACACCGAAACGCTGTTCTTCATCCACGACCAGCAGGCCGAGATCGGAGAACTTCACGTCTTTGGAGAGCAACCGATGCGTACCGATCAAGATGTCAATTTTCGCCGCTTCCACCTTTTGCAAGATGTCTTTCTGCTCTTTGGCGGTGCGGAAGCGGCTGATCATCTCGATGTTGACCGGGCAAGCCGCAAAACGCTGTTTAAAGGTCTCGTAATGCTGGAAAGCAAGCACGGTGGTGGGAGCCAGGACCGCGACCTGCTTATTGTCACCAACCGCCTTGAAGGCAGCGCGCATCGCCACTTCCGTTTTGCCGTAGCCCACATCGCCGCACAGCAGCCGGTCCATGGGCTGCGGCGACTGCATGTCTTGCTTGACATCCACAATCGCCTGTGCCTGATCTTCGGTCTCACTGTACTCAAACGAGTCTTCAAATTCTTTTTGCCACTCCGAATCCGGGGGGAAGGCATGTCCTTCGACCGTCTTGCGCTCGGCATAGAGCTTGAGGAGTTCGTCGGCCATATCTTTCATGGCCTTCTTTACCCGTGCTTTGGTCTTGGCCCAGGTGGCAGTGCCCAGATGGCTCAAAGCAGGCTTCGCTCCTTCAGCCGAGCGGTATTTCTGAACCAAGTCCAGCCTGGTGAGCGGAACATACAGCCGGGCGGCTTCCGCAAATTCCAGCAGCATGAACTCGGTCGGACCATCGCCCTGGTTGATTTCCTTCAATCCTTGGTATTGGCTGATGCCGTGCTCGACGTGCACGACGTAATCGCCAACCTGCAGGTCGCGGAAATCGGAGAGAAATGCGGAGACTTTCGATTTCTGTCGCAGCGGGCGGCGAAGGACGGCTTCGGATTCGTCGAACAGATCACGGGAGCCGAAAATCGCCAAACTTCCTTCGGGGAGAAGCACTCCATCCGGGATGTAGGCTCTTACCAGAGTGGTGGTGGTGAACACTTCTCCTGCAAAATAGGCGGTTTCATCGGCGTAACTCTCCCCGCCTCGAGTGCGGCTTCCCAAACGGAACGGAACGTTGTACTCCGTGAAGATGTCGGCCAGACGCTCGAGTTCTCCGGTATTAGCCGCGGCAAAGAGCACGCGCTTGCCCTCGGCTACTAGCTTCTGCACTTCTTCCAGCATTGCCGGAACGCAGCCGTGAAAACGCGGCGTCGGTTGCGAGAGAACAGCTACGGGCTCACTGCCGTCGCGAGTGATTCCGAGGTGCTCCATCTCGACGCCATGACGAGCCGCTAATTTCTGGTTCAAATCTTCCGGGGACAAATACAGATCCTCTGGCCGAACCAGGTTACCCACTCCGCTGCGCTCGTGAGCCTCGGTGATACGCGACCAGATACGCTCCACCTCGGATTTCACGCTGTCGGGCTCATGCACAACCACAGCCGCCTGCGGCATTAGATCGAGTATGCTGCGATCTGCGCCGGCAACCGGCGCATAGAATTCCCAGCCGGGAAAGACGGTTACTCCGCCCGCCTTTAAAGCCTGCTCAACGATGTCTTCCGCTCCGGTGATGCGTCTTCCCGAGAGACGCGCGTGAATGGCTCCCAACAAGTCCTCACTGACCGGCGTTTCGGTCAACGGCAAAAGCAACGCCTCGTCCACCGGATTCGACGAGCGCTGGCTGGCAGGATCGAACTTGCGGATGGACTCCACTTCGTCGCCGAAGAATTCAACCCGCACGGGGCGGTCCGCTTCCGGGGAGTAGACATCCAGGATGCCGCCCCGAAGCGCGTATTGTCCCGGCATCTCGACCACATCGGCCGCCGCGTAGCCAACCGTGTTCAGGTGTTGGATCAAGGCGTCGATGTCGATCGTCTCGGCTCGCCGCACGGTGCGCGCCAAGTCGCTGTAATATTCGGGAGAGCGTAGCCGGATGGCAGCAGCGGTCACGGGCGCAACCACGATGGATGCCGCGCCAGTCGCAATCTTCCAGAGGGCCGCCGCGCGCTCCTCCTGGATTTCCGGATGAGGCGAGAGATTTTGAAAAGGTAGGACGTCGCGGGCCGGAAACGAGACTACTGCGCTGGGTTCACACGCGCCGGTCAGCTCCGAGAAGCCCTGCAAGACCGGGAGCACCTCTTCAGCGGCCCGGTTATCCGGCACAACCACGATTAAGGGCCTGCCTGCCGCCCGCTGCAGCAAAACCAGCATTAGAGCTTTGGCTGTGGGTGTCAGTCCGGAGACAATTATTCGCCCCGTGCCCTCTTTCAGGTGGGAGGCTACACGCGTGAAGGCGGCAATCTTTTCCGCGTCCGCAAAAACCTCGCGGACGAAAGGCAGGACCATCGCCTGACTATTCTAGCAGTAGATAACTTAGGGCGAGAGCCGGGACGACCTCTGGGCATGGGCGCCGTTCGGTCGTTGAAGCAGGCTATGTACCTCAAGAATGAAAAAGGGCCGGCGCACCGGCCCTTCTGGCAAACTGCAATCAGCGGGTTTACCGCGGGTTTTCCGACATCGGCTTCTGCTCCGACATCGGCTTGTGCTTGTTTTCGTTCTTGTCGTACTTCAATTCACGGTTCATGAAAGCCGAGGGGTCCTTCTGCAGCTCGGCGCGGACTTTCTCATGCTTGTCGAGCCACTTGCTCAGCTCCGGATGGCTGCTGATGTAAGTGGAATCGTTGACTTTCTGGGGATCCTTCTGCAGGTCCTGGGCGATGTCGGGATGCTTGTCCAGGAACTGGTCAAAGCTCTTGACGTCTTTCCGGCTGACATTGCTCGAGCTTTGCGCAGTTTGCGAAGAGGCGGCCTGGTCACGATCGTGATCGCGGTCCTTATCGCCGCGTTCCTGCTCGCGTTCCTGAGTAGTAGCAGGCTGCTGGGGCGCGACGTCCTTGTCGGGCGTGGGACGCACGCCGTTGTCCTGATCCGGCAGAGTCTGACCGGGCGCGGTTTGCGCCGGTGAGCTCTGGCTTGGCATGGTCTGACTTGGCGAGGTCTGGCTCGGTGAAGTCGGGGCCGGTTCAGCCGGGGACGGCGAACTTTGTGTCGCGGACGGTTGCGCCGGCTCAGATTGCGGTTTCGTGCTCTGCGCCGAGGCGCCCAGCACCATCGTTAGGCACAGCGAACCCGCCATCAAGCCTGTGCGCCAATGTTTAGTTACGAAATTGTCCATGTTCTGCTCCTCCGTTTGAAGCCTTTTTGAAGCCTTTTTTGGTTTTTGGCTACGCGCAGAGGTAAAAGCAAACGGACTGCCATAGGTGAGTAGCTGCTTGCTGGTATGAGGATCAGTTAGTTATGGCGAATGGCGGGAAACCGGCACCCGGCACGTGAATGTGTTTTTTACGTTCGGCGTTTGCGCTGCTCACGCTGGAGCAGGATGGATACAGGGTTTCGCGGCTGATTCTCGGGTGTCGTCTGTAGGTGTTCCGAAAAAGGGTTCAGCCTGCGATGAAAATGAGTTCGTGACCATCGGGATCCTGGATCGCCGCCCACCGTTCCGTACCTGCGGCGCGCGAACCTTCCCGAATGACAAAGCCCTTCTTGCGCAGCATTGCCATCGTTGTGTCAAGATCCGTGACTTCTATCCCTATCTGGTTGGGTTGGGCTGGCGGGTTGTCCTGGGAGAGGTCGACGCAGACCGGCACTCCCGCAACGGATACCTGGAAGAACTCGCCTGCTTTTTCGCTCATGGTTGGAAATCCGAGCTTGTCCACATAGAACTCACGTGCCGCTGCGAGATTCTTAGTGCGAATGGTAAAGAACTGCAGGCGGCGGATGGGGAGGCTGGACACTCCGGTGATTCTAGATTGCTAATCTGTCAAAAGACTAGCTACGGAGGAGGGCCCTGGTCAGACACGTAGGGCCGCCGCTGCCATTAGTGCATAGTTCGCTGCCAGGGAAAGTGCGAACATCAAAACCGGCGCGTCGCAATCGCTCATTGGTTCGCTCGTTCTCCTTTAACGCGAGCAAGCGTCGGCGGCCCAGCGAGAGCACATTGCAGGCCAAAGTGTTGCGCTCCGCCGGCTCGATCTGAACAAACTTGTATCCGCGACTACGCAGCAGTTCGACGGTTTCCACCGCCAGCCAAGGCATATCCGCTAGACCAGTTTCTTCATCCAGAAGGCTGATCAGCGACATCAGGTGCAAACATGCGGAGGGTCCCGAGCCGTAGGGCAACGGCGCAGGGATCACCTCGACCCCCTTCGGCTTCAACAACGCGCGCATCTGTTCGATCCCGGCGGCATTGGTTCGATAGCCCTGCCCGATGAGCAGGGTCTCCGAGTCGAGCCAGACCATGTCGCCTGCTTCTGTGGTTCCCGGAGCTTCGATCTGTCCAAGGATCGGAATGCCAAGCCCCTGACAGAACTGGCGATGCTCATTCGCTTCCGCGACACGGTTCGGCTTCCCCGGACGCATCAGGATCAATCCGAAGTCGGTGGGAAGAGAGATATCGTGCGCGTACACCGCGTCCAGCGAAAACTTAGCCGACCGACGGAGATTAACGACTTCGGCGCCGGCGGACTCGAGTTCCCGGCACATTGCTTCGTGCTGAGCCTGCGCGGCGAGAAAATCTGGAGCCTGCAGAAAGCCGAGCTCTCGCCAATGGCTCACGTTTCCCGGCTCATCCCAGCCCGCATTCTGCGGCGAGCACACCATCACGCGCTCCAGCATGCCGACCATGGAATGTCCGTTGAAATGACGAGTAGACATGAACCGTTGCGCTTCCGACCAGAAATCTAAATGGCTGTCCGGGCAAAAGCAATCTGGCAGGAAGTTCTGCGTGGCCGCGGGTCTCTGACCCGCGAATGGCGGCGGAATGGGATTATCCATCAAACCGCGCCTTGGTTAAGCGGATCGCAGACCCGCCGCCACACGGGAAACACAAAATGCAAAAGGACAGCTCGGAGCCCCCGAAGCTGTCCTGAGACCCTCCCGGTTAGAAGGGCATGTCACTGCTTGCAGAGTATCCCGGGTCTATTTCAGCAATGTTGCACAAGTATGAATTTTCAGTAAATTCGCGATGCTCATCCAGCTACCCGGGTCTCATCCGTCCGTGTCGTGCGCTTGATCACAACGTCATGTGATCCGCCCGATAGTTTCCCGCCGCCCATTCGCTGTTATAGTTGGACGTTTGTTGGCCGTGCCCAATCGCGGCCGCCAGCCTCGGAGGGTCGCCGCATGCCCCGCAAGCTCGAACAATCCCGCAGACTACAAAAACGCGCCGAGCAGATGATCCCTGGCGGAGTTAATTCCCCGGTGCGGGCATTTCGCGCTGTAGGCGGCGATCCGCCGTTTATCGTGCGTGGCCAGGGCTCCCATCTCTGGGATGCGGATGGCAACGAGTACATCGACTACATAGGCTCCTGGGGTCCGCAGATTCTCGGACATGCCGCTGCCCAGGTGGTGGAAGCCGTTATTTCTGCCACCCGCAATGGCACCAGCTTCGGCGCCTCAACTCCCGCAGAAGCTGATCTCGCAGAGTTGGTGATCTCAGCCTTTCCGCATGTGCAAAGAGTGCGCTTTGTAAGCTCCGGGACGGAGGCGACGATGTCGGCGATCCGCCTGGCGCGGGCCTATACCAAACGCAAGTACATCGTGAAGTTCGAAGGCTGCTACCACGGTCATGCCGACGCTCTGCTGGTGAAGGCCGGCTCGGGAGTGGCTACGCTCGGCATTCCCGGCTCTGCCGGCGTCCCTGAAGAATTCACCCAGTTCACACTGGCGTTGCCCTTTCACGACATTGATGCCCTGGAAGAAGCTTTTAGCAGGTTTAAGAACCAGATTGCCTGCGTGATTGTGGAACCCGTAGTCGGCAACATGGGCTGCGTGCCGCCCGCGCGGGGGTATCTGGAGGCGGTACGTGCGGTTACTTCGAGAAACGGCACCATGCTGATCTTCGATGAGGTGATGACGGGCTTTCGCGTCGCCTTCGGAGGCGCACAGGAGTTGTATGCCATCCGCCCCGACCTGACGACCATGGGCAAGATTATCGGCGGAGGACTGCCCGTTGGCGCCTACGGAGGTCCAACCGAGATCATGGAACTAGTCGCGCCACTCGGGCCTGTGTACCAGGCTGGAACACTGTCCGGCAACCCCCTGGCCATGGCTGCTGGTTGCGCCACTCTTCGCTACCTCCGCGCACATAGGGAAATTTACGCCCAGCTTGATAAACTCGGCGGCGAACTGGTGGCGGGAGTTGCCGCTGCAGCCAAGGACGCCCGCGTGCCAATGACCTACAACCGCGTGGGTTCGATGTTCACCTGGTTCTTCACCCGGGGCCCCGTCACCGATTGGACCTCGGCGGCCAAGTCCGACACGGAGGCGTTCGCTCGCTTCTTCCGAGCCATGCTGGACAATGGTGTGTATTTGCCGCCCTCGCAGTTCGAGGCCGCATTCCTAAGCGCCGCGCACACGGAAGAAGATATCCGGCGGACCGTCACCGCAGCCAAGCAGGCTTTTGCGCTCGCTCCCGCCTGATCAACCACCGTGCGGGTCTCTGACCGCCTCCAGATGGAGCTATCCAGAGTTTTTGAATGAACCTATCTTCGACCGCTCGGCATGAATGACACAGGCAACTGCACCCGAGGGTTATCCCCGATCGTTGTACACTCTGTTCATGCCGCGTGAGAGTCCGGGCCTTTTCCCGACGCACAGCAACGCTCCCGATTCTTACCTGGTCGCTTACATTGATGGCGGAGCACGGGGGAATCCCGGGCCGGCCGGCTACGGCGCTTTCATCAAGGACCAATCCGGAAACAAGGTTGCCGCGCTCAGTAAATATCTTGGCCGGCAAACCAATAACTATGCCGAGTACAACGGGTTGCTGGCCGCTTTGGAGTATGCGCTGCAAAACGGCCGCAAAGCATTGAAGGTTATTAGCGATTCCGAGCTGCTGGTGAAGCAGATTCGCGGCCAGTACAAGGTCAAAAGTCCGGCACTGCAGGAGCTTCATCGGCGCGCACAGGAGCTGATCCAACGATTGGATTGGTTTTCCATCCAACATGTGTTGCGTGCGCAAAACCGCGAGGCCGATGAATTGGCAAATTGCGCAATGGACGAAGGAATGGGTCGCCGCACCAATGGAGCCACGGGCGTCCCTTCGCTTCGCTCAGGGCAGGCTCTCGGCCATGCCAGTAGCGAGGAATTTAATGGCGTCGTGCGGAACGGTGTAATCGAGCTGTCGGACGGCGAATTGCCGGAAGGCACACGCGTGCAGGTGCGGGTGAAACGCTAAGCAGAGCCGAATTGCGCCCGGCTTGAACGGAACGGAGATCCTCCCCAAGCACCGCCATCACTTATTCCGCAGCTGAGGTGTGATCGTGGACGATTTTCCAGCCGTCCGGAGACTTTCGGAAAATCAAAGTGAACAATCCGTGCGGCGTTTTGGCGTCCGTCATGGTCAGCTTCCACCCGCCGCGCACAAATGCGGAATCCGGGCCCAGCACCTCAATCTGGAGATCGGAGAATTCCAGCTTCCCCATCTCGCGACCCTCACCCTGGTAGCGCTTGCGATAGCGATCCAGCGCCGCCTGCCAGCCCTTGGCCACTTGGTCGCCGGAAAAGAATGTAAGGCTCGGCGAGTTCCAGTAGCCGGTCATGAAGGCCTCCAGGTCATGACCATTCCAGGCCTGTACCTGGTTTTGCAGTACCTTCTCAATGGCGGCCTTCTCCGATGCTTGGCCAAAAACCAAAGCGGAAATGGATAGAACGACGAATGCGACGGTTGCACGCATGCTCGACTCCACGGTTCAACAGTGTCGCACAGGAGATGACAGATTTAGAGTAATTTAGAGATTTGAGTCCTTCAGGAAAGCAGATTCCTCGCTTGGCTTGACAAGAACAGAGCTAAGAAAAACCACGGATTGACACGGATGCGACGGGCCAGATCCGTGAGATCCGTGGCCGTGTTTTTTCCTTTTTAGGACAGCGACAACCGCAGGGATCCTTCGCGGCTAAAAGCCGCTTGATGACATCTCGGAGAGGTTAGACGCGACTTTTCTTGGCCGCCTTCACGGCGGGGACCCCAGCGACTTCCCATGGCCGTTTTGGCCGTTCCGGCCCGGGCTTGTCGCGGTCTTCGACGCGGTCGTACTGGTAGGCCTCGCTGACGGTTCCCAGCGACTCGTTGTAGAGGCTGGGCAGGCTCAGGGCTTCCTTCATTTCTTCGGTGAACTGGTGCAGGGCTTTGAGATGGTCGGCCGTGGCGGCAATTTCCGCTTTGGAGGTCTTAAGTACTTGCTGGTATCCCTTATTCACCAGCTTGGAGATCTCGCTCCCGACCAGGTAGCCGGGATAGGCAAAAATCTTCACACCTTCGCCGCCGTTTTTCTGGATGGCGGCCGAAACGTTGTACTTTTTGAAAAACACCCGGCTCTGTGTCCCTGGGGCCTCGATGAGATCGAACCCATGATCCCGCAGCCAATTGACCGCGTCTTCGTAACTGCGCTGCTCCACCTTGTCTGCCATTGGTTCCTGCTTGTTTCCTTCTTGCGCCAAATTAGATGCTCGGTTTCAGAATCGGGTACTTTGCCACTTCTTGCTTGGATCTAAACCGATTCTTCTATAATCTAAAGACAATTAGTAGTACCCCTTTTTCCATTTTTTGGGCACATTACGATAGTCACGGGGTTTCCGTTCAACATGTTCAGGCCGTCGCCCAAAGTCGCGGAAGTTGCTCACTCTGCAGCACATGGGGGAGTTCCCGTCCGTCCCGGCCTGGGTGAGGACCCCTTGCAACGTATTGGCAACACGCCCTTGGTAGGGTTCGAAACCCTGACTCGCCACCTGCCTAACGTGCAAATCCTGGGCAAGGCCGAGTGGTTCAATCCCGGAGGATCGGTCAAAGACCGGGCCGCGGCTAATATCCTGGCCGAGGCTCGCCGGTTGGGGAAATTCGGACCCGGTAAGATACTCCTCGACTCGACCAGTGGCAACACAGGCATCGCCTACGCCATGATCGGCGCCGCTCACGGCTTCCCGGTTACGCTGTGCATGCCGGAAAACGTTTCGCTCGAGCGCAAGCGTATTCTGCAAGCCTACGGCGCAAACATTATTTATACCGACCCGGGGGAAGGGTCGGACGGTGCCATCCGAAAGGCGCGCGAGCTTTTCGCCGCCGAGCCGGAGAAATTTTTCTACGCCGACCAGTACTCGAACGAAGCCAACTGGCGCGCCCACTACCAGACGACCGCCAAGGAGATCTGGTACCAGACCCAGGGCCGCATTACCCATTTCGTCTCCATGCTCGGCACCAGCGGAACGTTTACCGGTACGACGCGCCGCTTGAAAGAGTTGAACCCGCACATCCACTGCATTTCGCTGCAGCCGGACTCCGCTTTTCACGGCATTGAAGGCGCCAAGCATATGGCCAGCGCACTCGTGCCCAAGATTTACGATCCCAACCTGGCGGATGACAACCTGGAAATATCAACCGAAGCTTCTTACGAGATGGTAAAGCGCATGGCCCGGGAAGAGGGTCTGCTGGTCGGCATATCCGCCGGCGCCGCCGTGGTCGGCTGCCTGCAGGTGGCGGAGAACTTGAAGAAGGGACAGCAGGCAGTTATTGTCACAATCTTGTGCGACTCCGGCGATAAGTATCTGAGCGAGAGATTCTGGGACGAAGCGTAGAAATTGACGAATTTACGAATTTTAGAATTGTCGGATTAGAGAAAGCGCTTGGTTTGAAATTCTTCAATTTGGAAATTCGACATTCGAAAATTCCTCCATGTTGAAGATCCCCCAAAAGGAATATCTGGCCATTCGGCAGCACGGCGAGGAGACCTATCCCCACGAGTGTTGCGGGGTTCTCCTGGGGACCGCAGATGGGGACGAGCGCGTGGTCACCTCTTCTGCCCGATGCGGGAATACGCGGGTTGACTCGCCCCACAATCGATACCACATCGATCCCAAGGAACTGGTGCGTATTCAGCGCGAGGGCCGCGACCGGGGTGAAGATATCGTCGGCTTCTATCATTCGCATCCTGACCACCCGGCGCGCTGGTCTCCGACTGATCTGGAGGAAGCACACTGGTTGGGTTGTTCCTACCTGATCACCAGCGTGGCGAAAGGCAGGGCGGACCTGACGAATTCCTTCGAGCTTGCCGGAGATGGGGAGAGTCAGAAGAAGTTCTTGGACGAGCCGATCCAAGTTGTATAGCAGTGTGATTTTTTTAGCAGAGAATCAGAGTCTTGGCTCTACCCGCTGGATTCTTCGGGACCTGGCGGTCCCTCAGAAATGACGGCATGATGTTCACGTCGTCATTCTGAGCCCCGCGGAAGAGAGTGGTACGGCTCTGAATCCAAGGCACAGATGCACGCATCTCAACGGAATGGAGACTATGGCCAAGATTCACATCCCAACGCCGCTACGACAGTATGCGGACAAGCACGCCACGGTCGAAGTCAACGCCGGTACGGTCGGCGAGGCGCTCACCGGGCTGGTGAGCAAGCATCCTGGCCTGCGCCGTCATCTTTACACCGATGAGGGCAAGCTGCGAGCCTTTGTAAATGTCTACCTGAATGACGAAGACATCCGCTACCTGCAGAAGGAAGGCACCGCTTTAAAGGATAATGATAGTATTTCCATCGTGCCTTCCATCGCTGGAGGCAGCCAGGATCGTGACGAATTGTCGAATTTGAGGATTGTTGAATTGAGCTTCCCCCGCCGAATGCGCTGTTGTCCTGCCTGTTTTCGCTAGCCCGAGATTCGTCAATTCGGAAATTTCGAAATTGCAAGATTGAGGCTTTCATGGCCACTACAACCGAAGTCAAACCCGAACCCGTAACCCTCAACAACGACGAAATCCTGCGCTACTCGCGCCACCTGATCATGCCCGAGGTCGGCATGGAGGGTCAGCAGAAGCTGAAGGCTGCGCGCGTGCTGTGTATCGGCGCGGGTGGACTGGGCTCGCCGCTGGCTTTGTATCTCGCGGCTGCGGGTGTGGGCACGCTCGGCCTGGTGGATTTCGACGTGGTGGATTACACCAACCTGCAGCGCCAGATCATTCACACCACCGCCGATGTCGGCCGCAAGAAGCTGGAATCGGCAGGGGAAAAACTGAAAGCAATCAATCCGTTTCTGAATCTGCGGACGTTTGAAACCAGGCTGACCAGCGACAACGCGCTCGAACTGTTCCGCCAGTTCGCCATCGTCGCCGACGGGACTGACAATTTCGCCACCCGCTACCTGGTGAACGACGCCTGCGTGCTCACCGGTAAGCCGAATGTCTACGGTTCGATCTTCCGGTTTGAAGGACAAGCGAGCGTGTTCGCGACAAAAGAAGGTCCGTGCTATCGCTGCCTCTATCCCGAGCCGCCACCGCCGGGACTCGTGCCATCCTGTGCCGAAGGCGGAGTGCTTGGTATCTTGCCGGGGCTCGTAGGCGTGATGCAGGCGACAGAAGTCATCAAGCTGATTCTGGGCAAAGGCGAGCCGCTCATCGGACGCCTGCTGCTCATTGACGCGCTGGGCATGAAGTTCCGCGAACTCAAGCTGCGCAAAAACCCCGATTGCCCAGCCTGCGGGACGCATCCGACGGTTACAAAATTGATAGACTACAACGAGTTTTGCGGAATTCGCGGCGAGGACAAGCCGGTGGAATCAAACGTCTCGGAAATGCAAGTGGAAGAATTAAAGCGGCGTCTGGACGCGGGCGAACCATTGTTTGTGCTCGATGTTCGCGAGCCGCATGAATATCAGATCTGCAACATCGGCGGGCACCTTATCCCGCTCGGCGACTTACCCAAGCGTGTGCACGAACTGGATTCCAGCCGCGAAATCGTGGCCCACTGCCGCTCCGGCGTGCGCAGCGCGAAGGCGGTGGCTTTCCTGCGTCAAGCCGGCTTCCGCAAGGTGCACAATTTGGCCGGAGGCATTCTGGCCTGGGCCGACCGCGTCGATCCGAAGATGCCGAAGTACTAATTTACTCCACCAAGAAATTGGGGAGCACCCGCGTGCTCCCCTTTATTTTTTGCAACCTGGGTCAAACTACTTGGTGGAGTCTGCCGATTTCATTTCGGCGGACTCGTTACCCAAGGTTAAGGCGAACTTCTTGCCGGCAAACCGGATCTCACTTACCGATCTGCTGCCGTCCGTGTTCTTGTTGGTAACCACGGCATCGTTGCTGGTTTTATCGTTCAGGGTAAGCAGGCGTGCCGGCGCCGTGGCCACCACCTTGTTGCCCTGCTTAATGCTCAACTCCACGTTCGGGCCTGCGCCTTCCCACTGCACCTGATATTGGCCCGCCGCAAGTTGGCTGCCGTTCACCTGCACCGCGTCGAATACCTGCATGGAAGCCTTGTGCGTCTCACTCCCGGCAAAAGCGCTGGCTGTCAGCAGTAACCCGAGGGTCAGCGCCATGATCTTGGAACTCGATGAGAAATTCATACTGCTCCTTGTCCTCCCGATGGGTCGGGAACCGTTTGCAGGCGGCCCGACTTGACCACTGCGCCGCAACTTGCGTTTCGCCGCAAATGGCCTACAATGCTCGACCGGGGTTCAATGAATAGAGCCGGGCCGCAAGACCTCGCGCTCTCTCTCTTTTTGGGGGATTGTCCTCGCCTGGGCCGCCAAACCGTAGACGGGAACAATCCCTGAACCCTTCCACCCTGGTTGTGAACTGGAAGAACGAATCGTCCTTCCGGCCCCATGATCAGCGTCAAGATACGCTGGCTCTCCTCACGAAGTTCCCCACTCTCATCGCGAGTTACCGGGTTGGACGGTTGCTCTACGCCCGCGTTAGCAAAAATTGCTTCTGTACAGTGCGATGTTGGAATAACAAGAAAATGTCTTGGAGTGTTAGCTCGATGGATTGCAATGTACGCAAGCCCCGTCTCTACCTGAGTTCTTGTGAGTAGAGACGCGGCTCGCCGCGAATGGCTGAAGTTTTTGACGCACACTCAGTGGCGCCGGGGGTCAAGACTCCACCTTTCGGCCTTTTAGCCGCGGAGATTGCTATTGGATCGTCAACACGACCTTGCCGAAGTTCTTGCGGTCCAGCAGAAGGCGATACGCCTCACTCGCACGTTCGATAGGAAGCGTGTGCCCCACAATCGGGCGCAGCTTGCCTGCATTCGCCCATGCTTCAAGACGCTCCCAGGCTTCGCCCATGAGTCTCCGGTTTTTCGACAACTGGGCCAGCCACAATCCATGCACGCTGGTTCCCTTGAGATATAGGACCCGGGGATCAAGTTGTGCCGGCTGACCCGTCGCCGAACCATAAGTGATCACGCGACCAAAATCGCGCAAGCAGCGAACGCTCTTCTGCACGTGCTCGCCGCCGAGCATCTCGAAGACCGCATCCACGCCCTCGCCTCTGGTCAGCTCGTGGATGGCCTGTTCGTAATCGTGTTCTTGGTAGTTGATCGCATGCTGAAGTCCCAGCTCCTTTGCTTTCGATAGTTTCTCCTCCGACGAGGAGGTGCCGTACATCTCGATACCCAGCAACTTGCCAATTTCTACCGCTGCTGTGCCTACGCCGCCAGCCACGGCGTGGATCAGCACCCTGGCTAGATGTCGCTCGGGAGGTTGGATCAATTCCGCTTTCCAGTAGGCGAAATGGGCCGTGAAGTAGTTCACGGGGAAGGCGGCTGCTTCCGCGACGCTCCAGCCCTCGGGAATAGGCCAGAGCAATTCGGGGCGCGCCGCTACCTTCTGGGCAAAAGCACCCCACTGCGTGTACCCCATGACCCGCTGGTCAGTATCTTCGCGCACTCCGGCAAACTCTCGCCCTGCAATGAGCGGAGGCTTGGGTAGACCCGGATAGCCGCCGGAGGCGGTCAAAACGTCGGCGAAGTTGACCCCAGCCGCCTCCACCCTGACCAGCACTTCTTTCGGGCCCGGCTGTGAGTCCGGAACTTGCTGCAACTCCAGAGCTTCCGGTCCAGCCCACCGAGGTATCACAACCGCTCTCATGGACCAGGAGTGTATCAAGTAGGAAACGAGGGGAATCGGAAAAGGTAGCGATGCAACCAGCCGCGGGCCAGAATGGCACTTCAGTGCCGGGAACTTCACCCTTTTCCCATGCCTAGGTTTCGGCACAGGTATATACTTTGGCTGGTATAACCTTTTGGTTACGGCTGGCTGGGGTCACGTCGGCCGCGGAGCGTGCGTTTATTCTTATTTAATAAGTTTAATAAGCTCCGTTTTTTCACATCGCTGGTCTCTTAGGTCGGTCGAGGCCAGCGCGGGAGGTTTTGCCGCCCTTGCGGGGCAAGCATCCTGGGGAGGGCCACTCGGTGGACTTAATTCTTATTCGCCTTCTATTTATTCTCTTTGTTGCCATCACCTGCTACCTGATTGAACCCTTCGGACTCCCGTCCAAATTGGATGCAGCTATCGGGGTGCTGTTCGGCGCAGTCATAGTCATCTTCGAGTGGCGTCTGCGCATGATGAGCCTCAAGCGGCTGATCGGGGCTGCCATCGGGAGTGTGCTCGGCATCTTCGGTGCCTACCTGTTTGCAGTCGTCATCCGCAACAGTCTGCCGGCAGGTCCCACGCAAAGCTTCCTGATGCTGATGGTCATGTTGCTGATGGCCTACGTGGGCCTCATTGTGGGCGCCAATAAAGGCGACCTGCTGAACCTGGCGGCGCTCGGCGGCATCTTCGGCGGCGAAAAACAGTCCAAGAAAAGCTACAAGATTTTGGACACCAGCGTCATCATTGATGGCCGCATTGCCGATATTGCTGAGACTGGCTTCCTCGACGGCATCATGGTCATCCCGCAGTTTGTGTTGCGCGAGCTGCAACTGGTAGCCGACTCGGCCGACTCGCTCAAGCGAAATCGCGGCCGTCGCGGCCTGGACATTCTGCAACGATTGCAGAAGGTCGCCTCGCTCAATATCCAGATTGTCGAAGACGACTTTCCAACTATTCGCGAAGTCGACATGAAGCTGATTGAGTTGGCTAAGCTGTACGAAGGCAAGATCGTCACCAACGATTTCAATCTGAACAAAGTCGCGCAGCTGCAAGGCGTGGAAGTCCTGAACATCAATGAATTGGCGAACGCGCTAAAGCCGATCGTGCTTCCGGGCGAGACCATGAAGGTCTTCATCTTGAAAGAAGGCAAAGAATACAACCAGGGTGTGGCCTATCTGGACGACGGGACCATGGTGGTGGTGGACAATGCGCGCAAGATGATCGGCAAGAACGTTGATATTTCAGTGACGTCGGTTTTGCAAACGACGGCGGGCAAGATGATCTTCGGAAAGTGGGACGAGCGGCTGGCTGGACGAGTCGAACCTGCGCGTCCAGTAACTATTCCGCCGGCCGTTCCGACTGTGTCGAGCGTTGCTCCCGCGGAAGCCAAGAAGCCGTTCATGGCAGAGCGGCCCATCGAATAAATTATACGAGCGGGGAGCGATCCTCGCTCCTCTTTGGGCTGTTATGGCGTGGGAGTTACCGAGACCACCGCGATTGCGTCTCCCTGAATTGAGCCGGTAACTTTGGCCTTCTGCCCGGCCAGGTACCCGAGATCGTTGGCCTGGCCGCTGAGTTGGTAAATCTTCTCTCCGGCGACGAGCACGTAATGTGCACCCTTGCGTTGACAAGAGCGCGTGCACTCCTCCGCGCTCTTGTCAGGCAATTTATGCCGGGGGCCACAAAGTGAATCGCTGATGATACCGACAAAAGTGTTGGCGTCTGCCCGGCCCATCTTGAGCGGCTTCTCATCCCCGGCGCCAGGCGGCTGCTGGGCCAGTGTCGTCCCTGTTACAAACAGAATTAAGACGGCCAGAGTGTGCCCCTGCATAGACTGCTCCTGGGCTGAGTCCGACCTGCCCGCCCTGCTCTGGCCCCAGGACATGGGAAGGTGAGGCTCTCGGACGTAAAGTTCCGCACTCAACTCGCAAGTTGGATGCCATCTCCTGGGTGCAGGCAGTCTGTTCTAAGTCACTGGCGGGCAGGCTCTTCCAGCCCGCAACGCGCAATCCGATGAACCCGCTCGGGGAATTCGCTTAGGCAGAATTGCCTTCTTTGGAGGCAAATTGGCTCTAAGGCTATACTGCTCGACTTCTCCCGGGGAGTGTCTGGCCAAGAAGAGCCATAAGAGCCATAAGAAAAGAGAAATGGCAACCTGCAGCTCTCGTTATTCCCCGCATAGCGAGGAATCTCAGTTTCAGCGCCGGTCCTTCTGAATTTGAACTACCTCCATTACGCTCGTATACTTATCGCCCCGCCATGAAGGTGATTGTCATCATTCCGGCCGCCGGGCTGGGTACGCGCATGGCTCCTCCCAGCACGAGCGGAAAGAAGTCGAAGCAATTCACCGAGCTGGCAGGCACTCCGATCCTTATTCATACACTTAGGAAATTTGCCTCCAGCCCGGCGGTCTCGGAAATCTGGGTGGCATTGCGCAAGTCCGAGATTGGCGAATTCCGCGCCCGCCTGCAAAAAGAAGGCAGAGACATTCTGCAGAAGAAAATTGAACTAGTGGAAGGCGGCGAACACCGCCAGCAATCTGTGGCGAACGCGCTGGCCGCGATTTCTGCAGGTGCGGACGACATTATCCTGGTGCACGACGCGGTTCGGCCATTTGTGACCTCCGAAACCATACGGGAAGTGATTCGTGCCGCGGAGAAGTATGGCGCGGCGATCGCCGGAATGCCGGCCGTGGACACGGTCAAGCAGGTGGATCGGACAGCCGAGGGAGCTCTGATCACGGCCACCGTGCCGCGGGAGCGGGTGGTCATGGCGCAAACCCCGCAAGGCTTTCGCTACAGCGTTTTGAAGAAGGCTTTCGACGAAGCTGCTGCCGATGGTTTCTTGGGCACGGATGAGGCATCTTTGGTTGAGCGCTCCGGCAAAGAAGTCGCGGTAGTAATGGGATCGCCTCGCAACATAAAAATCACCACTCCGGCAGACATGGAGTTGGCGGAGTTTTATTTGAAAGACTAGCCAAGAATCAAAAACCAACGGCGAACGACAGAACTGGAAACTAGAAACTTGAAACCAGAAACTCGCATTGGCTACGGCTGGGATTCGCACGAATTCAAGCGCGGCGTTTCGCTCAAAATCGGCGGCTTGGTCTTTGATTATCCCAAAGGCCTCGGTGGCCACTCCGACGGTGACGTCCTACTACACGCCATTACGGACGCGCTGCTCGGCGCCATCGCTGCTCCCGATATCGGATCACTTTTCCCGCCCTCTGATCCGCAATGGAAGGGCGCGGACTCTTCGGTATTCTTGCAGGAAGCGCTCAGGCGAATCAGCGGCGCCGGCTACACAATCGTCAATCTCGACTCAACCCTCATCCTCACGGAACCGAAAATCGGACCGCACGCGGAGGCGATTCGCGCACGCGTGGCTGAGTTGCTGAGTATTCCCACCGACGCGATTGGCATCAAAGCTAAGACGCCGGAGGGCATGGGAACAGACAATGCCGCCATCGCCCACGTGACCGTCTTGTTGGAGAGAAAAGAAAAGCGGGCAGAAAAGCCTCGCGCCAAGCGCTCCGGTCAGGCTGAGAGTTAAAAGCTGTCTCTTACCTCTTACAAAGATTCGAATTCGCCCGCCAACCTCAGGTGCTCCGTCTTGGCGCCTTGGACCAAGGCCCGGAAGATTGCTCGAGAAGCTTCATCTTCGTTCAGGGAGCGTTCCGGATGCCACTGCACCGCGATTACAAAATGATCGGGAGAGGTGCCTTCCAGCGCCTCGATAATCCCATCGTCGGGACAGCGGGCCACCACTCGTAACCCGTCCCCCACCACGTCTGCCGCCTGGTGATGGCTGGAGTTGACGCTAAGGGAACGGGCTTTATTGCCGGCATTGAGAATCGTCGCCAATCTCGAACCAGAATCAATTTCCACTTGGTGCGCAATCGGTACTTGTCGGCCCGCGGCGTGATTGATCGGCGAGTCAATGTGCTGGATCAAGCTTCCGGTGCGATAAACGTTCAGCATCTGCAGCCCGTAGCAGATGCCGAGCAGCGGTTTGCGCATGTTATAGGCGTCCTGTAGCAACAACTCGTCCACCGTATCGCGCTTTGGGTCGGAGGGGTTGGTCTTCGGATGTCGTTCAGCAGCGCCGTACTTCGAGGGATCGATATCGGCGGCGCTTCCCGGAAGCAGGACGCCGTCGCAGCGCTCGATGATCTTCATGACTTCCGCGGGAGTCTTATCCAATGGAATGCGTACCGCCTCTCCGCCCGCCATCTCGACCGCCCGCTCATATTGCGGCAGAGAGCGTTCCACGTATTCGGGGTTTGTCGAAAGCGGCAACGGGATCGCAATTCGCGGCACCATGATGTCATTGTAGCGAGTTCCGGGTGGCTCTTGTCATTCTGAGCGCAGCGAAGGACCTGCCGTTTGCTGCTCAATCGACCACAGCGCTTTGGCCTGACGATAATGCCGGATCTCCATCATCAGGGAGAGCACCAGCACAATCACCCCGGCCACGAGCGCACACGGCGCCGCGATATTCCTGTAGGCAAGGGTCAAATTCGGCGGGGTTGCCCGCACCCGGGAGTAGATCACGATCCCCACAATTGCCACCAGCAGGCTGACCGCCAGGGAAAGTAAAGTGACGAGGAAGGTCACCAAGAGTGCCCGAAGCGGCACCAGAATTAGCCGTGGTTTGCGCCTCCGGGTGGTGGGCATGGGTTCTACCCTACAATATCCGCCGTCTCGACGCGCAGGGGAGCCGAACGGGTGCGCTACAATAACCCAATGTCTCAGGCGGCTCCCGCGATTACGCGCTCTCCTGCCGACGTTGTGCGCCAGACGCCGGTTTCGCAGGCTTCCAACGGAGTCTGCTACGCCGTCGCGGGACAGATCACGCTGGCGGAGTCGGACCTGGAGCGCATGATTACCGCAGTTCCACGCTCCGCGGCCGCGGCTCTGGAACGTAAGGCCTACTACTTTGTTCCGCTGACCGTGAGCCAGGGTGACGATACGGTGATCGCCGACCGCTACGATGTTACGCTCAGTGACAATGCCGTCTGCCACCGCAATCTGAATCTCGGTGACTCGCAGTGCGTGTTCATCTCCACGCGCTTGATGGACGACAAGTTCTCGGTGGCTTTTGAGTTCTACATCAACGTGGGTCATGCGATTGTGGAGCGGGCGGGAGTATCGCAGGCGTTTGCGGATCTGGCGTGGAAGCAGGTGGAGTCCGGGGCGCGCGGTGAAACTTCGCTGGACGCCTGGGAAGCCCGTAAACTGGCCACCGGACACGGCCCCGACGCCGAGAAGTACAAAAACGAATTTCTCGCGGCCGCTTTTGCCGATGCGATTTCCATCTACCTCCTGTCGCTTTTCCTGGATGTTGATTACTACGATTTGCGGGAGCGGGATTATCCTCTGCTCGCGCCCACCCCGCTGGCTGAGCGTCTGCGCAAGGTTGCTGAATTGTTCCCGCCAAATTCGGGATTCGAGTTCGCGATTTACTACAAGCGGCGGACCTAGATTTGGCCACAGATTTGCCACGGATTCTCCTTGATCTAAGTACAATCATTCCTCCATGACGGTCACGGTTCGGTCGTTCGCCAAGGTCAATCTCGGCCTGTGCATCGGTGCGCTTCGTCCTGACGGTTTCCACGAACTGCGGACCGCATATCAGACGGTCGCCGTGCATGACGTGCTGCGCGTGCAGCTGGCGAAGGGCTCGGGAATTGATATCCGTTGCACGGACCCGCGAGTGCCTACCGATGAAAACAACACTTGTTACCGAATTACCGAACTCGCCATGGCTGCACTCAACGCCCATGGACAGGTCTCTATCGAGATCGAGAAGCGCCTACCGGTGCAAGGCGGCTTGGGCGGCGCATCGTCCAATGCGGTTGCGGCACTGTTGGGGCTCGAACGGACGCTGAAGAAGCCGCTTCCTGCTGTCGAGAAGCTGCGGATTGCAGCGGAAGTCGGATCGGACCTGCCGTTGTTCCTGGTGGGCGGAACGGTGCTGGGCGTAGGCCGCGGCGAGGAAGTCTATCCCCTGCCCGATTTGCCTTCAATCCATTGCGTGCTGGCTGCTCCGGAGATTGGTGTATCCACTCCGAAGGCGTTTGCAGACTGGGATGCAATGGTCGCAGAAGCCAAGCTGCGCTCGGCCGCCCAGACGAGGACGTCTGGGCCCACGCAGCCCTTGGCCAAATTGACGGCATCTACCGAGTCCGATAAAATGATTCAGTTCGGCCGCACAGGTTCTTCGTGGCTGAGTGGTTTATCCGGTGTCCCTGCCCGCGGCAGGGGCCGGGCCGAGACCCCGCTTCTCGACCTCGTCCGTACCGGGATCGAAAACGACTTCGAAAAGGTCGTCTTTCCTAAGCATCCCGAATTGCGCGAGGTGAAGCGTGTGCTCCAGCGAGAAGGCGCGCGGTATGCCTCGCTGTCCGGCTCCGGTTCGGCTGTTTACGGCCTGTTCGGTTCGCGAGCGGCCGCGGAGAAAGCCGCGTCCCGGTTGCGGAAACAGGGCATTCCGGCACAGGCGACCACCACTCTGACGCGGGAGCAGTATTGGAAGAAAATTTTTGATTGTTGATTTTTGACCGTTGATTGAGAATTAGAATGCTGACCGAATGCCAATCAGCATTCAGGGAATCAAAAATCAACAATCACCGACTGGGCCGTCGACTAATGGTAGGTCAAGTGCCTTTGGAGCACTTTGTCTAGGTTCGAATCCTAGCGGCCCAGCCAGAGGATCGGCTCTAGGCTTTTAGCTTTGGGCTCTTAGCTTTTTGGCGCGGAGTTCAGGGGCTCAAGCTAAGAGCTAGTAGCTAAAGGCATAAGAGCTAAACATGGCCACTCTTGCGACGACCGCGGACAAAAAGGCGCCGGTAAGCCCGGACGAGAAGCCCGAGCGCAAGCCTCAACGTGCCCGTGTGGACGATAAGTTCAAGATTTTCTGCGGCACGGCTAACGAAGCGCTGGCCGACGAGGTCTGCACATTTCTGGGTATGACTCGCGGCCAGGCTAAGGTCACTCGGTTCTCTGACGGCGAAGCGTATATCCAGATTCAGGAGAACGTGCGCGGCGCTGACGTATTCCTCATGCAGCCCACCTGCCACCCGGTGGACATGCACCTGATGGAATTGCTCTTGATGATTGACGCCCTAAAACGCGCTTCGGCCCGGCGCATCACCGCGGTGATTCCCTATTTTGGCTATGCCCGTCAGGATCGCAAGGACAGGCCGCGCGTCCCGATTTCTTCCAAGCTGGTTGCCGACCTGCTGACGACGGCCGGAGCCGACCGCGCTTTGGTGGTTGATCTGCATGCTCCGCAGTTGCAGGGTTTCTTCAATATCCCGGTGGATCACCTGTTCGCTTCGCCCGTGCTCGTGGACTATTACAAGAGGCTCGGTCTGCCGCACCTGACTGTGGTTTCGCCTGACGCAGGCGGTGTGGAGCGCGCCCGATTTTTTGCCAAGAAGATGGACTCTGCCCTGGCGATCGTCGATAAACGCCGGGTGGATGTGAACGTGGCCGAAGTCATGCACGTCATCGGCGATGTAAAAGGCCGCACCTGTTTGGTCATTGATGACCTTATCGATACTGCCGGCACGCTGGTCAAGACCGCCTACGCCCTGCTCGATAACGGCTCGACGGCCGTCTATGCCTGCGCCTCACATGCGGTGCTTTCCGGGCCGGCGGTTGAAAACATTTCCAAGTCGCCCATTACCGAGGTGGTGGTCACCAACACGATTCCGCTTTCCGAAGCCGCAAGCAAAGAGCCCAAAATCAGGGTGCTCACCATTGCCGGGCTGATTGGCCGCGCCATTCAGTCGATTCACGAGGAGACTTCGGTCAGCAAATTATTCATGTAGGCAGGAATCAAAATTATGGCTACAGCAACCGAGACGAAACCCAAGATCAATTTTCTGGAAGCGGAGCCGCGCCAGCCGGGCAATAAGAACCATGCCCGCCGAGTGCGCCGCGGCGGAAAGATTCCCGCGGTGGTCTACGGCGCCGGCAAGAACGCGGTGCCGGTCAGCGTGGATCCGCGGCAGGTGTCCCGCATTCTCCACTCCGAGACTGGTCACAACACTATTTTCGATCTGGCCCTGGATGGCCAGCGCAGCAAGGCTATGATCGTCGATTGGCAGTACGAACCGATCAAAGGCGCGCTGCTGCACATCGACCTCAAACGTATTGCCATGGACCAGAAGCTCAAGGTCCTGGTTCCGGTCGTCCTCAAGGGCGAAGCGGCGGGCGTGAAACAGCAGGGCGGCATTCTGGAGCAGGTGCTGCGCGAGGTCGAAGTCGAGTGCTTGCCCGGCGATATCCCGAGCCACATCGACGCCGATGTCACCGAACTGGTATTCGGCAAGGTGCTGCGCGTGGCGGACCTGCCGCATGGAGAAAAACTGAAGTTCCTTACGGACCCGAACCAGACCGTGGCACACGTCACAGCGGTCAAGGAAGAAGTGGCGCCGACACCGGAAGCCGCCGCTGCCGAGGCTGCCATCGCTCCTGCCGAGCCCGAGGTCATCAAGAAGGGCAAGCAGGAAGTCGAAGGCGAAGGTGCCGAGGAAGCTGCACCGGAGAAGGCCGAGAAGCCGGAGAAGAAAGAGAAGAAATAGTCTTTGCTAGCTAGCAGCCAGCAGCCAAGAGCTAACCCGCGTGAAACTGATCGTTGGCCTGGGCAACCCGGGAATCGAGTACCAGTTCACGCCGCATAACTTAGGGTTTCTCACCATCGACCGCCTTGCCCAGCAGTGCGGTGTAGAAGTGAGAAACCGGAATTGCCGGGCGATGACTGCCCGGGCCGTCATCGGCGAGCAGCAGGTTCTCCTGGCCAAGCCGGAGACCTACATGAACTTGAGCGGCCTGTCGGTGCGCGAGTTGCTGGCACGGCATGAGCTCAAGCCGGAGACAGACCTGATTGTCATTTATGACGAGCTGGATCTGCAGCTGGGAACGATTCGCATTCGCCAGCGGGGCAGTTCGGCGGGGCACAACGGCATGGAATCGGTTATCGGTGCGCTGGATACGCAGGAATTTTTGCGAATCCGCTTGGGAATCGCACCGGAGAAGAAGATCGCGGACGGCGTGAAGTATGTGCTCACGCCGTTTCGCAAAAAGCAGCTCAAGGCTGTGGACGAGGTTCTCGACAAGGCTGCTGAAGCAGTGAAGGTGATTCTGACCGAAGGGTCCGGCGCGGCGATGAATCGCTTCAACCGCAAGCCGGATCCGGAAGATTAGGTGTTTGGAGAAACAGAATGAATCGCACTTATGAATTAATGTTCATCGTTCGCCCTGACATGGCGGATGAAGATCTCGACAAACTGATTTCTACGCTGGAATCGCAGGTGACCACCTCGGGCGGCACGGTAAAAGGTGTGGAGCGTATGGGCAAGCGTCGCTTGGCATACACAGTGCGCCGCTTTCAGGATGGTATGTACATTCTGCTGACCGTCGAAGGTAGCGGGGCGCTGATCCACGAGCTAGAGCGTCGCTTGCGCGTGACTGAACCCGTGATCAAGTTCCTAACCGTGCGGATCGATGAAGAGCAGAAGCGTCTGGACAAGATCAAGCAGATCCGGGACGCGCGCCGCAAGGCCGCCCCCGCGCCTGCTACACCCGAAGGCGGCGGCGAAACTGCGGCTCCGGCGACGGCATAAATTTCTGCCGAGCTTCGCTCGGCGGCACGGGCGAGCACGCCCGAGCCTCCGCAGATTATAAGGAGCAACATGGCTGAAGAAACCAAAACAGCAACCCCCGGAGCACCCAGTGCTGAGGGACAGCGTCCAGAAGGACAGCGTCCAGAAGGACAACGGTCTGACGGACCACGGCCCGAAGGCCAGCGCGAAGGGCGTTTCGGACCTCGCGGCCCGCGTCCCGGCGGTGGCCGTGAAGGTGGCCGCAAGTATTTCCGTCGAAAGAAAGTCTGCAAGTTCTGCGTGGAGAAGATCGAGTCGATCAACTACAAGGATGTCCGCCTGCTCTCGCAGTTCGTAGCGGAGAGCGGCAAAATTGTCCCGCGCCGTCTGACCGGCGTTTGCACGCCTCACCAGCGGCGTCTCTCGGTGGCGATCAAGCAGGCGCGCAATATCGCCCTGCTGCCCTTCGCGGGCCGCGCTTAAGAAACCGGATTTGGTCGTTGGTCCTTCGTCGTTGGCCAACGACCGGCGATCGTCGGCCAACGACTAAATTACGGAGTCATACGATGGAAGTCATTCTGAAAGAAGATGTCCCCAAGCTGGGCGCTCGCGGCGATGTGGTCAAAGTCGCCGAGGGCTACGGACGCAATTTTCTCCTGCCCAAAAAGCTCGCCATTGAAGCCAGCAAGAGCAACAGGGCGGTCATCGAGCAGATGAAAGCTGCCGCCGTGCGCCGCTCCGCCACGGAGAAGGCCGGCGCCGAGCAATTGGCTAAGCAATTCGATGGCGTGTCAGTGAGCTTCCAGCGCCGCTCGGGCGAGCACGACCAGCTCTTTGGGTCGGTGACCTCCGGTGATATCGCCGACGCTCTGGAGAAAAAGGGGTTCAGTGTGGACCGGCGCAAGGTCCAGATCCACGAGCCGCTGAAGACTCTGGGAGAATTCACCGTCCCGATCAAGCTTCACAAAGACGTTACCGCTCACCTGAGGGTCCTGATCGAGAAGGAAGCTGCCGAGTAGGGTTTCGGCGGGCAGATCGGAGACCCGCCTCCACACGACCTCAAATTGCACTATGGCCGGTGCGATGCTGATCCCCTCCTCGGGCAGTCTCAGCTAAGCCACGCCCGACCAATCACTTACTGCCCACAAAATCATCTCCAAACCCCTATAATCTTGCTCACGGTTCTGGTTCTACCACGTCCAAACCTATGCAAACCAGGAAGAAAGGCTGGTACTCAGGTTTGCGAGGACACAGAAGACCATGCCGGCCGATGCTTGGGCATTACTTATTGGCGGTTGTTCTCCGGGCGCAAGTAGCGATCGCGCAGCACGAAGCAGTGGCACCCAGAACCCCTTCACGTGGGGCGCCATGGCTGGGCACAACATAGCCCGCATTGACGACACGATGCTGGTCCGCGAGGCGCAGCGCGGCAACCGCGCTGCCTTCGAGGAGCTGGTACGTCACTACGACCAGGCCGTCTTACGGCTCGCCCTGCACCTTACCGGCTCGGAACACGACGCCCAGGATGTCTATCAGGATGCATTCCTGAAGGCCTATAAAAGTATCGGCAATTTTCGTTTCGAGTGTTCCTTCTATACGTGGATCTACCGCATCGTTACCAACTTGTGCCTCGATCAGCTCCGCAAGAAGCAAGTGCGCAAAGAAGACGCGCCGGTAGCTACCGACGCCAGCGGCGAGCAGTTCGACGTGCTCGATCGCGTACCCGATGGCCGGGCGGGAGCCAATCCGGAACGCGACCTGATGCGCCGTGAGTTGGGTAGCCGCATCAACAGCGCCCTGGAGCGTCTTACGCCAAGGGAGCGCATGGTTTTCGAGCTGAAGCATTACCACGGCCTGAAGTTGCGGACGGTGGGCGAGATTTTGAACACGACCGAAGAAACGGCAAAGAACACGCTGTTTCGGGCGACGCAGAAATTACGCGGCGCGCTGGCCGATATGCGATGAGGAAGGCTGGGACGGGTCAGAGACCCGTCCCCACACTGTTTAGGAAGGACTACCCCACTGTGGGGGTGCAATTATGAAGTGCGAATGGGTTAGGGAGAACATACTGCTTTTCGTTTACAACGAGCTGGCGGACGACACCCGCTACGAACTGGAGCAGCATGTGGCGCGCTGCGCCGATTGCGCTGCTGAACTGAAGGCCACGCGCAAGTTCCACGTGACGCTGTCGTCACTACCGGTAGAGGAACCAACACCGAACCTGCTGGCCGCCTCGCGTATGCGTCTGCAGGAAGCGCTCGAGACCACCGAGCAAGGCGGCTTGTGGCAGCGGCTGACCTTCGATCCGTGGGTCTGGTTGCGGCAAATGCGTTTTTCGCCCGCCCTAGCTGCTGTCCTCCTCATCCTAGGTTTTGCGGGCGGAATCGGCACAGCCTATTCCATTCTTCGCTCTTACTCCGGAACTTCCGTTGGTGAAAGAACGGACCTGGCTTCCGGTCCCACAGAATCCAACATCACGGGTATTCGCTCTGTGGTTCAGGAGCCGGGCACGAACAAGGTCAGCATCAAGTACGACACGGTCAGCACGCAGCAGACGGAAGGCTCCCTCAACGATCAGCGCATCCAGCAGTTACTGCTTTTTGCCGCGCGCAACAATTACAACTCTGGTGTGCGCATGGATTCCGTGGACTTGCTGACGCAGAAGCCTGATAACGCGGGAGTGCGCGAAGCCCTGATTTACGCGTTGCGATACGATTCCAACCCCGGCGTGCGGTTGAAGGCCCTGGAGGGTCTTGGACCGTATGTGAAGAACGACGTCCGTGTTCGCGACACGGTTCTGGAAGCTCTCATGAATGACGGCAATGCCGGAGTTCGGACGCAAGCCTTACAGTCGCTCAGGCCGGTACGCGCCGATAGCAGTGTGCGGGTTGTGCTCGAGAGCCTGGCGCAGAACGATAAAAATCAGTACATCCGGTCGCAGGCACGCACTATGCTGGCGCAGCTGGGTGAGATGGATTAGGAAAGATTTGTGTGGGGACGGTCTGGGACCCCGTCCGGTTGAGCGCAGCCTCGGCCGTATATTAAGAAGATAGTTGGGGTTTAGCCCCTGGGGTGAGGAGGAAAACGAGGTGCAGGTTGAAGCAGTTCTCTAAATTCGCCGGGACATGGGTAGTGCTACTTTCCCTGGCTGCTCTGGCGCAACAGGGCCGCATTTCACGGGAAGGCGGCAACTGGACGCAGGAGAGCTCGGGCACGCTTTCTGCCGCCAGAAACCTTCGCGTCAAGGTGGACTTCGGCACGGTGCGCGTGCAGGGCGGCTCCCAGCAGGAAATCAATTATGTCTTCCGCAATATTGCCTACACCTCCTCGGAAGAGAAAGCCCGCCGCCAGCTCGATGCGTATAAAGTCAGCACCTACGTTCGCGGCGATACCGCTTATATCGTCGCGGAAGTACAGGGGTCGCGCGCAAGCCGGTGCTCAGGAGAGTTCGTTGTCAATGTTCCGCGGCAGATGGAGTCGGTGAAAATTGAGACCGATGGAGGAAACGTCGTCGTTAACGGCATTGCCGGACGGTTGGAGGCGGAAACCGGGGGCGGCAGCATTAAAGTTGACGATATCGGTGGTTCGGTATCTGCTGAAACCGGCGGAGACTATATCGATGTAGGCACGGTCGGCGGCGATGTAAACCTGCAAACCGGTGGTGGCCGGATCTCCATTCGCTCGGTTAAAGGCAAGATCAACGCCTCGACCGGCGGTGGCGACATGGTCATCTACTCCGGATCACAGGGTGCGGTTCTGGAAGCGGGCGGCGGGAATATTCAGGTAAAGCAGTGCATCGGGAAGGTAAGAGTGTCGACCGGTGGCGGCAATATTGATTTGGGTGACATCGGCGGTCCAGCCGAGATTGAAACCGGTGGCGGAAGCATTCGGGTGGCGTCCGCCAAGGGGCCCGTCCATGCTGAAACTGGGGCTGGACGGATTGAGCTCAACGGAGTACCCTCCGCGCGAGCAGAGACTGGCGCCGGCACGATCGTCGCTCGCCTCATTCCAGGCGGCGAGCGAACCGATTCCATGCTGGAAACTTCCGTTGGCGATATTACCGTGTATATTGCTTCCGGAGTTGCTGTCAACGTGCGCGCCAGCATCGAGCTCTCGAACGGACATCGCATTCAATCGGATTTTCCCGAACTTCGAGTCACCACCGAGGGCGACTGGCCGGGAACCGGATCGGCCACAGCCGAAGGCAGCCTGAACGGCGGCGGTCCGCTATTGAAGGTGCGCACTACGACGGGAGATATCCGCATCTTGCGGGCGCACTGAATACAGAAAGCCGCGCGCAAATTGCCGGCGCCATACGCAGTCGTTTGTGACAATCGGCCTTCTGGCTCGTCCAAGCCTTCGCGAGCACATTACCGAGCCAAAAAGGGAGAATCAACATGCTTAGGTACTTCCTCATTGCGGTCATGCTGCTGCCCCTCGCGACCGTAGCAGCTTTTTCCGGACAGACGCCAAGCTTCGACCCCGGAAGCGGGTCGTACGCGTTTTCCAGCGATGAGCCTTCCGGGGGTCCTTCCTATTTAGGGGTAGACACCCGCGACATTACGCACGAGCGTGTCGCCGAGTTGAAGCTGAAGGATGAGACTGGCGTGGAAGTCACAATGGTTGACCAGGACGCTCCTGCCGGCAAAGCTGGCATTAAGGAGCACGACGTGATCCTGACCATCAATGGCAGTAAGGTGGAGAGTGTCGAGCAACTGCGCCGCATGATCCGCGAGATCCCGCCCGGACGCGTCGTGAATATCGGTCTCAGCCGTGATGGCCAGCCGCTGAATCTGCAAGTTCAGCTAGGTACGCGGCATTCCCGGTCGTTTTTCAAGATTCCACCCGTGCCGCCACTCGCGCCCATGCCACCCATGCCCCTGATGCCTGAGATGGACATTCCCATGTCCGTCGTCGTTGTGCACTCGGCAATGCGCAGCGGCCTGATGGTTGAGAATCTCACTCCCCAGCTTGGCGAATTTTTTGGGGCCAAGAATGGGGAGGGGGTTCTGGTCCGATCGGTTGAAAAAGGCAGCCGGGCAGAGAAAGCCGGTTTCCACGCGGGCGACGTGATCGTGCGCATTGACACAGACCCGGTGCATGACACCGGAGATTTCGGCCACGCTCTGCGCGGCCATCGCGGCGGGGAGCCGGTCCGCATCGGCATCATTCGCGATAAGAGAGAACAGAACCTTACGCTTACTTTACCCGAGCGTCGTCAGTCGGGCGAGGTGTTTGAAGAGAGCTTCGCCTTTCCCGACATCAACATCCAGGCCGATCTACACCTGGATCAACTGAAGACTGAACTCGCCAACCTACAGCCGCAGCTTGAGATCGCGATGAAAGAGGCGCGCCGCAGCCTGGACGAAGTCGGCAAGCAGCTGTGCGGCCAGCAGAAACAACTGCACGAGCAACAGAAGCAGATGCACAAAGAAAGCTTGAAGTTACGCAAGGAATGGAGAAGCCAGCAGCGCGAGCTCCAGCGCGAACTGCAGGAATTACAGCTTAGCGTAAGCGAGATCTAACTCTAACCGGTGGGGCGCGAAAAGCTCGTGTGGCGCGGGCATTCTTGCCCGCGCGTTTCTTTCACTGCGCAATGTCGTCATCCTGAGCGGAGGTAAGTCCCTGAAGGATCTCGCGTGCACGACCGAAGGCTTTTGACTAGCGCGCGCAAGATCCTTCACCGGTTTACGCCGGTTCAGGATGACGACATGGTTTCTAAAGGGTTTTGCGCACTAGGAATGTGCCGCAGCGGCAGTCGCCATCGGTGCCAGGCAGACTCGATTGCGTCCGGCCTGCTTGGCCGTATACATCCCGGCATCGGCAGCCTGCACCAGTTCGTCGCGCGTGATGCCATGCCGGGGAAAAGCCGCCGTTCCCGCACTAATGGTGACTGGTCGCGGCACCCCTGGGAACGGCCATGCCTCCACAACACAACGAAGCTTCTCCGCCACGCGCATGGCTTGCTCCACGCCGGTTTGCGGTAACAGGATGGCAAATTCTTCTCCGCCGTAGCGGCAGACAACGTCAATCTTGCGCAGATGTTGAGAGAACACAGACGAGATTTGTCTCAAGACTTCATCTCCCAACAAGTGTCCGAACTCGTCATTCAGCCGCTTGAACTGGTCGATATCCAGAATAATAATTGACAGACCGCTGTCGAATCGCCTTGCGCGCTCAATCTCCTGGTTAATTCGCAATTCAAAGAAGCGGCGGTTGAAGATGCCGGTGAGGCCGTCGATGTACGCCAGTTGCCGCACTCGCTCGACGTGGTGAGCGTTTTGAACGGCGTTGGCGCAAATATCGGCGACGGATTCCAGGGTTGGCCGGTCGGCAGAGTGAAAGGCACTGGTACGAGTGCTGTCCAGAACCAAGACTCCCAGGGTTTGCCCGAAAGAGAGAAGCGGAATGCACATCTGGGAGGAGGTCTCTTCGTGCAGCCCGATGTAGTCCCCGTCTTTCTGGATGTCGTCGACGATTACACTCTTGCCCGTGAGCAAAGCACGTCCCCAAATGCCAACTCCGTAGGGCAAGCGCGTCTCTTCCGGTACGCGCAACGTCAACCTGCCCTCGTGGGCCCGCAACACCAGGTCCTCTTCTTCCTTCAGCAACACGGAGACGTGATCTAACTGGAAAGCCTTTTCCACCAGCCAACAGACCTTCGGCAGCAACTCTCTGAGTTCCAAAACCACCGTCATTTGCTGCGCGATGGTGTTGATGGCTTCAAGCTGTTGCGCCCGACGGCGCTCGAGGGAGTGTAGACGAGCGTTCTGCACCGCCAACGACGCCTGGGTCGAAAACAATGTGAGCAGGTCGATGGTGTCGGAGTCAAAGCCATCCGCGCTCTCGCTTTGGCAGTCGAGTACGCCGAGAACCTCCTCCCGCACCATCAAGGGCACCGCCAGTTCGGAATAATTGCCGGGGACTTTGAGAGTGCAGCGGGGATCCTTGCCGCTATTGGGAGCATAAATCGGCCGCTTCTGCTTTGCCGCGTTCCCTATTAATCCCTGTCCGACTGGTACCCGCAGATTCTCTTCCTGCCACCCCGTTTGGCTTTTCAGAACGAGTTCCTGCTTTTGCTGATCCAGCAACAAGATCGCAACCCTTTTCAAATGAAAGAAGTCGCGCACGATGATCAGGATCTGGTGCAGCACCTCATCCAACTCGAAGGTGGACAGCACCGCCTGACTGGCATCGTAAAGGAGGGCGATTTTTTGCATAGACTGGCTGCTGGATTTTACCCCGCAGGAGTGAGCTGACGGAGGTTCCGAAAGTAACCAGCAAGAGTAGCTGAACGTTATCAGGAACAGGGTCTACAGCGATGTCTCCCCGCGATTACAGGATGTGCTCGATTGGGCGTGACTCTGGTGCTGGCTAGCCTGATTTTTGAGGGAGAATATTATGCCGGAAGAACAAACCATCGAGCATGCACAGGAAGATGCTCGCCAAGGCAAATCCCCCCAGCACCCAGGCGGGCGAATTTGTTGGCCAAGAAGTGCATCACCTGTGCGAAGGTAACCATGGTGCCCGATCCCCCCAAGCAGGCAATCGCCACCGGATTATCGAAGGCTCGCCGTGCCGGCGTAAGACTAAGGCCACCGCGCCGAGGCCAAGCCTCAGCACGAACCCGAAGGCAAGCCACCGGGGATTAACGTAAGGGACAAAGCCACGCTCGCCGCCGCCCGTCCGGCCGACGATCGCCTGCCACCCGGGCAGCCCTGAGGCGTGAAGGCAGCAGCGCCGCCTCCCGCAGATCGCTTTCCAGACAAGCCCGCAGCACGGCGCGCAGCCGTGGATCGGCCAGCCGTCATCGCTCCGCAAGAAAAGCTGTTCGCACGAAACTCAGCAGCGGCTTGCGCCAGGGGCCGGAAAAGCGGCCCGCACCCGCCGCGCCCCCGCTCGCAGATAAAGACCGCAGGGACGGTCCACCGCAGCCCGGATCCCCGAGGATTCGGGCTTTTTTCTAGGTACCGGCTGGTGTGGCGCGGACACTCCTGTCTCTGCCTTTGTTAACATTCCTCCCAGATGCTGGAGCCCACCACTTCCGTCCAGTACGTCAAGGGCATCGGCCCTCGTCTGGCCGAAGTACTGGCAGGCAAAGGCCTTCTCACCGTCGACGATCTGCTGCACTATCTCCCCTTCCGTTACGAAGACCGCCTCAACCCGTGCGGCATTGCCGAGCTGCGCGCCGGGGAGATGGCTGCGGTCATCGCCGAGGTCCGGAACTCAGGCCTGTTCCGTACACGCCGTATGCCGATTTTTCAAATGACCGCTGGCCAGGGCAGAGCCCGGCTGAAATGCCTGTGGTTTCATGGCACCTACTTGAAAGACAGGTTCAAGCCGGGGCAGATGGTCGCACTGTACGGCAAAGTTGAAGCCGATGATCGCACCCGCGAGTTGCAGATCATCCAGCCGCAATTTGAGATTCTCGGCGATGCCACCGAAGAAGGAGCTTCGGATGGCACCGAGCAGAAGCTCGCATCATCGCTCGAAGTCGGTCGCATTGTCCCCATTTACGAGTCTGCCGGACAAGGAAGGCTGACCTCCCGCTGGTTCCGGCGGATTATCCACACCGCGCTGGAGAACATGACGCCGGAGCTGCCTGATCCCATTCCGGCGGTCGTTCGGCGTCACATCGGGCTGATCTCCCCGCGCGAAGCGCTCTGGCGAGTCCACTGGCCTGAGCCGGGCGAAAGCCTGCAGGATCTACAAACCTCGCGCACTCCGGCTCACATCCGTCTGATTTTTGAAGAACTGTTTTTTATCGAGCTCGGCCTTGAATTGAAGCGCCGCCAGCAAAAAGCGCAAACCGGAATTGCATTCAACCTGGACGATAGGGCACGCGAAGCGATCAAAAAGATCTTGCCTTTTCATCCGACGGCGGCCCAAAAGCGCGTTTTGAAAGAGATCGCCTCCGACATGGAAGAGCCATTTCCCATGCGGCGTCTACTGCAAGGGGACGTTGGCTCCGGCAAAACGATCGTCGCCTTCGAAGCGGCCATCATTGCCATCGAGAACGGCTATCAGGTCGCACTCATGGCGCCCACCGAAATTCTTGCCACCCAGCACTATCTCTCCGCCCGCCGCATTCTGGAAAACGCGGGTTACAGCATTGTCCTTCTAACGGGATCGCTGGAAGAGGATCGCAAGCGGGAAATCCGGCGCCACGTAGCCCAAGGCAATGCCCAATTGATCATCGGCACCCACGCCCTCCTGGAAGAAAAAGTGGGATTTGAAAAACCCGGCCTGGTGATCGTCGACGAGCAACACCGCTTCGGAGTCCTGCAACGTTTGAAGCTGATGAGAAAGGCTGGGGAGCCCACCCCGGGCCATGTGGGGGCCGGTCTCCGGCCCGCCCATGCTGACCGCGGCTCCGCTCCCGAGCCTGACGTTCTGGTGATGACTGCCACGCCTATCCCGCGCACGCTGGCCCTGACACTCTATGGCGACCTGGACATCTCTGTGCTCGACGAAATGCCGCCGGGCCGCACTCCCATCGTTACGCGCCGCGTCTCCGATGAACGCTCCCCGGAAGTCTGGGGTTTTGTGCGCAAGCAGGTTGCCGCCGGCCACCAGGCTTATATCGTTTACCCTGTCATCGAGGAAAACGAAGAAACGGAACTCAAAGCCGCGAAGAAAATGTACAAGGAGCTGGAGAGCCGGGTTTTCCCAGACCTCAAGGTCGCCCTCCTGCACGGCCGCATGGACACTGATTTGAAAGACCAGGTTATGCGGCTGTTTCAGCAGGGGGAGATCCAGGTGCTGGTCTCCACTACGGTAATTGAAGTCGGTGTGGACGTGCTTAATGCAACGGTCATGGTCATCGAGCATGCAGAGCGCTTTGGTCTGGCCCAACTCCATCAGCTTCGCGGACGCATTGGTCGCGGCGCCGCAAAGTCCTACTGCATTCTGATGACGGGAGGCAAAATAACCGAAGAAGGCGAGCGCCGGCTCGACGCCATGGTCCGCAATAACGACGGATTTCAGATTGCCGAACTCGACCTCGAAGTCCGGGGCCCGGGAGAATTCTTCGGCACCCGCCAGGCCGGCATGCCAAGTTTCCGCGTTGCCAACCTGATTCGCGACCGGCAGTTGCTGGAAGCGGCGAAGCGGGAGGCGGCCGCGGTTCTCGCCGGGCCGAATTCAGAGATCACGCAAGCAGAAATCGAGCGCGCCATCTGGCATATGCGCACTCGTTGGCAAAACAGCTATGGCCTGGTGGAAGTAGGATAGTTTCTGCCAAGCCAACCTTCTCCTGCTCATGCGTCCGGGCGCGACCTGCAAGGCTGGCGAAGGAGGAATCCTGCTGGCTCTCCCGGTTGGTGATCCAGCGGAGTGCACTTGGCCCACTCCTTCTCTGCTAGCCCGTGCCCTCGCGACCTTACTTGACCACTGCGCCTGTACAAAAATCTTGGCTGCGCAACAAAATGTGACGTAGGCCCCATCGATGTGTAATTGCGAAACATTTTCCTTATGCCGAAGGCGAACAGCCACGTTGGGGAAAGATTCGTGAGGAGCGTTTTACGCGGCTTAGGATCGCGGGGCGCTGCCGACCGCGGCGACCGCGGCCCCTTCATTGACAAGCGCATCTCATTCGGAACAGAATTCCTTCTCATATTTTCTTGCCGGCTTCTGTTTTGTTCTTCTTTGACCGTTGCCGCAAGTGCCGAACTTGTCGTGGTCCCAAGCGTGTTCGAATTTGAGGCCATCCCAGGATTTTCTATGGAGGAGATTTTCATGTTGCGTCTCAACCAGCGAGCGGGCTCTTTAGTGATATCAATCGTGGCCATGCTGCTCTCCGTTGTGGGCGACGTTCACGCGCAAGCCGGCGTCAAAACTTTCACCGGAAGCTTCGCTGACGGGGCCACTTACCTGATCGACGTTCCGGCGAATTGGAATGGAACCTTGCTTCTCTACAGCCACGGGTACGTGATTCCGGGCACGCCCAATCCTGCTCACGATGTGGGCGACCCGCTTACCCGCTCTTATCTCCTGTCCAACGGCTACGCCCTGGCCGGCTCCTCTTACGCTACAACGGGTTGGGCAGTAGAACAGGCATTGCCGGATCAGATTGCCGTGCTGGACACCTTTAACTCCCTTGTCGGCCAGCCCAGCCGAACCATCGCCTGGGGACACTCTTTGGGCGGCATGGTCACCGCCGGTCTCGTGCAGAGATTCCCGGAGCGTTTCTCCGCTGCCCTGCCGATGTGCGGAGTGTTAGCGGGAGGCGTGGGCACCTGGAATGTCGCCTTGGACGTGGAGTTTGCGTTTAATGTATTGCTGGCGCAGGGAACTTTGCAGGTTGTCAATATCACGGACCCGCTCCTGAACCTAGGACTTGCAGAAGCGGCCCTCAACACGGCGCAAAGCACGCCCCAAGGACGAGCCCGCATTGCGCTCGCCGCAGCCCTTGGCGACACGCCGGGCTGGTTCGATCCTCTGTCGCCGCGACCTGGCGCAATGGATTTCGCGGCTCAGGAAGCCAACCAGTTTCTGTGGTTGCAGCAGGTCGATTTTCCCTTTGTCTTCGCGCTTCGGGCCGACCTTGAACTCCGTGCGCAGGGGAACCCCTCTTGGAATACAGGCGTGGACTATAGAAAACAGCTGGAACGCTCGGTTGATTTGGCTGAAGTGGTCGCGCTCTACGAAGAGGCTGGATTGAGCCTGGATGCCGATCTCGAGTCTCTCAATCAAGCCGCCCGGATAAAAGCCGATTCGACTCCGCTGGCGTATCTGCGCCGGAACATTATCTTCGATGGACAGATTTCAATTCCTGTCCTGACCATGCACACCACCGGCGATGGTCTAGTTGCGGTCGAGGAGGAGCGGGCCTATGGGCATGCAATCCGACTGGCGCATGATAGGAGATGGTTGCGCCAAGTCTTCGTGTACCGGGCGGGTCATTGCAAGTTCACGCCCGCCGAAACGATCGCGGCCTTCGACACTTTAGTGGAGCGTCTGAACACGGGAAAATGGCGCGAAGTGAATCCTCAAAGTCTAAACCAGGCAGCCTCGGCTCTCGGCTCGGAGTTCAATATTCTTCCGCCCGAGTTCATCGAATTTGAACCCGCGCCGTTCCTGCGGCCATTCAACGCATTCAGGCACTAGCCGGCGGGGACGGCGTGACCGCTGCTGCGAACACGTCAGAGGGTCGCATGTTGCTCACTGCCCGCGTACCTGCCCATAATTCAGCAAGCTAACGATCACGACGCCGCCCACGATATTTCCCAAGGTCGCGAGTAACAGCCAGTGAAAGTAGCTGGCCAGCGTAACCGATCCGGACACCACCGCCGCCAGGATCTCGCCGCTCGCAGCTATACAATGGGCGAACTTGCCGATGCCCACCACAAAGGCCAGCAGCCAGATCATTACCACTTGACCGATGGTCCACTGACTGGCTGTCACCATCCACGCCACAAGGGCAATCAACCAGCCACCGACAATTCCACTCCAGAAGAAATGGGCAGCCGATCCCGTGACGCTCAAGTTTCCGAGAGCCACCAGTTGACCCGCGATATCCGCCGACAATGCCCCCGACCTGATTGCCAGCAACGCGAACAGGAAAGCCCCAATGACATTCGCGCCGAACACGGCCGCCCAGAGCTGCAGAGTCTTCGCCAGATTCTGCATTCGGCGGTGGCGTTCATCGAGAACCAATACCACTGGGTAGAGGGTGTTTTCCGTAAAGAGCTGGGCACGGCCGATGATCACCGCGATAAAACCGACGGGATAGACGACGAACGAGACCAGTTCCTCCCAAGTGCCGCTGCCGAGGATCGCTCGTACGGCAGCCACGCTTAGTCCTGTCAGTCCCATGGTCAGGCCTCCCGCCAGGCCGGAGAAGGCCAAACTGCGGGCCGGGCGCCGCAGTTCCTCGCGCGCGTTCTCGACCGCAGCGCTAAAGATTTCGGGGGCAGTGAGGCGTCGGGTTTCAACCGCCAATTCTTCTTGGCTCGGCATCCCGCGTTAGATTCCCAGGAGCGGCCCGAGGTTGATTCCCAAGCCAGGGAAGGCTGTGCAGGCGCCAGTTCAGGCAGGCAGGAAGGACATGCGCAAAAGCAGGTTTGGGCCTTTGGCACTATTCTCGTCCTGGATCGCGTCTGCCACATCGCCGCCAAAGAATGAGCCTCCTCCGAGCAAGGCTTCGATGGCCCGAATCAGATCGCGGGCAGCGTGCGATTTGAGCACGTAGCCGCTCGCGCCAGCCTTGCGAACTGCCTTCACTAGGCTCTTGGAATCATGCATGGTGAAGATCAGAACCCGGCTGCCGAGATTGAGCGCGCATATTTCCTGGGTCGCCTCCAGCCCACTCATGACCGGCATCGTGATGTCCAGGATAACCACGTCTGGTTTGTTTTCCATGACGGCCCGTACCGCTTCTTGCCCGTTTTCCGCCTCTCCCACGATCTCCCAGTCCTGGCGAGCCTTCAGGATGGTCCGCAGGCCTTGGCGCACAACTTCGTGGTCATCAACGATCAAAATCTTAATGTGCATCCGAAATCCCCATCTCATTGAAGCGCGGCGGGTACGAACCAACCTGTCGCGAGGGCAGAGCCCACCTATGCCAGCCACTCCCAATTGACCAATTTCTCAGTTCTGGAGGTCGAATGGAGCCGAGAGATAACTACGTGACGAGTAGGCGCAAATCTTTACATCTTGTTTACATCTTTACCTTGACTAGACAGTATAAATCTGCCCAATGTCAGCGGGAAAACAATCCCTCTATACCGCCAAATCCTTGCCGGGAAGTCCATACAGTGTTTACTGTAGTTACAAATAGGGGTTTCCCTCTGCATAGTAGACAGAGCCGTTCCCCAGAACTCAGACCAGATCGGTGGGTCGAATCCGCAAACAACAGACTGGAACGGAGATTCCGCTTCCTGGAGAGCGCTTCGAAGCAAGAGTCATCTCTTGCGATTCGGTTTTCGCTTATGGCTAATGTTCGTATTTTGGTCGCCGACGATCATGAGATAGTGCGCAGAGGTCTCTGTAACCTGCTGCAATCCCGCGGGTGGGAAGTCTGCGGGGAAGCGGGGGACGGACGACAGGCTGTGGACATGGTGCAGCAGTTACACCCCGATGTGGTTATCCTCGACATCGGAATGCCCAACCTCAACGGCCTCGATGCGACGCGCCAAATCCTGCACAAGTATCCGAACCAGAAGATTTTGATCTTAACGATTACGGACACTGACCAGGTAGTGCGTGATGTCTTGCAGGCTGGAGCTCGCGGTTTCGTGCTCAAATCCGACGCCGCCCGCGACCTGGTCGCCGCTGTAGACGCTGTCCAACAGAACCGGACTTTCTTCACTCCGCGAGTGGGGGAGATGGTGCTGGAAGGCTACCTGAAAGGCGGTGGAGTCTACGACGCTGAGCCCACCATCCCCAGCCTGACGCCGCGCGAGCGTGAGATTGTTCAACTCCTCGCCGAGGGCAAAAGCACGAAAGAGGTGGCTTCGGTTCTGGATCTGAGTGTGAAAACGGCGGAAACCCATCGCAGCAACATCATGCGCAAGCTCAAGCTGCATTCCGTCGGCGAGCTGGTTCTCTACGCCATCCGTAACAATATCGTGCAAGTTCCAAAAGGCGACGTCGGACAATCCTGAGCCCCCACTTCAATTCCGGCGGGGTCGCTCGGTCTTTCTCTTCGAGACGTGCCATAATCACTGGTCGTGAGGGTGGCCACGCGGTCCGATCTTTATCGTAAGCTTCCGGCAGTAGACGAGCTACTGCGCACGCCCGAAGTCGCTGCACTCGTTACTCGTGAGGGGCACGTTGCGGTTGCCGAGGCGGCTCGAGCCGTGCTGGCCCGTATGCGCGAGGAAATCGCTGCAGGAGTTCTTAATCCGGACCGTCTGGAGATTGCGATCAGTGGCTTGCCCGCTGCGATTGAGCACCAGTTCCAACAATCCCTGGCTTATTCCCTGCGTAGTGTAATCAACGCTACCGGAGTCATCCTCCACACCAATCTGGGCCGCGCGCCGTTGTGTGCCACGGCATTCGACCATGTTCGTGATGTCGCTCTGGGCTATTCCAACCTGGAGTTCGACATGGCCGCCGGAGAGCGCGGCAAGCGAGATGTCCACGTCGACCGCCTGTTCCGACGGTTATTGTCCGAGGACACAGCCGATGTGGGAGCGGGTCTCCGACCCGCTCGGGCCAAGCGCAGCTCGGCTGAGAAAGCATCTGATATCTCCACCATTGTGGTGAATAACAATGCCGCCGCCGTGCTAATCGCTCTCAACACCCTGGCCGAAGGTGGAGAAGTTATCGTCTCGCGCGGCGAGCTGGTTGAGATCGGAGGTTCATTTCGTATCCCAGACGTGATGGCCAAGTCCAGCGCCATCCTGCGCGAGGTGGGCACGACCAACCGCACGCGTATCAGCGATTATGAGCGGGTCATCAATGACAAGACTCGGCTGCTCCTTCGCGTGCACCGCTCCAACTTCCAGATCAAAGGATTCACCGAACAGCCTTCGCTAACAGAATTGACGGCACTTGCCCGCAAACGAGACGTCCCGTTGATGGAAGACCTGGGGAGTGGGGCCCTATTCGATCTGCGCGCGGTTGGCATAACCGACGAGCCTGGCGTTCTGGACAGCCTGCATGCCGGAGTGGATGTCGTCACCTATAGCGGAGACAAATTGCTGGGCGGCCCGCAGGCCGGCATTCTGAGTGGAAGGCGCGAACTCATCGCGCGCATTCGTGCCAATCCTTTGTTCCGTGCTTTGCGCGTCGACAAGCTGATCTACGCCGCTCTGGAAGCCACGTTGCTCGCCTACGTGAAACATGACCACGACGCCATTCCCGCCCTCCGCATGATGCGGCTGTGCGAGCAGGAAATCGGAACCCGGGCGGAAGCGATGCTTGAGAAGCTGCGTTCGCCCAAGTTGTCGGCGCAGGTCATCGATGGCGAATCAGTAGTGGGAGGCGGCGCGGCACCCTCGGCGGCGCTCCCCACTTGCCTTATCGCGGTCACAGTGCACGACCTGAGCGCGGAAGAACTCGCGAGCCGCTTGCGGCAATCAGGTGTAATTGCCCGCGTGGATCAGGGACGCGTCCTGCTTGACCTGCGCACCGTTTTTCCTGAGCAGGAGCCGGCGCTCGCGCAAGCCTTGAGCCAAGCCTCAGGATGACGGATTGTCGAATTTACGGACTTACGAACTACCTTGCCATCCGGAGGGAAGCTCCCTCAGGTCATGAGTAGTCCGACAATTCCAAGATTCGGCAATTCCTAAATCACCGTGGCGACCCTCTATACCATAGGCCACTCCACCCGCACCTTGGAGGAACTGGTCGAAGCGCTTCACGCCCACACCATCCAGACGCTAGTTGATATCCGTTCCTTCCCGATGTCACGCCGGTCGCCCTATTTCAATCGCGAAAACCTTGAGAAGGCGCTTCCAACGGCAGACATTCAGTATGTCTGGATGAAAACCCTCGGTGGCCGCCGCAAGAAGATCCGCGACGATTCCCCCAATGTAGGCCTGCGCAGCCTCAGCTTTCGCAATTACGCCGACTACACGCTGACCGGCGAGTTCCAGAACGCCGCGGCTGAACTGGTCAAGCTCGCCGAACACTCGCGTACTGCTTACATGTGCGCCGAACGAGTCTATTTCCGCTGTCACCGCTTGTTGGTCTCCGACTACCTGGTAGCCCACGGCCACGAGGTGCTGCACATCGACGCCACCGGGCCGGTAAGGGCTCACCAGCTGACCTCCGAAGCGCGCATGGTGGATGGACAATTGATTTATCATGGCGACCGCCTGCTGTAAAAGCTGTGGAGGCGGGTCTTTGACCCGCCCTGCCGAGCGAACCTCGGTTTGTGTTACCTTGGCGGGATGATCGTCGGTTCGGGCATCGACGTGGTCGAAGTGCCCCGCGTGGCGACCGCCATCGAACGCTTTGGCGAGCGCTTTGTCCAGCGTGTTTTCACGGAAGAAGAAATCCGATATTGCCAGTCGAAAGCCAACCGGGTTGAGCGATTCGCAGCCCGATTCGCAGCCAAGGAAGCCGGCATGAAGGCGCTAGGCACTGGCTGGAATCACGGAGTCCGCTGGCGCGATCTGGAAGTCCGCCGCCAGCCGGGTGGGCGACCGACGCTTATGTTCCACGGCAAAGCGGCCGCGTTCGCGACCGAGCTCGGCGTTCAGCATGTTGCGCTCTCTCTCACCCACACGGCTGCCGAGGCCATTGCGCAAGTGATCCTGGAGAACTAAGTCTTAGACGGTTCGACCAGATGTTGGTCTTCAAGGTGACTTAGCAACCTCGAGCCGCTCGACAGTGACCGCTCTAAATTTGTTTTCCTCTGCAACCGCATAGGTCGGCTCCAACGCACGTAGCAGCTGCGCGGTTCTCCCCTCCGGAGCAAAATTTGGAAATACCACGACCCAGACCCGGCGATGAGCCCGCGCGAATTCCGGCACTGAAGCCTTTGTCTTTTCGTAGTCGGGTAATTCGACCTTAGGGGCTGCGCCTGGCGCGTACCAGCGGCTCGAGTAATACACCAGCGGCGCCATTCCTGTACCCACGAAGGCTGTATCGCCATCCTGCAGGCGGCTTAGCAGGTAGCGCATGGCGCCTTCCCAATCTTCTTCAGTTTTGTAGGCCAACCCAACCGAGACTAGCGACAGGCACATTGCAATCACCAGAATTCCCCTGCGCGCACGCGAGGGACGCCAGTTTGCTATTCCATCGGCAACCACTAAGATAAACGCCGGCCACGAGATGATCAGGTAACGGAAGAAAAATACCGGCTTCGCATACGAGACGAGAAAGCTGATCGCAACCGGAAGAATCAGCCATAGGAAGGGAAAGGCGCGTCGCCAACTTGGTAAGGAGCGTCCCCTGCTCACCCAAACCTTCCGCATTTGCAAGAAGCTGAGAACGCAAAGGCAAATGCAGATGACCAACAAGGCATAGGCAACTCCCGTGCTCCCCGCTCCCGCCAGGAAAACAGCCCAGTGGACCAATTCCCAGAGTTTGGGTTTCGGGACCCAGTCCAGTTGGCCGGAATTACGAGTCAGGACATACGCCGCAGCCGGGGAAAGCAGCAGTCCCAGGGCGGCCAGTGCCAACAGCAGTTGCCTCCATGGGATCTCTTCTCCACTCAGCAATAGCAGAGACGCCAATTGAGCGGTCAGAGCCAGGCCGGCATAGAAATGGCAATAGACGGCGAGGCTGGCCGTAATCAGGTAAAGTGACCAGTTTTGAAATGACGGCCGCTCCAACCCGCGCGCCAGAAACCATGCCGCCAGCGCAAGCAGTAGCAGCATGAAGCTGTAGCTTCGAATCCATTGCGAAGCGCGCACATGGCACGCGCTGACCGACACCAGCAACGCGGTGATCAGCCCCGTTTGTCGGCCGTAAAGCTGATTTCCCAGTGCATACATGGCGGGAATGGTTGCCACCCCGAGCAAAATCGAAAGAATTTTGGCCACACTTTGGTTGTCTCCGAGATGGATCCAGCCTCGCAAGAGAAGGTAGTAGGCGATCATGTTACCTTCTCTCGTGCTGACCTCGTGCCAGAAGCTGGACCAGCTCATGCGCGCGTATAGCATGCTGTAGATCTCGTCCAGCCAAAGGCTCTTCCCGGCAAGATGCGGCAGGCGCAGGAGTAGGGCTATGGCCATGAGCACACCGACCAGCAGCGCGGCCGAGCGAGTCGAGGTGTCGTCACTCAGCCACGAAGTCCAGCCGCGCGCCTGTGGATCCGGGGTAGTTACATCCGTGCCCAGCGCTGGATTCATTGGTTTGGTCTGGGCCATTGTACGGCCTCGCAGCTTGCTCACTCGCTCTTGCTGTGGTGGGGCGGGTCTCCGACCCGCCTGGACGGGCCAAAGACCGGTCCCCACACACTCAAACGTCCCAGGCTTTGCCGCGACGGTTGGCTTATGCGTATGATGACAATTCCGACTCGGACCGACCGGCAATCCTGGAGAATCCCGCCGACGATGACCGTAGCGCCTGTACTCCCCAGCCAATCGGAACAAGGTGGCGTCCGCGAAGCGCGCCTGCTGCTGGGCCTTGCTCTAACCAGCTTCGCGGGGTTGTTGCTGGAGTTGGCATTGACTCGGTTGTTTTCGGTCGTGCTCTTTTATCATTTCGCGTTTCTGGCTATCTCGCTCGCTCTGCTCGGACTCGGCGCTGGAGCAGTTTTCGCATGCCTGCGTCGCGAATGGCTCTTGCGTTGGCCTACCCGAAATTTGGCCGCAGCAATGTCCGGGCTGTGTTCGATTGCCATCGTCGTCGTTCTGGAAGTTGTGCTCCATTCCAGGGTCCACCTGCAGCTCAGCTGGAAAGATTTTCGCAATCTGAGCGTTCTCTACGTTTCCGCGGCGGTTCCGTTTTTTCTGACTGGTCTGCTGTTTTCCGTACTCTTCGCTCGGAATGCCGCCCGTATTCCGCATTTATACGGAGCTGACCTCACGGGAGGAGCGTTGGCATGCCTCGCAACCGTGCCGGCGCTGAATAAACTGGGCGGACCCAACACAATCCTGGTGGCCGCCGTGGCGATGGCTCTGGCATCGGTTGTCTGGAGCGACAATCGAAGCTGGAGTCGCGCTGGCGCCGGGCTCGCTGTGTTGCTGCTGATCTTAATCGCGGTAAACAGCCGCCACCCTCTGTTCGACATCGTTTATGCCAAGGGAAACCGCCGCGACGCAGTCGGCCTCGAGTATGCCCGCTGGAACGCGATTTCCCGCGTGGAGGTCGACCGAGGGAGAGATGGCTCGCGGTACATCGTGATTGATGCTGATGCCTCTACAGCCATCATGAATGTCGATCCCCATCACTGGGAGGGCACCGCGCCCTGGCTGATGGCAGCGGCTCCCGCGATCTGCAACCTGCTGCGCCCGCACGGAGATTTCGCCGTCATTGGCCCCGGAGGTGGCGTGGACGTGCTGCGCGCAGTCGCGAATGGAAGCGCACGGGTAACCGGAATCGAGATCAATCCCATCATCGTCAACAACATCATGCGCGGCCGCTACGCCGATTATGCCTATCACCTGTACGAAATTCCTGAGGTGGACATCCACGTGAGCGATGGCCGCTCCTTTATCCGCAATTCTCGCGACCACTATGACGTGCTGGAGATGACCCTGGTGGATACCTGGGCCTCGACGGCGGCCGGCGCCTTTGCGCTCAGCGAAAACAATCTCTATACCGTGGAAGCGTTCAAGGAATATTTCCAGCACCTGAAACCAGACGGCATGCTGGCGATTACGCGCTGGGAGTTCAGGGAACCGCGAGAAGCGCTGCGGGTTGTGTCCGTCGCGATGGAGGCACTGCATCAGCTTGGGGTTGCCAATCCGGTGGCGCACTTTATCGTGGTCTCTGAGGGCCCACTCGACGCTGATGGTCGCCCCGTGCTCGTTATCGCCAAGAAAAACCCTGTGACCGCGGTCGAAGAAGCGGCAGTTCGGGGACACATCAAGACCTACCCCAAGTTGGTGCAGTACCTGCCTTCGTCGCCAGGTGCCAACGCATTTTCGCAATTAATACTGAGCAACGACCCCGTCACCTTCTCTCGTCAATACAAGTTCAACGTCGCGCCGGTTTATGACAACGCGCCGTTTTTCTTCTTCACATTGAAATTGAGACAAGTTCTAACTAGGCCGGCTCAGGGGATTGATTGGAAGGTGAACGTCGGCATAGCTGTGCTGGGCATGGTGCTGTTGCTCTCATTATTGGCTGTGATTGTCTTCCTCGTCCTGCCGCTCGCGATTCATGGCCGGAGCCGCAGCAAGGTTTTTCCGCTGATGTATTTTGTAGCCATTGGTCTCGGGTACATCCTGGTGGAGATCGCTTTTATTCAGCGCTTCGTTCTGTTCCTGGGACATCCCACTTACGCGCTGACCGTAGTCATTTTCCTCATGCTTCTTTCCAGCGGCGCTGGCAGCCTGCTTTCGCGTCGATGGCTGATTCGCTCGGCATCTGTCCGAACGGCATTGGGAGGAATTGCTGTGGCCATCCTTGCCTATGTCTTTTTGCTGCCGGCTCTCTTGCCATCTTTGGTGGGACTTGCCTTCCCGTTCAAGCTTGTCGTGAGCGGAATCCTGTTGGTTCCACTGGCGTTTATTATGGGGATGCCCTTCCCCACCGGGTTGCGAGCGCTGGCCGGCAACTCGTTTCCGGAGTCTGCCATTGGTGAGGCCGCAACCGACAATTCCGTGGAGTGGGCCTGGGCGATGAATGCTGCCGCCAGCGTGCTGGGCTCGGTTCTGGCGATGGTGATCGCTATCCGCTTTGGACTGAGTGTCACCCTGGCGTGCGGCGCAATCGCCTATCTTGGTGCCCTGCTGGCGAGCGCAACTTTAGCGCCCAAACGGGCATGAGCGGCCAGACGGTACACAGCCTGTAACTCTGCAACCCGCGCGGCGTCTGCTATGATTTCCCCAAATCCACTGCTTTTGCGGTCTGGTCGAGCAGAAGTCCATATGAGGAGAAGGTGCCTAGCCAGAAGCAGGTCAAGTGGTCGCAACTGAAGGTTGGCATCACGGTTGTCGTTGCCAGCATCACGCTCATGGTGCTGGTGTTCCTCATGAATCAGACCGGTGGCATGTTCTCCCACAAAATCACCATCAAGTCCTACTTCGATAATGCAAGTGGCCTGCGCCAGGGCGCGCCCGTGCGCCTGCAGGGTGTCGATGTCGGCAATGTATCGGCGATTCGCGTGGTTCCTAACAAGCCTCTTACCCCGGTGGAAGTCACGATGAAGGTGAGCACACGGTATCTGGCGAACCTGCGCAAGGATTCAGTCACATCTCTGGAAACGGCAGGGGTTTTGGGCGAGACTTACGTGGAAATCGAAAGCGGGCAAGCCAAAGGCCCTCCGGTCAAGGAAGGCGATGTGCTTATCACGCGCGAACACCCGGATTTTACCGATGTCGTGCGCGCCAGCCAGAGTACGCTGCAGAACCTGGATGCGCTGCTCAAGCGCCTTGACCGCATCGTGGCCTTCGTGGAAAGCGGCCAGGGCTCGATCGGCAAGCTCATTTATGATCCGGGCTTATACAACCGTTTGAATACGACCTTGGACGAGTTCCAGGGCATTGCCACGGACGTGAGCCAGGGCAAAGGCAGCCTGGGCAAGCTGGTGGCCAGCGACGAGCTTTATCAGAAAGCTAACACGACCGTAGATAAGCTGAACGGAATTATCAGCGACATCGAGCAGGGCAAAGGCTCCGTAGGCAAGTTCCTCAAAGACACCACGCTCTACAACAACGCCAACGACACGGTCGCCAATATCAAGAAATTTACTGATGACGTGAACGCGGGCAAGGGCGCCCTGGGCAAGCTGACGCGAGATGAACAATTAGCTGCCAGACTGAAGAACACGATTGACAAGCTGTCGATCATCTCCGATCGACTGGAAGCGGGTGAAGGCACCTTTGGAAAACTGCTGCGTGACCCCTCGCTCTACAGCAATACCGACCAGATGCTGGTGGAAACCCGCGGCCTGGTTAAAGCTATCCGCGAAAATCCGAAGCGCTATCTGACCATCCACATGAAGGTTTTCTGAGATTCGTCTCAGACTCTTAATAATTGCCCCGCGGATGGTTTATGTCGACCAAGACACGATCAACTCATCGCCTATGCAAGCTACCAAGGGATCTGGCTTCGAGCTGTCCGTCGAGATCAAGCTGGAATGGTGGCGTCCGCCTGTTCGTGCGCGTGATAACTCGAGCGCACCAGCGGGCCGGCCTCCACGTGGCGGAAGCCGAACCGGAGTGCTTCTTCCTTCAATGTACGGAACTCCTCGGGTGAGTAGAAGCGCGCAATCGGCAGATGGTCGCGCGACGGCCGCAGGTATTGGCCAATCGTAAGAATGTCGACGCCCCGCGAGCCCAGATCGCGGAAAACCTCGATCAGTTCCGCCATACTCTCGCCGAGCCCTACCATGACGCCGGATTTTGTCACCATGCCCGGTGACAACTTCTTCGCGTTCTCCAGCAGATTTAGGGTTCGCCAGTATCTGGCCCCGGACCGAACCGCCCGGTACAGGCGCGGAACCGTCTCAGTGTTGTGATTCAGAACGTCAGGACGTGCGTCAAGAACGATGCGGAGAGGCTCTTCCAGTCCCTGAAAATCGGGGATGAGGACCTCAACCCGGCAGCCGGGCGCAAGCAGGCGGATGTGATGGATCGTTTCGGCAAACACACGCGCACCGCCGACATTGTCGTCATCGCGGTTCACGCTGGTTACGACGGAATGCCTGATGCCGAGCGTGGCCACCGCTTCCGCGACTCGGCGCGGCTCTTCGTAATCGATGGGCTGAGGCTTGCCCTTGGGAACCGCACAAAAGCCGCAGCGCCGCGTGCAGATATCGCCGAGCAGCATGAAGGTCGCGGTGCGGTGGTTCCAGCACTCGCCGATGTTCGGACATTGTGCCGACTCACAAACGGTGTGCAGTCCGAGTCCGCGTGCCAGTTTCTTGAGCTGGTGAAAGTTTTCGCCCATGGGGGCACGCGCCTTCAGCCACTCCGGCTTGGGCTGCGGAATCCGGGGTCCCGGCTCGATCTGCACTAATTGGGAAGTGCCGGCCATTAACTATTTGATTCTACATGCGGTGCGGCTGATTCGCGAGATGATCGGAGTGCCTGTCATTTCGCGACTAGGGTTTAGCCCCTGAATTACAAGACGTCCGTGATCAGTTTTGCTTCTCCCTTTCTGCCTCCCACACTGGCTTGTAGTCATAGGTCGGATAGAACTCGGTATGGTATGCACTCCATGCGCCGTGCTCGATGGCAAGGTTAACCTCGCGCAGCTTCTCTGCCGGGAAGCGCAGCCTAACAACCTGCCCGATGTCCATCATCACGTACCAGGAAACCACCTCGGTCCCGGCCGGTGGAAAGTTCTTGTTGAATCCAGTTTGCCTCAAGTGTGCCTGAATTTCGTCCAAGGTCTTGGATTGATCGTGTTTCAGGAAAATGGTGACCATCATGGTTCCCGGAGCGCTTACCGACGGCTGCTGGGGCAAGCCGGGCGAGCGAACCACCGACGCATCAAAACAAATGCCAATCAGAATCATCAAAAACAAACCCTTGGAAAAGCGGGACATAAGAGCTCCTTTCTTGCGTTGCGCGTATTGATGCCGCTAGGAATCTCCCTAGTTTCTCGCCGACAGCGATACCCGCGCCCATGTGTAAGCTGCAACCACTTGCGGGAGCCGCTAGAATCACAACCCGGAGTCGTCCTCAGCATCCAATACCCATGCGCTACCTGCTGCTGGCAACCGATTATGACGGTACTCTCGCATCTCACGGCGTAGTAAGTGACCAGACCGTCAGAATGCTTCAGCGCGTGCAGGCTTCCGGCCGAAAGCTCGTGTTGGTAACTGGCCGGCACATGCTGGACTTGAAGAACATTTTTCCTCAGCTTGATCTTTTCCACCGAATCGTTGCTGAGAACGGCGCTCTTCTGTATCGGCCTTCGTCGCACGATGAAAAATTACTGTGCGAGCCTCCGCGGCAAGAATTTCTTGATCTTCTCCGCGAGCGCAACGTGCCCTTTTCCGCGGGGCGCGGCATCGTAGCCACCTGGGAGCCTCAGCAAGAAGCTGTGCTCAAGGCCATTCACGACCTGGGGCTTGAGTTGCAGGTGATTTTCAATAAGGGCGCAGTAATGGTGCTTCCCTCCGGCGTGAACAAGGGAACTGGACTCAAGGTGGCGCTGGACGAACTCGGCATCTCGTTTCACAACGTGGTGGGCATCGGCGATGCCGAAAACGACCATGCCCTGCTGTCGGCTTGTGAATGCGGGGTCGCCGTCGCTAACGCGCTGCCCTTTCTGAAGCAACGCGCCGACGTTGTCACCAAAGGCCGCAACGGCACCGGTGTTACCGAGATTGCTGAGCACCTGTTGTCCGACGATCTGGCTGAATACGACAGCCGTTTGTTGCGTCATTCCATTCTGTTGGGGGAGCTCGCGGATGGCAGCGGCCCGCTACTTGTTCCGCCCCCCATTCGAAGCAGCATTCTTGTAGCCGGCCCGTCGGCCAGTGGCAAGTCCACGGTCGTGGCAGGACTCCTCGATCAGCTTGCCGAGCGGCAATATCAGTTCTGCCTGATTGATCCAGAAGGTGATTATGAGAATTTGACCGGCGCCCTGAATTTTGGCTCCGCTAAAGAACGACCTGATCCCCGGGCGGTGCTCAAGGCACTGGGAATGCCCGATGAAAACGTCATCGTCAACCTGCTCGGGATCCCGGTGGGCGAGAGTCCAGAGTTTTTTTCTAAATTTCTGCTGCGCATTCAGGAACTGCGGGCACGGACCGCTCGCCCGCACTGGCTGATCGTCGACGAGGCGCACCATCTGCTGCCCTCCTCCTGGTCACCCGCCTCGACTGCGGTGCCGCAAGCTTTCGAGGGGTCGATTCTGGTGACAGTTCATCCCGATCACGTTTCGCCGGCTGCGTTAACCCCCGTGAATGTCGTCATCGGAGTCGGGAAAACTCCCATGCAGAATTTCCGTTCCTTTGCTGCCGCTCTCCGAATCGCTCCTCCTACCGGCGACGAAGTAGAGCTGACAACGGGCGAGGCACTAGTCTGGTTGCGGCAGGAGCAGGGCCCTCCGGTTCGCGTTCGCACGATTGCCGGCAAGCAGGACCGCAGGCGCCATCTCCGGTTGTATGCCGAAGGCGAGCTTGCGCCGCAGCAGAGCTTCTATTTCCGTGGTCCGGAAGGAAAACTCAATCTGCGTGCCCAGAACTTGATGATGTTTCTGCAGCTCGCTGATGGCGTTGATGACTCCACCTGGACGTACCACCTACGTCGCGGTGATTACTCCCGCTGGTTTCGTGAATTCCTCAAAGACGACGAGCTGGCAGCCAACACTGCCGGCATTGAGCATGACAACCAGCTCTCGGCAGAGGAGAGCCGTCGGCGAATCAAGGAACTGATCCAATCCCGTTATACTGCCCCGGTCTGATGACAGCGCGTGTGAGCTGGATTTGCCGCATCCGGAAACCTCAGGTTAGCCATCCAAATGTTGGCAGAGAGGGGGATTTTATGAAACGTAAGAAGCTGTTGGTATGGTTTGCAGTGCTGGGAGGTTTGGCTGCCGGCCTGATCCAGGTTTTGGAAATCGGCCCTCGTTTAAGAAGGAAATCCGCGCTCGAAGGGACAGGTGTCGTGGTGGACCTCAACACCGCGAGTCCGGAACAATTAAGAGCGCTTGGCCTCGACGATCGTGCTATCAATCGGCTGCTCGAAAATCGGCCCTATCGCCACAAACTGGAACTCGTCTCTCGCATGGTTTTGCCAAGGACACTGTACGGAACGATTCGACACAGGATTGGTGTCCGGCAGAGGCGCATTCCCGCAAAGGTTGCCTGACGAGAAGTCATCGTCTTCCCGATAACTTTGAGAGGGCGTTACTTCTGCGGCTGCTGCGGTTGCTGCGGTTGCTTCTGTTGTTGCTGCTGACGCTTTTTACCGAATGCACCCAACAATTGCTGCACGGCGTTCTGCTCCTGCTGTTGTGGTGATGCTTGCTGTTGCTGCGCAGGATTCTTGCCTCCTTGCCCCAACAGACTCCCCAAAACTCCGGAAACGGCGCCACCCGGATTTTTGAAATTCGGCGCCAGGCCCTTAAGCTTCATTTGCGCCATTTGCTGCACGTCCGGCTGGAACTTCGGACTCTGGAATGTCCCGGTCATCAGCACGGGGATCACGATTTCCGAGTTGTTGTTGGCCAGCGCAGTCTGCATATATCCGCCAATGCCGGTCGTCCCGCCCAATTTCTGGCTGAACTCCTTGGATAACACCGCCGTGCCCCGGAGATTGAGCGTCTCGTCTACCAGGTTGGCCGTACCTGTGACCCCGAGATTACCGATGTCGAGAAAGGCTTGCAAATTGTTGGTTTGGGCGATTCCGTTCTTGACTATAACGTTGCCAGTCACGCGCAAAATGTTCGTAATGCCCTGGCTCTTCTGGTTCAGCTTGTTGGCGAAGCCGGCAATCGCACCCAGTTGTTGCGTGAAGTCGGCGCCAGTGTATTTCACGTTGTTGAAGTTCAGGTTCATGGCGCCGTTCAGGGTACGCATGATGCTGTTGGAACTCAATGAGGACAGAGGCCCCGCCGCGTGCATGTCAAGATCGAGATTGCCGGCACCGCTGACCTTATCCAGTGCCGTAATTCCATAGGCCTTCGCCATCGAGAGAATTGCCGGCAGGGCAGCCTTAGGAGCCTTGAGGGTCGCATCAACCATCGGGTTTTTCGATAGGTACTGTTTCAGGACAAACTGGGCGGCAGCATTCGTCCCGCCCGAAGTTATATTGAAATTATCAGAGTGGATCTCGGCCGGCGTAAGCGTCAGGTTGACCGCGGGGATCTGCACCGGTTGCGGCGCATCCTTGCCACTCATCTGGATGTTGCGGCCCTGCACCGTACCGTTCAAGGCTGGCTTATCGGCGGCCCCTCGTGCCTGGATGTTGGCATTTACGTTTCCGGTGACGTTGGTTCCCGGCGGCAATGCGGTCCCAGAGGCTGCCGCCAATTTGGCCAGCTCCGCGATGGAAACGTTGCTGGCCTTCAGATTGAGATCTAGCACTGCGGGTGTGGGCTTCGAATTGACTGTGCCGTTGAGATGGAAGGGGGTCTGGCCCAGGTTCAAAGTCGTGTTCCGCAGAGTAATAACGTCCACAGGGAGATCGTCAGTCAGATCGTAATCGGCTCGGATTGGGTAACCCAGGTCAACTCCATGCATCCGCGCGTTGGCGACATCCATTCGCCCCTGGGCCGTCAATTTCCCGGATTGGCTGCTGATCTTGGTCTGCCCGGAGAGAACGCCGTCGGTGTACACCAGGGCGGGAGAGTTCAGGAATTTTGCCAGGCCGGCAATCCCAACCTGCTTCAGATTCAGCGTGCCGTGAAACGGCGTGGTAGCAGGATTGTCCTGCACAATCGGCCCGCCTTCGCCTTGCAGCCGAACCTCTTGCGCTCCCTGCCCAGGCAGGTGGGCCGCCGCGTCGAGAGTAAATGGCCGATCGGGCGCAAAATTCTTCAACGTGACATCGATGTGGTCATACATAGTTCGCGGCTTCTTCGCCGGCATGTCGGTGAGGGCAAGCTGTCCATCGTGTAGGACCAGTTTGCCTAACGAGAACTGCTCGCCACCTTGCGATGTGCCAGTCTGTGGAGTCGACGGAGCCGGTGGTTTTGGCTGCGCGGGAGCCTGGTTCGCACTTTGACCCAAAGACGCGAAGTTCCACACTCCTTGCTGGTTCTTGATCAGTTCCACGCTCGGCCGCTCGAGGTCCAGCGAGTCAACTTCGACGGACTTCTTCAGCAGGGGCAGAAGCTTTACGGAAACATCCAAGCCCTGAGCCTGCAGGAAGGGCTTCTGTGATCCAAACTTCGGGTCATCTACGATGGCGAGATTCTGCACACGGAAACGTGGCGGGAAGACGCCCAGGTGCATGTCGCCCAACCTGACCTTCCGTCCCAACCGTTTCTCCAGTTCCGCTTGGATTGTCCCTCGATACCGGTTCACATCGAAGGTAGCTGCAAACACCACAGCCGCGACAATGACGAGCAGGAAGACGATTCCAACGGCAATGCCTACTTTACGCATGATCGCCTCCAAGGGTCAGGCCAGCTCTCTCTCGAATGTACAAGTTGTTAGATGAGGTTTTATCTGCTGACGTTTGGCTTTAAATGTGCACCCGACAACTGGTTAGCTGCTTGGTCAGAGTGTGTGCAAATAGGCCAGCAGATCATTGATCTGCTGATCCGAGAGTTTTTGTCCAAAGCCGGGCATCTTGCCTCGGCCATAACGGATGATTTCGCCGACTCGCTCATCGTTCGCGGGTAGACCACTCGCCGCCATGTAGGACTTCCGAAAGATGCCTTTTACGGGTGGCCCTTGTTTGTCGCTGGATGAGTAAGCCTCGTGACATCGGTCGCAATAGGCGTCATAAGTCTTGCGCCCCTCGGCTTGTTGCGGAGTCAAACCCAATTCGACATCGCTCAGGCGGCGCTGGGCGTGACAGGCCAGCAAGGTTCCAGACAACCAGCAGGCCATCAGCATTCCCAAGCGCCTGTGCACGTGTTTCATTCCCCTGATTGACATCCTCCTTCTAGACGGCCGCGCATCCAAGTTCTGGCCGACGTACAATAACTATAGAGCAAAGCCAATGCCAATTGCGCTAAAGCGAGTTTATGAGAAGCCTGCGTCCGCAGATGGAACGCGCATTCTGGTCGATCGGCTCTGGCCGCGAGGGCTGACCAAGCAGAGCGCGGCGGTCGACGGCTGGTTGCGCGATCTCGCGCCGTCGCACCAGCTGCGGAAATGGTTCCACGCAAATCCCGATCACTGGTCTGCCTTTCGTAGTCGCTACCTGAAAGAGTTGACCGGCGCGGAAGCATCCAAGGCACTCGAAGAGCTCTATCAACTCGGGCATAAGGGCAAACTCACGCTCCTGTTCGCGTCCAAGAACGAAGAGCGCAACAATGCCACGGTTCTTCGAGACCTGCTGGAAGGCGCACGTAAGCCTCCGACGGGCACCGGCCCCGCTGTGGCGCGGGCCGCTCGTATGCGCAACGCCCGCCCCGCTCCCAGGCGATAGCATGGTTCTGTACCCGTTGACGGATGCCGAAATCCCGAACGGACATTCATCGGCAACCATTCCCGCCTGGCAAGCTGTCGAGAAGAAGCAGAAACAACCCGCGAGGGACTGGTGGCTGATTGCGCAGCCCGATCACGCCGCACTAGCAGGCGATCTGGCGGCGAACCTGAACTCCCCGTTGTTCCCTCAGCTCGACCAACACGTCATCCGCGCGATTGCTCTGCACGACGCAGGCTGGGCGCGCTTTGATGGCGGCGAACGCGACACCGGTCATGATTTGGAAATCGTGCTGCGCGATCCCCAGCTCGACGCCCAGGGAAGGCCATTGTCGTTTTTGGAAATGACTCCAGAGGATTTTCTCAGGGCTTGGGCGGACTCCATCATCCAGGCTGAGCGAGCAGCACCAATCGGCGGCGTCATGGTCAGCCAGCACTTCTGTCGGCTCGCGGCAAACCGCTTGCAGTCGCGGATTGACAACCCGCAGGACACACACCGGCTGAAGCAATTTCTCCGGGGGGAAGCTAAGCGACAGGAACACTTGCTGGAACACGGTCCGCGGCCGCCCGAAGAGGTTCGTGTGCTTACCGATGTGCTTCAGTTTTGCGACCTGCTCTCGCTTTATCTTTGTTGCGGCGCACGAGACGCGATCGAGTTCCCGCAGAATTTCGCCGGGCGTACCATCCGCCTGAGAAGAGAACGGGAAATGCATCGGCTGGAGCCTTCGATTTTCGGAGGCGGCGTCAGCCTGGGTGTTACCGCCCGTCACTATCCCTTGTTCGGCGCAGTGGAAGTTATAGTTCTCCCGCTCTTGCTCAGTTAGTGGGGATGCGTGATGCGTGGGTTTCCGCAGCCTGTGTGGAGGCCTGTCTCTGACCCGCCTGGAGCGATATGCCCGGCAGACTTGGCCCCCTGAGCGAGACGAAGGATCTCTGCATTTTGCCGTCCCTGGAGTCGCCTGGAGGGGTCGAAGACCCGTCAACACACTGTCTATCTTTTGTTGGGGGCGTCTTCCACGATGGCTTGGACAATCCGATCAATAGCGTCCTGCGCCTGTCGTCCGGGTACGTCGAAGTTGTTGGAGAAGATGGAGAAGGCCACGCGGTCTCCGCTGACCGTCGTAGCATAGCCGGAAAGCGATTTCACATGATCGAGTGACCCGGTTTTGGCCAGCACCAATCCTTGCGCCGGGGTTCCGTGGAAGCGGTCGGCCAGAGACCCGTCTAAGCCGGCAATCGGGAACGTTTCACTGAACAGCTGCCCCCACGGTTGTTTCGCCGCGTATTGCAACAATGCGACTACCGCGTGCGGTGTCACCAGGTTTTGCCGCGACAGGCCGGAGCCATCGTAGAAAACATATTCTCCGGCAGGAATGCCCGCCTGCGTTAAAAAGCCCTTCAGGACTTCCAGTCCGCCTTCGACCGTACCTGCCAGGCCTTTTTCCTTTCCCAGCAGGCGCAGCATGATCTCCGCATGCAAGTTCTGACTGACCTTGTTAATCACCCGCAAATCATCGCTCAAAGGCTTGGATTCGTAACTGGCCAGCACACTTGGCTGCTTGGGAACTATCGACTTCTGTTCCGTGTCCCCGCCGCCGTGGGCTGAAGCCAAAGCAGTCACACTGAAAGTCGAAAGGCTGGCTAGCTCCGTGTGATGCGTAGTTGTGCGGCCGTAAATGACGACTCCACGCTTTTCCAACAGGCTGCGGAACAGGTCCGCGGCAAACCCGGCAGGATCTTCTACGGCCAGTGCTTCGTTGGCGCCAGTATCCCCGAGAGGCATATTGCCCCACAAGGTCAACACCATGGAACCGGGTTCGCGGTTAATAAAAATTTTTCGGCCCGTGCCGGCAGGAGTTGTAATGACGCGGTTGTCGATCTGGTAGTAATCGGCAAAGGGCGTAATGCTCACGAACGCCCGCTCTCCAGCCCGGTCCGCGGGCTGGATATTCACAAACACCACATTGTCATTGATGGTGAGCGCGGAAACCGGCGCGCCATCCGCCCAAACCAGATCGTCTTGCGTCCAGCCTTCGCCATAGCGCTCGAAAGCAAAATAGGAATCGTCGGCAATCACATTACCGTCAACGTACTTAAGTCCCTTCTCCACCAGCGCATCGGCCAGGTCTTCCAAGACCTTGATCGGCAAGTCCGAGCGTTCCGTGCGCATGGCGTAAGGCAGAACGCGTCCTGAGAGGTTGGGATCACCCCGCCCCACCAGGATGAGATCACCCGAGAGGCGCCCATGCTGATCGAGAGTTCCGCTGGTCTCGATCGTGGTATGAAACTTATAGTTCGGCCCGATCAGCGCCAAGGCCGCCGCCGTTGTGAACAGTTTTGTATTCGAGGCGGGGATAAACAGCTTGTCGGCGTTTTGCGAGTACAGTACTTGCCCGGTATTGAGAGACACGACCTCAATACCCCAAAAGCCGCGCGCCAGGCCGGGATCGGAAAGGACGGTGTTGATTCGCGGCGCCAGGGGCCGATGTTCGGCGGCCTGAAGCTGGGCCGCTCCCACAAGCCACAGGACTGCGAGGATAGCTGCCCGGGTCCGCCGCATAGCTGGATTTTAGCACTCGGAGAGCCTGAATTCCCCGGCTTAGACGAGGCTGCAGGGAAGCGTCCCGGCCGCGTGCCAGGTTCAGTTTCAGGTAATCTACAATCCTACCGATATGCGGCCGGTCTACCAATGGGACCTGGGATCACGCAGCCTGGAACTCGGGAAGCGGACGCTCATTATGGGCGTGGTCAATGTCACCCCAGACTCGTTCTCGGATGGCGGCGTGTACTTCGATCGCGACCGCGCGTTGGAGCATGCAGTCCAGCTTCTTGCAGATGGCGCAGACATAATCGACATCGGCGGCGAGTCCACCCGCCCCGGCGCCAAGGTGGAGGCGGGCACGCCATCGGATAGTACAAGTAAGGCAGGCAGCAAGCCCCAAGCCGCTGTCTCGGAGACGGAAGAATTAGAGCGAGTAATTCCTGTCGTCAAGTCTCTCAAGGAGAAGAAAGCCGATGCTGTCATCTCGGTAGACACCTATAAGGCCAAGGTTGCGAAATCTGCGGTCGAGGCCGGTGCTGAGATTGTGAACGACGTCAGCGGATTCCGCTGGGATGCGCAAATGCGCAAAACTCTGGGCGAACTGAAGTGCGGCGCGGTGCTGATGCACATGCGTGGCCGGCCGGAGGAATGGCACAACCTGCAGCCCGCCACAGACATCGTTCTGCTGGTCAAGCGCGAACTCAGCGAGTGGACCCAGGAGGCAGTGCGTCTGGGAATAAAGCGTCCGCGAATCGTAATCGATCCCGGCCTGGGCTTCGGCAAGAACTTCGAGCAGAATTATCCGCTGCTGAAGCGGCTGGAGGAACTCCACTCCCTGAAGTTTCCGCTGGTGGTGGGCGTATCCAGAAAGTCGTTCATCGGCCGCGCTCTCGCCAAAAGTGACAAAGACACCGAGGTGGACGACCGTCTCTACGGCACCTTAGCCGCGGAAACTGTCGCCATTCTCCGCGGAGCCCATATCCTCCGCACCCACGACGTGAAGGCCTCGGTGGACGCAGCCAGAATGGCGGACGCACTGAGCTGATATGGCTGGTGTGGAGGCGGGTCTAAGACCCGTCCCCACACGGAAGATGCGCGCTAAAACGTTTTCGCTGAATCCAGCAGAATGGTGACCGGGCCATCGTTCACCAGTTCGACCTGCATCATTGCCTGGAAACGCCCAGTCTTGCAGGTCAGCCCTCCAGCCCGAATTCGTCCGACGAAATACTCATAAAGCTGGCGTGCTTGCGCCGGAGGCGCGGCCCCATCGAAGGACGGCCTCTTGCCACGGCGAACGTCGCCGTACAGGGTGAACTGCGAAACCACGAACACCGAGCCGCCGACGTCGGTTACCGCCCGATTCATTTTTCCGCTTTCATCCTCAAAAACACGCAGCCCAGCGATCTTGTCGGCCAAATAGTCGGCATCGGATTCGGCGTCGGCGGCCCCGACGCCTAGTAGAACGAGCAACCCGCGGCCAATCTCGCCCGTGACTTCGCTGTTCACCGATACCTTTGCCCGGCTCACGCGCTGCACCACGGCTCGCATGAAGAGAGTTTCTAGGTTCCGGTTTCTAGTTTCAAGTGGAACCGCCAGGGGCGCCACCGGATCAAGGCTTCACCAGTGTCTCTTGTCCCGCCACGGCCTGCCAACGCCCTTCCCGGTACAGAAAAATATCGATAAACCGCACCCGTGCCAGCGTCTTCCCGGATGCGTCGGTCACCTGATTGACGCCGCGCACGAATGCCGTATCCCCATAAACCCGGGCGGCCAAATCTTCGAGATGATTCGAACTCGGTCGACGCTGCGGAATGCGGGCCACCGCTTCTTTTCGATCATGCACCGCTCCATCTACATCAGCATCTTGGAATTCGACCGCCAGCAAACACCCCACCGCCTCGGCATCATGATGCTCGAGCGCCTTGGCCCAGCTCTCCTCAAGCCGTAACAGTGTCTTCTCGTCCTTCGCTTGCCCCTGCTCGCAAGGAGCAGCCCAGAACGGAGTTGTGGCGAACAAAAGTGCCGACAAAAACAGCAGCTTCATGTATGGTTCCTCTGGAATCCGGAATCACGCCCCGGAGACTGCCTGAGCGGGTCAAAGACCCGCTCCCACACCTTCCATGTTCCTGGTTGACGCTTTTCCTAACGGTCAATAGAATCGCGTTTCCTTTGTGAGAAGGAGCAAGCGATGTTACATCGTCTTACGATGTGGATTCGACTTCTGCCCGTGTTCCTCGTGACCGTCACCGTCTTGGCGCAATCCCCTTCCGCCGCTCACAACGAAGTCCTCATCAAGAACGCTGTGCTCATGACGGTGACGCACGGCACCATTCAAAATGGCAGCCTGCACATCAAAGACGGCAAGATCGCCGCCGTGGGCGCCAACGTGAGCGCCCCCGCCTCAGCCGCTGTCATCGATGCGGGGGGAAAGTATGTAACTCCCGGGATTATCGATTCGCATTCCCACATCGCATTGGACGAAGACGTTAACGAGGCCACCAGCCCGGTTACACCGCAGATGCTGATGATGGATGCATTCGACTACCAAGACAAAGCAATCTATCGCGGCCTGGCAGGCGGCGTGACCACTTCACTGTTATTGCACGGCTCCGCCAACATGATTGGTGGCCAGGCGGTGGTGATCAAGCACAAGTACGGTGCCGGACGGGATGCAATGCTGTTTCCCGGCGCGCCGAAATCCATCAAGTTCGCCAGCGGTGAAAATCCCAAACGCGTCTATGGCACGCGCGAGCAGCTCCCGTCGACCCGCATGGGCAACTTTGAGGTACAACGTGAGGCCTTCGTTCAGGCGCAGGACTACATGCGTGAATGGGAAGAGTACAACGCCAAAGTGAAGCGTGGCGACAAGGACGCGAAGATGCCCAAGCATGATCTGAAACTCGAAGCCCTGGCCGATGTCCTGCGCGGAAAATTCCTGGTCCAAATCCACTGCTACCGGGCCGACGAGTTCCTCACCGAGATGGCCATGGCCAGGGAATTCGGCTACAAGATACGCGCTTTCCACCACGCTCTGGAAGCCTACAAAGTGCCCGAGAAGCTGGCCGCCGAAGGCGTTGGCATCGCCACCTTCGCCGACTGGTGGGGCTACAAGAACGAAGCCTGGGACGCGATCCCCTGGAATGCTGTCATGTCCATGCGCAAGGGCGTGCGCGTCGCGATCAAGAGCGACTCCGATGATTTTGCCCGTCGCCTGAACCAGGAAGCCGCCAAGACCATGCGCTACGGTGGCGCCACCGAAGAGGAGGCCCTGAAGATGATCACGCTCAATGCCGCGTGGATCGTTGGCGTTGATGATCGCGTCGGCTCGTTGGACGTCGGCAAAGATGCCGACGTCGTGATCTGGGACGGTTACCCGCTCTCCAGCTATGGCGTTCCCAACAAGGTTTTCATTGATGGCGAGGTTTACTTCGACCGCTCGCTGCCCGGTTTCGGCATGCCGCACTACCAGGAGGGACAATGAAGAGCCAGGCTGTGGTTCCGAGCGCAACCCCCACTCTTGTCGTTCCCAGCCCAACTCTTTTCATTCCGAGGTCAAATCTTGTCATTCCGTCTCTAGCGAGGAATCTCCTTTTCTTCATGCTGTTCCTGGCTACAGTGGCTGCCGCTCAACAGCTTCCAGTCGTGCTCAAAGGGGGGAAGTTGCTGACCATCACCCACGGAACGATCAATAACGGAGTGTTGGTCATGGAGAGTGGCAAGATCACCGCCGTAGGGGCCTCCAGTTCCACCAAAGTCCCCGCCGGTGCTCAGGTCATTGATGTAACCGGAATGACTGTTTATCCCGGCTTGATCGACTCCGAGACCCAGCTCGGATTGACGGAGATCAGTGCCGAGCAGATGACCAACGACCTGGTCGAAATGTCGGACGAGATCATGCCTCACATGCATGTCTACGACGCCTTCCATGCTGAGTCCGAACTGATTCCAGTAACCCGCATGAACGGCGTGACCAATGCCGTTGTTTCTCCTGAAAGCCGCGACACTCTTCCCGGCCAGGACTCGTTCGTGCAACTGGCGGGCCGCTCCGCGGATGAGATGCTGGTGGTGCGTGACATAGCCATGCCCCTCAATTTCACTGGTGACGAACGTCGTAACAAAGGAACCTTCGAGAAACGCAAGTTCCCCTCGACGCGCATGGGCATGGCAGCCCAACTCAGGCAAGCCTTCCTTGATGCCCAGGACTACGCCCAAAAGTGGGCTGATTTTGAAACGAAAAAAGCCGATGCCGCCAAAGACGTCAAAGCGAAGAAGCCTGAGCAGCCTAAACGTGATTTGAGGCTAGAAGCGCTACTCCCCTACTTGCAGGGGAAGAAGCCGATCGTACTGGCCGCAGAAGAAGCTAGCGACCTGCAAACTGCCGTACACCTGGCCCGCGAATTCAATCTCAAGTTTGTTCTAAACCACATCAGCTACACGCGACCGATTCTCGACCAAGTGGCTGGCTTAAAAGTGCCGGTCATCGTGGGTCCGATTTACGAAAATCCCAAGCCTTACGAGCGCTACGACGCTGTCTATAGCCTTCCCGCAGAGCTTGCCAAACGCGGCGTGAAGATCGCCTTCGCCTCCTTTGAGGCTCACAATTCGCGCAATCTGCCCTACCAGGCGGGCTTTGCCTCTGCATTTGGCCTCCCCTATGACGAAGCGTTAAAGGCGATCACGCTGAACCCGGCAGAGATCTGGGGCTTGGCTGACAAGTTGGGTTCTCTCGATGTGGGCAAGCTAGCCAATGTAGTGGTATCCAGCGGAGACCCCTTGGATGTAAGAACCGACGTAAAGCAGGTATTCATTAACGGCGAATCTATTCCCATGGTGAGCCACCAGACCAGATTGAGAGATCAGTACGGAGGCAAATAGAAAATGTCTGGCTGCTTTCGTCAAAGCGGTTTGACCCGCGTCCATGCACCGTTTAGGATTCTTACTGCATCTCGAGCAACCGGAAGGGCTTATTCCGGATGCTCGGACTCTTCCTTTACATAAATTCAAGGGCACAATTACACTACTCGTTTCGTCGCCAGGAGGTGGGTCCCATATGGCAGCCGTAGATGACAAGGTAAAACAAATCGTAGTCGAGCAACTCGGTGTCGAGGAAAGCGAAGTTACGCCAAAAGCATCTTTTGTCGACGATCTTGGGGCAGACTCCCTGGATCAGGTGGAACTCGTGATGGCCTTCGAAGAAGCCTTCGATGTCGAGATCCCTGACGAGGATGCCGAGAAGATACGCACCGTTCAGGACGCCATTGACTACATCGGAAAACACGCCAAAGTAGGCAAGTAGAACTAGCGCAAGGCGGCGCCCAACCGGCGACCGTCATCGAGGAGAACCATGGCAGCCGTCGACGACAAAGTGAAGCAGATCATCGTGGAGCAGTTGGGAGTGGACGAAGGCGAAGTTACGCCCAACGCCTCGTTTGTGGACGATCTAGGCGCCGATTCGCTCGATACGGTCGAGTTGGTGATGGCCTTCGAAGAAGCTTTTGACATCGAAATACCCGACGAAGATGCCGAAAAAATCCGCACCGTCCAGGACGCGGTTGACTACATCGGCAAGCATGCGAAAGGTGGAAAGTAGGTTTGGGACGTCGGGTTGTAGTTACGGGCATTGGCCTGATTTGCGGAGTCGGCAACACCACGGAAGAAACGTGGAAGAACCTGCTGGCCGCCAAAAGCGGCGTCGCCCGCATTAGCCAGTTTGATGTCTCCAACTTTGCCTGCCAGATTGCTGCCGAGGTCAAGAACTTCGACCCGCTGAATTTCATCGAAAAAAAGGAAATGAAGAAGATGGGCCGCTTCATCCACCTGGCGCTTGCCGCCAGCGACGAGGCGATGAAGTCCTCTGGCCTTCAGATAACCCCTGAGATTTCCGAGCGCGTGGGTGTACACATCGGTTCCGGAATCGGCGGATTCGATGTCATCGAACGCGAGCACTCGAACTTATTGACCGGTGGCCCGCGCAAGATCTCGCCATTCTTTATTCCAGCTGCCATCGTGAATCTTGCCGCTGGGCACGTTAGTATTCGGTACGACGCCAAGGGCCCCAATGAGGCCACCTGCACGGCTTGCACCTCGAGCGCGCACTCGATAGGCGATGCCTTCAAGATCATCGCGCGCTGCGATGCCGAGGTCATGATCGCGGGCGGCACGGAAGCTGCCATTACTCCCATGGGCGTAGGCGGGTTCGCGGCCATGCGCGCGCTTTCCACCAGAAATGATGAACCCGCGAAGGCGAGCCGGCCCTGGGACACAGGACGTGATGGCTTTGTAATCGGGGAAGGCGCCGGCATCATGGTTCTGGAAGAACTGGAATTCGCTCGCCGCCGCGGCGCGAAAATTCTGGCAGAGGTTGTCGGCTATGGGATGAGCGGCGACGCCTATCACATCACCCAACCCGCCGAGCAGGGGGATGGGGCGTATCGCGTGATGGTGAACACGCTCAACGACGCGAAGGTCCAGCCCAGCGAAGTGGGTTACGTGAATGCCCACGGAACTTCCACGGATCTGGGCGACAAACTGGAAACCGTTGCCATCAAACGCACCTTTGGCGACCATGCCTACAAGCTGGCCGTCAGCTCTACTAAGTCCATGACAGGACACTTGTTAGGTGGGGCAGGAGGCTTGGAGGCAGGAATCACGGTGCTGGCCTTGCGTGATCAGATTTTGCCGCCGACCATCAACCTAGAGCACCCGGATGAGGGATGCGACCTTGATTACGTTCCCAACCACGCACGGCAAACGAACCTGGAGTATGCCATGTCGAACTCCTTCGGTTTCGGCGGCACGAACGGGGCGCTGCTGTTCCGACGTTGGACAGAGTGAAGAATTGCTGATGGTTGATTTTTGATTATTGATGTAAAAACCCAATGGGCGCGGCCTGGCAGCGGATTCGCACTTGTTTTTCAATCAAAAATAAGCAATAGGGTTCCTCTTCCCCAACAGTAATAGCACTTCTGTACCTATTTTTGTGGCTTCTAACCCTTTGCCAATCCCGGGGATACAGGCCACAATAGAATTTCAAGCGAGACCCCATGCCTTTCATGGACAAGGCCCTCGGAAACCTGACCGCCATCCCACCAACCCGGAAGGCCGCGGCGCGAGCTGCTTTTGTCGACGTTAAGGAGCCGGCACGCCTCGTCCTGGCGGAATGCTTCAAGCAGTTCGGCATTGAGGCAGTAGCCATGACCAGCCACACCGCCGAACGCCTGGCCAAGGAGAAGTTCGAAGCCTGCGTGGTGAAGCTCAGCCCAGCAGCAGAAAAGGTGATGGAAGCAGCCCGGAGCTCACCTTCCAATAGCCGCATGATCATCTACGGCTTGGGCGGCAGCGCCCAGGACGCCATGCGCTATTCCAGATTTGGCATCAATGCCATTTTCCACGAACCGGTGGAGCGCCCCACCGCTCTCAAGCTGGTGCGCGCCACCCAGATGCTGGTGGTCCACGAATTTCGCCGCTACGTCCGGGTCCCGGTAATCACCGAAGTCTCAGTTAGCACTACCGATAAGCGCCGCTTCATCGCCACCAGCAAAGAACTCAGCTCAGGTGGCATGTCGATGAAGAGTGCTGAAGAAATGGGAGTGGGGACACCCGTCGAGGTCTCGTTTGCCCTGCTTACGCTTCCCCGCATCTGGGTCAAAGGAGCGGTCTGCTGGAAATCAAAGAACACCTTCGGCGTCCGCTTCGACCCCAACGACGACCGCCGGCTGCGCCTTAAAGAGTGGCTCGACGCATACCTGGAAAATTAGTCGCGCGAATCGCCATCAATTCATGTCGTTATCCTGAGGCAGGTGCAGCCTGCCGCAGGATCTCTTGCGCACGACTGTTCAAAATAAGCGACTCCTACCGTACCGCTTACAATACCTCCTGTGAGCACCGTGACCACACCGCCGGTTGCGGCACAGCCTGCGGGCAAAACCCAGCCCTGGACCCTGCGCCAGAGGTTCCTTCTGTGGCTGATCACATGGGCAGGCTATCTTGCCATCCGCCTGATCGGGATGACGTTGCGCTATTCGGTGCACATCGAGGATGGTGGTCCGGAGAGACTCAGCACCCGGCCTGTAGTGCTCTGCTTGTGGCACTGCGGAATTTTCCCCGCAACCTACGTCTTTCGTAATCAGCAGATCGGCGTGATCTCCAGCTACAGCTTCGACGGCGAATACACCTCCCGCATCATTGCCAAGTTCAATTACATTCCAATCAAAGGCTCCAGTTCCAGGGGGGCGGTGCGGGCGCTGCTCAAGTCACGGCGACTGCTCGATCAAGGGAATACGGTAGGCTTCACCAGCGACGGTCCACGCGGCCCCGCCTTCATTGCCAAGCCAGGCCCGGTGCTGCTGTCGAGCAAAACGGGAGTACCGCTCGTCCCATTCCACATCGCGCTGGAAGATCCCTGGCGGCTGCCTTCCTGGGATAAACTGATGATCCCCAAACCATTTTCCAAGGTTCTGGTTTGCCTTGGCCGTCAAATCCATGCGCCGCTCGACGCCGAAGACAGCCAGATGCAGGCCGTGCAGGCAGAACTCCAATCTGGCCTGGAAAGAGTCCGCGATTTCGCCGAGGCCAACGTGCACAGGGTTGGCATGTCAGGTTTTCCGCTCCATCGCATCTAGTGTGTGGCGCAGGCGCCCCCGCCCGCGTTTTTGTTTTCTCGGCGCTCTCAGTGCTCTCGGCGGTGAATGCTTTTCCTGGTCCCTTCATTGACACGCTGTCTACGCGCGAGTAGAGTTTTTCTCGCTGCACCGCTCTTTCTCAATCCCTTAGGTTTGCGCGTCCTCATCATGCTGATGAGGATCTGGGAAGCGGGTGTGAATCCCGCGCTGCCGCGCAACTGTAAGCGAGGAAATCGCCGCCGGCCACTGGAATATCCGGGAAGGCCGGCCGCCGCACTGGACCAAAGCCGAGCTTGGCTCGGCATGGACGGGTCACAAACTCGTCCCCGCGTGGTCCTAACTCGCCGAGCCAGGAGACCGGCGCGAACCACTAACCTCAGCCCCTTTCGCGTGTAAAGGAGGATTGCGTGTATCGCGCTGCTCTTTCCATTCTTCTCCTCTTGGCGACAGCTTCTGCCGCCGAACTGAAAGTCAAAGTCCTGGATCCTCAATCAGCCGTCATTGCCGGCGCCGAGATCATTCTGCTCGACGGAGACCGGTCGCTGGATGTCCAAATCAGTTCCGCACAGGGAATAGCTTTTTTACGGGGAACCTGGTCCGGCGAATATCGCCTGCGAGTGCTGGCTCCCGGCTTCTCGCCTGAAGAACTCGACGTTTCGCACGAACGGTCCGAGATCACAATCAAGCTACACCTAGCAACGGCGGCTGAAACCGTGGTCGTAACCGGCACGCGTAATCCTGTGCCGGAAGAAGAGGCGGGTGCGAGCGTTTCGACACTGGAAGGCGACCAACTCTCCCTGATGAACCCAGTCTCAGCTGCTGAGGCACTGCGCTTCTTGCCCGGCGCCGTGGTCAACACCCAGGGACAACGAGGCGGGCTGGCTTCGTTGTTTGTCCGCGGCGGCGACTCGCGTTACAACAAGTTCATTATTGACGGCGTTTCGATCAATGACCCGGGTGGAACCTTCGACTTCGGAGTCGTTCCCCTCCAGCAGACTGAACGCCTGGAATTCGCGCGCGGCGCGCAGAGCACACTCTACGGCTCCGATGCCATGACCAGCGTCGTGCAGGCCTGGACCCGGACCGGCAATACCTTACGGCCGGAATTACGCCTGGGAGCTGATGGCGGCAATTTCAATACCGCCGAAGGCTACCTTTCCCTGGCGGGAGCGCACGGGCGTTACGATTACAACCTCTTTGGCGATCAGTTCAACACCACCGGCCAGGGCATCAATGACAATTACTCCAACTCCTCGCAAGGCGCCAACCTCGGCTTAGAGATCAACCCACGCGCGCTATTCCGTGTTCGCGCCCGGCATTCCAACAATCGCACGGGGGTTCCAGGAGAGTGGAACTTCAACAGCCAGCCTTTGCAGCCACCAGATTCGGACCAGTGGGCAAGACAAAACAATCTTCTGGCCGGCGCCGAGCTGCTCCTGACCGGGCCCTCGCGCTGGCAACATCGGCTCAGCGGTTTTGAGTACCACCATAAGCGCACCAATGTGGACACTTTCAGCGACCCCGGCCGCGTGTCGGATTTTCCCACTCACGCGATTGCCGACATCAACCGCGCCGGATTCGATTACCAGGGCAACTATCTGCAACGAAGCTGGGCACAAACCACTCTCGGCTACGAATTCGAAGATGAAAATGGTTTTACCGGCGACTTGGATTATCCGCCGATGGTTCACGGGCTGCGCCGGAATCAGGCCGCCTATGGGCAGCAGAGGGTGACACTCGGCCGTCTCGCCGCGATTCTAGGTGCGCGCTTCGTTCACAACACCACCTTTGGAAACCGGGCAGTGCCGCGCATAGCCCTCGCCTTCGAAGCACTGAGAGGCGGTGAGATTTTCTCAGGTACCCGCCTGCGCTTCTCCTACGCCACGGGAATCAAGGAGCCTCGTCTGGAAGAATCGTTCGCCAGCGGACAGGGAATCATTCCCAATCCCAACCTGAAGGCGGAAGAAAATCGGGCTTTCGAGGCTGGCTTGCGGCAACGATTGCTCGGCGGGAAATACGATGTCGACGCTACCTATTACAACAATCTGTCTCGAAATCAGATCGATTTCGCCATTCTCGATCCGGTGAATTTTATCGGCGAGTACGAGAATATCGACAAGTCAATGGCCCACGGCGCAGAGGTGGAATTTCGTGGCCGGCCCCTGCCGCGCCTTTCCTTTGATCTCGCGTACAACTACACCTCCACCGAGATCCTGCAGCAGCCCTTTGCTTTTGACGCGCTCCATGCGCCCGGGCAGCCGCTGCTTCGGCGTCCCAAGCATTCTGGGAGTCTTCTGCTGAATTACATCGCCCAGCGTTGGGGAGGAAACCTGGGAGGCAGCTTGGTTGGCCGCCGGCCAGACTCAGACTTCCTTGGCTTTGGTATCAATCACGCGGCCGGCTACGCGCGAGTGGATCTGGGAGGCTGGTACGCTGTGAACTCCCGTGTTACAGCGTACGTAAATGTTGAGAACGCTCTGAACCGGCACTATCAGGAGGTAGTTGGATATCCCGCCCTGGGCGCCAATTTTCGCGCCGGAATGCGATTCAGGATAGGAGGAGAATGATGTCATGCGGAGCGACCCAAAGGGCCTTCTGACAACCATGTCGTCATCCTGAACATCCGAAAGGCCGTGAAGGATCTCGCGTGCGGAACCTTGACTGTTGTACGCGCGCGATCCTTCGGAGGGCTGCAGCTCTCCTCAGGATGACGCGGTGAATTTCGATCACCCGACGATTGACACTCTGGAACTTAAGGTTGGCTGCGTTGACGTTGCCCTACCGCCGCCTGGTGGGAACCTGGTTGCGAGAATCGCTCTCAACCCTTTCGGAAGCGCGGGTCTTGTGATTGTTCCCGTTGTCCTTCCCGCTGGCTAAATCAACGGGCATAGGGGCCGCCGACTTTGCTCCCCCATACTTCTGACGCAAAACCACTAGCTTTGCGATTTCCTCATCGTTCAGGGGCTGCGCATTTCCAAGCAGGTGCGCGACCAGGGCGATCTTGGCGAAGTGCTCGACTGTTTCCATCTTCATGTAGGCGTGCTGCAGGTCTTCGCCATAAGTGACGACTCCGTGATTAGCCATCAGGATGGCGTCATACTGCGGAATAAGCGGCTCCAGAGCCCGAGACAACTCGGGCGTCCCCGGCGTGCCGTATCGCGCCAAGGGCACGCAGCCCAAGCCGACCACCAGTTCGCAAACCAACGGCTGGTCGAGCGACAGCCCAGAAGCGGCAAACCCGGTCGCTGTTGGCGGATGAGCATGCACAATAGCCCGAATGTCGGGGCGCAGGCGATAGATCAGCAGGTGCATGGCAATCTCACTGGAAACATTGCGCTTGCCCGCAAGTTTGCGCCCTTCCAGGTCCACCATAACGAGGTCGGAAGTGCGCATCATCCCTTTGCTCATGGAGGTGGGCGTGACAAGGACGCGCCTGCGATCCAGACGCACGGAAAGGTTGCCGTCGGTTCCGGCCACAAACCCGCATCCGTGCAGCATTCCGCCCAGTTGGATTATTTCTTTCCGGTATTGGCGTTGGCTAGCCATTTTCAAGAACACTCCCAGTCTCAGCTTAGCCGCGTATGGTACCGAAGGCAACCTGTGGAAACAACGGATGATTCGATCGTTTAATGGTAATGAAACATTCAGAGTTGCGGCCTGCCGCACGCTCCCCGTGCCAGGTGTGGGCAACTCCTATAATCAGCAGCGTGCTGGTCTCCGATTACAGCTATCACTTGCCGGAGGAGCTGATTGCCCAGGAAGCTTTGCCTGACCGGGCTGCTTCTCGGCTCCTGTACCTGAACCGCAGCACAGGCGAAGTGCGGGACCTGAGCTTCCGGGGCTTTCCCGAGTTGCTGCGGTCCGATGACCTGGTGGTGTTCAACAATACACGCGTGTTTCCCGCCCGCTTATATGGACACCGAGGAGGCGCAAAAGCACAGACGATCAGCCAACACAACCGCGCGGCCAGGAATTTCTTGAAAGGACGCGTCGAGGTGCTTCTCACTCGGCAAGTCTCACTGGAGCCCAATGTCTGGGAGTGCCTGGTCCGCCCAGGCCGGAAGATCGGGGTCAGCGAAACACTGTTCTTCGGCGAGAACGATGAGCTTCAGGCGCAAGTGCTGGACCGCGGGACTTTTGGAGAAAGGACGATCCGTTTCTCGATGGTTCCCGACTTCTTTTCCTTGGTCGAGCGCATCGGCCACGTTCCTCTGCCGCCTTACATCGACCGCCCGGACCGACCGGGGGACGGGGAGCGCTACCAAACCGTTTATGCACAGGAACGCGGATCGGTGGCCGCCCCAACGGCTGGGCTGCACTTCACCCCGGCAATTCTTGCGCGCATGAAAGAGCGCGGCATAGAAACCGCAGAGATCACCTTGCACGTGGGATTGGGAACATTCCAGCCCATCAGGGCAGAGCGGGTCGAAGAACACAAATTGCACGCCGAGCGATACTCAATTTCCTCGGAAGACGCTGCCAGGATCAATCGCGCCGTGGAGGCACGCAGGCGAGTGGTCGCGGTAGGAACAACCACGGTGCGCACTCTGGAATTCTGCGCAAGCGACACTGGGCGAGTGCAGCCCGGCAGCGGCGATGCCGACCTGTTCATCTACCCCGGCTATTGCTTTCGAGTCATCGGCGCCCTGCTGACCAACTTCCATCTGCCGCATTCGACGCTGCTCATGCTGGTCAGTGCCTTCGGCGGCCGTGAACGCGTGCTCGCCGCCTATCGCCACGCAGTCGCGCAAAAATATCGGTTCTATTCCTACGGCGACTGCATGTTCCTGGAGTAGTCGTTTGCCTTGGTTCCCACCTCCAAAATGCTGGCGGTAGAGACGGGCTTGTCCCATCTCTGAGACGCAGCCAGCCGCGTCTCTACGGAAGACCGAAAAGGGACAAGCGCAGCGAGGGACCTCCGTTTTCACCCCTGGGGCGCTATACTGTGCCACTTGGGGGGTAGCGATGAGTACACAAACTACATCCCGACAGGTCGCTATTCAGGATTTCGTCTCCGGTCTGCGAAAATTTCCGGAATCCGCGTTTATTGAGACCGCCAGTATCCTCAGCTTTCTGCAGTCCACACCCGTTTCGCCTGAAACGCTCACGCGCTATTTGACCTGGGACCGCCAGCACTACACCCGCAACTTGATCGACAGGACACCGCTCTACGAACTGCTTGCCATCTGTTGGGAAGTGGGCCAGGTCAGCTCAGTCCACAATCATCGGGACCAAAATTGCTGGATGGCGGTTCCCATTGGGCGCTTGCTGGTCGGCAACTATCGGGTGATTTCCCAAGACCTGAACGCGGGAAAGTGCAGCCTGGAGCCTGCCGACACCGTGGAAATGAATCCCACCCATCCGTGCGCAGTCGATCCTCGCGAGCCCGTGCATCGCGTTTACAATCCGCGCGAATTTAACCAGAGAGCAGTGAGCCTGCACGTGTACTCACGGCCATTCGACAGTTGTGTCGTGTACTCGCCCGAGCAAGGCACCTGCGGAGAAATCAAACTGCACTACACCACCGAATATGGCAAGCCGTCGGGCAAGATGATGTAGGGACAGCCGCCTCGGCTGTCCGGCTGGACGCAGATGCCGCACCCACGGCCGCAAACCCTTCGCCGGGTACTGCTAAACTTAAGGGTTGGCTTCCAGAGGCCCATCCTCGATAAGGAAACCTGTGCCCACTGAGGCAGGCCAGGCCGCTGCTGTGCGCCCGCCCAAGCTGCCTCAGGGCGACAAGGGCCGCATTTTCCTGATCGACTCGATGTCATTCATCTTCCGCGCTTACCACGCCATGGCGCGCCAGCGTTCGATGTCGACCAAAACCGGCATACCGACCGCCGCCACCTATGTCTTCGTCAACATGCTGCGCAAGTTGCGAGACGATTTCTCACCCGAGTATCTGGCCGCCGTATTCGATGTCGGAGCCCCAACCTTCCGCGACCAGCAGGCCGGAGCTATCACCGTAGTCCGTAAATTCGATATCAAGACTCAGACCTTTCAGGAATCCGCTTACGGCGGCTACAAGGCCAACCGTTCCCAGATGCCGGAGGATCTTGCCCAGCAAATCCCCTATATCCGCCGGGCGCTAGAGGCCTATCGCATTCCGATCCTTCAATCCGAGGGCTACGAAGCCGATGATGTCATTGGAACGCTGGCTCAGAAAGCGGCTGAGCAAGCCAATCCCGTCTACGTCGTCTCCAGCGACAAGGACATGCTGCAGCTGGTAAACAAGCAGATCTGCGTTCTCAATCCCCCCAAGGACAACCTCATCTGCGATGCTGAAAAGGTGGAAGAGATTCTCGGAGTCCCTCCCGAGCTCGTCATCGACGTGATGGCCCTGCGCGGCGACTCCATTGACAACATTCCCGGCGCGCCCGGCATCGGCGACAAAGGTTCGGTCGAGCTGATCAAACGCTTCGGCTCAGTCGAGGCCGCTCTCGATCGGGCCGCCGAAGTGGAGAAAAAAACCTACCGCGAATCGCTGCTCCATAATCGGGACGTGATCCTCGCCAGCAAACAGCTGGCAACCATCGATCGCGATGTGCCCATTGAACTCGATGTGCAAGCGATGCATGCCGGGGAGCCCAACGTCGACGCCCTCCGCCAGCTTTTCACCGAGCTGGAGTTCACGTCGCTGCTCAAGGATCTCTTGCCGGCGGTGCAGGTCGGCGAGGGGCAGTACAGCGAGGCACAATCTGCGGCCGATGTTGACGCGGTGCTGAAATCAATCCCGCCGGGAGACTCGTTGGCCATCGCTCTCGAAGTAGCAAAGCCGGCGGTTGTTGCCGAAGACCAAGAGGAAGCAGAAGAGGGCACCCTCCCGCTTACGCCAGCAGCGGCCCTGCCCACCGCCGGTCCAACTCATAACCTCGCGATCTCGTCTGCACCCGGCACGGCCGTCACCGTTCCTCTCGATTCGAAAGCTGCTGAGCGCCTGAAGTCGGCCTTGTCCGATCCCAAACTGCCCAAGACCATTCACGATTTCAAAACCGCCGCTCACGCTTTGCGTTCGCTCGGCATTACGGTAGAAGGCCTGCGTCATGACTCGATGCTCTACTCCTACCTGCTCGACCCGACCTACTCTTCGCATGCTCTGCCGGACGTTGCCTTGCGTCGTTTCAACATCAAGCTGAGCGGCGCGCTGCCCGAGTCCGCCGACGTTACTGGCCGCCTGGCCACAGCGCTGCGCGAGGAAGTAGAAGAAATCGGGTTGCTGAATCTCTACGGCGAGATCGATCTTCCCCTTGTGCCCGTGCTGACCCGCATGGAGCAGGCCGGTGTGAAGATCGACCAGGGCGCTCTCGACAAAATGTCCGCCCGTCTGGAAAAAGAAATCAACGCCAAGGCAAAAGAAATTTACGCAGCGGCGGGCGGATTCGAATTCAACATCAGCTCACCCAAGCAACTCGGCGACGTGCTTTTCAATAAGCTCGCTCTCCCCAAGCCGGTGAAATACGGCAAGGGCCGTACGATCTCGACCGCCGTTGATGTGCTGGAGGGACTCGCGCTCACCCACGAAGTCCCGCGTCTGGTTCTCGAATACCGCCAGTTGACGAAGTTGAAATCCACATATGTGGACGCGCTGCCAGCGCTGCTCAATTTCACGACCGGCCGCCTGCATACGACCTTTGCCCAGACCGGCACTGCCACCGGGCGTTTGGCATCGTTCAATCCAAACCTGCAGAACATTCCAATTCGCACCGAGTTGGGGCGTGAGATCCGCGCCGCCTTCATCGCCGACCCCGGGTGCGTGCTATTGGCGGCCGACTACTCCCAGATTGAACTGCGCCTGTTAGCTCACTATTCAAAAGATCCGCTATTGGTCGAGGCTTATCGCCGCGGTGATGACATCCACACGCTCACCGCCTCGCAGGTCTTCGGTGTCCCACCGCTGATGGTCACCCCGGAGCATCGCCGCCAAGCCAAGGTGGTTAATTTTGGAATTGTGTATGGCCTGTCGCCATTTGGCCTTTCGCAAAATCTCGGCATCGAGAAGTCCGAGGCCAAGCGTTTCATAGACGCTTATTTCCAGAAGTATGCCGGCGTGCGCAAGTTCATCGACAAAACTCTCGAAGACGCTCGCCGCGAGCAGAAGGTGAGAACCCTTTTCGGCCGCATCCGACCGATCCCCGACATCAACAGCAAGAACGCCAACATGCGCGGCTTCGCCGAGCGCACCGCCGTCAATACACCACTGCAAGGCACTGCCGCCGACCTGATCAAGCTAGCCATGATCCGCATCGACGCCGCCTTGCAAAGGCAGAAATTGAAATCCCGGATGACCCTGCAAGTTCATGACGAACTGGTCTTCGAGGTTCCCGAATCCGAGCTCGACACCATGCGCCCCCTGGTTCGCGAGCAGATGGAAAACGTGCACCCGCTGGCCGTGCCGCTGCTGGTTGAGATCGGGGCGGGAATGAATTGGCGGGACCTGGAGGAGTGATCGGGTTTCTAAAACCAGATTTCGCCTGGTATCAGGGTACGCCTCCCCGAGGTACCGCAAGCGAGCGGCAGATCCTTAACTCAATTTTCCCAAAAGACGCGCGCCTTCTTCGTGACTCGGTGCTCTTTTCTCAGGGCACGCGCAGCATCACCCAGCGGAATGGGTTCGGATAGTTTCGCGAAGTCCCATAAGGGTCTCTGTCCCCGGGCATAAATCAGGACCGCGGTTTCCAGGAGGCTCTGCTCCGGTGCCATCGGTCGTTGAGTCGCGTGCTGTGGGTGGCTGGGCATCTGAAGGACCTGGGGCTCGTTGCTCAAGGCCCCGTAGCCGATCGACGATTGCCCAAACGCCGCCCCGGCACAGAGAAGGCAGAACAGGAATAATGTCGTCTTCATGGCGCTAATCCACACTGGGCAAGTGCACGCCCTGTGCCAAACCTGGGGTCCTAACCTCTTGGCTTATAGGAGGTAGGCGATGAAATGAGTAATTGTTTGCACAATTGTGGAGCAGCAGTGGTCAGTCGATGATCCCGGCATCGTTAATGCCGTTGCCTATTAAGTTTCTTGGTATCCACAGCATTTTTCCGGCCCCCCGGATTCCCTTATTCAGCAGAACAGGTCGAGTCGTACGGCGGCCTGACAAGGAGAAGGACATGAAGAACATCACGTGGCAAAGGACTTTCTCGCTGGCTCAGCTGCTCCTCGGGCTGGCCCTGGCTGTGTTCATCGCCGGGATCGTAGTTCCGAGCCTTCTCCGGTCTGGTATTGCTACCAGGGAGGCCTTGGCTGCGGGCTCTCTCCATGCACTCAAAGTCGCCAGCGTTACGTTCCTGTTCACGTACAAGAATCTAGTTGCCGCGATCCTGGGTGTGCTGATAGGTGGGAGCGCGGCATTGGCGATCGAAGTCGGGAGCGCAAGAATCTGGCTTTCCCATGCCTACGCCTTATTGCAGGCTTGCCTAGAAAATTGGAGCTTTGGGGTGACCGGTGGGAAAAGCGCCTCCACCTACATTAAGACACGAATGAGCCGCCAGGCGGTTCCGGTAGTACACAACGTTCGGCTCGCCACCGTTTGCGAAACCGAGGGTGATCGCTGGGTTGCGTAAGCGTGCGGGAACAGCCGGCATAGACTTGTGGAACTCAGCGCGAATGGAACGGAGGATGGCTTCGACTATTCGTGAACACCTCGCCTAGCCGACGCTTCTATCACCGCTGCATCCAAGGGTCCCGCGTCACGTAATCCCCTACCTCGTGAAATCAGCCACCCAAAAAAATGCTTTGGAGTTTAGCGAAACAGCCGGCGCCGAGGCGCCTGAACGGGCAGGACTGAGATCGGAACTCGCGAAGAGTCCTGCCCGTTTTGGGGGAGGGCGCGCGCATTGATTCGTTGGGATCGCTACTTGGGCCGGTTCAGTCGCACTTCTTTTCAGAACCGAAACGAATGGAGGTTCGGCTGAGCGCTGTGGACGTTACCCCTTGTCACGGATGATGTCAAGCGAAAAATGGGCCGAAAAATGGGCTGAAGGATACCCCTCCCTACCCCGATAGCTAAATCTCTGAAAAGAAAAGCTCGCGGTCGGGTCGTGACTCGAAATGGGCAGCAAAACCCATGAATCCAGGGGATTTAGACGAAACCTATCAGAAAACACGGAGATTCGTGCCGTCCCTTCACTAGGGACATAGCACGTGCTGTGCTTGTGACTTGCTTTTGTGTTCACGGCACTTCCGTGCCTTTCTAGGTTCGCGCTGGTTCTCGTGGAATCTGGCGCTTCACATCACCTCTGGGCCTTCGAAAGTGTGTCAAGTCCCCCCGAACTCGTCCATTCCTTCCAACTCCGCGTGACATATTGCCCGCCCGGGATGTCCCAATCTGTCCACTGCAGACCCCATTAGTGCTACATCCACTAGTGCTTGCTCCACTCTTAACGTCCAGCACCGAGCCGTCTCTGGTTCTGCTATACTGTTCTTGACGCTTTCCACGGTTTGCTCGTCACGCGGTGGTCACTCTCAAGACCAGATTCATCTCCGCCTTTCCTGCCCGCCGTTTATTCAGCGCCAATCTAAACATGCGAGCGGCATGGCCACTCTTGACGAAGGTCTGAGTTACAGCAAGCCCCTCCAGAAAGAATTATCGAATGACCACATTTTCGGAACTGCCCTTGTCTCCTGCCTTACAGCAGAAGCTGGCGGCAGCTCAATTCATTAACCTGACACCAATCCAGGCGCGTGCTATCGCTCCTGCGCTCGAGGGCCAAGACGTAATCGGTACGGCCCAGACCGGAACCGGCAAGACACTGGCGTTTCTGATTCCATTAATCGAGATGCTGAACCGCGAACCATCGCGGCAGCCCAGCGCACTGGTGCTGCTCCCAACCCGCGAACTCGCGATGCAGGTGCACGAGCAATATGAGCAACTGCGCACCAAGGGCATGCCCAGAGCGGCCCTCATCGTCGGCGGCCTATCGGAGAAGACGCAGATACAAGCTCTCCGGGCCGGCTCCGGCCTGATCATTGCCACCCCGGGAAGGCTGCAGGACTTCATCGGCCGGAAACTCGCTGACCTGCGCCAAATAAAACTCCTGGTGCTCGACGAAGCTGACCGGATGCTGGACATGGGCTTTCTGCCAGCCATCCAGCGCATTCTGGTGATACTTCCCAGAAAGCGGCAGACACTGTGCTTCTCCGCCACGATGGAGCAGTCCGTCGCGCGGCTCGTGCACGACAACACGAACAATCCCGTCCGGGTAGCTGTGGGCTCAGTTCTCAAGCCGGCCGAGAGCGTACAGCTCAAGGCATATGAAGTACGTCCCGGCGAGAAAATGGATACTCTCCGGCAACTGCTTCATGCGGAAGAAGGACAGACCTTGATCTTCACGCGCACCAAGAGGGGCACGGAACGGGTGGCCAAGGAACTGGTGCGGGACGGCTTCAATGCCGCCATGATTCACGGGGACCGCTCGCAATCGCAGCGCAATGGAGCCCTAAGCGGCTTTCAGGAAGGCCGGTTTCAGGTGCTGGTGGCCACCGACATAGCGGCTCGCGGCTTGCACGTGGACGACGTCGCCCATGTGATCAACTACGACCTGCCCAAGATGGCCGAGGATTTCATACACCGGGTGGGACGCACAGGACGCGCCGGTTCTCAAGGGCGCGCTTCCACCATCGTCACCGCTGCCGAGACCATGGACCTGCGAAGTATTGAGCGCACTCTCCAATTACGGATAGAACGCAAGCAGGTCGCGCCTTCAGACGAGCCGGCACGGGCGGTACAGAACACTCTCGTCTCGCGCACATTAACGCCGCTCCCGGGCGAGGTATTTGTATAAAGCGATTGGAGATCGGCCAGAGACTTCTCGCGCATCGCTTCTAGTCGTCGACTTCCTGCTGGTGGGTCGGCGATTCGGGAGAGGTGGATTCGTCGGAACCAATCCGAAACAGGGCTGCTTGCGCCTCGGCCTGTTCGCGAAGTTCGCGGATTTCGTCAGCTGGATCTTGCGATTTGGCTTCCTTGCGCTCGCTCCTGCGCTGCGCCTTTTCTCGTTGCTTCTGTTGGCGGGCCTGCTCCTTCTGACGCTTGGTAAAAGTCGATCGGCCTCTTGGCATTAGGGTCCTCCAATTTCCGTTTCCTGAAGACACAAGTGGTGCCGTCAGGAGAAAAAAATGAATGCTGAAAACCCGCGAGAACTCCGGGAATTACCAGCGTGGTTCGCGGGGCTGTCGGGCGTGGCCGCGGTAGTCGTCCCGGCCGCGGCCTCCGCCGCCGCCACCAAAGCGCTGTCCACCGTTCCTGGGCCGTTCGGTCTTCGGCTTGGCCTCGTTGATCTTCAAGGTCCGTCCGCCGAGCTCAGTTCCGTCCAACGCCGCGATGGCCTTGTCGGCTTCGCTGGCGTTCGTCATTTCCACAAATGCGAAGCCGCGCGCGCGACCGGTTTCGCGGTCAGTGACGAGGTTGACCTTTTCCACCGCTCCGTGTTCCTGGAAGATGTTGCGCAGTTCGGCTTCGGTGGTGCTGTGGGGTAGATTGCCAACATAAAGGTTCTTCATTGCTTTTCCTCTCTGTATAGTTCAGTTTCCAGTTCGGGTGGGATGAGCTTGCGTTCGCGGCTATCGGAATCTCGAGTCGGCAACGGTCCTTCTCGCAGCGCTCGTGAGCGGGCATCACTGACGGAGCGCACGGCAGAGATCCGGCGGCATGCTTCCAGAATGCCCCAGTGCTGTGGCGTAGCGGTTGATGTGCGGGCTTCTCGGGTCTCCGGCAGCAGAACTGGCTCTCCGTCTGCGGGGACGGCAGTGTGGCCGTTCGGAGAGGCAGCCAGATACTGGGGCTTGCCTACCAGGAAGGCAATTTGCTGAGCTGGCGTGGCGGCGCGAATGTCGTCGCAGAACTTTTCCATTTGAAGCAGTTCAGTTTCCGCGTGGAAAAGCACGAGGTTGTACAGGTCGGGCCTCCACCAACACCGCGCTTCGCTGATGTCGGCGGCGCAGTCAACCTCCATACCGAGGCGCCTCATAGTTTCGGCGCGCATGTCGCGTTTCAATCGGCTCGTGTCCACGAGTAGAACGCGCTTCTTCTTAACGGGAGTGCCGAGCGCACTAGCCGCTGGTACATCCAAAAGCGGGGCCGTCATACGATCCTTTCTTTCGGCTTAGTAGCCGGGGCCGCAGCCGGCGTCTTGGCTGGCTGTACCAGATTCTTGAATAATGCCCGGTTTCGTTGTCGCCGCTCGATCTTCTGCTTCCGTTGCCGGTTAAATCTCGACTTGTCGCCGTTGATCCCTGACATGGTCAACTCCTGTGAGACTTGATGTTCAGCGCAGAGAGGAATCGCGCTGCCGCGAAATCCAGTATGGTGGCCATTGTGATTGAGCGGTGCGAAGTCCGAGACTGATTGCGGATGACTTCGGAGAGCCAGAACGCACGCGCAAACGCCTTCCAAGTTTATTTCTCAATCGCGAAGGCGCAAGCTTTTTGGTGTGTCTTCGAGGTCAAGATTGTGAATGTCGGCTAGAGGCGGCGCTTTTTGCGTCAGTTCTGCTAGCGACTATTAACTACTAGGTCCATATTACTCCGTATTTTGAGAAAGCCCTAATTCGTCAGCTCGGATATTCCCGAACTCGACTTCGACTCACGCTACCGCTGATGATAACAGAGGAGTTGGAACTTGCCGGCGTGATTCGTTTGCTAAATCCTCGCATTCAAGGTAGTCTCTAGCCTGTACGTGAGACCGAATCGGTCGTGAGCAGTTCTCGCCTCAACAGCCAGTAACCTGCGCAAGTTTCTTCCGACTCCTTCCAGCGTAAAATTCACAAAGGAACAAAAATAAACAAAATGGAACAAGGAACAGTAAAGTGGTTTAACGATGCCAAGGGCTACGGCTTTATCAGCCGCCAGTCGGGCGAAGATGTTTTCGTGCATTTCTCAGCCATCCAGGGAGGCGGATTCAAAAGCCTTCAGGAAGGCCAGGCAGTGCAGTTCGAGGTCACGAAGGGGCCGAAGGGCTGGCAGGCAGAGAACGTCCAGGCGCTCTAAGCTTTCAGCTTTGCAGAAGGCGGTCCGCAATGCGGATCGCCTTTTTTGCGTTTGATGTGGTCGCGTGGTTTGCGGACAATTCCGACGTTTGCGAAAACCGCGCAAACGTGGGCCACCCGGCATTCACGTATTAGGGTTTCTCAATCCGAAGTCGAGCTTCGCTCGACCGGACAGGCGAGGACGCCTGTCCCTACGTGTGACTCGCCCAATGCACGGGCTCGGCTTGAGATGACCGAAAATGCGACCGCCTTCCTCGTTTGACCCTCGTTTCCGCCGGACGGTAATATCGAAGATTCATCAGTTGTTACGATTCTGTACATGGAGGGTGCATTCTCCGGCACGGCTAAAGCCGTGCCCTCCGGGTCATCATGCCGCACGATCTACCCAAAGCGTACGAGCCGGGCGCGATTGAAGCGCGCTGCGCCGAGTACTGGATCAAGGAAAAGCTCTTCTCCGTCCCCACCCCTCCGCCCGGAGAAACGCGGCCTGTGTTCACGCTGCTGCTGCCGCCGCCCAACGTTACAGGCCGCCTGCACATGGGACACATGCTCAACCAGACGCAGATGGACATTATCGTGCGCTGGCATCGCATGCGGGGCTTTTTAACGCTTTGGCTGCCTGGCACTGACCATGCCGGCATCGCGACGCAAATGATGGTCGAGCGCCAGCTCGCCAAGGAAGGCAAGAAGCGTCGCGATCTGGGACGTGAGGCGTTCGTCGCGCGGGTGTGGGAATGGAAGCGCGAGTATGGCGGTGCGATTCTCGACCAGATGAAGCGGCTCGGGGCCTCGGTGGACTGGCACCGCGAATACTTCACGATGGATGAGAACCTGTCGCGGGCGGTGCGCGAGGTGTTTGTCCGCTTGTACGAAGAGGGGCTGATCTATCGCGGGAAGTACATCGTCAACTGGTGCCCGCGCTGCGAGACGGCGATTTCCGATCTCGAAGTCAAGCACGAGGAGGTTCCGGGCAAGCTTTACGAGATTCGCTATCCGGTGATTGGAAGCGACGAATTCATAACGGTCGCCACGACTCGGCCCGAGACCATGCTAGGCGATACGGCGGTTGCGGTGAATGAAGGGGACGAGCGTTACCGGCATCTGCGCGGGAAGAGTGCTCTCTTGCCGCTGATGAAGCGCGAGATCCCCATCATTCGCGACGAACTGGCGAGGCCGGAATTCGGTACGGGCGCGGTGAAGGTCACTCCCGCACACGATGCCAATGATTTCCAGGCCGGGTTGCGTCATAACCTGCCGCAGATCGAGGTCATCGACGAGCACGCGCGCATGAATGAGAACGCCGGGGCTTATGCGGGCCTCGATCGCTTCGCGGCGCGGGAGAGGATCGTCGCCGACCTGCAGGCGCAGGGATTCCTGGTGGGCATGAAAGATTATGTTGTGCCGCTGGGCAAGTGCGATCGCTGCGGCACGGTGGTGGAGCCTCGGCTGTCAACGCAGTGGTTCGTGAAGATCAAGCCCCTGGCCGAGCGTGCCATCGAGGCGGTGGAAAAGGGCGAGATCACCATCGTCCCTGAGAACTACAAGCAGATTTATCTGAACTGGATGAACAACATTTACGACTGGTGCATCTCGCGCCAGTTGTGGTGGGGACATCGCATCCCGGTTTGGCACTGCGCGAAATGCAAAACGATGGTGGTGGCGCGCCAGACACCGGCCAAATGCACGAATTGCGGGAGCGCCGACCTGCAGCAGGATACGGATGTGCTCGATACCTGGTTCTCGTCGGGGCTCCTGCCGTTCACGACCCTGGGCTGGCCGGAGAAGACGCGCGACCAGGAAGTGTTCTATCCGACGACCTTGCTGATTACCGCCTACGAGATTCTCTTTTTCTGGGTGGCGCGCATGATTATGTTTGGCTGCCACTTCATGGCGGGACACCATCAGGATCCTCTTATTAAGAAGGCCAGCGGCTGGGCGGATAAGAAAGATGACAGCGTGCCTTTCCGGAATGTTTACATCCATGCTCTGGTGCGCGACGCCGAGCGGCAGAAGATGTCGAAGACCAAGGGCAATGTCATCGATCCCTTGGAAATCATTGAGCGCTTTGGGACGGATGCGACACGGTTTACGCTGGCCGCGATGGCTGCACCGGGAACTGACATTGCGTTCAACGAGAGCCGGACCGAGGGCTATCGCGCTTTTGCTAACAAGATTTGGAATGCTGCCCGCTTCACGTTCATGAACATTGATCGTGTAGAGGCAGGTCTCCGACCTGCCCTGGCCGGGCCAGAGACCCGGCCCCATGCTGGTGTTGCCGGATTTCAGCCAAAGACCCTGGAGGATCGCTGGATTCTCTCGCGGTTTAACCGTGTCGCCGGGGATGTGGCCAGCGAGCTTGAGGACTACCGCTTTCACGAGGTGGCAAATGGCATCTACGACTTTTTCTGGGGCGAGTTCTGCGACTGGTATCTGGAACTCGTCAAGCCGCGGCTGAATTCGGAAAATCCGGAGGAAGTGCGCGTCGCTTGTCGGAATCTGGTAAGCCTGTTTGAGGCGGCATTGCGGCTGCTGCATCCCATCATGCCGTTTATTACCGAAGAAATCTGGCAGGCGATTTACGATGGGCGGCCGCCGGCGAAGTCCATCGCGCTCGCCGCTTATCCGCAGGCGGAGGAGAAACAGATCGATCTGGCCGCGGAAACGGATATGGCAGTGCTGCAGGATTTGATTGTCAGTGTGCGAAATTTACGGGCGGAGCTCAAGATTGAGCCGAAAATCCGCGTGCCCATTGAAATTTATGCCCATGGGAATGGGACTCGGGCTTTGATCGAACAGAATCGTGGGGCAGTGGAGCGGCTGGCAACCGTGGAAAAGCTGGCGTTTGTCGAAGCTTCTCTGGCAAAGCAGGCCGGGGCTCGCAGTACAGCGCGGTTTGATGTTCATGTCGTCTATGAAAGAAAGGTTGATGTCGAGGCCGAGCGCAAGCGGCTAACGAAGGAACTGGAAGGTGTAGAGAAGGAGATTCAAAACAAAGAGAGCCAACTCGGCAAAGAGCAATTTGTCTCGAAGGCCCCCGCACACGTGGTGGAGGGGTTGCGCAAGCGGTTGGAAGAATTAAAAATCCTGCGGGATAAACTCAAAAGGCAGCTGGACGAATTAGGATAAGTCGAGCTGCGCTCGACCGCCCAGACGAAGACGTCTGGGCCTACGTGCGTATTCGCGGGCGAGGGTGCCCGCGCCACACGGGCAACGATGGATTGGAATAGCAGACGGCTGACCGCCGTAATCGAAAACGCTCTGCTGGAAGATCGCGCTACGCGCGATGCGACCAGTTACGCCTGCATCGATCCCAATCAGCGAGCGGCGGCCACCATCATGGCCAAGCAGGATTGCATCCTGGCCGGAATCGGGTCAGTGGCGCGCATTCTCGACGTTTACGCTGCGCTCGATGGGGCGGTGACCTCGCACTACGAAGTCACGACTCATCCGGAAATTTTTGACGGCATTCGGCTGCACAAGGGGCAGTCGGTTGCGGTGATTCGTCACAATGCGCGGGTGGTCCTCTCCTGTGAACGCGTGACACTGAATTTCCTACAACGGATGAGCGGTATCGCCACCCTGACCCGGCAATTTGTGGATGCGGTCTCCGGCACGAAAGCGCGCATTCTGGACACGCGCAAAACGGTGCCTGGCTTGCGCATGATTGATAAGTATGGAGTACGTTGTGGCGGCGGGCAGAATCATCGGCTTGATCTCTCTGACGGCGTGCTCATCAAGAACAATCACATCGCTCTGGCCGGCAGCATCGCTGCAGCCTTGGACCGGGCTCATCACAATCGCAGAGGCGAGCAGATTATCGAAGTCGAAGTACGGTCGCTGGCTGAACTGGAAGAGGCCCTCGAGCACGGGGCCGAGGCCGTGCTGCTGGATAACATGCCCGCGGAGGACGCGAAGAGCGCCGTCGAACGCTGCTCTCGCCTGGAGCGCCGCATTCCGTTGGAGTGTTCAGGCGGGATTACCCTGCAAAATGTCAGGGCGTATGCCGACGCCGGCGTGGACTTCATATCAGTCGGCGCGCTCACGCACTCCGCGGTCGCCGTGGATATGAGCATGCGGGTGGCGCCAGTGTAGGCAAGGTCGCAGGTAGCAGGTCTCAGGGGGCAGGTGTTGGGCTGAGATACTCGCGTTTACCACCTGCCCCTGACACCTGGTACTCGAGTCCTAAGCCATTTTGGGTCAGCGGGTTAGATGCCGTCTGGCACTGGGGGTTATTTGCCACTACAATAGCTTCGTGTACAGGCTCTATCCGCCGAGGGCGGAGGGGCACTGGAGGACATCGTGAGTCTCACCCCGATTGGCGAACCTCGCCAGAAAATCACTACTGCAACTCTGAGAGACAAGAAACTCCGGCACGAGCCCATCACGTGCTTGACGGCGTACGACTACGCAACCGGGCGATTGGTGGACGAGGCGGGAATCGATATCATTCTGGTCGGCGATTCGCTGGCCCAGACCATGCTGGGACACGAGAACACTCTCTCAGTCACGATTGATGACATGCTGCATCACACTCGCGCGGTTCGTCGAGGTGTGAAGCACGCGTTCCTGGTTGCTGACATGCCCTACGGCTCCTATCACGTGAATCCCGAAGAGGCGTTGCGAAATGCGGCGCGTTTCGTAAAAGAAGCAGGGGCCGAAGCCGTGAAGATCGAAGGCGGCGAAAAACGCGCCGAACTGATCCGCCGCATCATCGACGCCGAGATACCAGTGACCGGCCACATCGGCCTGACACCACAGTCGATAAACGTGATGGGCGGATACAAAGTGCAGGGCAAGAGTTTGAATGCCGTCGAACAACTGGTGCGCGATGCTGTGGCTTTAGACCGTGCGGGTGTAGCTTGCATTTACCTCGAAGGCATTCCGCGCGAGGTTGGGGCCATGATTACCGCCGAGGTCGAGACACCGACTATTGGTATCGGCGCCGGTCCGGATTGCGACGGCCAGGTGCTGGTTTTCCACGACATCATGAACCTGACTTTCGGCCCACCGGCAAAGTTCGTGCGGCGCTACGCGGATGCTGCCGCGGTTATCACTAATGCGGTGCAGGCGTTTCGGGCCGACGTGGTGTCGCATCAGTATCCATCAGATGCCGAGTCCTACCACCTGCCAAAGGAAACGCAGGCGGCGCTGGAGACTGTGCTGGAACGGAAGTGGTCGATGCGACGCTAGCCGAAAACAGCTACCACGGAGGCGCGGAGAAGAACCCAACAGGGCAATTCGCTGCCCCAAGATTCTCTGTGGCTCCCTGCCACCGTGGTGGATTCCAATGAAAATCTGCAAAGCAATAACTGAAATGCGCGCGGGTTTGCGTACGGCGCGGAGCGCAGGCAAGCGCCTGGGATTGGTTGCTACGATGGGGGCGCTCCATGAAGGACATCTGTCGCTGGTTCGGGCGTCAAGGGCTAAGGCCGATATGGTCACGGTTTCGATCTTCGTGAATCCTAGGCAGTTCGGGCCCAATGAAGATTTCTTGAAATATCCAAGAACGTTCGAACGCGATTGCACCCTGCTGGAGAAAGAAGGAGTTGAGCTCGTCTTCGCGCCCTCGGTCGAAGGGATGTACCCGAAGGGCGCCGTCACCTATGTGACGGTCGAAGGGCTGAGCGAAAAACTGTGCGGGCGATCGCGTCCCGGACATTTTCGTGGCGTGACAACTGTCGTCTCCAAGTTATTTCATATTGTCGAGCCGGACCTGGCCTTCTTCGGCCAGAAGGATGCCGCGCAGGTTGCGATCATTCGCCGCATGGTGCGTGACTTAAATATGCCGGTCGAGATCGTGGTCTGCCCGATTGTGCGCGAACCCGACGGCCTGGCCATGAGCTCGCGCAACACCTATCTTGATCCAGGGCAGCGAAAGTCAGCGTTGGTGCTCAGTCGCGCGCTTAAGCAGATCGAAGAAGTCTTTCGGAGAGGTGAGCGCGATACCGCAAAGCTGATCTGGGCGAGCAAGCAAGTGATTGCACAAGAGCCGTCAGTGCGGCTGGATTATCTGGAAGTAGTTGATCCTGAAAATTTAGAGTCTATGCCAGTGATCTCAGGTGAAGCGCTGGTTGCAGTCGCGGCATTTGTCGGGACTACACGGTTAATCGATAATGTCGTGCTGAAAGACAGATAACATTTCACCGCCGAGTACGCCGAGAAAGACGTCTCACATTCGAATCTTGTTGCCAGACACAAAATGATTTCCTGCAATCACGTAGCGGAGAGGCATCTCGGCTGCTTTGGTGATTCCGATGCGCACGGTGGTGGCGACACGTTCCGGACAAAACCCGTCGTCGGCCAGCCACAAGTCGGACCTAGGCGCGGTCAGGTCTTTGCCGTTGTCGCGCTGGCGTGTAATGCCAAGAGCCTCAGCCAGCCGTCCGGGGCCGGTGGTCAAGAGGCGCAGGTCGCGATTGGTTTTCACCATTATTCCTCGCGCGCGCGCCATAGCTGGGATTCCTTCGACCGGCTCGAGTGCGCGAAACAATACTCCGCCTGCAATTCCGTCGGGCAGACAAGAAACGTTGAAGCACCAGTGATTGCCATAGATGAAGTAGACGTAGGCATGACCTGGAGGCCCGAAGAGAACGTCGTTGCGCGCGGTGCGTCCGGCCGCGGCATGTGCCGCGGGATCGCCTTCGCCGAGATAAGCTTCGACTTCGACCACACGGGCCTTCAAAAGCTTTGCGCCGTCGCGGCGCACGAGGACTTTGCCCAGCAAGTCGCGCGAGACGCTCTGGGGATCGCGATTATAGAAATCGCGCTCTAGACGCAGCAATTTGCGAGAATTCCTGTTCATGCAGCCTGTGCTGTCCTGTTCGCATCTTAGGCAACCAAGGGCGGGGTTTACAATCTTTCTCATCTTTGCCGCCGCTTCCGAACGCGAAGGAGGAATCATGAGGAAAGCGCTCAATCTCGCTGTCATTCTTGTGATGATGGGGTGGGTGGCCGCAGCGCAGACTGTCCCGTCGGGCACCCGGATCACCATACGCACGGGTTCGGCCCTCAGTTCGGGAACCGCCAGGACAGGACAAGCCTTCCAAGGGACGCTGGCCCGCGATCTCGTCGCAGGAGGAAAGACTATCGCAAAGGCTGGAGCGCCGGTGAGAGGCAAGGTGACTCTGGCGAAGTCCAGCGGACGACTGCATGCGCCTGGACAACTGAGTCTGCGTCTGACCTCGGTGCAGAATATGCCCGTTTCCACCACGGCTTATCACGTTAAGGGCAAGAGCCACACCAAGGGGAACGTTGAGAAGATTGGGGGCGGCGCTGCTGCAGGCGCTCTGATTGGCGGATTGGCAGGCGGTGGCAAAGGAGCCGGGATCGGCGCGCTCGCCGGCGGTGCCGCTGGCACGGGCGTGGCTGCGTACACGGGCAAGGAAGAAGCTGTGGTCCCCGCTGAGGCTGCCATCACATTCACGGCAACCGGAACGGGAAAGGCAAAAGCTCGCAAGCACAAGTAGAAGAAAGGCACTAGGCTCGGCTTCAGCCTCTCGGAAAGCCCTTCCGCCCTACTTCTTCCCGTTTTTCAGCACAGCCAGGACTTCTTCGGCGTGGCCTTCGGGTTTCACGTTATTGAACACGTGCGTGATTTTTCCGTCGGGACCAACGATGAAAGTCGTGCGGGCGATTCCCTTCGCGATCTTGCCATACATGTTCTTGTCCTTAATCACGCCGAAAGCGTTGCAGACCTTCTTATCGGAATCGGATAGCAGGGTATAAGGCAGGTCGTACTTAGTTTGAAATTTCTTCTGGGTTTCCGGCGCATCGGCCGAAATGCCCAGCACGACGGCCCCGGTATTTTGCAGTTTCTTATACGATTCGCGGAACCCGCGAGCTTCGATGGTTCAACCGGGAGTGTCGGCTTTGGGAAAGAAAAACAGCACCACGTTCTTACCGCGAAAATCCTTTAGCGAGACGTCTTTCCCGTTCTCGTCGGGCAAAGTAAAGTCAGGCGCTTTATCATTGACTTCCATGGCAGTGTCTCCGTCTTCAACATACCGTATTGCGGGCCGAATCGTCATCTTCGTCGCTCTGACTTCGGCTGTAGTCGCAGGCCAGTTTGCCAAACGGGGCACGGTCAGCAAGGGACCACGCGCGTTAGGTTTGCTGCAACTGGCTCCGAATGGAAAGGCTCATCTCGTTCCGGTCTGCATTATGGTGGATGGCAGATTTTATGACGCCAGTATTTACAAGGCCGATCCCGTACCCATGGCGCTGGAATCCGGCACGGTGTATGAGGCGGAACGCACAGGCGAGTCGCTAGGACTCTTCACCGTAACGGAAGCTCTGCGGGGGGACCATCGCTGGCTGGGGCAAGGAAAATGGCAGGCGGCAGGAGGGGAGCCCGAGAAGTCGACCGCTCACAAGGCGGAGCCCAAGCCGCGAGAGGAAGAGGAAGGGCCACCGGTACTGAGGCGTCCGGGATCGCAGCCGCCCCCGAAAGCAGATAGCAAGCCGCCCGAAGTTAAGCCACCGGCTCCAGCCCCGAGTGCGCCGGCAGCCGAGGCTCCGGCTGCTGCGCCTAACGCGCCGCCTACGGAGGAGGATGCCAGCCATCCTCGTTTGCGTCGTGGAAAGCCGACCCAGGTGCGCGAGACGGAAAGCGAAAAGGAAAGCGGATCCAAAGCGCCGCCCAAACGCTCCACCCCGGCGCCGTCGCCGACGGTACCGAGGTCCACAGGAAAGGATGTGATCCAAATCATTCCTGCTATCTCGGACGCGGCTAGGCCGGAGGCGCAGTCTTACGCCTACCCAATGAAGCCGGACGAGGAGCAGACGTTTCGCAAGAAAGTGGTGGCCCTGGCAGCAGATGAAGTCTGGAAGCGGGCCAAGGAGCTCGAACCGGGCCTCACGGCTCCTCCCTCAACAAGACAACCTCCTCCGCGTTCCCCCAAACGAACCACGGTCACCAGAGCTCCGCAGGCCACGTTTGATGGCGTACAGCTCCGGGTCTTTGATGTGTCGGCCAGCAACGAGCCGGTTCTAGTGCTGACGGCCACGGCTCACCTGCCTGTCACAAAACGCAGAGCCGGCAGCGCGCCTGCGCCGGACTACTACGTTACGGTCGTAGCGCATTCCGATCTTTATGGTGAGCTGCGCAAGCTGTTTTCTGCCGTAACGGATGCTCGACATCTGGATGTGACGCCGCGGATGGAGCTGATCGACGCCGTCGATGCTGATGGCGACGGGCGGGCAGAACTGTTGTTTCGTGAGATCTCTGATGCGGGCAGCGGGTATGCAGTCTACCGGGTAGGCGGCGATCAGCTCTGGCAATTGTATGAAGGAACAGCGTCCGCGCCAGGTTCTAGAGACTCAGATTGAAGATTTCAGATTGCAGATTTAGGGTGCATGGGTGTTAAATCAGCAATCTTGAAATCTGAAATCCGCAATTCAAGAGGTAAGGAGGGTTATGCGTAAGGTCTTCGCTCTTCCGCTAGCTTTTCTGTTCACATGCTGCCTGGCCGCCCAGGATCGGGACTTCAGCAAAGTCGAGATGAAGGTCACGAAGGTCGCTGGCAACATTTATATGTTGGAGGGTGCTGGCGGCAACATTGGGGCTTCGGTCGGCGAGGACGGGATCGTCGTAGTAGACGACCAGTACGCTCCCCTGGCGGACAAAATCCGAGCCGCTTTAAAAGGGATTACGGACAAGCCCGTGCGGTTCGTTATTAACACGCATTACCATGAAGATCACACCGGCGGAAATGCTCTCTTCCAGAAGGATGCGCCCATTATCGCGCACGACAACGTGCGGAGACGGTTAGAGGAAGGTTCTTCGCCGGGGAACATGGGCTCGATCAAGTTTCCCAACAAGCCGCAGCCCAAAGAGGCGCTGCCGATTATCACGTTCGATCATGATGTCACGGTGCACCTGAACGGCGAGGACATTCGCGCTCTGCACTATCCGCATGGGCACACCGACGGCGACAGCATTATCCTGTTCCCCAAGTCGAATGTTGTGCACATGGGCGACGATTTCGTGCGCTATGGCTTTCCGTTTATTGATCTGAATGGCGGGGGCAGCGTGGAAGGCATGATCGCGGCGATGGAGGAGATCATTCCCAAGCTACCGGCGGATGTGAAAGTGATTCCCGGGCATGGCGCCGTATCGAATCTCGACGATGTTCGCCAGTATGTGACGATGCTGAAGGAGACCCGGGCGGCAGTCGAGGCGGGCGTGAAACAGGGCAAGACGCTGGATCAGTTGAAGCAGGGTAAGGTGCTTGAGAAGTGGAGCAAGTGGTCGGGGAAACTCATTTCTGCCGATGCCTTCACGGAAACCCTGTACAACGACCTGACCGGCAAGCCGGGAACATACATGAAGCACAACTAGCGGCTGAGGATTGTGGATTTTGGATTGTAGATTTCAGACTTATGGTGCAGGTTGACTCTGCAATCTGAAATCTAAGATCTGCTGTTGCTTTTGTCTACTTCTGCTTGACCACCAGCTCGCCGTTTTCAACGCGGACGTCGCTGACGAAGTCGGGTAGCTTCAGGCGATCGCGTTGCTCCATCATCTTCTTCTGCAACGCGCTGTTGACCAGAGATACAGGTACGTTGAGATCACCCACTTTGAACTCAGTAGGCTCGAAGGTGGCGTATCCATCTTTGGAGCCAAGGTGGCCCGCGACAGTGATGTAGACCTTCTTGCCGCCTACTTCGTTCACGAACTGCCCGCGAACGATATTGCCCTCAAAACTTACGACGGGTTGCTGCAGGCTGGCCGGGTCGATCGATCCCGGGCCGGCCGGGGCGGCAGGGTTGGGGGAACTGGCGGAATCTGGAGCGGCAGCCGGCGTCGGAGATGCGGGTACGGCGCCGGCCGCTTGGGCAATGGCGGCTCCAATCTCGTTGGCGGTCAGGTGCACCTCTGATCCGGTTTGTCCCTGAGCTTGCGCCTGCTGTAGCTGATCCACTTTCGCCTGGAATGATTGTGCATTCGCAGCAATGGCGGTCGGGGGCTGAGGCGGGGCTACGGGATTGGGTTTCTTGAGAGCAAGGAGGAGGGCGAAAACCGAAATCAGCAGGGCCGCAATGCTGAGTACGCGGCTAACCGTCAACCGCTCACGGCTCTCGGACGTGCCCCAGGTATGCATGCGCTCCGCACCAGTATCCGAGCATTTCGGGCAGCGGCGCACATGACGAAAGGAGGTGAACGACCGGGGTTGTGTGGGGACGAGGGTTTGACCCGTCCATGCCGGTCTTGTGAGCAGAGCCCGCGGCCAGGGCGGGTCCGAGACCCGCCCCCACACAGACCACTTCTATCCCAGCTTCTTGGAAAGCAGGTCGTTTACCAGCTTCGGGTTAGCCTGGCCCTGGGTGGCTTTCATGATCTGGCCGACAAAGAATCCCATCACGGTCTTCTTGCCGGCGCGGTACTGCTCGACCTGTTTGGGGTTGGCGGCGATCACCGCGTCGATGATCTTTTCAAGGGCGGAAGAATCCGTGATCTGCTGAGGTTTTTCTTTCTCATACACCGCCGGGAAATCCTGGTTTCGCTCGAAACACAAGTCATATAGATCCTTGAGCATCTTGCCCGAGATTGCACCTGACTCGACCAGGTCGGCGGAGAGGGCCACTCCTTGCATGGAAATTGGGGACTGCTCAATTTCCAGACCCTTGGGCTTGAGGCGGCCCATGAGTTCACTCTGTACCAGGTTGGCAACACGCTTGGGATTCTTGGCTGCCGCGGCTGCTTCTTCAAACTGGTCGGCCAGGTTTTTGCTGGCGGTGAGCACGCCGGCATCGTATTCGGTAATCCCGTACTCCCGAACCATGCGGGCTCGCCGCGCTTCTGGAAGCTCAGGCAGTTGCTTGGCGATCTCTGCTTTCCACTTCTCGTCAACGACGAGCGGCAACAGGTCCGGCTCCGGGAAGTAGCGGTAGTCATGGGCTTGTTCTTTCGAGCGCATGCCGTAGGTCTTGCCTTCGTTGGCGTTGTACAGGCGGGTTTCCTGGGAGATTTTGCCGCCCGATTCAATCACCCCGATCTGCCGCTCAATCTCGTATTCCAGCGCTTCGCGGATAAAGCGGAAAGAATTGACGTTCTTGACCTCGGTTTTGGTGCCGAATTCCTTTTGTCCGAGGGGACGCACGCTGACGTTGGCATCGCAGCGCAGGGAGCCCTCCTCCATATTGCAGTCGCTCACGCCGGTGTAGAGGATGATTTCCTTCAGGCGGGTGAGGTACTCGTAGGCTTCGTCGGGGGAGGAAATATCCGGCTCACTGACAATTTCAATCAGGGGAACGCCGGAGCGGTTCAGGTCGATGGCGGTTTTCTGAGTGGCATCGGGAAAGCCCTCATGCAGGCTCTTGCCCGCGTCTTCTTCGAGATGAAGGCGTGTGATGCCGATCTTGTTTGACCCGCCGTCGGTTTTTATTTCGATGAAGCCGAATTCGGCCAGCGGCTTGTCGTATTGAGAAATCTGGTAGCCCTTGGGCAGGTCGGGATAGAAGTAGTTCTTGCGGGCAAAGATCGAGGTTTCGTGGACCCGGCAGTTCAGCGCCATGGCGGCAAGTACCGCGAACTCCACAGCTTTCCGGTTCAGTACAGGAAGCGCCCCCGGCATTCCTAGGCAAACTGGGCAAACGTTCGTGTTGGGCGGGTCGCCGAAGCGAGTTGAGCAGGAGCAGAAAATCTTGGTGGCAGTCAAAAGCTGGACATGGACTTCCAGGCCGATTACGGGCTCGTACTTGGCGCGGGCGGCAACGGAAGTGTCCGGCGAAGTGACCATGATGGACGATTATATAGTTTGTGGAGCGACGGACGTCTCCGCCCGTCAACCTTGGTCGAGGATCAATTCGACTTGCTGGGTGGGGCGCTTAGGTATTTCTCCAGAGGAATCTCAAAATACATGAGCTCGTCACCCTTGTCGTTGCGCACGCCGGTCAGGTAGAAGTGCGCCCCGGCCAGCGGTGTGGACATGCCGGCAACATCGAAGAACAGAAATCCTGCCTGGGTGGAATGAGGCTCCACGGCTTTGGCGTTGAACCCGGCGTTTTGGATCTCGTCCAGCGCCTTCGGACTCACCGCGCCTTTAATTTTCTTGCGGGGAAAGGGCAAGGGCGAAGCAGGGGGTTCGACGCGCGTTGGGTGGGAGAGCCGACGATAAATGTCGTCGCCGTCGGAAGGCGAGATTTTAGCCCGATCCACCGTGACCAGCTGAGCTTTCATGCCGGAGAGGGAGATGGGCTGATCTGAATCGTTGGTGACGATTACAAATATCGGCAGCAGACCTTCCTGGCGGTAGTTGATCGTGAAAATTTGGGCCTTGTCGGGCATGTCGTAGGGATCGACCGCGACGGTCACGGCCTCGTCCTTGTGGCGATCGTGCGCAGGATAGGTCAGGGCCGGCTTGGCGGCTGGCTTGACAAACTCTTTGGCGGCCAAACCGACGGCTGAAAGGGTGAGGACGCAAGCAACGATCGCGAGGCGGTGGACCAACGCCGTCCAATGAGCATGATCTTGCATAACTTCATTATAGGATGCAAGCGGCGCGGCACTGGTGCCTAGATAGGACTCGGCGGTTAGAATGTCCCTTCCCATGTACTGGCTTTATAGTTCGCTGCTGGCGCTCGGGCTCCTGGTGACCTTGCCGTATTGGCTGCTTCACATGCTGCGCCACGGAAAATACAGGTCCGGCTTGGCGGAGCGTCTGGGGAAGGTTCCGCACCGCCTGAACATTCCAGACGCGGGAAGGAAATCGATCATCTGGGTCCATGCGGTATCGGTTGGCGAAGTGTTGGCCGTCAGCAGGCTGATCACAGAAATGCAGGCTCGTTTCCCGAAGTACCATGTGCTGGTCTCAACCACAACCGATACCGGTCAGAGGCTTGCTCGTGAACGCTTCGGGGCCAGCAATGTTTTTTACTTCCCGCTGGACCTTGGCTTTGCCATCGCACCTTATCTCGAAAAGGTTCGTCCACCTCTGGTCATTGTTGCGGAAACGGAATTGTGGCCCAATTTCTTCCGGTTGGCCAAGCGTAGTGGTGCAAAGCTGGCGGTGGTCAATGCGCGCATCTCCGATCGCTCATTTTCGGGCTACCGCCGGTTTCGATTCTTGCTGACGGATGTGTTGAAGCAAATTGACCTTTTTCTGGCCCAGGCGGATACGGACCGCAGCCGACTGGTAGAGATCGGGGCGCCGGCGAAACGGGTGCAAGTCAGCGGGAACCTGAAGTTCGACGTCTCGGCGCCGAGTCCGCCTCCAATTGCGGCCAGCTTACGGACTGCCTTCGAACACACGGGCGCGGGTCCCGTCGTCGTGGCCGGAAGCACAATGGAAGGAGAGGAGCCGCTGCTACTACGGGCGTTTGAGATCGTGCGCGCCAGCCATCGCAAAGCCGTCATGATTCTCGCGCCCCGCCACCCAGAGCGGTTCGAACAAGTTGCGGATCTCCTGGCGTCCTTGAATATGCCTTTTTGGCGGCGTTCTCTGTGGAGCGGCGAAGACCTCGGCGGTGGCCTCTTGCTGCTGGACACGATCGGCGAGCTAGCTGCTATTTACGCTCTGGCGCATCTGGCCTTCGTCGGCGGAAGCCTGGTGGAACACGGCGGTCACAACATCCTTGAACCGGCGCAGTATGGAGTGCCCGTCGTGATCGGTCCACATTATGAGAACTTTCGTGACATGGTGGACCTGTTCCGCGCGGCGGATGCGATTCGAGTAGTCGGCCCGGCCGAGCTTCCTCTTTGTTTCGTTGACCTGCTCTCTGACGAAACGGAACGAGCCGCCATCGGACGACGGGCGCTGGAAACGGCCAGGCGCCAGACGGGCAGCACCGAGTACACACTGAGAGCCTTGGAGGCACTGCTCGCATCCGACGAAAGGCCGGTAGTTAGTTCATCACAACCATGAACCCACTCGCCTCGATTTTCGGAGCCGGCGTGCGCCTGCGCAACGCGCTCTACGATCGTGGCAACTTGCCGGTGCGGCGGTTGCAAGGACCGACCATCAGCGTGGGGAACCTGTCGGTGGGCGGATCCGGGAAAACGCCGTTTGTCCTGCTGCTGGGGGAGTTGCTGAAGACTCGAGGGGTGAAGTTTGATGTGCTGTCTCGCGGTTATGGCCGTCATACGCAAGGTGTCCTTCGGGTGGAGCCGGGCGGTTCGAGCCGCGATTTTGGAGACGAGCCGCTGCTGATCGCGAGGCGTCTGGGAGTACCGGTTGTCCTGGGCGAGGACCGGTATGAAGCCGGCGTGTTTGCAGAAAAAGAATTTGGTCCACAGCTCCATGTGCTTGATGACGGCTTCCAGCATCGTGCCTTGGCTCGCGACTTCGATATCGTGCTGGTCACGCCGGATAATGCTCGTGATCGTTTGTTACCGGCGGGCCTCCTGCGCGAGCCGGTGAGTTCCCTGCGTCGGGCAGATGCCGTGGTCCTGACCAGCGGCGCGTCGCCACAGGCTTTCCCTGTGGACGGCAAGCTGGTGTGGCGAGTTCGGCGCGGCATTGTTGCCAAAAATGTACCTGCGCGTCCAGTGGCGTTCTGCGGAATTGCCCGCCCGCAGAGCTTTCTGCTGCAGCTGCGAACGGCGGGTGTCCAGCCGGCCGCCGAGGCCGTCTACCGGGATCACTATATCTACAGGGAAGAAGATGTCCGCGAGCTGCTGCGGGTGAAGACGGAAAGCGAAGCGGAAGGGTTTGTCACCACGGAAAAAGACGCGATCAATCTGGGAGGGTATCTTTCCGCGCTCGAACCGCTTGCAGTCATCCCTGTGAAAATGGAACTGCTGGACGCGGCTAACGCAATGGATACGATGCTGCGAATGGTTGAGGAACGCAGGCGTGCGGCATGAGAAAATTGCCCCGCATGAACAGGCACCACAAGGAAAGCGATCGGCTCAAACACATCGTAGAATCTTTTCCCAAACTCACGGTGACGGTGGTGGGCGACCTGGTCGCCGATGAATTTGTGTTTGGGGAGATCTCACGGGTGTCGCGGGAAGCGCCGGTCCTGATCCTCAAGCACCGTGAACGCACGTTGGCGCCCGGCGGCGGAGCGAATGCTGTCTACAATCTGGCTGATCTCGGCGTGAATGTTCTCCCGGTGGGTGTGGTGGGCGACGATGAACCCGGCAAGCTGCTCATCAAGGCATTTCGCCATAAGCACATTCCGATCTCGGGCGTGCTGAAGGAGAAGGGCTACACGACCGTTACCAAGACCCGGATTCTGGCTGGGATGACGCACTCGGCACGGCAACAGGTGGTCCGGCTCGACCGGGAGCCCTCGGCGGAACCCAGCCAGCATCTGAAACGCGAGCTGGTCCTGGCGGCGCGGGAATACGCCCGAGCCTCCGATGGATTGTTGATTTCCGATTACGGGTACGGCGCAGCCAGTCCGCAGATACTGAATGCGATCCGGGCGAAGGGCGGCGTGGATCGGCTGCCGGTCACGCTGGATTCTCGCTATCGCATGCTGGAATATTCAGGTGTTACAGCGGCCACGCCTAATGAGCCCGAAGTCGAGGACGCCATGGGCATCAAAATCGGGCAGGACTGGTCGCAGCTGATCTCTGCGGGAGAGCAGATCATCGGGCGCATGGGGCTGCAGTCGCTGGTTATCACGCGCGGGCGTGACGGCATGGTGGCGTTCAACAAGCGGCACAAGCCGCTCGATATACCAATCTATGGCTCCGATGAAGTAGCGGATGTGACCGGAGCCGGCGACACTGTCATTGCTACGTTCACCGCCGCGCTGGCGGCCGGCGCCAGCACAGAAGAGGCCGCCCATCTGGCAAATTACGCCGGAGGAATTGTGGTGATGAAGCGCGGGACCGCCACCGTGTCACAGCCGGAACTTTTACACGCGATCGAAACCTCTCCCGTGGCGATCAGACCCCATTGAAAACGCCTGCTAATCCCAAGATCGTGAGCCGCGAAGGACTGCGCCAGCGAGTGAGCGAGTGGCGCCGCGCGGGTGAGCGTATTGTTTTGGGGAATGGGGCGTTTGACCTATTGCATGTCGGTCATGTGCGCTATTTGCATGCTGCCAAGGAATTGGGGGGACGCTTGCTGGTGGCCATCAATTCTGACGAATCAGTGCGAGCGCTGAAAGGCGAGGGCCGTCCTCTGATGCCGGCCGAAGAGCGCGCTGAAATCGTGGCGGCGCTTGCCGATGTGGATGCAGTGGTGATTTTTCCCGAACGGGACGTGCGGGCACTCATCAGGGAAATCCGTCCCGACATCCATGCCAAAGGAACGGACTACACGGCGGACAGCGTGCCGGAAGGCGATGTGGTTTGGGAGTGTGGAGGCCGAGTGGCGATTGTGGGCGATCCCAAAGACCACTCCACCAGCGACCTCATCCGCTCCCGCCTGAATCAGCGGCGGTCTTGACCATGGCGGCACGGACAGAGTCGTCGACCTGCCCGATCCGGCACTTGCTGGTGGTGCGGTTGAGCGCCATGGGCGACGTTATTCACACCCTGCCCGCCGTCGCAGCTTTGCGAGAGGCTTTTCCCGAGACGACCATAGGCTGGGCCGTCGAGGAGCGCTGGGCGGAGTTACTGCGCACGCGATCCGCTCGACCGGGGGGAGCACTCTCGCCGCGGAGGCCGTTGGTTGACCGCGTCCATACCTTCAACTTGCGCGCATGGCGACGATCCCTTCTCTCCCGTCGCACTTGGGGGCAGATCAGGAACAGCATCAGCGATCTGCGCGCCGAGAACTATGAGGTCGCGGTTGATTTTCAGGGCGCGATTCGTTCCGCGCTGGTGGCAAGGTGGTCGGGAGCGCCGACGATCTACGGCTTCGCCCAGCCTCGGGAGAACGCGGCCAGCCTTTTTTACACTCGCCAGGTGCAAGCCCAGGGCACTCATATCATCGAGCAGAACCTCTCTCTGGCATCGGCGGTAGCGCGGCGAGGTCTGTCGTTGCCGGTCGTAGCATTTCCGCAGGACGAGATTGTCGAATACAACTGCCAAAGAACGCTCGATGCTCTGGGCGGGAAAGATTACCTGATTCTAAATCCGGGTGCAGGCTGGGGGGCGAAGCAGTGGCCCGCCGAACGGTACGGCCAGGTTGCACAGCTTTTGTTGGAAACGGCAGGACTGAAATCGTTGATCAATTTTGGTCCCGGGGAGGAGGACGTGGCCCGCGCCGCTGAGGCAGCGAGCGGCGGTGCAGCGGTCGCCACGTCTGGTTCTTTGAGCGAATTAATTGCGTTTACGCGGCGTGCGCGGCTGGTAATCGGCGGGGACACCGGGCCCCTGCATTTAGGGGCCGCACTTCGGATACCTGTGGTGGGGATTTTTGGTCCCACCAATCCTGCCCGCAACGGTCCTTTCGGGGCACGCAGCATCGTGTTACGCAATCCTTTAAGTCCTACTACACACGCCCGTCGTCAAGAAGCGGACGAGGCAATGCTGGAAATCAGCCCGGAAGATGTCATCCAGGCCGCACTCAAGCTGCTGAAGGATTCAGGTGGCTAGCTGGCCTCAAATCGCACGCCGCATCCGCGTTCCCCTGGGATTCGGGTTCGCGGTGTTGTACGTCTGGCTGGCCCAGCCGACATCCCTTTCAATCCTCGCCGGAGGATGCCTAGCGTTGCCGGGACTGGTCATGCGCGGAATCGCCTCCGGCCATGTCACCAAGAACGAGCAGCTCACGATGAGCGGGCCTTATGCCTATGTTCGAAATCCGCTCTATCTGGGTTCACTGGTGTTGGCGGCTGGTTTTGCGGTAGCGGCGCGCAGTTGGGTGATCGTGATTGTCATGGCCGTCATGTTTGCGGCAGTCTATCTTCCCGTGATCCGCTCCGAGGAGGTGTTTCTTCGGCAGAAGTTTCCCAAATATGAGGAGTATTCCCGCCATGTGCCGCGCCTCTTGCCTCGGTTCACTGCCTTTGGCAATGCGTGCGGCACATTTTCGCGAGAGTTGTATTGGAAGCACCGTGAGTACAATGCGATACTTGGAGTTGCCCTCATGATTGCGGCGCTCGTCGCAAAAATGCGCTGGCTGTCGAGGTAGCTATCAAGTGCATCCAAGCGATAGGTGCAATAAATTCAGAAATCTTAGTTATTCTCTTGATTAGACAGTCCCGTAAATCCGTAACCAATGTGCAGTTTGCCGTGCTAGTGGTAGCAGTCTGCGGTGTTCCTTCTGTGTTTTGGGGCAGCGATGCGCAATCTACCGATCCGCCGCCTAATGCCACCATTGGCCCCGCGGCCCGGATCTTTGCGCCTCCGGTTAACCACCGTTTCCCGAATGGACAAACTTACGTCTACGCGGTGGAATGGCATTTTTTTAATGCCGGCATCGCGCGGGTGAAGATGGAAGCCGCCGGGCAGCAACAGAAAGTGAGCGCCAACGCCGACTCCCTGGGTATGGTCAATGTGCTGTACGGCATTCATGATCGCTTCGAAGCATATTTCAATCCGCAGACCTTTTGTTCGCAACGGGTGACCAAGCATACAGAAGAGGGTTCGCGGCAGCGCGACACGCGTGTCCAGTTCGACTATGCCAACCACAAGAGTGTGCTGGATGAGAAAAATCTAAAGAGCAATCAAACCAAGCACACTGAAAATGATATCCCCGGTTGCGTAACCGACATGATTAGTGGGTTTTACTACCTGGCTTCGCAGCCACTGCAATCGGGAAGCACTTACACTTTTCCGATTAATGACGGAGGTAAGACGACTGAGGTGAGCGCGAAGGTCGAAGCCAAAGAACAGATCAAAGTGCCGGCAGGTAAGTATCAGGCCATCCGCCTGATTGCCGAACCAACCTCCGGTCCGTTGAAAGGCAAGACTAAGATTTCGGTCTGGTTCTCCGATGATGCCGAACGCACTCCCGTGCAGATGAAGTCCAAGCTGGGATGGGGATCGCTGTTGTTTCGACTGCAGAGAATCGAAAAACAATAATGATGGTTGATTTGATATGTGTGGGCCCGGGTCTCAGATCCGGGCAAGACGGGTCGAAGACCTGCCTCCACACGATCTCATTTCTTGGCCATGAGTTCTTTTGCCCTCGCCAACTCTGGCCGGTCAGACGCGGAGCCCTCGCATACTTTCAGGAGTTGGGCATAGTACTCGCTGGCTTTCTGGCTTTGTCCGACAGCCTCGGCGGCGCGTGCAGCACCGTAGAGAGCACTAAAGCGGTTGGGATTAAATTTCAGATCGGTTTGGTATTCTGCCAGGGCTTGCTCAGAATGCTTCGCCTCCAGCAGCAGGTCGGCTAGCATTTCGCGGATTGGGATACCCTCATCGGTTCTCTCGCCAGTAGCCTCTTCCTTCTCGGCCATCGCGCGCAAGGCTTTAATCGCTTTCTTGTCCCTACCCTCTGCGTGTGCAATCCAAGCCAGGGCTATCTGCCGATCTTTTTCGACAGCATCAGCAAAGGATCTCTTCTTGTTTGCCAGCAGCTTCTTGTGGATCTTATTGATCTGACCCACGTCTTGGTGCGCTTGCTCGAGATTGCCGAGGTGCGCGGCACCTATAGCGCGCGCAAAGTAGGTTATCGCGGGGTCGCCCTCTGTAGCATTCTTAACCGGAGTCAGAGATGCTGCTTCCGACCAGCGATGCAGCTCCAAGGCATACCGGACCGGGAAAAGCGTCAGCGCAAAGCTTCGCGGATCATACCCTGTGCCGTACATGTCTTTCATCGCGGGCATGCTCTTGACTTCCTCAATCACACGCTGGGCCTCCGCTTCGCGACCACTCTGCAAATACGCGTACACCAGGAAATCCATGGCGTGAAACTGGTGACCTTCGCCGCCCATGTGCATGGCGGCGGTCTTGCGAGTCGCGGCAATCGAGGCCAGATTGGAATCGATATCGTCCTGCCAGAGTCCCAGACGGGCAAAAATGTGTGACGGCATGTGCAAGGCATGGGGAGCGGCCGGAGCAATCTTGGCGTAACGCCGCGCTGCCGGAAGTCCGAGTTGCGCCAGTTGCGGCGTGTCGTAACCGTGGATCAGGTAGTGCGCGATTCCGGGATGGTCGGGCTCGTGAGCAAAGAGTTTTTCCAGCACCTCCGCGGCTTTCTTGCGGTTGGCGAATGTAGTGTCGTTGTCCGGCTCAGACGCGAGCAGCGAAAGCGCATAGAACGCTGCTGCTTCCCGATCGTCGGGGTATTTCTGATACATCTTCTCCATAGCCCGGGAGTAAGCTGTGGCGCGGGCGTGGTGGTCGAGCTTGCCGGAATCGCGATAGAAGGTTGCAATGGCGGCAATGTATTCGCGTTCCCGGTCCGTCTGGGGTTTCGCCTCGTCGGCTCTCGCGAGTAACTCATTGGCGGACTTTATCGTAGTGGCGTCCGGCTTATTCCAAAGTTGGTGCCACATGCTCATGGTCTCGCCCCAATAGGCCATGACGCACTGCGGGTCCTGCCGGGAGATGTCCTCGAACTCCTTTTGGGCTTCCTCATACCAGAAGGAGTGCAGCAGCGCAACGCCACGCTCAAAGGGCTTCTGCACCTCCGGCGCGCAGGACACGGGAAAGTGGACAGTCCCCAGTTGCTCGGGAGTCAGCTCTTCGTGGTGGTGGCCTTCGTCGTCGGCCAGGACGGGTAGAGTAAAGGACAGCGCGAGCGCGAGAACGACGGCAAATTTTTTCATGGACACCCCACTGAGAGGCGAGTCTAGACCGTCGGTCGGGAAGGGTCAATTCGCTGTCCACCCAGGTTGGCGTCCAAAGTGGGACGCGAACCTGGGGGGCACCCGGCGGGGAATTGTTGATTTTCGATTGTTGATTGAAAAACCAAGAGCACACCACAATCAAGCGACAGTCAAGAATCGACAATTGACAATTTCTTACTGGATTCTGAACCGTTCGTTGATCAGGCGCTGCAGGCGGGGCTTGTAGAGGATGTCGTAGGCGAATTCTTTGTCGGGGAACATGGCGAGGGCGGCACGTTTGGTGTTGGCGGCCATTTCGGAGGCTTCTTCGATGGTGAGGTCCGGGTCCTGGCTGATGACGGACATGACCATGCTCATCATGACCTGCAGGCGGCGGATTTTTCTAGCTTCCTCCTGGGCTTCGCTCAGATTCCCACCCTGTGCGCCTTGCTCCGAGTTCTCCATGGGGCCCCCCAATGAGGACTCGGCCCGTCCCGCAGGGTATGGCCGGATCCTGATTATTGGATGTGCGAGCGCCGGGGCGGGTTCGCCTCACCCCGTTGGGCCCATTGTCGCGCATTGCCTGCTGAAAGCAACCCCCTTCAGGGCTTTGGACTTAGGTACCTAGCCGTCACAGAAACAAAGCGGATATCCCGGCTTCGTGAGAGAGTTACAATCTGGGTAGCACGCGGAGGACTCCATGGTAGACCCTTCCAATCGATCAGAAACCAAGGAACGTCCCAATCCCCAAGAGAAGCTGGTCAAAGTCTTTGACGCCGAGCGGGAATCGGAGGCGCTGGTGGTGAGCGGCCTACTGGAATCGGCGGGCATCGATAACGACGTGACCTCCACCGACGCCGCCCAGAATATTTACCCCGGTGTGGGTGGCAGCATCATACTGGTGCGCGAGGAAGACGCTGACCAGGCTCGGCTCCTCATCGAGGAATACCGGCAAGCGGACGAGACCGCCGAGATTGATGTCAGCGAGGAACCGACGGGCTGATCGTCTGCCCGTCCAGGTAGAAGGTTCACTGAGGCGTCGAGATCGGTTCGATAGACAGAGACACCCGCGTTCGCCAGCCTTTCCAGGACTTCTCTGCGCGGATGTCCGAAAGAATTGTGTGCGCCCCCCGAGATAACTGCCAATCGCGGGTGCACGGCAGCCAACAATTCAGGGATGGTGGAAGTCATGCTTCCGTTGTGTGCCACCTTTCAGCAGGTCTGACCGCGGTTGTTGCTCTGTGCTTACCCGTTCCATCTTCCTCTCCGCATCCGCCTCTGCCAACACAGCCGTTTCTCCCTAGACGAACTGCAGAGCAAGTGAGTCATTGTTGCAGGGCTGTTTCGCAACCTGCGAGTTTGGTGGGGGGGGACAGCACGCGAATGTGGATACCTCCGAAGTCGAACGAATCTCCGCAGCATGCTGTAAGCCCTCGGATGTTCTGATTTTTTGCCTGCGCGCGCAGGTTTCCCTGGTGACCTGCTCGGTTTGCACATCCAACGTTTGACGCACACCACCGAATCCCGCATCCCGGAAATTGCCCTCGCGCAAAACGTGCCGGTAATAAGGACCTCGCTGCCGTCCGCCTACTTCGAGATGTCGACATAAGGCGTGGGTGCACGCACCTGGATGGCGAAGGCGCCGAGCCAAAACAGCGCGCCCAGAACTGGCACTCCGGAAAGGTTAAGCCGTCGGTGGACGAGATGGGTTGTGCTGGAGAGAAATACCAGGATGGCAACCAGAGCGGTGGACGCCAGGCACAGTGGCCGAGAACAATCCCTGCGGAGAACGCAATCACCGCATCGAGCAGAGGCTGTCGCGTTTGAACAGAACTGGGATGGCGCGGAGACAGGGTCCAACTCTGTAGGGAACGAAGGAGGAACGAGCGCTATTGCCGGGCTCTGGCAAAGCCTAGCGGACCAACTGCAACACGCTTTCCAGGTGGAAGGTCTGCGGGAACAGATCCACCAGATGTGCTTGCCCAACGCGATATCCGGCGGCCAACAGTGGAACCAGGTCGCGGGCCAGGGTTGCCGGATCGCATGAGACGTAGGTCAAAACCGGTGCGGCTAATTGGGCAACACCACGAGCTACGCGCTCCCCAAGCCCGCCGCGAGGTGGATCGACCACCACCAGATCAGGCCGAACCTTTCCGGCCACGTTTGTCAGGTACTGCTCCACCGTGACACGCAAGGCTTTCACGCTGGCAGGAGAATTGTATGCGAGGTCGGCGACCGATTGCTGTGACGACTCCACGGCAATCACCCGCTCGAATTCCCGAGATAGAACTGCTGAGAACAGCCCCACGCCGGCGTACAGGTCCAGCGCAGTGCGTCCCCGGCGGTTCATCGTTACGATCTTGACCAGCTCATCCGTCAGGTATCGGTTGGTCTGGAAGAACGATCCTGCACTGACGCGATAAGTCTGGTGCGCGGTCTGGTACATCAGTTCGCCCGTGCCGACCACGGCAAAAGGCGCTGGGTCGGAGGCTAGGTCTCGCAGAGCCGCTGGGAAAAGTGCGACGCCTTTGAGCTCCGGCAGAAGACCGCTGAGAGTCTCGGCCCAGGGTAGCTCTCGATCGGACTTGGCGCTTTTCGGATCAATGTAGACTTCGATCAGTAATTGCGAATCGTCGGCGTTCGCGAAGAATTCGATTTCAAGAACGCTGCTTTCAATCGTGCCCGCACGTCCGAGTTCCCAGGTCGACTGGATTGCTCGGATGATCAACGGCGAACTGATGGGGCACTCCTCAACGGGCAATAGCGCATGCGATCCGAATCTGTAATAACCGAGCTCAAACTCGGGCAGTGTTCGCACTCTAAGGCGCGTTCGATTTCGGTAATTCCATGGCGGTGAAGGATGGATCAGGAGTTCTGATTCCAGTTCGAGCCGGGCGATCCGGCGCAGATTTTCTTTCAGAATGGACGCCTTGATTTCCAGCTGGTGCTCATAGGTGGAATGTTGGTAATGACATCCACCGCATTGCGTGAAGTAAGGACAGCCGGGATCAATTCTGTGTGGCGACGGCTCGGCTACTTTCTGCGACCGGGCGCGGGCGAAACCTGGTTTTTCCTCTACGATTTCGGCTTCAATGCGTTCGCTCTCCAGAACGAAAGGAATGAAGGCGGCTTTGCCCCGCCCACGCTCGTCGGCAGGAAGGCGGGCCAGGCCATCCCCTCCGTAGATCAGCTTCTCGATCTTCAGTTCCAAGGAATGATTTTATGCCCCAGGGCGCCGGCAAAGGGCTTGTATCAGGGAATCGCTGTCTCCACATCTCTCTTCTCAGCGCCTAAAGGCAATAGCACGGGGGGGTTCTGTCGGTATGGCCGAAGCCATACCCTGATACGAACTGGCTGTTTAGCAGTGTTCGTCTGTGTACGGACACATGCATGCCGGCAAGATGCCGGCGCTACAAGTCCGATCACATATAAAAGAGGCTCAGACGAGCCAGAGCGTATTTTTCGAGTAAGCGCTTGTGCACATACTGCCTCTGTAGTTGATCAATCTGCGCGGCGGGCATCTTGCTGCGGTAAGGAGCGAGTTCGCGGTCGGCTTGCGCGCGCACGGCAACGATCTCTTCGTCAGAAGCGGACGCCAGCAGCACGGCAAACAGCTTCTCCTCGAGCACAGTCATGCGGCGCTCAAGTTCCTCGAGGCGGCGTGGAGTTTTGCTGGTTTCGACATCCTCCGCCAACTCCAAGAGGGTACGCGCGCTCTCCTGGGCAATGGGTTGGGCGGAAATTCCGCCAACCACGGGAAATTTTGCCGCTTGCAGTTGGGCAGCATTGCGGCGCAAGTAGGCGGCGATGTCGGCGGGTTCAAAGCCGAGGGTCTGGCCGGGCTTTTCTTGCTTCTCGGCTCCTACGGCCGCTTCTTTCATCTCTTCGGCAGAAGCCAGCACCTCCTGTGAACAATAGGCAAGGCTGTTGACCTTGCGGGTTTTTGAGGGACGCTGCTCGTAGCGGTCAAAGGCAGCGTCGATTCCGCGCAGCACCGCTTCCAGCGGGATGCCGGCATCCTTCCAGGTCTCAATCAGAGCCCAGTCCAGGGTGGATAGCAACAGGCCTGTACCGCGGCGGCGTTGGAAGTGCTCTTCAATTTCGGTGAAGTAGTTGAAGTAATTTTCCACGACCACTCAGCGGCGAGCCTTGCTGCCGGGCCAAGGCTTGGACGAATCAGCCTTTTCGGAGTTCTGTACATTGGCGGCCGCCTCCCGAGGTCTGCCCGCCTGATTGCGCTCCCAAATAATGCGCAGGCCATCGAGGGTGAGGAAGTCGTCGATTGTCTTGATGTACTTCGAGCCGCCTCCAAACAGGGCAGAGAGGCCGCCTGTCGCCACAACTTTGCAGTCCTTGCCCATCTCCCCGAGCAGCAGTTCAAGAATGCCGTCAATCAGGCCGAGATAGCCGTAGTACAGCCCGGACTGCATGCTGGCGACGGTGTTCGTTCCAATAATGCGAGGAGGTTTGCGGATATCCACGCGTTGCAGTCGGGCTGTGCGGCCAAACAGCGCTTCCGCCGAAATGCCAATGCCCGGGCAGATAACTCCCCCGATGTACTCGCCCTTCGCCGAGACACAATCGAAAGTCGTGGCGGTGCCGAAGTCCACCGCGATGCAGGGCCCTCCGTACTTTTCAAGAGCCGCAACCGAGTTCACGATGCGGTCCGCACCCACTTCGGCAGGATTGTCGTAGAGCACAGGCATGCCGGTCTTTACGCCCGGCTCGATGAACAGCGGTTTGCAATTGAAATAGCACTCGCAAACCTGGCGCAGAATGGAATCCAGCGGAGGGACGACGGAAGAAATCACGATACCGCGAATGCCGGAAACCTCGATCGCGTCCATGGCGAACAGGTTGCGAAAAAGGACTCCGTACTCGTCGACGGTCTGGGTCTGGATGGTGGCGACACGCCAGTGCGCTACCAGCCGCTGATCGCCGGAGGCGTCAAAGACTCCGAGAACCGTGTTGGTGTTTCCGACATCGAGAACGAGAAGCATGGTAAGGATGCCAGCGTCGCGCGTTATCGCTATTTCGGTCTTACTGACCCGCTCAGCACAGTCCGCACTCCCTGCGCTGTGCGCACCTGCAGGAAGCCGCGCGGATCGAGCCCTTCGGTGATGCCGTCGAAGCCGCCGTTCTCGTCCACGTGAACCTGCATTCCGCGCACACAGGACGATTGCTGGGAAAAACGTCGCAGAATCGAGCCTTGGGCGTCCGGCTCCTTCAGCAGGTTGCGATACTCGCGATCGAGCGATTTTAGCAGAGTGGCGGTCAGCTGCACGCGCGACCATTCCGTTCCTGTGGCCAGTCGCAACGAGGTCGCTTCCCTTTCGATGGACGCTGGAAAATCGGAGTGATTGACGTTGATACCGATCCCAACCACCAGATGGCGAACTCGAGTAGCTTCTGCGCTCATTTCGGTCAGGATGCCGCAGAACTTTCTCCCTTCCAACAGCAGGTCGTTGGGCCAGCGCAGGTCAACCTTGAGATTGGCGCCGATCTCTTCCACGGCAGCTTTTACCGCGAGCGCTACTGCCAGGGACAGGATGAGGACGTCGGCCGGCGGAAGCGGCGGCCGCAACAAGACCGAGCAATAAATCCCGGCGGAACGCACCGAATGCCAGTTTCGCGAGCCGCGTCCTCGGCCAGTGGTCTGCTCTTCGGCGAGGAAGACACTACCTTCCGGCGCACCGGCTGCCGCTGTGTCCATAGCAGCAATATTGGTCGATCCAATCTTGTAATAGTGATGAATTTGTTCGCTGAAGATGGTTCCACCTACCAGCGGGGCGAGAATGTCGGGCAAGAGAAGATCGGGGACGGCTCGCAGTTGATAGCCGGTAGCGGGGTGGCCGGCAATGTCGACGCCCAGGCGGCGGAGTTGCTGAACCAGGCGCCAGACTTCGGAGCGGGCGGTGCCGATCTCCTGGGAAATTTTTGTGCCGCTTACGACCACGGTAGCGTGGTCCATGAGCAGACGGACGATGCGTCCCAGGCGCATATCACTCTGGTGAGGCCGATGTAGCGCGGGTACCGGCGCCCGCGAAACCTTCCCCGCTCGAGTTGTAGGCGATTTGGCGATGCCGGAATTATGCGGGAGGGCGTAAGAAAGAACAAATGATTAGACGTCCAGTGCTGCGAATAGCCGAGCTGCGCCCGGCCTGGACGGGTCCAAGACCCGTCCCCACGCAAGACCCGTCGCCACATGAGTGCGGCTAGGCGCTGGCGGCTTCTTCGGAGCCTAGGGGCAGAAAATACTGCGTGCCTTTGATGGGGGCCGAGACTTTGCGCAGGAGTTCCTGTAAGTCCTCGTTGCGGTCTACAAAGTCGATCTCGGAGGTGTTCACGATTAACAGGTCCGATGACGTGTAGTGAAAGAAAAAGTGCTCGTAGGCCTTCACTACCTCTTCGAGGTATTCCTCATTGATCGCCTTCTCACCGGCAGCGTTCTTCTTGCGCAATCGCTTTTTCAGGACCTCAGGCGTCGCCTGCAGATAAATCACCAGGTCTGGCGTGGGCAGCTGCTCGCGAAAGTAGTTGTAGAAGCGGTTGTAGGTATCGAGTTCCTGATCAGTCAGATTAAGGCAGGCGAAGAGCTTATCTTTCTCGAAAATGAAGTCGGCGATCACGGTTTTTTGCGAGCGGGCGCCCAAGTCGAGTGCTTGAAGCTGCTCAAAACGGCGGATCAGGAAGGCAAACTGAGCCTGGAACGCGGCTCCCGGCTGCCCCTCGTAAAAATGAGAGAGGAACGGGTTGTCTTCGGGCTCCATCACGCGCTGGGCATTCAGACGCTGGGCTAAGATCCTCGCCAAGGTACTTTTGCCGACGCGTATGGGGCCTTCGACTGCGATGTAGCGGGGCAGCTCAAAGAGATTGGCCATGGCCTAGAAGGAAATGAGAATTTGAGCATAGCTCGGTTACGGCTCAGAGGCAATTGTGCGATGAGTTAACTGTGCGATGAGTTAACCTGGAATCGTGGATTTTCGATTGACAATTGCCAATTTGTTTCTGCGAAGTTTTCAATTGACAGTTGGAAATTGGCAATCCATTACAATTTCTACGATGCTCGGGTATTTTGCACTGACAGCGGCAGCGCTGGCGACCGCGGGCTATCAATCCATGGCGCCCACCGGGCAGTGGTATGGGCGCACCTTCATCGGATTAGGCCGTGGGTCGAAAAAACTTGCGCTGACCTTCGACGATGGGCCAAACGATCCTCACACTTTGGGTTTGCTCGAGGTTCTTGCCAAACACGATGTTCGCGCAACTTTCTTTATGATCGGCCATTATGTGCAGCAACGCCCTGACATAGCGCGCGAGGTAGCTAAAGCAGGACACGTCGTCGGGAACCACACTTTCACCCACCCGAACTTGATTTTTGTCTCCAACCTGCAAACGCAAGTGCAATTGCGGGATTGCGACCTTGCGTTGAATGATGCGATCGGAGAGCACTCGCGCTTGTTCCGGCCTCCTTTTGGAGGGCGGCGGCCGGGTTCACTGCGGGTGGCGCGCTCGCTCGGGTTGGAGCCCGTGATGTGGAATGTTACCGGCTGGGACTGGAAGACAACCTCTGCAGATCATGTAGAACAGAAGGTTAGGAAGCAGATCCGCGGTGGAGATGTCATTCTGCTGCATGACGGAAGCCACATGGCTATGGGCGCCGACCGGTCACATACGGTAGTCGCAACGGATCGGGTGATTACGAGATACAAAGCGGAAGGATTCGAGTTTGTCACCATCGTGCTCTGAGCCCTGCAACAGCTGTTGTCGCACCAACACTGTGCAGGTGGTTCTGAGTGCTGATTACAACGGTGACCTTGTCGCAGAGATTTCTGCGCCTATACTCGCAGCATGCGAGCCTTCATACCCTTGATCGTACCTACGGCTGCCCTAGCTTGTATCTGGCCGGGAGTGGGTTGGGCTGGAATTTGAGCAGCAGTTGGACCGAGCCGGGCTTTCGGCGTGCGCGGTAGCCACGCGACTACCGCGATCAGCATCGCGCCAGCAATGATGAGTGCGCTCACCGGCCACGGAAACTGCTTTTTTCTTGGTACCTGGATCGTGGGCGCTACCTGCGGGCCCTGCCCTGGTCTTTTCTGCTGCGAAAATTGCGGATTGCTTGCCATGTGTCCCTCCTGCGCTGTACGAAAATGCGTGCCCATCATTTTGATGTCGGCATCGGGGTGAGGTTTACTGCTAACCTTGCGCAGGGACAGAGCAGGGACAGAGCTTGAGAGATGAGACGGATCGCGCTTTGGGGCACAATCGTTCTGCTCGGCGGCGTATGCCTATGGCTGCTAGCAGCGCATTCCAATGACTTGTTGCCGATCCTGCAGCCGGGCCTTCTGGTCCTCGAGGTTCGCAGTCCCACCATGATTCTCGAGCAGACGAATCGCAGATACACAGTGAGTTGCGAGACACGCTGCGGAATTTTCGTGACGGGGAAGAAATATCCCATGAGAAAGCGTGGCAGCATCCTGGAGTATCGCCGGAAAGGTGAAACGATCACCCTTCCCATCCTGCAAGAACAAATCTTCTTCCCCACGCAGCCGGGCGGCTTGGGCTAAGCGAGAACAAGATGTGCGCGACGTTCTTATTTTTTCTGCGTGCCGAGGGCGTCTTGAGTCCGCGCGGACGGGTTCTCGCGACCCCTATCGCCCATGAAGGTAATCCCGCGCATGACGACTTGGTCGGGTTTGCAGCACAACATGGATATGAAGTGGCATACGATGGACTCGTCGTTGAAATCTAAGCTCGGGTCGGCGCGGGGACTATGATATTCAAGGACACTCTTCTCCAGATCGCCCCGCATGCCAGGCCACTCCAGAACCACAAGTCGCTGGGTAGATTCATCCAGTTCAGGAAGCGGCTCAGCGAACCAACTGCCAGCAGCAAGACCAGGATGGTCAACGCCAGCTTGATTCTGCTTTTCATTGGTTGTTTGCCATTTTGCTTTCACATTCAAAGATGATGTGGAATGCGGTTGGAAGCGAAAATAGAAGTGAGGTGGGAATCAATGACCAGCAAGCGATCCCAATGTTGCTCGTCAGTTCAAAAATGTGCGTGACCAGGGCGAATTCACGACTAAACGCCGATCGGACCTCAAGTGGCGATTTGAGCGTACTTTGACATGCACTCGGAGAAAAGCACCATTGATCCGCAACCGCAATCATGATTACTAGGTTGACCTCGCCCATGAAGAGGAGCAGGATACCCAGTCCATTGCTTGACCTTGTACTGCAGGCTTAATCGCGGGCAGTGTTTATGACCCGCAAGGTGCAGCCCGGCCAGCAAGTCCTCGGTTGGGTGAACTAAACGACAGGAAATCAAGAGAGGGGACCAGACATGGCTGGGAAATGTTTTGGTGAGTTCATGGGCACGCTGGTACTCGTATTGTTAGGCGATGGAGTGGTGGCGAATGTCTTGCTCAAGCGCTCCAAGGCGGAAGGTGCCGGTTGGATGGTGATCACCAGCGGCTGGGCGTTTGCAGTGATGGCGGGGGTGTTTACAGCCATCGCTTGCGGCAGCAGCGATGCCAACATCAATCCTGCCGTGACACTGGGCTTCGCGGTTTCGTCGGGGCAGTTCGCAAAGCTATTCCCTTACGTTGTGGCTCAGGTACTGGGCGCCTTCGCGGGCGCAACTCTCGTCTGGCTGCACTTCCTGCCACACTGGAAAGAAACTCCCGACCAGAGTCTCAAGTTAGCATGCTTCTGCACCGCGCCTGCAATACGGAGATTCTCTGCCAACCTGCTCAGCGAAATTATTGGAACCCTCGTCCTGGTGTTGGTCGCGGGTGCCATCTTCTCCAAGGCAGTCGCTGCGTCAGGACCAGCGTCGGGCCTGGGACCTTACCTTGTCGCTGCTCTGGTGTGGGGCATTGGACTTTCACTCGGGGGCACGACTGGATATGCCATCAATCCTGCTCGCGACTTCGGGCCCCGCCTCGCCCACGCCGTGCTGCCTATCGAAGGGAAAGGAGTCTCGGACTGGCGCTATGCTGGGGTACCGGTTCTCGGACCGCTCATCGGGGGCAGTCTGGCTGGAGTGCTGCTACGGACCATTGGAGTCTAGGGATAAAAGACCGAAGGTGACGACCTCACCTCTGGTTCCCAACAACCCGTTTCCCGCAACCGCGACAACGTATCCCCCGACTGTACCACTCAAGATCTAACTGGTAGTCTTCGTTGCCTCCCGCTGAGGCGATCCCGGTATCGGGGATTTCGCCTGCACCGGCAGTGGTATGGGGTAGATGCCTAGTGCGCGAGCGGCAGCGATGTCAATGACCAGTTGCTGATCGGCAGGTGTTTTCTTCAGCCAGTATCCTGCGCGCGAGATGGCGCGCTCGAAATTGCCCTCGGGCAACACGGTCAGGTCGAGGTAAAGAGTCTGGCGCGAATCGCGAGCCAAGCGCACACCGGCAAAAGCATGCCCGGGTACGACCACGATCACCGGATCCATGCCCAGGTTCTCCATGGCCGATGCAAAGGCCACCGAGACGTCGACACAGTTGGCGCTGCTCTGATTCAGAGTTTCGCGGGGCAGCCGCACCCGCTGCGCTTCTCCACTGAAGTTCCCGAAGGTGAAGAGGCTGTCAACGTAGCTGATGCCGATGTGGCGCATCGCTTCGAACACCGCACGCGCTTCCCCGCGAACCTGCGCCGATACGCGGTCAGGAGCGTTGCCCGGCAAGCGGTATCCGGCCAGTCGTCCAGCGGGGGCGTAATTTCGGGCCGAGGAGACCAGACCAATCACCGCCGGATCATGAGGCGTCACCCAGCGGGCAACGAACTGGGCATTGGCAAATTTGTTCCCCCAGTACAGGTCCGAAACAGCATGGAGAAACACCGGACGAGCCTGGTCGAATCCTGGCTGATTGCCGGGTCCGCTGGCACGCACCTCCAGCAAGACGCGCCGAATTTCCGTGTTCTGGTAAGCCTCGGGCAACAGTTCCGGATTGATGTGGACCACTCGCGTTTCGCGCGGGCCCACGATCAGGGTCTTTGTGGAGCGGCGGCTCCATTCCGGAATCTCCGCGGAAATAGTCTGCAAAACCGGACGATCGGACGCGTTCGAAATCGTGAGCACCGCGACCGGCCAATAGTCCCTGGCATTGCTGGAAGCTAGAGCAGGAAAAATTTCACCACGACCCGGCAGGTCGACTTGATAGCGCACTTGCAGCGGCGACACCTGCGGGCTCGGCAAGAGCACAGGCAACGGCTCGGGAGGAGACGGATTGGTCGACTGCATGAGTTGAAAAGCGAACCACCACGTTGCTCCCAGTGCGGTCGCAAGCACGACGGTTGTTGCGAAAAACAGGACTGCCAGGATCTTTGTCATGAATGTAGTTGGATGACTAGGAGAAACTCGCGGTTTCCAAGGTTAGTTAACGCGAGGCAGGACACATAATAAACGAACATCTACGAAGGTGCACGCGAGATTTCGCCGACGCCTACTTTGTGACAAACGTCGTCAGGGGACAGGCCGCTTTCCCGCAGATGGCGAATACTAAGCGAATCGTGGCGTTTGGCAAGGCGGAGGCCGGCTTCGTCGCGGACAAGATCGCAATGGTAAAAGGCCGGCACGTCTAATTGCAGCGCCCGGTATAACAAAATCTGCCGTCCCGTCGATTTCAGCAGGTCGGCGCCGCGCACGACTTCCGTGATGCGCATTTCGGCATCGTCCACCACGACCGCGAGCTGATAGGCAGGCACGTCATCGCGGCGCCAGATCATGAAGTCGCCAAAGTCGCGCCCTCCAGTAAAGGTTTGTATCCCAAGGTGTACGTCGGCGAAGCGCACCTGCTCGCTGTCAGGCACGCGGAAACGCCAGTTCACTCCGGCAGGATTTTGGAATTGTGCTGCATCATCTCGTGAGCGGCACCGTCCAGGATAAATAGGCTCGTCATCCGCGTCATTCGGAGCGCTGGCCGCGTGCTCCAGATCTTTGCGCGAGCAGGTGCAAGGGTAGATGAAGCCTCCGTCCCGCAGTTTGCGCCAGGCGGCGAGGTAATGAGCGCGTCGCTCGCTTTGCGAGTACGGAGCGCAGGGGCCGCCGCAATCCGGACCTTCACTCCAGCGAAAACCCAGCCAGCGGAGATCTTCCAGCATAGCTTTGGCAAATTCAGGACGCGAGCGCTGCGGGTCGAGGTCTTCGTTGCGCAGAATCAGCGTGCCTGCATTCTGCTCAGCGCGCCAAACGGCGATCCAGAAGGTTCGGGCGTGGCCGATGTGGAGCAGTCCGGTGGGCGAAGGAGCTAAGCGGCCGCGGTAACCAGGCGCGATGTGCACAGCCCTATATTAGCGACCATCATCAGTGCCGCACACAAGACCGGCGTGTCTGCCAGCCCACGGCGTCTACTGTCAACCACGAACCTTCTTCTCAGCCTTTCCTGTAAACCTAACGTAATCAGCGATGTCTTAAGTGGCCTTCCTCCTGCCATGTGCTCTGGTGACTTGGGAAACCAGGATGGGAGGCCAGTATGGCACAGTTTACGCAACTCAACTTGCAAGCAAAAACCGAACCGAAGAAGTTGGAATCGACTCCGCCCAAAGGGTCGAAATCCAACCGCACGATCATAACTGTCGGCTCGCTGATGCTTGCGTCCACGATCGGAATCTTCCTGTTGGGAACCAATGGCTGCTCGAAAGGGACGAGCAAGCCGGCGGTGGCCGATTCCGGAAACCAGAATCTCCAAACCTCCGCGCCGCAGATGCCAGCCACGAGTGCTTCGCTGCCGACAACACCGGTCGGGAGCCAGCCTGCAGCAGCGAAGAAGGTGGTAAAGAAGCGGCCATCGACGGTCACTTATATTGACAAAACGTATGGTGTTTCTTTCCGCTATCCGAGGAAATACTCCCTGAAGACCGGCGACAAGCTTGCTGCGAATGCTGCCGTTCCGATGAATTTCGTTCAGCCGGGCGGCATCGCACTGGCGGCGGTCGAGATGCCACGCAATTCGTATCCGGGAACCGATTTCAGCTCCGCGCTGTTCAACATCAGCGTGAACAAGAGCCTGAGCGCAGACGAATGCACCCAGTTCGCGTTTCCGAAGAACGAACATCCGGAAAACGAGCCGGGATCGCCGTCGAAAGTGAAAGTCGGTGAGACCGAGTTCAACCAGGTGGAGGACTTCGGGCCGATGAAGTCAGCGGATGCGAAGTACTACCACGTCTTCGAAAATGGAGCGTGCTACGAATTCGCGATGGCGGTCGGGGCGTCCGGCGATAAGGTCGACGATCAAACCAAGCCGGTGGATCGTGACGAAGTATTCGGCAAGCTAGAGAAAATTCTGGGCACCGTGAAGGTGAAGCCGATGGCCGAGCCGCAAGTGGTGACCGGACAGACAACTCAGCCCGCCGAGACTCCAGCAGCTAAGTAGTCGTTGTAAACTTTGAGAATCGGCCACGCCGCTCAGCGTGGCCTTTTCTTTTTTCGTGTGGCGCGGGCGCCCTTGCCCGCGAAAGCCTAATTCCGGCTCAACCTCCCCGCTGTTCACTCGTCACAAGAAAACACCCATATCTTATGAGACAAATCGCCAGGGAGGATTGGCCATTCACGGGCGAGGGCGCCCGCGCCACACGCCACACACACAGTCGCAGTACAATCGCCATCGAGTGTCATGGAGGACATGACAGCGTGAATTTCATTCTCAATGCGGTTGAAACCCGGGTGTTGGGTTCGTTAATAGAAAAGGACATCACCACTCCGGACTACTACCCGCTGTCTCTGAACGCGCTGGTCAATGCTTGCAACCAGAAGAACAACCGGGATCCGGTCATGAGTCTCGACGAGGATGTGGTCCGGCAGGCGTTGCACTCGCTGCAAGAGAAACGGCTCGCAGGTCCGGCCGGTGGCGCCGATAGCCGGGTGACCAAGTACGAGCATCGCATGCAGGAAGCCTTCAACTTCGATCGGCGCGAGATCGCCGTGATGTGCGTGTTGCTGTTGCGGGGTCCGCAAACCCCTGGCGAGTTGCGAGGACGGGCAGAGCGCATGTATCGATTCGAGGCGCTGGACGAGGTGAACTCAACCTTGCAGCGCCTGATGCAGCGCGAGCCTCCGTTAGTCAAAATGCTGGTCCGGCAGCCCGGCACTAAGGAAGCACGCTTCGCACAACTGCTGTCGAAAGAGGCAGAGAGTTGGGAAGCGGCGCCTCCCCCCAGTGCGGTGGTTTCAGGCGACTCCTACCGAATTGCAGAGTTGGAGCAGGAGGTCGCCGGCCTTCGCGACGAAGTCGGGCAGCTGAAACAGCAGTTCGCGGAATTCAAGAAGCAGTTTGACTAGGTTAAGCAAAGAGTGAATGGACAAAATCCTTCCTCACTAGCGTGCGGCGTGAGTGCGAGGAGTTCCTCTCTCGTTTCGGGGATTCCTCCGGCTGCTCCAGCTCGGCCCAGCTCGTAATGCGTTAGAGAACCTGATGCAGTCAATAGAGCAACTGAATCTAGTCTTTCCGCCGAAAAAGTTGCCACCTCGTAGCGACGTATAAAATACCCAACGAAAATCACGCGCGATCCACTGCTACGCACGAGGTGCCCGATGGCCTGCAACCCAGAAGTGTTGAAGCATGTTCCCCTTTTTTCGCTGCTGGACGATGAGGAAACCGCTGTCCTGGCCGGACAGGTGGAAGTGAAGCAATTCGCTCCCCGGCAACGCATCTATAAGGCGGGCGATCCCGGCGTACGAGCCTATGTCATGGTGTCAGGCAGGGTGCGAGTGACCACTGTGGATGAAGACCAACAGGAAGTGGTCGTGGACGAACCCACGCACGGTGAATTCTTCGGTTTCGCCTCCATGCTCGACCAGACACCACATCAAACCGACGCCACGGCCCTCGAGGAAACCGTCTGCGTCGAAGTGGACCGGCACGACATATCTGTTCTGCTACAGCGCAAGCCAATGGCGGGAATGGACATGCTGGCGGTGCTGGGCCGCCAGTTCCACGCCGCCCAGAGGCTGGTGCGCATCCGCGCCAGTCGCAATCCGAACGAAGTCATCGAGCAGGAGGCCACCAAGGGTGAGCGCATTGCTGATGCCGTCGCACGGTTTGGTGGGTCCTGGACTTTCATTGTCGCGTTCTTACTAGGTCTGAGCATCTATGCGGCCATCAATTCAGCATTGGGGAGCCGAGGCTGGGACCCATATCCCTTCATCTTGCTGAACTTGTTTCTTTCCATGCTGGCTGCGATCCAGGCCCCCATCATCATGATGAGCCAGAACCGGCAGGACACGAAGGACCGGCTGCGCAGCGAGCTGGACTTCGATGTCAATCGGCGGGCTGAAGCGGAGATTCAGGGCTTAGCGCGCAAGTTGAATCTTCTGGGCGAAAAGATGGGCGATGTCGAGGACCTGCTTCGGGAAAAAGGCAGGGCCTGAGGAAAAAACAAAAGCCGCAAGCAGGCCTGCGGCTGTGTCCCGAGATTCCGAACCGCGGGGCAGATTACTTATTGTTGTGCTTGTCTCTGTAAATGCTCCGGCTGATCCGGTTCTGGCGGCGATTGAGCTGGCGCTGCTCGGCTTTGGTGAGGTGGCCGTTGTGCTTCGCCATGTCGCGCTGCTCTTGCCGCTGCACGCTGGCTTCGCGCTTCTGCAGGTTGGCGGTCTCATGCGGATTTAGAGATCCGTTCTTGACGCCCTGGGCAATACGCTTCTGCTGACGCCTTTCGCGACGGTTCACTTGATTTACGCGCGGATGTCCGGGATCAACCACGCCCGGCCCCGCGCCTGAGGTTGCGGTTTGAGCAGCAGCGGAACCGGCCGACATCAGTCCCCCCACCGCCAGCACTAACAGCGAATTAGTGATTTTGTTCGTCATGCGTATGCAAAACCCTCGCGGCAGAGATTAGTTGTTGAGCGGGACGGGGCGCGAGTTACTAAGGTCGTGGCACGATAGTGATGCTGTGGTCCAGCCGTCCAAGAGGTGCATGCCGCCACCTGTTCGACTTTGCTCCGTAAGGCAACCCTTCGCGAACGTACTACATCTTCAGTGACCTACTCACGCTCAGGACAGGTTGTTACGCTCCGTGCATGGCGAAATCCGCTTTCAAACTCAAGATCCTCTACGGCGAGGGAGACGGCGAAGTGCTCGCCTCGCAGGCTGCCGAAATTCAGAAAGCCGGCCATCACGTGGACACTGCGGTGGGCCGCAAGGGCGTGGAAGAGGCGTTGCGCCGGGATGCGTTTGACCTCGTGCTGCTGGGGCCAACGCTGAGCCGGAATGATCGTCATCACCTGCCGTATATGGTCAAGAAGGCGCACAAAGGGACGCGAGTGCTGGTCATGCACGCCGATGGCGGACGGCATCCTTACGTCGACACCAACACCGATACCGGGCAGAGCATGGACGTGCTCATTGAGAAGATTGCTTCGCTGATGGCCGAAGCTGCGGTTTCCGCAAAATAAGTTTCATCCGGGCAAACCAGCCAATGAAGGCAACAAGGCTCCGATTTCGGTCGGAGCTTTTTTGTCGTGTACAACCGTCATCACACTGCAGGTGCGTTATGATTTGCGTCATCTATGGAGAAGAAAATTGCGGTTGTGATCGTGGGCGTCACTGACATGCAGCGGGCGGTGGATTTTTATCGTTCTAGGCTGGGCTTGCCGCTGAAATTTCAGACTCCTACCTACAGCGAATTCAAAACCCAGGGCGCGGTGCTGGCCCTCGAAAAGCGCGACGAGGTTCCCGCCAGCGGCCCCAGCTTTACATTGCCTACCAAGAATGCGAAACGAGATCGCGAAACGCTGCGGCGCAGGAGAGTGAAATTCTGGAAAGACCTGTCCAAAGAGCCTTATGGCTGGGTCATGATGGCCAAGGACAGCGAAGGAAATGTGTTCGAGGTTGTGCAGTATGCCGCCAAGAAGTAGCTCCTAACCTCCGGTCGCTGTCATCCTGGGCGAGGGCTTCAGCCCGAGTCGAACGACCCCTGACCTGTCTGCACTACCTATGCCGTTGCCAGGCATTCTCACGGAGCGCGACCTGCACGGTGAAAATGCCTTACCGCGTTCGTTGTAGCGCCGAGAGGTAAGAGGTCCTTCGACTCCGCTGGTGCTCGCTGCGCGAGCCAAGCTCCGCTCAGGATGACAAGTCAATTTAGGCTTCAAATCTCCTCGGTCCCTCGTATCGCACTCGCAAAAATGCGTGGTACGGCAGGGCATAATGCAGGCTGACCAGCCGAAACCAGGGGGCGTTTTCGGGAACGTAGCTAAGATGGCCGTACGTTGTGGGACGTTCGATAGGCGGCTTTGTAGTTTTGCCCAGCACCTGCAAAGAAAGCGTCCGGAAGTCTTCGTCGATTAGCTGACGATTCAGCATTTCACCGTAAAGCGTGGGGCCTCCTTCGCAGAGCAAAGTGCGAATCCCATGTTCCTGCCGAAGAGCGCGCATCGCTGCAGGGATGTCGACGATTGAACCCTCTCCCACCGAAACAACTTTTATGTCTGCTCCTTTCCCGGGCGCCTTCAGGCGCGTTTGCAATGCCTGCGCCCCGGCGGCGGCGGTCACGATCCACGGTTCCACGCGAGGGGAATTGAATACACGAAAGCTGAGATCAACCTCTCCTGAGCCGGTCACGATAATCACTCTTGTTCGACCAAGTCCCAGCGCCTTTTCGCGGTATGTTCGCAATTCGTCGTCCGCTACCGCGTAATCCCAGCCTTTACTGTCACGCCCGAGCTCTTCTCGCAGCGTGCTGGCGCCCATGATTTGCGCATCGTGGTGGGCGCGAATGAAATCCATTAGCCAGCGGTCTTCCTTGCTGCGCGAGACTTCCCGGCCACCGGCCTGGCCGGGCAGTTCCCGGAATGACGCCCTGCCGTCGAGCCCCATGACGAAGTTGGAACTGACATACGGCCTGCCTGCGTCGCGAGGCGTTGGAAACCCGAAAGGGCCATACTGCTCTTTGATGTGGGGCGGCAAGGGAAACTGATCTTCGCTCTCGTTGTAGCAGCGCTGTAGTGGCATCGCGCCTCCTGCGTACTTACCCTACCACCGCAGGAGCATCGAATGAATTCGGGTGGGTGGGTTAACATCAGACCATGGTCTGGCTGGGAATCGCGATCACGGCAGTGAATGTGGGCGTGTTGGTCGCGGAGTTTTGGCGGCATCGGCGGGCGCCGCTGTCGGTTTATGGCTGGCTCGGTCTGGCGGCCCTGATCGTCGCGGAAGTCCTGATGATTCGCGGGATTCAGCCCGTGGCCACCTACTTCACGCCCATCGCGTGGACGACCTACATCCTGCTGGCGGACTCAGCAGTCCTGGCCATCACCGGGCACTCGCGTCTGCATGATGAACCGCGTCAATTCCTGGGCGTCGCCCTGCTTTCGATTCCCCTCTGGCTGATTTTCGAAGCCTACAACCTGCGCCTAGCCAATTGGACCTACGTGGGGGTTCCCGTCAGTTGGGCAGGAGCCCTGGGCTATGGCTGGTCGTTTGCGACCATTGCACCGGGGATCTTTGAGACCGCAGATTTGATTGAAGTTTTCGGGTGGTTCGAGCCGAAAGCACCTGTAGAGTTTTCTCCGGCGGCACGTCGCGGCATGATCTTGTTCGGGGCGATCTGCCTAAGTGTGCCGCTGCTGGTTCCGCAGCAGATGGCCGCTTACCTGTTTGTGCTGGTGTGGATCGGCTTCATCTTTCTACTCGATCCCATTCATTACAGCCGTGGTCTGCCATCGCTGCTCGGCGATCTTGCCACCGGCCAGCGAGGTCGCTTTTACTCTCTCCTGATTGCAGGCTGGGTGTGCGGTTGGTTATGGGAGTTCTGGAATTATTGGGCGACAGCAAAGTGGCACTACATTTTTCCCATGGCTCGGGGATGGAAGATCTTCGAAATGCCTGCGCCGGGATATCTGGGGTTCCTACCCTTTGCTCTGGAGTGCTTTGTGATGTATGTGGCCGCCGCGAGCATCCTGGGAAAATCCCTGCCGTCGATCTCCAGCACGAGGCGGCCATCTGAAACTAATACAGCCGGAAACTGACCTCTATGTTGACCTGTACTGCGACCGGCCGGCCATCCTTCTCGGCCGGTTCAAAGCGCCACTTCCGGACTGCTTCTACCGCCTTCTCGTCGAGACGGAAACGGGCGATGCTCGCCAGCGCCTGGTGAAAAACCTCGGCCGTCAGATCTTGCGCCTCTTCGCGGTTTTGTACTCGGCGCGCTATGTAGGCGTAGACCCGATCGAAATTGTTTTCATACAGCTCGGCAAAGTGGGCCGGATCCCGCTGGGCCGCTTCGATCAGAAGCCGCTCGTCCGTGTCAGTCTCCAGAGCCTTCAAAACATTCACCCCGGGTGCCTTTCTCGCTTAGTTAATCTGGTTAGAAGCTCAAAAAGTTACGGAGCGCAAAAGAATTTCTTCGGACGGGAAGAAAACGTCGAGATTACTGGCGGGATCCCTTTTCGGCAGGATGCCGGGACGGGGAGAGGAGCCAAGCGATTGCTTTATTTCTTTTTCTCGCCCTTTTTCGTTTCGGCTTTGGGCTTAGCCTCTTCCTTCTTCTCTGACTTCTCAGAGGAGTCGCCATTCGAGGACGAGCCCGGGGCTGACGACTTCTTGGCATAGTCGGTGACGTACCAGCCAGAGCCCTTGAACTGCACCGCCGGCGCCGAAATGACCAACTGCACTGGGCCGGCACAGTTGGGACAGCTCTTGACGTGCGGATCAGAAAACTTCTGGATTCGCTCGAAGCGGTGGTGGCACTTCTTGCATTCGTACTCGTAAAGCGGCATGGGGCTCCCTGAGGCGCTGCCTGGGAAGGGCTACTTAGATTCTAGGGTGGCGGATTCGCGCCGTCAATTTGCACCACGGTTCTGCCGCCGGGGAGAGTGATAGACTTTTGGCATGAAGTCTCGCAATCATGCTGCTAATCAACCCTTAAACGGCACTGGAAACGCGCCCGGCCCGAAGCTGTACCTCGTCGCTACTCCGATAGGCAACCTGGAAGACATCACCCTGCGGGCGCTGCGCGTGCTCAAAGAAGTGGACCTGATCGCCTGCGAGGATACCCGCCAGACGCAAAAGTTGCTTAGCCATTACGGCATCGAAAAACGCACGGTCAGCTATCACGAGCATAACGAGATGACCCGGGCCGCCGAACTCATCGTGGACGTGGAACGTGGGGCCAGCATCGCGCTGGTTTCCGATGCCGGCATGCCTGGCATTTCCGATCCCGGCTTCCGGTTGATCACGCTCGCCATCCGGCACCACGTGCCGGTTGTGCCGATTCCCGGCGCATCGGCGTTCTTGGCGGCGCTGGTGGCCAGCGGCTTGCCGACTGATTCTTTTCGCTTCAGCGGATTTTTGCCTCCCAAGCGCGGCAAACGGCGTGAGCTGCTGGAAAATATTCTGGCGTCGCCTCGGACCCAGGTCTTCTACGAAGCGCCCCACCGGTTGATTGAAACGATGGAGGATGTCGTCGAGGTGCTCGGGTTAAACCGGCAGGTCGTGATTGCGCGCGAAGTGACCAAGATCCACGAAGAATTCCTGCGCGGCCGGGCCGGAGAACTGCTGGAAAAACTGAAGCAACGCGGCGAAATCAAGGGCGAGATCACGTTGCTGATCGGCAAGTCGGGAGACTCGATCCAGACGGCAGCAGCTCAAGCGGGGGTTCGCACGCGGCTGAAGCAGATCATGACCAACGAGCAGGTAGACCAAAAAGCAGCATTGAAGAAAGTCGCGAAGGAACTGGGGATTTCCAAAAGCGAGGCTTACCGGGAGTTGCAGAGGACGAAATAAATTAGGTAGGCTGAAACGTCCTCGTCTGGGCGGCGGGTAAAGCTCGGCTATTTGGGCTTACTCAATTCAGCTCTCACCGTATCGCTAACGGTTTTGCCCTCCACCCGGATCCCAGCACCCTGGAAGCGCCCCATCACATTTTTCATTACCGTTCCCATGTCTTTCATCGAAGGGGTGCCCATCTCAGCAATTACGGCCCTGACTCCGGCCAGAATTTCGTCTTGGCCAGCGGCTTTGGGCAGGTAGGATTCGATGAGCGCGATCTCGGCCTCTTCTTTCCTGGCCATCTCCTCGCGGCCACCCTTGCGAAATTGCTCGACTGAATCCTTGCGCTGCTTGATCAGCGTACTCAGAACTTGCTGTGACTCCTTGTCCTCGAGCGGCGCCATCTTTTCAACTTCGCGATGCTTGAGCGCGGTTTTGACCATGCGGAGCGCGGACAGGCGCTGCTCGTCGCGGGCTTTCATCGCCTGGGTGATGTCTTTCTGGATTTGTTCGGAGAGGGTCATGCCGGGAATTATAGACCGTACAACAGGTTGTGATATTGAGTCGAGATTCTTGTGGGGACCGGTCTCCGACCCGTCCAGCCTCGCCCGGGCCGTGAACCAGCGCGGGTCGAAGACCCGGCGGCCACACGAATCTGCCGCTCCGGCACGAGAGCGTGTATCAGGGCCGCCGTACAGAACAGAGCCCGCTAGCTTAAACTAGTTTTGACATCCAAGGTACAAGGACTCATGCCTATGCTGCGCAAGAATCGTTTATTCACTCCCGGGCCGACGCCGCTGCTGCCTCCGGCGCAGATGGCGATGGCTTCGTTCGGCCTGCATCATCGCACAGCGGATTTCCGTGCCCTGTACACGCGGGCGCTAGCCGATTTGAAAGACTTTGTCGGGACCAAGAATGACGTGCTCATTCTGGCATCCTCCGGTACCGGGGCCATGGAGGCTTCGGTTTCCAACCTCACTTCCCCCGGCGACAAGATTCTGGTGCTAACTGCCGGCAAGTTCGGCGAACGCTGGCGGGATCTGGCCAAGGCCTACGGCTGTGCGGTCGAGCTGGTGAGCGCACCTTACGGCGAGACTCTCGCGCTGGATGAAGTTCGGAAGAAACTCACGCTGGATGTGCGCTGCGTTTACTTGCAGGCGACCGAGAGCTCGACCGGCGCGCGGCATGACGTGCGAGGCATCGCGAAGCTCGTCCGTGCTAAAGGCGATAACACGCTGCTGGTGATTGATGCGATCACTGGTCTCGGCACCACGCATTTCGATATTGATGGCTGGGGAATCGACGTCATCATCGGCGGATCGCAGAAGGCCTTGATGATCCCGCCTGGCCTGGCGTATCTGGCGGTAAGCGAGCGCGCGTGGCAGCGGATGGAATCCACCAGGTCGCCGCGCTATTACTTCGATCTTCGCAAGGAAAGGAAAGCCGCGGCCAAGGGCGAATCCGCCTTCACACCCGCAACTTCCCTGATTGCCGGGCTGGCCGCGTCGCTGGATTACATTCGGCAAATTGGCGACCAGGATCTCATCGCTGGACGAGAGATGCTCATTGACGGCGCGGAACTCTGTGCCCAAATGACGCGTGCCGCAACTCAGGCGCTGGGACTCAAGCTGTTTTCGCCTTCGTGTCCGGCTGCCGCGCTGACCGCGATTTCGGCTCCTGGGGGAATCGACTCCGGCGCCATCGTCAAAGAGTTCCGTGAGTCCTTTGGTGCGGTGGTCGCCAACGGCCAAGGCGAAATGAAGGGCAAGCTGTTTCGCATTGCCCACCTGGGTTACTACGATTATCTGGATACGATCGGCATTGTCGCGGCGTTGGAACACGTGCTGACGAGAATTGGGGGGCGCTCAATCGAATATGGAACGGGACTGCGGGCCGCTCAGGAAGTCTACGCGCGGCAGGTGCAGAGAGAGACGGCCTCAGCGGCCGTATAGAAGAACGATCTCAAGATTGCCCAGCGGGCTCAGCCTCCGAACCAAGGAGAGAAGGGTCTTGATCGAGGCCGAACCCGCTCCCTCTTACTGCACATCAAAATTGACTGGGTTGGAATTATTTCCGCCACTGCGAACGTAAACCGGGACCATCCCTGCGTTCATAATGTCGGTACCTGTTATGGCGGCCGTGACTTGGTTCCCTGTCACATACATAGTTCCCTGGGCCGCTCCATTCCAGTAGACCACAACATCGGTACCGAAGTTGCTGCCATTGATTGTCAAAGTGAAGCCAGAACCGCCGTGCATGGCGCTGGCGGGTGACAGAGTCGCAATCGTGGGCGCGGCTCCTCCCCCCGTCATGCCTGGGTTGTAATTCTTGGATCCGTAACCACATCCGAGCATTAGAAGTGAAACAAGCAAGAAAGCACTCAGCCGCATTTTCCACCTGCCAATCACCTTCCGCTTTAAGAGAAAGGCTAACCCGCATCGCAGACGCGAGTGTCACCAGGTTGTCACTGCCTTGTAAAAGTTTCGGCACTGCCGACCTGACGAGCGAGGACGCCCTTCCCGCACGACCATTTCCCCTCACAGCATCGCGTCACATCGCAAAACCCTGCCTCGCGTTTACAATCGAAGTCAGGCCAACCAAACTAATAAAGACACCATGAAAATTGTCGTCGCAGAAAAGATCTCTTCCTCGGCGGTCGAATTGCTTAAAGAACCCCGCTGGACCGTGGTGACGCCAGACCAGTTGGATGGGAAACTGGCGTCACAACTGGAGTCCGCGGACGCGCTGATCGTGCGCTCGGCTGTGCAGGTGGATACGCGCCTGCTCGAGCACGCGAATAAACTGCGAGTAATCGGGCGCGCCGGCGTAGGTGTGGACAACATTGACCTCGATGCTGCGACGCGCAAGGGCATCGCTGTCATGAACACGCCCGGTGCGAACGCCGTTGCGGTGGCCGAGCACACGCTGGCGCTGATGCTGGCCATGGCGCGCCACGTCTGCCGGGCCAATGATCTGATGCACTCGGGAAAATGGGAGAAGAAGGGGCTGCAGGGAACGGAGTTGCGCGGCAAGACGCTCGGCATCGTCGGTCTGGGCCGGATCGGGATGGAAGTGGCAAAACGGGCACGCAGCTTCGGGATGGAGATCATCGCGCACGACCCTTTCGTCTCAACCAGTGTTGCCAAGGAGCGAGGTATTCGCATGACGACCTTGGACGAGGTCTACGCGGTCGCCGATTACCTCACGCTGCACGTCGGTCTTACCCCACAGACCATGGGCATGATTAATGCCGGATCGCTGAAGAAGATAAAAAAAGGGGTACGGCTGGTGAACTGCGCCCGGGGAGAACTGGTCAACGAAACGGACCTGGCGAGCGCACTAAAACACGGGCATGTAGGCGCCGCGGCCATAGACGTCTTCACCGAGGAGCCTCCGAAAAATTCGCCCCTCCTTGGACTGGAAAACGTGGTTCTTACGCCCCACATTGGCGGGTCTACTCACGAGGCCCAGGAAGCGGTCGGATACCAGATTGCGCTGCAAGTGAAAGAGTACCTGAAACATGGAGTGTTCCAGAATGCAGTCAACGTCCCGTCGGTTTCGCATGATGAGTACGCCAAGATGGAACCCTATATCGTGCTTGCCGAACGCCTCGGTTCTTTTCTCGCCCAGGCTTCCGATGGCAGCGTAGAGGAGATCACAATTCGATACAGCGGCCATATTGCTGAGTGGAAAACCGAGCTGGTACGAAATGCCGCCATTAAAGGAATTCTTAACCAGGCATTGGAGGAGAAGGCAAACCTGGTGAATGCCGCCTCCATCGCCGCCTCGCGCGGCCTGCGCGTAAATGAATCGCGCAAGCCAAAGGCCGGCATGGGCGGGGCCGGCAGCGTGCTTTCCATTCTTCTGAAAACCAGCCGCCAGGAGCACCTGGTCAAGGGCGCAGTTCTGCATGGCCATGCTCCCCGAATCCTGGCCATTGATGACATTGACGTGGAAGCGCCGCTGGAGCGCAATCTGATCTACATGCGAAATCGGGACGTTCCTGGCGTCATTGGGCGTGTGGGTACAATTCTGGGTGAGCACAAGATCAATATTGCCAACTTTTCTCTGGGTCGGCAGGTGGGAAACGGAACGGCGGCCACGAGTGCAGGAAAAAGCAGTGAACCGCGCGAGGCGGTTGCCGTCGTTCACGTGGATGGACAGGTACCGGACGAGGTTTTGACCGCCCTGCGAAAGGTTCCGGCAGTCAAGCAGGCTAAGGCGATAAGGCTTTTTTAGGGGCTGGGATTCTCTGTGCTCTCGGCCCTCATCAATGTCGTCATCCTGAGCGAGCCAAGGCTCGCGTAGGATCTCGCGTGCACCAATAGCCAGGTGGTGCATGCCAGATCATTTACCGGCCGACGGTTACGGATTTAACGCTTCGCGGCGCAGTTTGCGGCTTTCCGCCAGCAGGGCCATGGAGTGTGTCAGGTTCTGCAGCGTGACGATGCCCACCAGGTGCTGGTCTTCTACCACAGGAATGATGGTGAGATTTCGGGATGTCAGCTTCCGGAATGCGGAACCCAGGGACTCGCTGCGGCTGGCCACGTCAAAGATGCGGTGCATGACCGACTGCACGTAGCCGTTGCCTTGGGCACGCAAAGCTTCCAGGATATTCTGCTTGGATACGACACCGACCATGTCGCTGCCGCGGATTACGGGGAAATCGTCCTGCAGAGAGTGCACCGCCTTGTCGAGGGCGTCTTCCAGCGTGTCGGCAGGAGAAAGCGTCGCAAAATCGGTGAGCATGATTTCTTCCATGCGCACCGTCTCCAGCACAGAGTGAAAAACTACCGAGCGCTCTTCTAGTTGTGCGCCGACGAACAGGAAGAAGCCCACCATGGCCAGCCACACGTTCAACAACATTCCCAGCAGCATCAAGAACATGGCCAGCGCCTGACCAATGACCACCGCGCGGCGAGTGGCGTGAACCGGATCGCTTTTCCTCGAAAACAGAGCGCGCAGAACGCGGCCGCCATCCAGCGGGTATGCGGGAAGCAGGTTTAGGCCCGCCAGGTAAATATTTGTCCACACAAAACTGCGCAGCAAATTGCTGGAGTGGAGAAACGGCCACGTCCAAAGTTGAGCTTCGGGCAGCAAGGCAGCAATGGAAGCAATCGAAATCAGGGCCAGCAGGACATTCATTGCAGGCCCGGCGAGCGCGATCCGGACGTCGCGTTGCCAATTCACTTTGCCGGTGGAGCTTTCGGCCAGGAGGCGCGAGTCATCCAGCATCGTGACCCCGCCGATGGGAAGCAAGATGATTGACTTCGTGGGAACGCCCGCGCGCGTGGCAACCAGGGCGTGACCTAGCTCGTGGAGGATTACGCAGGCAAAGATGATGCCCACCAACGCGAAATCGCGCGCGCTGTCAGCCTTGCCGTGCGAGGCGTACTCCGTCCACCAGATGAACAACGGCAGAATAAAAAAAGTCAGGTGGACACGGAGTTCGATTCCGAAGATGCGTCCGACCGAGATGGACCAGTTTCTCATGAGGCTCGTGCCGCGTTGCCTACGGACATTCTATATATTTAGACGCCGGCGGCGACATCGCCGTTGCGGTTTACGGACACGAAAGTGCAGGGGTGGTGCTTTTCGCCCGGGTGGACTTAGCCACTGCACGCGAGATCCCTGGCCGAGCGTTGGCTGGCCTCAGGATGACGACATACCACGTAGAACGATAACGGATGCGAGTGATTGCGGGAAAATATCGGAGCCGGCCGCTCGAGTCCTTGCGCGGGATGGATATTCGCCCGACATCCGACCGGCTGCGCGAGACGCTTTTCAATGTGCTGTGCGCCGGAAATCCTGAGGCGCTGGAAGGCACAGTGTGGTCTGACCTGTTCGCCGGCACCGGTGCTGTCGGCATTGAGGCTTTGAGCCGTGGCGCGAGACAGGTTATTTTCGTCGAATCTTCTCGAAAAGCCGCGGCCCTGATCGAGAAGAACCTGCACTCCTTGGGGATCGAAGACGGATTTCAGTTGGTGCAACTGGAAGTCGCCACGGGGCTGCGGAAATTGGAGGAGGCGGGCGTGGTGGGCGACTTCGTTTTTCTGGATCCGCCTTACGGAAGGAAGGACGCCTACGTGAAAACGTTACAGATGCTGTCTGGATCACCGGTATTGAAGAGTACCAGCGTGGTGATTGCTGAGCATGACCGGAAATTCGACCCCGGTCAGGAATTTGGGCGGCTTCAACGGTATAGGGAGCTGGAGCAGGGCGATGCCGCTCTGAGCTTTTATAGGCCCG
>Ga0209154_1000003_pt1 | contig 184585 bp, 148 predicted proteins | sample GraSoiAngelo_121_FD_185878 | JGI IMG/M metagenome (GOLD analysis project Ga0209154, IMG submission 185878) | Grasslands soil microbial communities from the Angelo Coastal Reserve, California, USA - 14_0919_12_20cm (SPAdes) (version 2) | ecosystem: Environmental > Terrestrial > Soil >... | reverse complement strand
CCTGTGCCGCGCGTTCTAGGCGAACGCAAAGTGCCAGCGCATGCTGATGCTGGTGTGAGAGTGGAATCAGGTTTTTGTCACGCAACATTTCTCGATTATCCCAGAGAATGCCAATCCCGATCGCTTTACTAAAAGTTCGCCACCGTCGACAATAGTTGGTTCGCCCTGCGGCGTGCCGTTGTACTGTAAGCTCTGAGCATGCGGTACACCCAGAAGAAGCAGGGCAACAGGAGCGCTCATGCAAGCTACCGGAGAACTCATCCGCTTGTTGAACTACGTCGATGATATAGCTGCTACGCTACGCCGTATTACTTCCACCATTCCGACCTTAACTCCGGAAGAGCGCAAGCGTTTAGCCGAATACATGCACAAGTCCGATCCCAATTTCATTGTCGTGCTCGAAAGCCTGGAAAAGGGAGGCCAGTAGTGGCGGAAGTCAGAACGGTGGCGGTCATCGGCGCCGGCATCATGGGGCGCGGCATTGCCCATGCCGCCTCTCTCGGTGGCTATCGCACCATTCTTGAAGACCTGCTTCCCAATGCGCTGCGTCGCGCCGAGACTGAGATTCGCTCCCATCTCGATAAGGCCGTCGAACTGGGCAAGGTCACTCCGGCCGATGCCGACGCGGCATTCTCTCGCATCGAGTACGCCCGCACAGTGGAGGAGGCGGCGCGCCAGGCGGACCTGGTCCTTGAAGCGGTGCCCGAAGAGATGGAGTCGAAGATCGAAATCTTCACCCTGCTGGACAAGATCTGCCGTCCGACTACTGTCCTGGCATCGAACACATCATCGCTCAGCATCACGGAGATCGCGTCAGTCACCTATCGTGCCAAGAAGATCCTGGGCATGCACTTTTTCAATCCCGTACACAAGATGAAGCTGCTGGAAATAGTCCGGGCGCTCGAGACCGATGACGACACCCTGGCCACTGCGGTTGAAGTAGGCAAGCGCATGGGCAAGGAAGTGGTCGTGATCAAGGAATCGCCGGGATTCATCACCAGCCGCATCAACGCCTTGATCGGCAACGAGGCCTTCCACATGCTGCAGGAGGGAATTGCCTCCGCGGCCGATATCGACAAGGCGCTCAAGCTAGGGCTGAATCATCCTATGGGGCCGTTCGAACTGGTCGACCTGGTGGGGCTGGATACGCGGTTGCACATTCTCGAATATCTCCACAAGACACTGGGTGAGAAATTCCGCCCCGCGCCGCTCCTGGTGCAGCACGTCAAAGCGGGACGCCTGGGGCGGAAGGCGGGACGCGGTGTCTTCGAATACCCGGAAGCCGCCGCCAAAGCATCGGCAGAGCAAATGACGATTGCCGGCCAGAAAGCCTGATCTTCCCTCTACACCTTGCTTCGGCCGAATTTCAAGCCACCCAACCGCGCCACCGACTCGACATTCACGCCTTTGCTGGCAACCAGCACGTGGAACGTTTCACCCATTCCAGCCGGGGTGACCAGGTGCTTGAGTTGGAGTGCTACCTTGGCTCGCTCCTGGGGCAAACGGCATTCTTCGAAGGCATCAGCAAACTGGTTAGCTTCCCCAATGCCCATCAGGAACTGCGATTGGCTGAGCAGCTCTTGTGCTTGCATTCCGCATTCGTCGGCGGCAGCCGCCAAAGCGGTGAAGTTCACATGTGCAGTAATATCCTGCTCCCCCGGAGCTTCGTAGGGATTTGGGCTAGCGGAATGCTGGCGGTAGGTCATCACTGTTCCGCGATGGCGTCCTCGAAGCTGTTCGTCGCGCCTGTAGCCGTAATCGATCGCGATCACGAACCCGCGTTCGAGTGACTGGGCAACTTCCCCCATGCATTGCCGAGCAGGCAAGGGAACCTCCACGCGCTCGCCTGGTTCCGGATGGACGCTGTAGCGGTCCAGAAATTCGAGTTCTTCATCCGAAGCTGGCACCCATTTCTCCACGAATTGTCCATTGCGGAGATCAATTCTGAGTTCACCTTTGCTCCCCACGACTTCCACCGGAAGCGCGTCAAAAAACTCATTGGCAAAGACAATGGTTGGATTTGAAACCGGGGAGGGCACGATTTCATAGGCTGGGGAAGTTTGATCTTGGGTGGCGCAGGGCTTTCGCGCTGCAATCAGCGCCTTATTTTCTTCAGCGGCTTTAGCCGCCGAGAAACTTGAACTCAGCGATGCCTTGCCTGACTGCAAATGCATGCTCAACGTCTCCTGCAGCCGTTCCCGCAATGCAGGAGAATTTTCGGCCAGTGTGTAGTGCAAGGCTCCGAAAAATTCAGGAAACTTCTTTTGAGTCCAGTCCAATACATCATGTGCGAACAACCCTCGTCCCGGTCCCAGCTCCAGAATCCCGATCCGCCCAGGCGAGCCCAGCGCACGCCACATCTCGTCAAACTGCCGAGCCAGCAAGCGGCCAAAAACCGCATGCACATCGCTGGAGGTATAGAAGTCTCCCGCCTTGCCAAACTGCCCAGCATGACGCGCGTAATAGCCTAATTCAGGCTCGTATAGGCACAGGTCCATGTAGCGAGAGAACGGAATCGGCCCATGCTTTCCGATTTCCTGTTGGATTCGTTCGCGCAGAGTCACAGGCCTTCCCGCTGGCGCTCGGTGCGGTCCTGGGGCGTGCGTGTGAACATCTCAATCAGGTAGTCATGCAGGCAGTCGTAGAGCTGACGCTGGAAGGTCCACTCGAATTGCGGATGATCGAGGTCGCGCGGGTGCAAATCAAAATAGTAAGTGTGTACCGGAATGTCAGGATTCTTGAACTTGATGATGACCTCAACGCCATCACCCTTGGCCCGCGCATGGAAAGCCAGCAGCGGATGTTCGTAGAGGCGTAATTGGTCGAGCACGCGTTCGAGGCCGTTATGGTTCCCCATTTCTTAGTGATTGTAAACGGAGCCGTGGGTGCGTGTGGGCCCGCAATGGAGTACAACGAAGAAGTAGAGGTTCACCGTACGTTCCTGTGGAAACCACCTATACCAGCCTTCGGCAGAATCTCGCGGATGTCCTGGATCGAGTTGCCGCCGATCAGGAAATCGTTATTGTCAGGCGGCGTAGAGCTAAGGATGTCGCGATGATTGCGGCTGACGAACTGGCGGGGCTGCTGGAAACCGCCCACCTATTGCGCTCTCCCCGGAACGCACAGCGCCTTCTCACGGCCTTGCGACGGGCTACGCGCGGCAGGCTCCAGCGGCCTATCTCCCGCGCAGTTGGTTGACGGATTTGCGCAAACCCGAAGCCCTGAAGTTTGTACTGGCTGGGTGTTGGTCTAGAAGAATCACACAGGAGCACCGCCTGGTTTACCGCGTCAGCGGCATCAAAATCGACTTCCTACAGGCGCGCTACTATTACTAACTGGTCGCCTACTCGTACCTCAAGGCTTCAATCGGATCCAAGCGCGCCGCCTTGATGGCCGGTAACATCCCGCTCACAATACCCACGAAGCTGAGAATTGCTGTGGACGTCAGGAGCGTGCCCAGGTTGATGGCCAAGTGAATGTCTCCTTCATCGGCGTTCTCGATAAACGCGCTCCACAGGGTCAGCGACCCCACGGACCAGGAAACGATGTAGGCCAGAACTACCCCCGCCAGGCCACCGATAAACGTAATCACCAGAGCCTCGGCCAGGAACTGGAACAGGATCTGCCATCGGCGCGCGCCGAGAGCTTTCTCCACTCCAATCTCGCGGGTGCGTTGCGTCACCGATACCAGCATGATATTCATCAGCCCCACGCCGCCAATCCCGAGCGTGAGCATACCGATGAAGCCCAGCAGGATCTTGATTCCGATCGTGATAGCGTCCAAATCGGCCAGATCTTTCACCGCGTCAAATACAAACACCGCGCGTTCATCTTTCGGATTGAAGTTGTGGTGAAAGGCCAGCGAATCCCGTACTGCCTTGGCCACCTTGCTGTGGTCCCCTTCGTAATCGAGCGTGATTGCGTCAAGATAATAGGTGTTCTTGATATCGCTCATCGCGCTATACGGCACATAGACCATCGCATTCATGTTGTCGTCGCCGTTGGAAAGCATGTGCTTGATGACGCCAATAACCTGATAGGAAATGCCCTCAATGCGCACGGTTTCGCCCAGCGCGTTTTGTCCAGAGAACAATTTCTTTTTCACGTCGGCACCCAGCACGGCGACGCGGCTGTGGGTGAAGTCTTCCTGCTCTCCAAAGAAACTGCCTTCCCCGATTTCGACATGGCGGATCTGCTGGTAGCAGGAGTATGTCCCCCGGATGTTGTAGTGGTTGCTGCGCGTCCCGTAGGCCACCAGACTCTGTTTGTTCACTTCAGGCGACATGCGCTTGATCATGGGAACTTCTGCGCGGAGGAAATCCAGATCCTCACGACTGAGGCGAATTTGTGTGCCCGCCTTGCTGCCGCCTGCCTGCAGAGAAGTTCTCCCGGGGAAAATTGCCACCAGGTTGCCGCCAAAGGTCTTGAAGGCCACCATCAATGCGTTCTGAAAACCGGTCCCATACGCCAGCAGAAGTACGACGGTGGCAATGCCCCACGCCATGCCCAACATGGTGAGCAGCGAGCGGCGCTGGTTGTAGCGCAGCGACTGGTAGGCCTGTTTGCCGAGATCCGTAAACATGGTTACTCCTGCCGCAGTGCTTCCACAGGTGGCAGCAGCGCCGCCTTCCGGGCCGGGTAAAGCCCCGCAACAATGCCGGCAACTGCCAATGACAAAATTGCTGCTACGGCCGAAGAGGGGACAATTCGCGGCGTGTCAAATCCTTCAGGAGCCGGCAATTGCGCGAGTAAAGTCACAAACGCAACCGAGATAGCCAGACCAATGCCGCCACTGAATGCAGTCAAGAACGCACCTTCGACAAAAAACTGTGTCAGAATGTTGCGGTACGTCGCACCTAATGCTTTTCGCAGCCCAATCTCTTTGGTTCGCTCGGTGACCGATACGAGCATGATGTTGATGATACCGATTGCCCCCAGCGCCAAGGTCACGATGCCTACCACCCCCAAGAACCAGTCCATCGCGTTAAAGATTTTGCCTACGCGAATCGATTCCTCGATCGTGTCCCAATCCTGAAAGGCATCCTCGGTCTTCGGGTCAAAGCCATGGCGGTGGCCAAGGATCTCGTGCATCTCGCGCTTGGCCGCGAGATGTTGTTCCTTGGTCAGAGGACGGTAGTTGATGAATGAGATCGCGTTTTCGGCATTTTGTGCTTTCAGCGGAAACAGCATGCGCATGGTCTCAATAGGCACAAAAATTCGGCCATTGGTCCCGTTGTTCCCTTCCTTGCCGATCTTCTGGATGACCCCAATCACCTCAAAGTTCATCCCATTCAGCAGGATGGAATTGCCCACGGCAGGCCGTCCGGGAAATGTGTTCTTGACGAGTTCCCAGCCCACGACCGCCACCCGGCGGTGCTCCGAGTTATCTTCGTCATTGAACCAGCGCCCGGGACTGACCGGCACGGTGCGAATCCGGTCGTAATCCGGTGCCACCCCAAAGACCTGCCCGTTAGTGCTGCCATAATCGCTGACTGCGCGGATGTCCTCGCGGTTCAATACCGGCGAGATCGCCCGTAGAAATTTGGCTTGATTGCGAATGGCCAAGTAGTCGTCGTAGGTAAAGTTGTAAGGACGCCCTGATTGAAGGCTGCCCTCCACAGCCGGGATCCGGCCCGGAAAGGCGAACATGATGTCCTGACCGAGATTGGCGAGTTGCTTATCCTGTCCGCTGCGGAAGCCCTCGCCGAGCCCGATCAGCAGAAGTAGGGAGCCTACGCCCCAGGCAATCCCGAACATGGTGAGAAACGAACGCAGCTTGTGCGCCCACAGGGTAGACAGGGATTGCTTCACGATGTCGAGGAATGTTCGCATAGCGCGGCGTAACCGGCGGACAACCGTGGCGGTCTAGGGGCAGGCGAGCCTGCGCCTTCCCCCCGATAGGTAATACGCGGCTAACCTGAGCCAGGTTCCACGTTTTTCTGGGCGAAGCGCCAATTACCTTCGGTAGTAGTGCCGAAACTAGGAAACAAGGGCGGAGCTCTGTGCTCCGCCCGTTACCCCGAAGGTTGTGGGTGCGGGTCTTTGACCTGCGCGGGACGGGTCCGAGACCCGCCCCCACACAGCTCTTCACAGGACGCGTATTACTGCGGCTGCTGGTTTTTGACCGGAGGCGCGCCCGGCGCAGGAGTCTTAAAGCTCATAATCTTATGGCCCTCGACTTCCGCTCCACCCGTGCCCTCAGTTTGGCCGGTTTCCACGCGGAAGTAGTAGGTCGTATTGGGCTTCAGGTCCTTGAGCTCAACCCGGTGGGTCAGGCCGCCCTGTCCCCAGGGAGACTCACCCAGCTGCGTCAGGTTGTTAGGATCGGTTCCGTATGTCACGCGGCTGCTGCCCTTGACGTTCGTAGTCCAGGCGACCTTAGCCGAGTTGCTCGTTACTTCCTCGAGCACCGGCCCATTGGTGATTTCTACTTTGCCGTTTTCCTCGCCACCAGCGGGGCCTTCTTGAGCCACTTGAGCGCGCTGGTTGTGAATGGTGGGCTGTCCTGGAGCTGGCGTCTTGAAGCTCATCACACCCTGGCTCTCCGCTTCCGGGCCCGACTGCCCACGAGCCGATTCGACCTGGAAATAATACGTCGTGCTGGGCTGCAGCTTCTTGAGCTGAACCCGGTGGTTGTTGCCCGTGGCGTATGGCGATTCCGCGAGCTGCGTGAGGTTGTTGGCATCTGTCCCATACCACACGCGGCTGCTCGACGGCTGGTTCGTCGACCATGCGATCATGGCCGAATTGCTGTCCACAGTCTCGATGAGCGGACCGTTGGTGATCTGAACTCCCTGCCCGGACGGACTGGCCTGAGCCGTCATGCTGGATGAGAGGGCCAGGCCCACACCCAGTAGGAGCAGGAGTGCAATTAGACGTTGTTTCATAAACACACCCCTCCCAGTTGAATTTGCTTCTTTCTTAGATTGCAGTTGCCCTAGACAGTTGTCTGGTGAAACGTTCAGCTGGGAGAAATCTTGAGGGTTGAATCGAGCAGCTTTGGCCCTGTGGCCGTCTCACCGAACACTTCGGGCGTCATCTTCTCTGCTAACCAGCTCTCCAGGGTGACGTCTAAGTTGCCATGCCGCCACCCATCGGTTGGCCCGCATGGCCCCTGCTCAAACCCAATCCGCAAGGAGGTTTCCATGAATAGGCATCACGTCCTCGCTTCGCTTCTAGGTCTCGTGATTGCTGCCGCTTTCTGTCAGGCGCAGTCCTTCGTTTTGGATCTTCCGCGGTCCAGCCAGCACGCGCTGATTAGCCAGCGCGTCGGGATCACCGACATCACCATCAACTACCATCGTCCGCTCGTGAACGGAAGAAAGGTCTGGGGCGGCCTTGTCCCCTACGGCCAGGTTTGGCGGGCAGGGGCTAACGAAAATACGACCATCACGTTCACCGATCCCGTGACCATCGAAGGCAAGCCACTCGACAAGGGCAGCTACGGACTGCACATGATCCCGGGAGAATCGGAATGGACAGTGATCTTCTCGAAGAATTCAACTTCTTGGGGAAGCTTCACCTACAACCAGGCAGAAGACGCCTTGCGAGTAACCGTAAAACCGCAGGCGACCGATCTCCATGAAGCTCTGACCTACGACTTTGCCCAGGTCAAGCCCGATTCCAGTGTGGTCACGCTGGCCTGGGAAAGGATCGCAGTGCCTTTCACTGTGGGCGTGAACACGAAAGAACTGGTGGCCGAGAACCTCCACAGGCAGCTTAGAGGACTGGCTCAGTACTCTTGGGACGGATGGGATGACGCCGCGCACTACCTGCTCGACAGTAACGTCCACCTCGACGAGGCACTTCAGTACGAAGACAAGTCCATTCAAAACGAAGAACGATTCGAGAACCTTGTAACCAAGTCTCTCATTCTCGATGCGCTCGGCCGCAAGGAAGACGCCAGTACTGTCCGCGACAAGGCGCTTGCGAAGGCAATGCCGCTGCAACTGCACATTTATGCCCGACAGCTGCAGGCACAGAAGAAGCAGGACGAGGCGTTTGCGATTTTCCGGTCGAATTACAAGAAGTATCCCAACGAGTGGTTTGTACACACCGGAATGGCTCGCGTTTACTCCGCGCAGGGCGATTTCGAAAACGCGGCAAAAGAAATGGAAACCGCGCTAGCCAGTGCCCCCGATCAGCAGAAGTCCTACGTGGATGGTCTGGTCAGGCGGTTGCAGGCGAAAGAAGATATCAATAAGTAGAAAAGATTGGGTGGGGACGAATAGATTTCAAAGATTTCAAAGATAAAGATTGTGCGGGGACCCGTCTCCACACCAGCATTTTGATCTAGAGTATCTAGGCCAGAGCCGGATTCTTGGTATCCGGATTTACTCCCAGATCTGCAAAGGCTTTGCGAGCCACTTTCTTATCGATCTTGCCGTCACGCGCCAGGCGCGATAGCGCGGCACACGCGATAGACTCGGCGTTCACTTCGAAGAAGCGACGCAGGTACTCGCGGTTGTCGCTGCGGCCGAAGCCGTCCGTGCCGAGGGCAAGCATGCGGCCAGGTATCCAGGGCGCTAGTTGGTCGGCAACGATCTTCATGTAATCGGTGGCAGCAATGATTGGTCCTGGTACGTTTTCCAGTCTCGCCTGGATGTAAGGCCGCCTTGCCGGTTGATCCGGATGCAGGCGGTTCCAGCGGTCCACTTCCAGAGCTTCGCGCCGCAATTCACTGTAGCTGGTCACACTCCAAACCCCAGCGGCGACGCCGTACCGGTCGGCGAGAATTTCCTGCGCGCGCACTGCTTCATTCAGAATGGGCCCGCTACCGAACAGTTGTACCTGCTCCGGTCCCTTGCTTGCGGCGCGGAAGCGATAGATGCCCTTCAGAATGCCTTCCTGTGCACCCTCGGGCATGGGCGGCATAGCATAGTTCTCGTTGTACAGCGTCAAATAATAGAACCGGTCTTCGCCCAACTGATACATGCGACGAACGCCGTCCTGTACGATGAGGGCGATCTCATAGGCATAGGCTGGATCGTAGGCTGTGCAGGTTGGAACTGTCGTAGCCAGAACCAGGCTATGGCCGTCCTGGTGTTGCAATCCTTCACCCGCCAGGGTGGTGCGTCCGGCGGTGGCGCCCATGAGGAAGCCTTTGCCGCGGGCATCGGCAAAGGCCCAGATCAGGTCCTGCACGCGTTGGAAGCCGAACATCGAATAGAAAGTGTAGAAAGGGATCATCTCCACGCCGAAGTTCGAATATGCCGTGCCCGCAGCGGTGAACGAAGCCGTCGACCCCGCCTCAGTGATCCCTTCTTCCAGAATCTGCCCGTCCTTTTGCTCCTTGTAGTAGAGGAACATGTCAGAGTCGTGCGGCTTGTAGAGCTGTCCCTTGGCAGCGTAGATGCCGAATTGCCGGAACAGCGACTCCATGCCGAACGTGCGTGCCTCGTCGGGAATGATAGGCACGATGTGCTTGCCAATCTGCGGATGCTTCATCAGCATGGTGAGCAGGCGGACAAAAGCCATTGTGCTCGAAGGATGCGGCGCCTTGGAGGCCTCGAAAAACGGCTTGAAGAACTTGTTCTCTGGAGCCGAAATGCGGCTCACATGCGGCCGCCGCTCCGGCATGTATCCGCCCAACTCCCGGCGACGTTCGTGCAGGTACTTCATCTCCGGACTGTCGTCCGGCGGACGATAGAATTTCAACTCCTTGGCATCATCTTCTGGCAGCTGAATGTCGAAATATTCCCGGAATAGCTCGACCGAGCCTTCATTCAGCTGTTTCTGTTGATGGGTTGGATTGCGCGATTGGATGTCTGGGACACCATAGCCCTTGATCGTCTTAGCGAGAATTACCGTGGGGCGGCCCTTGAGATCCATTGCCCGCCGGTAGGCGTTATAAACCTTCACGGGATCGTGGCCGCCGCGGCGCAAGTTCCAGATCTCCTCGTCGCTCATGTCGGCGACGAGTTGCAGCGTTTCGGGATACTTGCCGAAAAACTCGCTGCGCACGAACGCGCCGCTCTTGGCTTTAAACGACTGGTACTCGCCGTCGACGCACTCTCCCATGAGCTTGACCAGCATGCCGGCCTTATCACGTTCCAGCAGCGGGTCCCAGTTGGAGCCCCAAAGCACCTTGATGACGTTCCACCCAGCGCCATGGAAAGAGGCTTCCAACTCCTGAATGATGCTGCCATTGCCACGCACCGGACCGTCGAGCCGCTGCAGGTTGCAGTTGACCACGAAAATCAGGTTGTCGAGTTCCTCGCGCGATGCCAACGTGATTGAACCCAGGGATTCGGGCTCATCCATCTCGCCGTCGCCCAGAAACGCCCAAATCTTGCGCCCGGTGATCGGAATCAGACTGCGATTCTCCAAATAGCGCATAAAACGCGCGGTGTAGATGGCGGTGATGGGCGAAAGCCCCATCGAAACCGAGGGATGAGTCCAGAAATTCGGCATCAACCACGGATGTGGATAAGACGACAACCCCGGGTGATCGCGCAATTCGTGGCGAAAGTTCAAAAGGTGCTCCTCGGTCAGGCGTCCTTCCAGAAAGGCGCGGGCATAGATGCCGGGCGCGGAGTGCCCCTGGAAAAAGACAATGTCCCCCGGTTGATCGCCATAGCTGGCATTCAGGAAATGGTTGAATGCGACCTCGATCAGGGTGGCGATTGAGGCATAGCTGGCGATGTGGCCTCCGATGCCGTGGTCCAGCTTGTTCTGACGGCTGACCATGGCCAGAGCGTTCCACCGAGTCAGGCTCTTGATGGTGCGCTCCAGCGCACGATCGCCTGGAAAGGGAACCTCCTCCGATTTCGGAATGGTGTTGACGTACGGCGTATTGTGGCGGATAGGAAGCTTAACTCCCAGCGACTTGGCATGCTCGGCCAGGCGGGCCAGCATCTTCGCGCCATGTTCCGGCCCTTCTTCTTCCACGATCTGCTCGAATGCTTCCAGCCACTCGGCAGTTTCCTGCGTATCTATCCGCGTACGCTCATCCAACTTCTGCTGCATGAATATCCTTCAGGTGAAATATCGATTCAATGGTGCGTAAAGCAGAGCTGGAACACCAAACCCCAATCTTTCCTTCTAATTATAGTCGAGACCGCTCGGATTCCTCGATTGCAGCGTGTGTTCCAAGGTTTGGCGACACTCTGGCTTTATGGATTAGATGATCGTCGGCAAGTCATGGAAGCAGCTGAAACGGGAGAAGGTTCAATTCCGCCAAAAGCTGATGATCATCCCGCCCAGCACAATGAGCGATCCACCCAACAGCACAGGAGCCGTAGGCGGCTGCTTGAATCTAACCTTGGCGACGATCTGAGTAACCAGGAAGAAGAGAACCACATAGACACCCACGAGCTTTCCGAATTCCCAGCGGGGTGCATTGACGGCCAACCCGTAGCAAGCGAGGGCAAGTGCCCCACCTGCCAGCCAGATCGCGCGGACCATCCCGGACGACCGGTACAGGCCCGACTGGAAGCACGAGTCACCCAGGGCTTCAAGAAGGGCTGCAACGGAGAGGACAACAAGTGCGCCGCTGCGGTAGGCAACAATCTGGTTCAGGAGTTCTCTCATTGGGTCGCTATTGTATCTGCTCGGTAGAGATGAGGCTTGCCGCGTCTGCTGCTTGGCTGACCATTTCATTTGTAGCGCCGCCATCCCGGCGGCGGTCGCGCGCTCGTCCCGCCTGCGCCTCGGGCCCACAGGATGCCGGAGCTAGGCCACCACCCGTGGGGCGCTCTTCCGGTTCTAGCCACCATAAAAAAAATCGATTGGACGACTCTGGGAGTGAGCATTAATTTGCCTAGTGGATGTGTTTGGTTGTCGCTCAAGTAGGATTTTCAGTCTGCTTCCATCGCTTTGACGGAATCGCATGAAGCTTGCGGGTTTTCTACTCCTTTTGGCGGGATGGTTGATTGTCCTGTCCACCCTGGCGCTGCTCCATTCGGCTTCGGCGCAAACCATATTTTTGCTGGCGGGAATCGCTGTCGAGTGCTTGGGTCTGGCCTTGGTGGTTCGTGCTCATCTGGTCCTGAGTGAGGCGAGAGAGTGACGTCGCTTGGCTTCTCCGAGAGCTCAGCGGCCTTCTGCTTTCTCCTGATACTCCTTGTCCCCTTGGCGGGCGCAGGTCTCACTCTGATCAACACGGGACTCGGAAGATCGCGGAGCGCGGCCCACGCCATGGTGGCTTCGCTCGGTGTGATTGGGGTTGCAGCCATCGTGTATGTCGCTTGGGGATTCTCTTTGGAGGGAGTTGCGGGGCGTCCGGCTCACGTCATCTTGGGCGGTGGGAAACCCTGGAACTGGATCGCCAGCGAACCGCTCTGTCTTCGCGGGGTGCAGTTCGACGGCTCGCCTGTCTCGCTCAGCGTGTTGCTTCAAATCTTCGCCGTGGGTCTGGCGGCTCTAGTTCCGCTAAGTGCCGGAGCCGACCGCTGGCGTTTGGGCGCAAGTTGCGCGTCCACAGTTTTGCTGGCCGGCATCACCTATCCGCTTTTTGGGCACTGGGTCTGGGGTGGAGGATGGCTGGCACAGCTGGGCGTGAATTACGGGTTGGCGCACGGCTTCGTAGATGGCGGTGGCGCGAGTTGCATTCAGGTGGTTGGGGGGCTGACGGCGTTGTCGATCGCCTGGCTGGTGGGCCCGCGACGCGGAAAGTATTCGCACGACGGGATGCCTGCCGCGATCCCGGGACACAACGTTGTCTTCGTTCTTTTCGGCTGCCTGCTGGCGTGGCTGGGATGGATCGCGCTGAATTCCGCGGGAGCAATCCTGTTTGCTGAGGTCGAACCCGGGCGAGCGGCGCTGGTCGCCATCAATACCACGCTCTTTGCGGCATCGGCGGCGCTGACAGCGGCTGTCATCACGCGAAGCCGTTTCGGGCGGCCGGATGCGTCTCTCAGCGCCAACGGCTGGATGGCCGGGCTAGTCGCCAGCAGCGCCCCTGCCGCTTTTGTCAAGCCGGCGGCCTCGATCGTAATCGGGGCGATCGCGGGAGGCATTACGATCCTGGCCATCGAGGCGTTCGAATCCTGGCTGGCGGTGGACGATCCCGGGGGCGCGATTTCAGTACATGCTGTCTCGGGGATTTGGGGTCTGCTCGCGGTTGCCCTGTTTGCCGATTTCGGCGACAAAAGTGGCAACTCCGGACAGTGGCTTGCCCAGTTGGTGGGCATTGCCACTCTGCTCGGTTTTGTGTTGCCGCTCACCTATAGTCTGAACTGGACGCTCAATCGGTTTTACCCGCAGCGCGTGGATTTAGAAGGCGAGCGGCAGGGAATGGATCTGCATGAACTAGGAGCGGGGGCCTATCCGGAGTTCGTGGTGCACAGCGACGAGTTTATTCAAAGATAAGGGCGGAAATGCGGCTGAGTTGGTAAGCGGGCGGCGCTTTTTGTCTGATTGCCCCGGCATTTCTTATTTACCGCCGAGATCGCGGAGCACGCAGAGAAAAAATAATCAGTTGTGTCGCGCGACCCAGAGCAGAAGCGCGAAGATGACTACCGGGATCAGCGCCAGCATCACATAAAACAAAATTCTTCGAGGCCACGGCGTACGCCGCCGTTTCCAGTCGCGCAGTTCGGGTCGATCGGCCACACCGACTTGATCCTGATGTTCGAGGTCCCAGGCGAACTCTTTGGCGCTGGCATAGCGGTTCTTGGGGTTCCGCTCCAGAGCACGATAGATGATTTCCTGCAGCTGAGGAGACATTGTGGGATCGACTTCTCGCGGCGGAACCGGATTATTCAAAAGCCGGTCGTTCATGATCACAAATGGATTCGGTCCATAAAACGGCACTTTGCCGGTCAGCATTTCATAAAGCATGATGCCTGTTGCGTAGAGGTCACTGCGCGCGTCACCACGCTTGCCTTTGACTTGCTCCGGAGAGATGTAATCGGGCGTGCCCATGGTTTGGGAGAGCTTGGCGAAGGTGATCCGGCGGGAGGAGGCATTGGACGCAATGCCGAAGTCGATGAGCTTGATATTGTCATTGCCGTCCACCATGATGTTTTCCGGTTTCAGGTCACGGTGCACGACGCCGTGAGCGTGGATGTAATCGAGTACGTCCAGAATGCGCAAGGTGATGCGCAAGGCTCGCTCCGGCGCGAGTTTCTTTTCCCCATCGAGGATCTTGCGCAGCAGGCGGCCATCCACCCACTCCATGACCATGTAGACCTGGCTGCGGTCTTGGTCGGCGAAGACTTTCATGACGCCGGGATGGTCCATGGTTTTGCCGATCTCTTCTTCGCGGCGGAAACGATCGAAAAGGGCAGGATCACTCTCCACTTCAGGGTGGGGGATCTTGATGGCGACCTCGCGCCCTGTGGTCAGGTCGGTGCCGCGAAAAATGGAGGCCATTCCGCTGCGAGCGGCCAGAGTGTGAATCTTGTAGTGATCGAGTTGCTCGCCGGGATGGACTAAGGTCATCGTGAATAGTGAGTTTTCAGGATTGAATCCATCACGCCAAAGGATAGCAGGGAGCACGTAAAGAAATCGTAAAAGAAGCTCTTGGCTCCCAGCCTCTAGCTTCTAGCCCTGAATTGCAGTCGAAGCCACGTCTCCACGGAATGTATGGGAATTTCCCGCGGTAGGAGACGCCGCTTGCGGCGTCTCAGAGTCATAAACGGTGAAATCGAATCAGACGAAAAGTACCAGCAGTCGGAAGGACCTGAGGCCGAGAGCCGAGAGTCAAGAGCCAAGAGCCTTTCTTATCGAAGCTTATAGGGCCTGCCGCGATACATTCCCATGCGTTCGACGCTGCGGATACGGATCAACTGCACGCTGACATTGTCGCCGCCGTCCCGCTCGTTCGCGCTCGCCACCAGTTCTCGTGCCGCCGTCTTCAACTCAATCCCATGGCTGACGATAGGGGCGAGTTCCGTGCCGGGTAGCGCACCGTGCAAGCCGTCGGAGCAAAGCAGCAGGACGTCGCCGGGCAATAATTGAACTTCGCTGCTTTCCACATTGACGAAAAGGTCAGCGCCAAGTGAGCGGCTGAGCACATGCTTGGTTGACACTTCGGCGGCCTCTTGTGCGGAAAGAACTCCCAAGCTGAGTTGCTCATTGGCGACGGTGTGATCGCGGGTGATGAGTTTGGCGTGTCCGCTGCGAATGAGGTAGCAACGCGAATCTCCCACATGCGCGACAGCGGCGCGGTCGAAACGCAACGCGCAGGCGACGAGAGTAGAGGCCATTCCTGAGCCACGAGGGCCTGCTGCCAACCCGGTTTCGTAGACCTGAGTATTGGCTGACTGGACCAGCCGAGGCAGCAACGCGCTGTGGGGTTCCCCGGGAGTGGCTTGGCGGAACCCGGCGAGGACACTTTCGACAGCGACGCGGGAGGCGACCTCCCCCTGGCGGTGTCCTCCCACGCCGTCGGCCAGGGCAAACAGCCAGCCGTGCGAGCGGACTTGTCGTGCCGTCGCAGGCGCTACGTGTCCCACGTAGTCTTCGTTCTGCTCGCGTACGCGTCCGCGGTCGGAAAGCTGCGCGAACTCCACATCCAACATAGAAGTATGCAGCGCCGGGTAGGCACTCCCGACGCTGCGTCCGCCGTCCCTCAGCGGTTCACGACGGTTCATGGAAATTATGCCTCTCTCGTGCGAAGAACCGGGCAGTCATGGGCCTGCCCGGCTCCCGCATACTGCGCCCTGCGGTTACGACACCGCTGTGGCGCGAGTCTCGATCAGCGTGGTACGCCCCATGCTCCTGCTGGCGCGGACAAAATAGATGCCTCCATAGATGCCCCAGACCAGCGCGATTCCCAAAGCGAGCAGAGGCTCCATTTTTGTGCCGTAGCCCATAAACGGTCCGACGAGATAGAAACCCATGCAGGCCAGGTTGGCGACTAATCCGAGGACCGGAATGACTAAGTGACGCAGCAGTTTGAATTTCGGGTGCCGGTGATAAGCAACCAGACAGATTACGCAGCTCAGGCCATAAAGGAGGAACGTTCCGAAGTTCGACGCCAGAGTGATGGTGAGCAGCGAGTTCGGCATTGCCGCCATCTTGTCGTGAGTCGTGTATCCGAAACTCGACCAGAAGCCATGCGGCAGGGCCTGAATCGCGGCATCAGCGGGAGCTCCGGCATCGCCGAAGGCCATTGCTACGCCGATGCAACCGACCACTGCGGAAATCGCGGCCAAGGTCCAGATCGCGCGATGCGGCGTCAGGCTCTTGGAGTGCAGCATCCCGAAATGCTCGGGCACCTCGCGGTCCTTGCCCATCGCGTAGGTAACGCGCGCGCCGGTGTTCATGCACGAAAGCGTAGTTCCGATCAGCGCCAGGAAGACGGTAAAAGCCTCGGACAACATGAAGATTCGTCCGCGCCCTGGTCCAAAGAGAGCATCGCCCACCATGATCATCATGTCGCCAATGGGCGCGGCCGACCCTGACGCGCTTTGCATCGTGTACCCGCTATTCAGGAAATAATTTGCGGCGAAGTACTCAAACAAGTAACAGATCAACCCCTGAACCAGGAGTGAGACGATCACCGCGATGGGAACGTCGCGTTTGGCATTTTTGGCCTCGCCTCCCATGGCCGTCACCGACTCAAAGCCAACCAGGATCAGGATGGCGACCGTCGCTTGGATAAAGACCCAGCCCCAGTTGTGCGCGCGAATTACCGAGGTTCCGGTCGGATGGGTGAGAAAAGCCCCATTCGAGTCGGAAGCCGGATAGCTGATGCGATAAGGCACTGGCTTGCCGCTCGCGTCCAGCTTCGGTTGCGGGACGCCGGCGGTGTCGCGCACGATAGTCCCTGTCTCTTTGCCATCAACTAAGGTTTTTTGGGTTGCGAATTCGTAGCTGTAGGCTGCGCCGGAACTCGAATCGAATTGGTAGGCAATCGTCCCCGGCGGATGGTTCATGCGGTAGCCCAGAGCCAACACCGAGAACAGGACCAGGGCGGCAATCTGGATCACGTTGATGGCGATGCTCACCGCCGTCGAGCCATTTACACCTCGATTGGCGATGTAGGCCACAACGAAGGAGAAGAAGATGGCGACCAGCATCATGAAGGCGACGCCAGGATTGGAGGCGTTCATGAAGTTAGGCCAGAGCGTGCCTACGAGGTAGCCGCACAGGATCCCCATGACCCCGACCATCACGCCCGGGTAGATCCAGTAATAAAGATGGGAAGCCCAACCCACGATGAATTTCGAGAGCCGCGCGTAGCGCCACGCCTTATCGTGGTTGAGAAACGATTGTTCGGCGAAATAATAGGAGCTTCCGGTGCCGGGATAGAGTTTCGCCAGCTCCGCGTAGCACACTGCCGTCGCCAGGCAAAGCAGCAGGGCGACGAGGATGCCCATCCACATGGCGGGCCCGGTCACGCCGGTTGTGGCCTGGATGTAGAAGGTGAGCCAAAGGAAGGCGCCGGGCGCGATGAGCGCCATGGCGTTCATCGTCAGGCCAGTTAAGCCTAGGGTTGGTTTCATCTCTGGGGCGCTATTGGCCATGTCTTGTCTCCTTGTTTCCTCCGCAAGATGAGTTACTCGATTCCGAACCTCGGTAGAACTCCGCTGCCACTTGGAGCAGTAGGGTCATTGCGCCAAGCGTCAGCAAGATCGCAGCCATCGGACGAGTTGCAAACGTAAGCCACCCCGCCAGCAACCCTGTCAGTGCGATCAGAAACATTGCAATTGCTAAGGGAGTGGATGCGGCGGAAGCCCTGGTCAAAGGGGCGAATGGTTCGCTTGCCCCCGCCGCCTTTCCACATGAAAGCAGCTCCCAAGCGGCTGCTGACGAACGTCTTTGTAAGCCGGTCAGCATTCCTACTTGGCCTCCCGGCTGTCGAACATGAAGACGAATCCCGCCGTGGCGGTGTTCTGTGTCATGACCGGAGTGGTGCCTTTCAGGAATGAAGGCTGGTTCGACATGTCTCGCCGGAACTCAAAACGCGTCAGGATGTGATGGGCAAGCAGGTGTTCGTAGGTTTCGGTGAACTCGTGAAGATGTTGGGGAGTCGGATTCAGGAAGCCGCCAGTGGTCACGCCGTACTTGTCGTCGTAATACTCGTAACGGGTGGCAAGTGCATTCGTGGCGTTGAGGAGATAGCGCACATAACCAGCGGCACCCGTCCAGTACACCGGCTTAAGCACGGTCGGGATGCGATCGCCACGGGCATAGTCGTAATTGACCATGAAGGACAAGCGTCCGGTCGGCGAGTAAGTAACGACCGTGTCGGACAACTGGCGCCAATTGCTGTTGATGTCAGTCTGTTCCGGGCCTGCCATGTAGTTTTGCGCGATCCCGAACTTCTTATTCGGGTTCCAGGCGAAGGTCGCGCCGTAGGTCTTTCCCGTGTTGTTGTCCACCACGTCATTCCAGCCGTTCACGAGGTAGCCGGTGACCGCATATTTGTCGTTGAACGTATATTTCGCGCGCATGCCGAAGTGATAGAAGGGAATCGCGTAGGTGAAGAGCAACCCTCGCGAGTAGTTCCAGTTGTCCTTGGTTTCGATCACTTCAGCGCCATGGGGCGTGACAAATTTGCCGACATCCACCTGCAGGCCTTTGCCGACTGGCGCCAGATAGGAGAAGTAGGCTTCTTTCAGGTATTGGCCAAAGCCCAACCCGCCGGGGTCGGTGCCGTTGACCACGTTCATGGCCTGGCCAAAACCAAGCGCAATGTGGTACCCGGTCCTGCTGTTATTGGCGTCGGGCTGCTTATCAGCGACCAACTCCACCAGGTTCAAGCCGAACTGATTCGTAGAAAGGTCGAAAGCACGAAGCATGTTGTTTCGTGAGGCCGGATTGTTGAAGTTTTGCCCGTAATAGGTATCGACAAACCCGCTCAGCGTGGTGGGGCCGAGCAAGCCGGCCAGGGACGGTCCGGCGGGAGTAACGGTCGCAGAACCGGACGTCGGTGCAAGATTATTTTGTGGCGGCGTCGGCGTTGGCGTTGAACTTGCGGTGGTTGCTGACGCGCCGCCTTGTTTTATAGCTGCCAATTCGCTGCGCAATTCATTGATCTGTCTTTCCAGTTCCTGCACCCGCTGTGACATATCCGGCGAAGAAGTCTGGGCTGCACCGGCCTGCCCCTGAGCGCGGCATAACGGCGCCACCACGAACGCCAGGCACAGGCTGAATATCGCGACGCTCATCCAGAAAACAACCTTCATCGTGACTGCTCGCTTTCTTCCCCTCGGTCGCGCTCTCCCGCTGCGCGATCCGTGACCAGTGAGCGCACAGTACGAACGTTTTTGTGAACAGTCCAATAGATAGTTCTTCTCGCAGTCATCAAAAATATTTTGAAAAGTTATTTCTATGGAGAACATAAATGTCATTTATGGCTAGCAGACGGATGGGGGGACCATTGGTGGACGACTCACTCCGTTTATCTGCGAAAAATGGGCACAAATTTAGAGGTTTGGCAAACGGGAAGCCGGTCACTCCGCCAGAGCCCAGTCGCTAAAATTTCGGGATCACCAGAAGGGAAGTGCTGTAATTGCGATTGGTGCAATCAGGAAAAATGCTGGTAGAAAATTGCCAGAATCACCTCAGCCAACCCCGAGACGTCGATCGCCTCGAGACCTGCGACCGGTTGAGCGGAGTTTTGAATGCACCCAGGCAACGAGTTCCGGACTTAGGAAGTGGGCGCGTCTTTTCGCTCCTGTGCAGCTGGGATTAACACTCTCAAGTATCTGACCGGACAGAAGGGCACAGCGTTTGGGGGGACATCCCGCCGAATTCCATATTGCATCCCAACACTGGCGAAGCGGGTCCCTACAATCCGCCACCTGGGAGCACACTATGAATGACAAGCGCACGTTAGCGACTGGAGTGGTAGCCATTCTACTGACCTGGCTCGTGGCAGTGCCTGGCTGGTCAGCTACGCCAACGTCAAATCCCGAACTGCCCGACCCAGGTTCTGTTGCCGGCATCAGCAAGCAGCAGCAAGAACAACTCGGCCTGAAAGCCATGGGCGAGGTTTACCAGCAAGTTCCCGTATTGCCCGATTCCAGTCCTGTAACGAAGTACGTGCAGGAGCTGGGAAACAAGCTGGTGTCGGTTATTCCGCAAGATAAGTCGTGGCCGTATCAGTTCCACGTCATTCCGGAGAAGGACATCAATGCCTTTGCGCTGCCCGGCGGGCCGATTTTCATCAACATCGGTACGATTACAGCGGCGGATAACGAAGCCGAACTCGCCGGCGTCATGGCGCACGAGATGTCGCACGTGTACATGCAGCACTCGGTGAAACAGGCCTCCGAGGAATCCATCGCCCAGGTGGTGCTGGGTGTTCTCGGGGGAGTGCTGCCGGGAGGTACGGCTGGCAATCTGGCCCGCCTAGGCATACAGATCGGCGCGGGCACTATGTTTTTGAAGTATTCTCGTGCGGACGAAGCCCAGGCCGACGCGGTCGGCGCAATGATCATGTACAAGGCCGGCTACAACCCGCGATCGATGGCCGAGTTTTTCCAGAAGCTCGAAAAGCAAGGCGGCGGTGGTCCACAATTTCTCAGCGACCATCCCAATCCCGGAAACCGCGTGGCTGCAGTCGAAAAGGAGATTGCGAACTGGCCACCTAAGAATTTTGAGTCCGACAGCCCGACCTTTGCCGGCGGCAAGCAGCAGGCAAATGGCGTGAAGACCTATACCACACAGGAGATTCAGGCAGGCGCGAAACAAGGAGTCTGGGCGCAGCAAAATCGCAAGAATGGCGCCATTCCCCCCAATGTTCCTACTCCTTCGGCCAGCACGGGAGCGAGTGGCAGCGGTGACGCCAGCCTGGGCAATGTGAGCTGGGATCAGGTGAGGCCCAGCGGCAACTTCAAACAGTTGCAGAGCGACGCATTGAACATTTCTTATCCCGACAACTGGCAAGCGGGCAACGACCAGAGCTCGGGTGGGATCACGATCGCGCCTCCGGCCGCGGTGGGACAAGGCGCCGTTGCCTACGGTGTTGTGATCGGCGGTGGCCAGGATCGGAATGCCAATTCGCTCGACCAGGCGACCCAAGATCTGGTTCAGAATCTAGAGCAGTCCAATCCCGGCCTGCAGACGTCAGGAAATCCGCAGCCTATCAACGTTAACGGCATGGAAGGCCGGTCGGTGACTCTCAAGGGAAACTCGCCTATTGAAAAGAATGGGAAACCACAGCCGGAGCGGGATTGGCTGGTAACTGTGCCACGTTCTCAGGGAGGACTGATCTATCTCGTATTCATCGCTCCCGAGAATGACTTCAGCAAATTGCGTTCGACTTATGAGAAGACGCTGAACAGCCTGCAAGTGAAATAACTACTAGCGCGGTCAGCAGCACCTGGTTTTCCGCACCTCCAGGATTTTCCTCGCATCCAACCCTGCAGAAACTACAATGCTCGTGTAGGAGACGCACTGCTGCGCGCGCAAATCAAACTCGGACGCATCGCCGGGATCACGATTGGCCTGCACTACAGCTGGTTCATCATCGCCGTACTGATCACCTTGAGCCTCCGTGAGCAGTTTCATGGTGTAAGCCCTGAATGGAGTCTCGCTGTTGTCTGGTCTGCGGCCTTAATCACGAGTCTACTTTTCTTTGTAGCGCTTTTGCTGCACGAGTTAGCTCACTCCATCCTGGCCAGGGCGCGAGGCTTGCGGGTACGGGCCATCACGTTATTTGCGTTAGGTGGTGTCTCGCAGATCGAGTCGGAAGCTTCCGACGCAAAATCGGAGTTCTGGATTGCTTTCGTCGGTCCTCTAACCAGTTTCGTTCTCGGCCTGATTTGCTTCGGCATCGCCAGTCTTGCCGGCTGGTCCCCAGGCTCGAAGGCGGGGACGCCTGTTTCGGCTGTGTTCTACTGGCTTGGCTACATCAATACCGCGCTGGCTGCTTTTAACATGATTCCCGGATATCCCCTGGACGGTGGCCGGGTCTTGCGCGCAGTGACCTGGTGGATCACCGGCAACGCCGATCGTTCCACACGGATCGCGGCGCAGGTGGGGCAGGTTGTAGCACTTCTATTCATTATTTCGGGATTAATACAATTCTTCAGCGGCAAGGGCTTTGGCGCTCTGTGGATCGCCTTTATTGGCTGGTTCCTGCTGGATGCGTCACGCAGCAGCTACATTCAGGTAGAACTCATGTCCGGCCTGCGAGATCGTCGAGTTGCCGATATCATGGAGCGGGATTGTGGGACAGTAGAGTCTCACCTTAGTCTGCAGGATTTCGTCGACGAGTACATGTTACGCAGCGGCCGCCGATGTTTCGTGGTCATCCAAAACAACTATCTGGTCGGGCTGATTACACCCAACGAAGTGAAGCAGGAGCCGCGCGACCAGTGGGCTCAGACCAGTGTGCAAAGCGTAATGCGTCCCTTGCGGGATCTCAAGGTGGTGACTCCCGACACTCCGGCCCTGCAGGCTTTGGAGTTGATGACTCGCGAAGATATCAACCAGTTGCCGGTGGTCTCGAATGGCCACCTGGAAGGCGTCTTCTCGCGGGGGCAGGTATTACGCTTTCTGCAGACTCACTCTGAGCTTCACGGGCATTAATTTTATTTGGCGTGCTCTACTCGTCGCACATGGGGCGGGTGGGTATTCGAATGCGCCCAGCCATTGTCGCTGCCATCAAGAAGATTCCGCGCGGCAAGGTGTCCACTTACGGCGCCATTGCCCGGGCCGCGGGATACCCAGGCGCGGCTCGCCAGGTCGTTCGAACATTGCGGTCGTCTTTCGGACTGCCTTGGCATCGCGTTGTGGGTGCTGGCGGTCGAATCAAGCTGCGCGGTGATTCAGCGATTGAGCAGCGATTGCGCCTGGAATCAGAAGGTGTGATATTTCGCGGACGCCGTGTGGACATGAAACGCCACGAGTTCCGCTTTATAAAGCGCAGAGCGAAGCGCCCGGCCAACCACCGACGACCAAAAACCAACGACCAACGACCAAAGACGAAGGACTAGGTCTTGAACTTCTCGTCAATTTCTACCTGATACCCCGCGACAAGCCGGTTGGTCTCATTGGCCATTCCTACGACCGCCATCAATTCTTTGAACATGGCATCGGTCATGCCCGCTTTGCGCGCACCTGCGGTATGCGAGGCAATGCAGTAGTTGCATTGGTTACTGACACTCACGGCCAGATAAACCATTTCTTTCGTGAGCGGATCGAGCGCCCCCGGCGCCATGATCTGCTTGATGTCTTCCCATGTGCGCTTCAGCGTGACTGGATCGTGAGCGATGGCCTTCCAAAAATTGTTGATCCAGTCGGTCTGGCGCGTGGTCATGATCTCGTCGTAAATGGCGCGCACTTCCGGGCTAGCGTCTTTGTATTCGATGAGTCCCAAGGTTGCCATAATCGCTCCGAACGGGAAGTCTGCGCAGGCGCGCAGCCCACGAACATAACATCTTCACGACAGTTCGTGTTCCCGAGGCTGTGTTAAATTCATGGTATGGAGATTTCTCGAGATCAAGCGGTGGCTTATCTGGAGCGCTGGATGGGGAAGGGAACTGTCCTAGGGTTACAGTTCGCGGGCCGTGGCGGCACCGCAACCTCATCCATGCTGGCGCAAATCACTGAGGTCTCTGCCCGGATTGTGCTCAGGAACGACTCCAGTGTTCTCCAATTTTCGCTGCGCAAGGCGCGCTTCGAGTACGGGCCGGTTACCGTGTTGCGGATGCCGGCGCGAGAAGGCCTCGCCCAGGTGGACGGACTGCATGTCTGGTTGGAATCAGGCCATTGGCTTTTTATCTGTGATATTCAGGGCCAGGGACAGAAATGGCTTGAATTTGCGACGAACTCGCTGCAACAGAACAAAGCAGGTGGGTCGCTCGAATCGCAGCCCGAGGCAGTCACTTCGCGAGGATAGCCGTCCCTAATCGTGTTTGCGCCTTCGCGGCCACCAAGGATATGTGTCGATAAGAACAGGACCAATCAGAAAGGCGAGACAAAGTAGCACGACGAGCAGACCGATAATAAGACGCGCGAGCATTGAATCCGAGAGGCTCGGTAGCAATCTCCAGTCCGTGGTAGAGACGCCGCTTGCGGCGTCTCGTTCCAGCGGAGACCGGCAAGCCACGTCTCTACCGAAGAACTCAGGTTTTGGAACCCGGCAATTCGCCGGCTAACCATTTCCCCAATTCCGCCGCAGGGCAACGCATGCCCACATAGAAGTGGCCGAACAGAGCGTAGACGGCGCTGACCTCGTCGAAGCGCATCTCGTAAATCAGCTTCTTGAACACCAGGGGCTCGTCGGCAAACAAGGTGACACCCCACTCCCAGTCGTCAAATCCGATCGAGCCAGAGATGATCTGCTTCACCTCGCCCGCATAGCGGCGACCGACCAGGCCGTGCTCGTTCATTTGACGCTGGCGTTCTTCGATAGGCAGCGTGTACCAGTTCTTGTCCTCGCCGCGCCGGCGATCCATGGGATAAAAGCAGATGTAGCGGTTCGGCGGCATGGCCGGGAAGAGCCTCGGATGCATGGCTTCCTTCTGCCGCTCTAATGTGTTGTTGATTTCGCGCTTCCATTCGTCCGAATGTGGTTCAATGCCGCGATCCATGAGTGCTTTGTAAGTCTTAATGGTGGACTCGTAGAGACCCAGTTCGATGATCGACAAATAGGAAGTGGTCGGCTCCCATAAGTCATTGATCTTCAGCCGCGCCAGCTCGAGTTCGGCCTGGTTAAGCGCGTCGAATGACTCACGGAAGTGAACCAGCATCAGGTCGCCCTTGTGTCCCAGGAGCGAGTAGAGCGCCGACTGTCCCTTGGGGTTCTGCTCCATTTTGGCCAGAACGGCGCCGGCTTCCTGAACCAGGTCGCGCCGCTCGGCGTCGCTGAGTTCGCGCCAGTCAGACCAGCGGAATTTCATCATTTGGTGAAGGATGCTGTAGCCTTCAATCGTCAACGGCACAGCCGGCATTTCTGCGGCAACGGCTTCTGGACTCGTGGTGCGAGTGGACATGAACCCAAACCCCTTAAAGAATTAGTGTTGGCTGCCATTGTATCCGGACTTGCGTAACCCGCCGAGTCCAGGAAGGAAGCGGCTCTAAAACCCGTGTTGTTGGTTTTGACCATAGTCTTTGACCATGGTAAAATCCAGGAATGGAAGAAATGGCAATCTCGAAATTCAAAGCCACCTGCCTGGCGGTCCTGGAACGGGTACGTAAGACCAAGAAGCCGATCCTGGTGACCCGTTTCGGTGAACCGATTGCGGAGGTGGTTCCTCCCTCCTCACGCGCCCGCCCTGCGAATTGGATGGGTTCGATGGCCGACAGCATGGACATTGTCGGCGACATCGTGGCGCCCTCCACCGATGAAAGCGATTGGGAGGCACTCCCGGATTGAAGCTGCTCCTGGATACACACATCTGGTTGTGGAGCTTCCGTGATCCCGCCCGGCTCACGCGCCGCGTGATCCGCGAGCTGCAAAAGCCCGAAAATGAACTGTGGCTTTCATCGATCAGCATCTGGGAGTTCCTGATTTTGTGTGAGAAAGGCCGCATCATCCTGAAAAAAGAAGATCCCCATGAACTAGTGGCACGAATGATGGACGTCAGCCCGCTCTTGGAAGCACCGATTACGCATGAAGTCGCGCTCGAGACCAGTCGCATTCAGCCAGGACACAAAGACCCTCGAGACCGACTTCTTCTTGCCACCGCCCGCGTATTCGATCTTACTCTTGTTACTGCCGATGAACGCCTGCTTACCGCTCCGAATATTCGGGTTCTAGCCAACCGCTAAGCTCCTGCTATAGCCGGTTTCAAGCATCCTTCCCCGGGGGTACGGCTTCAGCGTGTGCGTGAGAATCAATTTCCGCGCTGGAGGAGTGGACAGAAGCGGCCCAGAAACAACCCCGAAGGGGTGTCGCGAAAACCGCCCAGCACCTCGGCGCCGGGATCAAGTGGAAAATTGGAACAAGTCCCGGTGGGACGACAGACGTTCTCACGCACCCAATTCAGTCGTGCCGCACAGGACCCAAAAAACAGCGGGCTTTAGGCCTTGCGATGACTTCCCTCCTTCCCGGCGGAAGATGCTTTTGAAACCCGTTCTACTTCTTTCCAGTCTTCATCACCACAGGCGTGAAGTACAGATCTTGGTAATCGAAGCTGAAGTCGGCCAAGGGAGAGACCGGCAGCATGGTGAAGTGGTCGATGGTGCCATCGGATTTCAAAGCAAAGGTGACGAACGCATCTTCAATCGTGCGATCCCGCCAGTGCGCTTTGAAAGTATCGTATTGCCAGTGTTCCAGGACACCGACGGCCTTCGGCGTGGGATCCAGGGTAAAAACCAGCTTGTTGTTTTCCACGCGGACGGTCGCCGGACCGTACCAGGCATCGCTATAGGTGCCGGCGTACTTCTCGATGGGCAACGACGGCGTGGAGTTGGCAGCCCGCGAACTCGCCTGCTGTTTCATTACCTCGGCGGCGTGCTGCTCCCTCTTGCTTTCCGCTTCTTTATAGGCAGCGATCCAGTCGGTCGGCGGCAGGTTCAAGTAGTGATCAACAATGTGATAGCCGATCGCCGAGAAGGCTCCGCCTTCCTCGGCATTGGTCAGAACCACGATTCCAAGGTTCTCCTCTGGGACAAGTCGAACCAGGGAAACGAAACCCGCGACTCCGCCCGTATGGCCCACGATCTTAAGGCCGTGATAGTCACTCATCGACCATCCCAGACCATAGTCGTCGAAGTGCGGTTTCAGAGCCGCCAACGGCGGGGGTGGAGTGCTGATGGGGAGAATGGTTTGCGGGGACCACATTTCCTCCGATTGCCTCTCGCTGAACAACCGGCCGTCGCGATCCAGAAATTTTCCACGATTGAGCTGCAGTGTCACCCATTTCGCCATGTCGGCTGCACTGGAGTTGATGGAACCTGCCGGCGCGGCATTGTCCAACGGTACAAAGTCAATCGCCTGGAGCATGCCAGGAAGCTTGGAATGCGGCCATGCATAGTTATCACCCTGCCTCCATGACGCATTGCTCAGGTTGGTGTCGTGCATCCCAAGAGGAGTGAGGATCCGTTCTCGAACGTAGTCTTCCCACGATTTGCCCGTAACTGCCTCGATGACCCCTCCGGCCGCGATGTACATCAGGTTGTCATAGGCAAACTTGCTGCGAAAGCTGGAGGCCGGCTTCATGAAGCGTAGCTTATAGACAATCTCCTTACGTGTGTACGTGGTGTGTGGCCAGAACAGAAGATCGCCTTCGCCCAATCCCATGCCACTGCGATGGGTGACGAGGTCGCGGATGGTCATTTCGTGGGCGACGTATGGGTCATACATTTGAAACCCCGGCAGCCGCTCATAGACCGGGTCATCCCACGATATTCTGCCCTCGTCTACCAGAGTCGCCAAAGCTGCTGTCGTGAAGGCTTTGGTATTGGAGCCGATGCCGAATAGTGTGTGCGGGTCGACGGGGGTGGATTCGCCCAGTTTGCGGACTCCATAACCTTTGGCCAGCACCACCTCACCGTCCTTGACAATGGCGATGGACAAGCCGGGTACGCCGAACGTCTTCATGGTGCGAGCAACATAGGCGTCGAGGTCCGGGGGTGGAGCGCTCTGAGCGATCAGGAAAGCGGAAGAGAGAAGAATGAAGACAGCATTGCGCCGACAGGAGCGATGGTTCATGGCGTCTCTCCCGAGAACACGAACCGGAGATTAAAGCAGATGATGTCAGGGTTGGCCAGAAAAAGCGCGATTTCGGTTACAGAAAACAGCTCAACCGACGAGAACAGAACTTGAAGAAATGTGTAGGGTTACGAATCAGTTCTTGCGCTGGCCGTCCCAGTCCCGGGATTTTGACTGGGCGCGCGTCGCGTCGACCAGTACGCGGCGCAAACGATAGCGGCTTTCGAGGTCGATATTGACGATCTCAAAGCCGAGCTCATTGACGCGCGTACGGCGCAGCAGAACCTGAGCACGGATTTTGCGTATGCCGACCGTAATCTCGAGATTGGCTTCCGAACCGATGCGCAGGTTGTCTTCTTTCGTGCCCATGCCGCCACCCAGGCTGAGCTCGCGCACGGTCAGGCCTGACCTGCCCCAGGAACTGCTCAGAGTGCCGCTCAGACTCTTGTTCAGAACAAACCGTTCGTATCGCCGCTGCCGTACCCAGGCGCAAGTCGGGGAAGCGTCCAAGGGCGCAATCGCGATTTCGCCGGCATCGAGCTCATTGTCGGTAACGACCTGACTCGTGTAGCGCGGATCGGTTTTGGCCAGCGCTTGGGCGGCCGCGAGGCGCATTTCGCGATGATGCACCCACTTCCACATCTTCTTTGCTTCCACGATGTTGCGCAGAACCGGTACGGCATCCGGGTCACGCAAACGACCTAAGGACTCGACCGCTTTCAATTGCAATAACGGCGAGCGTGACTGCGATTCTCCCGGTTCCGCAAGGACAATCAGAGATGGCGAGGCGCTTTTATCGCCACTCATGCCTATTTCATCGACGGCCTGCGGCAGCACCAGAGCATCGAGAATCTCCAGCAACTCCAGCAGGCTACGGCCGCGATCCACGGCCGCGCCAAAAGCAATCTGGCGGACCACGACATCGTGATAGAACCGATTCCATTCCTTCAAGCGCATGGGCAGCAGTTCGAGCAAGGAAGCGACATCAAGACGGCTCATCAGGCCTATGACCGCGGCAGCCTGCCGCGGTTGTCCCGTCCGCAATGCTTCCCGCATCTGCCGCAGCCCCACCGAACCCAGTTCCTCGACCAACTCGACAAGACAGTCACATTCGTCACGCTGCATACAGCGGAAGAAGCGGTCGGCGAGGTGCTCGACGGAGGCTTGCGAAGTGCGCCGCAATATTTGCAGAAGTTCCGGCGAGATTTCGGTCAGATGCATGGCTTCGTCGATGAACTCCGGCAGGCGGTTCTCGACCCCTATGCGCGGCTGCAAGTCTTTGGCAAGCAGGGGACGGCTCTTGCCGACCATCTCCATAGAGACCAGCACCTGGTCGATGGCTTCAAACTGCTTGCGGTTATTGGCTTCCTGGCTCAGACGGACAAAGGCGGCACCCAGCAGACTCTGGAGTTCCGTGTCCGGCTCTTTGCTCAGAACATCGCCGACCTGTTTGATTGCCGCCGCCATCAAGCCGCCGCCCAGGCTGGCGTACAGGTCTGCCAATTGACTCATACCGATGGCTGTTTTGCGCCGGTTCTCCTGATCTTTAGCACTCAGGCAACCAAAATAATTGCGAAGAATCTTGTCGACGGATTCTTTGTCTCCCCGCTCCATCAGCTGTTCCAGGAACTGACGGATGTTGCGGGGAGGAACGCAGGCCGCCTCGTTGGACGTTAAAACACTCTTCTTGCCGGCTTCCGGGACCTCGGCCCAGAACATACGGTCGAGAATGTCGGCGTGCGACTCCACCAGAATGCCAGCCTTGCTCATTTTGTCTTCCTGAATACGGAGGATCTGCCGCAAGGTCCCCATTTGCCGGCTCATGTGCTCCAGCATCTGGTGAACCGCGTTGACCTTCACTTCGCCTTTCTGATAGCGCTCCAGGGCAAAGCGAATGGCCATATGCTCGGCCGCCTTCATCAGCAGCGGGGCCTTCCGATCGTCTTCCTCAGAAACCGTGGAGGCAAGGGTCTCCAGAAGTTGCTGAAGATTGACCTTCGTATTCGGGCTGGCTTCACTGAATTCCTTTTGCAGCGCTTCTGGGCTGGCATTGGGATCCTGAGTGACTTGCCCAAAATGCGTGAGGAGGCGAATGGCTTGGGTGACTTCCTCTTCTTGCAGTGGAACCGTAGTTCCGCCCGAGCTAGCTACGCCTTCCTGAGCTGTTGCCGCACCCGTGCCGCTGCCTGGTCCAATGGGAGCAGATCCCAGCGGAGCTCCTGATGGGGCGCCACCAGCTTTCGCTCCTTCTGCAGCGGCGATCAGTTGCAACAGTTTCTGGGGATCGTTCAGCCACTGTTTGAACTCAGGTCCAAGTGTCTGGGCTGCGATTTGGGCTGCCACGTTAATTTCGCCGGTGCTGGGATCGGCAGCCACGAATTTCACTTCGTTGATCTTGATACTGGATTGCTTGCTGTCACCCAGGGAATCTTTGATCTGCTGGGCCACGTCCTGAGCCTTCGATCCGGCAATGGCGAATGCTTTTACCAGGCGTGTGAAATCCTCCACTGTGACTTTGGCGGAAAAATGGATGCTGGCCAGGCCGGCAGCGGTCAGAAGTTGGGCGAAGCTGCGCTCGGCTTGACCGGTGTCCAGCGGGATACCATCCAGCAGCAGCTTAGAGCCGGAAACGCCGAGCAGGAACCCGCTCTCGCCAGCGGAGGGCAGTCCGTTCTGCAACTCTTTCCAGGCAGTGGCGAATTGCCCCGCGGTGCGTTTGTGGTCAAACCCATACAAACGGACGTACTTCACCAGGATGTTCAGACTGTGGACAAATGCCCGCGCGGACTCGCTGCGAACTGAATTGGCGCCGGTGCTCGGAATAACACTTCTCCTGCTACGTGCTTATGGCGTAAGGCTATAGCGGAATCATGGACTGACGCACGTTACGGAGGTAACGGGGTCGAAGGGCGCTTTTTTGGACGCCTCCACCCTGAACCGTGCCGCCGAATCGCCTGCAAACGGTTTGAAAAGCTTTATTCGAAGATCTCAGGATCTAGTTCCGAGAAGAATGCCTTGTGCAACCGGCCTACTACCTCGGGTACCAGGTCTTCCTCGATTACGAAAGTCAGATTAATCTCCGACGCGCCCTGGGAAATCATGCGGATATTCACGTCCGGCAGGATGCTGAAAACCCGGGCAGCAATGCCGGGTGTCTCGCGTAGATTCTCCCCAACCAGGCAGACAATCGCTTTGCGGCCTTCGTACTTTACGTCTGCCAGCTTCGCCAGATCGGCAGCCAGTGCGGGAATCGATTGGTTGGAGTCCACCGTAAGCGAAACGCTGACCTCGGAGGTAGAAACCACGTCCACCGCGACCCGGTGCCGCTCGAAGGCGTCGAAAATATTCTTGAGGAAACCGTACGCCATCAGCATGCGCGTGGCGGTGAGATCGATGATCGTGATGCGCTTCTTGGCCGCGATGGCTTTAAACACGTTGCGGCAATGGGGAGCGCGCGCCGTGATGCGCGTCCCGTCACACTGGGGATTGCGCGAATTCAGAATGTAGACAGGAATGTTCTTCTGGATAGCAGGCAGCAGGGTGGCCGGATGCAGCACCTTGGCTCCGAAATAAGCCAGTTCGGCTGCTTCGTCGAAGCTGATGGACTTGATGCGGCGTGCCTCGGGGCAAGTGTTGGGGTCGGTGGTCATCATGCCATCCACGTCGGTCCAGATCTCGATGCGCTCTGCGCCCAGTCCGGCTCCGACAATGGCCGCCGAAAAGTCAGAACCGCCGCGGCCGATGGTGGTGGTGGTTCCCGACCGCGTGGCTCCGATGAAGCCTCCCATCACCGGCACTCGCCCGCCCTCGATCAGCGGCCTGACATTCGATTTCAGCCGTTCATTCGTGTCGTCAAAATGAGGGACGGCGCGTGTGTGGATGTTGTCCGTAACGATGCATTCACGGGAGTCGACGAGCGTGGAATGGATGCCGCGTGCAGAGAACGCCGCAGTCACGATCTTGCTGGACAGCAATTCGCCGTAAGCGGCGACATGGTCGGTCGTGCGCGGCGTCAGCTCTCCGACTGCAGCAATGCCGCGCAGCAGTTCATCAAGGGTGTCGAACTCGGATTCAAGTTCGCTGTGAAATTGTGTAAAAACACCGGTGCCGAGCAGTTCCCCGGCGGTATTGTAGTGGCGTTCGCGCAGGCTACGCGCGAGCTTCAGGGCCGTTTCACGATCGCCAGCGCCGGCGGCGCGCGCTGTAGCCAGCAGTTGGTCGGTGACTTTGGCCATGGCACTGACCACGACTACTGGTTTTTGCGGTAAACGGCCTTTGACGATCGTTGCAGCGCGGTCAATGGACTTGGCATCCTCGACGGAGGTGCCACCGAATTTCATGACCAGCATGTCGGGATTGCCTCGGGCGAGAAGCGCGAACGATTACCAGCGCAGGCGAGAAAAGGCTGCACCCAAGCGCAAAAACCGAGCTTCCTCGCTTCGCTTGACGGAATGACAAGGTGAAGCTGAGCAGTCAATCGAGATACCCTTGCGCTTTGAGCAGTTCGGCATTGAGCAGGGCGGCGCCCGCGGCCCCGCGAATCGTGTTATGCGAGAGCACGGTGAATTTCCAATCGAGCACGCTGCACGGGCGTAAACGTCCGACGGTTGCGGTCATGCCGGCCCCGCAATCCGCGTCAAACCTCGGCTGTGGGCGATCGGCGGCATTGAGATAAACAACCGGCCGTTCCGGCGCGCTGGGCAGCTTTAGTTCCTGTGGCACACTGCGAAACTCGTTCCACGCTGTAATGATATCCGCGGGCTGTGGCTTCTTGGTTAGCTTCACGGAAACCGATTCCGTATGCCCGTCTTCCACCGCTACCCGATTACATTGCGCACTCATCCCGAAAGTCGCCGGTTTTATGCCTGCTCCGTTTAATTGCCCAAGTAGCTTAAGCGTCTCCTCCTCCATTTTTTCTTCTTCTTTCGCGATGTAAGGAATGACGTTGCCGAGAATGTCCAGGGAAGCGACTCCCGGATAGCCGGCGCCGCTGACGGCCTGCATGGTAACGGCCATCACCGTTTCCAGCCCAAACCGCTGATGCAAGGGAGCCAGGGCCAAGACTAGACCAATGGCGGAACAGTTCGGATTGGTTACGGCGAAGCCGCCGGATTTCCGCCGCCAGGCCTGGCATTCGATCAGTTTCACGTGCTGGGCATTGACCTCGGGAATCACCAGCGGCACGTCAGGCTTCATGCGCAGGGCGCTCGAATTAGAGATGACCGCGCAGCCCGCTTCGGCAAAACGTGGCTCGAGTTCACTAGCGGCGGCTGCGTCAAGCGCGGCAAAAATCACCTTGGGGGCGCCGTCAGGGGTCGCCGGCGAAACCGCCATCCTGGCAACGCGCTCGGGCAATCCGGTTTTCATGCGCCAGCGCGCGGCTTGCGCATAGGGGCGACCCTCGGAACGCTCCGACGCCGCCAGCCAGGCCACTTCGAACCAGGGATGGTGCTCCAGCATTTGAATGAAACGCTGGCCGACGATGCCGGTAGCGCCGAGGATTCCTACAGCAGTTTTCTGGTGCATAGGCTGAACTCTGGATTTTACAACAGGAATTGCCGGTAGCTGCCAGGCTCGCCGCTGGGCAGGGATTCATGACCGCGGAAGCGCGCTGCCAGTCTCAACCCCTGGGCGGGAACTCGCCACTGCCAAAGGCGTATTCATTCAAGGGGCCGAAACGCTTCTTCTCGGAATAGAGCTGCCATCGCTGCCAGACAATGCGCAGGCTGGCCATGATCGGGATCGAAAGATAGACTCCCAGCACGCCGGCAATCTCACCACCCGCGAGCACCCCGAAGATCGCTGCCAGCGGATGCAGTTCCATCTTTTCACCCATGACGCGAGGGGAAATCACATAGTCCTGCACTAGACGCCACGCTCCCAGGAAAAGCCCCAGGAGGAGCCAGTGCTTGTAAGTCATCAATACGGCAACGCCAACAATCAGCAGCGCTGCCACCAATGGACCGACCACTGGAATGAATTCCATCACGCCGCCCGCTGTCCCTAGAACCAACGCGTAGGGCACACCCATGATTCCGAGCAGGCTAGTGTAAAAGACCAGAGACAGCGCGGCCAACGTCAATTGCGCCCGGATGAAATGGGCCAGCATCTGGTTCAAGTCGGCGATAACGCCCTCCATGAACTCGCGTTTCGGCCTACTGTGAACAAACGACAGAAAGGCAGTACTGAAGGCGCGCCCATCTTTGAGAAAGAACGCGGCGAGGATGGGAATAAGAACCAGAAGCCAGGCGTTCTGGGCGACCTCGGCCACGCGCAAGCCAACGCGCTGCGCAACGTTTTTGATCTGAGCACTATGGTTAGTCAGATATTCCTTGAGCTGTTGCTTGGTGTTAAGCGTCCAACCGCGCTCCATGCCGACCTCTTCCACGATCTCTCCCGAACTCACTTTTCCCACCAGGGTGGGCATGGACTGGCCCAGCTTGGCTCCTTCATGACCGATCCTCGGACCTACGAAGGAAAAGAAGATACCGACTAGAACCAAAAGCAGGAGGTAAATAATGGCAATAGCCCGGCCCCGCCCTTTGACTAATTTCTCAAGGCTAGCGACGAGAGGATCAACCAGGTAGGCGAAGAAGATGGCAAACAGAAACGCGATCAGGGTATGGCGTGCCGTATAGAGGAAGCCAATGCCCAGGGCGAACAGCAGCGCGGTGAACAAAGCACGCGCGGTCCGAGTATCAATCAGGACCAAAGGCCGTCCTCCTCACTATGCCATCCATCTTAGTCCCGGACGACTTCGGTTTTTTCGCTGGGAATCGAAATCTTTACGATTTTGTAGCGGTCCTGATCGTCCAGCCACAAGGCCCATTCCCCGCCTTCAAACTTCAGAGTGAAACGAGGCAACTCGCGTTCCGCGCCCTTAATCTGCACCTTTTCCCTACCGACTGGCTCCAGGCTGACGCGCATGGACAAACGATCCTGAGGGACGACGGCTCCGAAAGACGTTGCGCCTGAGGTGCACTGCAGCGGTTTACCCGGGTCAGACTTGCAGTTTTGGGCCAGGTAGCGCCAGGCCAGCAGCTCGCGATGAATGAAGAAATTGTTGTCCAGTACTACCGTGGAAGTCGGGAGCAGAAAGGGCTGTTCAGTAGGCTTCTCGCCGGGGTTGGCAGTCACGCGTTCGGTCAGAAACTGATCGTTGGGCACCAGTTCGAGTTCTGTCTTGTTTGGACTGAGTTCGTGCCATTCGTAGCGGATTAGTTCCCCGGCGGGCGTCAACTGCATCTGGGAAGTCTGAGTAGCCTTAGTCCCGCCCCCCTGTTCCCGCAACTGGGAATTGATGACGCTGCCGCTGGTGGTTTGCACGATGGTGAAGCTTTCGTCGGCAACGCGCTGCCCATTCACGTAAACCACGAATGTACCGGAATCAATCGTCTGGCCGGCCGGTTCTTTGCTGGCCTGAACCGTAACGGCCGCTCCGACGAGTAGCGAACCCATGCCCAACAGCACTGCGCTCCTCAACCTCACCTCACTTCTCCTTCCGCTGGCAAGTAAGTCCTAGCTGCACCCTAATCTCGTCCGCAATCGTTTCCGCATCTTCGCCGCTGGTTTCGATGCGCAGGGCTGCCTTCATGTAAAGCGGCCTTCGGCTTTCATACAATTGCCGGAATTGGTTCAGGTTCTGGGCTAAGGGCCGGTGTTTTTCCAACCGGCACCGTTCCCAGAGCTCTTCCGCCGGAGCATCCAGGAAAACCGCAGGCACTCCGGAAGCTTTCAGCAGGCGAAAGTTTTCCGCCTGCACGAAGGCGCCTCCACCGAGGGCCGCAACCGCGGGGGAAGCTTTCATCTCCCTTAGCAACTCTAGCAGCGCTTCGTGTTCGCCACGCCGAAAACCGGATTCCCCAAGGTTACGAAAGATTTCCGTGATGGAGCAGCCCTGCCGGACCTCGATACGGGCGTCGAGGTCCACGAAATTCCACCCCAGGCGCTGGCTCAAAACCTGGCCGACGCTGGTCTTGCCGGAACCCATGAAGCCGACAAGGAAGAGGCCGTTAATCGGTTTCTTGGAGTGACGGGTGGACGTGTGGGTCATGGTGACGACGAATCCAGCATCTCAAGCCACATGCCTCCCGTGTGGCGTGCGACCAGGCCGAACGCTGAAAAACAGCCAGAATCGTACCCAGGACGTCTTCAGTCTATGGGTGAGAGCCAGTTTCCGCAGTGGAGAGCTGGATAGGAATACCAAAAAAACCCCAGCGGGGTGTCGCGAAACTAGCCCAGCGCTCGAGTGCTGGGTCCCATGGGGAAATCGGAACCAGTCCCGTAGGGCCGACAGAAGTTTTCTCACCACTGAATCCGGTCCTAATTTTCAGTCTTCTCAGCGTTTCTTGAGGCGGATTTTACCACTCAACGTTCGGAGCAGGACGGACGAAGCGGCCTTGCCGGCCGTACCTCCAAAAGAACGTCCCTTTTCCGGAACGAAGGTGAGGTGGTGCTTGGGTTGGAGCGGGAAATCGTTCTGGACATCGCCGCGCATGGATTTGGCTATCACATCGAACGAGGCATCAGCCGGGATAATGGCTTCGATGTCGCCGGTGTGGCTGGTCAGCTTATACTCGCCCCCGGTGCCGAAATCGCCCACATATTGAATTTTGCCGCGGGTAGAAGTAACTGCTACCAGGGGACCGCTAACCGAGTTCAGCACGACTTCGCCGCTTACTGAGCTGATCTCGACATGGCCGTTGTGGATGTTGGTCAGGGTAACCGGCCCCGTCAAGCTGTTGACGTGGACATGCGAATCGCTCACGTCGTGAACTTCCATCGTGGCGGTATCGCCTTCGAGGGTCAGATCGCCATGTAGTTGCTCAGCCCGCAGAGGCCCGTTGGTCGAGTGGATGGAAACGCTGGCGTCAGCGGGCACCAGGACCTCGTATTCCACGCGCGCATTGTCCGGGCTTGCTCCCGGGAGAAGGTGTGATTTCAACTCCACCCGGTCACCGATTTTGCTGTCATCGATCTCCACCTTGTTGGACTGGAGAATAGCGGTGACAATCACCTGGTTTCCGTTGGAAGGTTTTACGGAAACGGGGCCAAACTGATTGTTAATGGTGACGCTAGCCCCGGGGCCGACCGTGTACTTGAATTCTTTCCGCTCGCTGGCTGTGGCGACGACCACGCAGGTGACTAAGATGACCGTCACTTTCCCGACGCGCTGCCTGGTTACCATAAACCTTTCTCCTGCCTTGACGGTGAGTATCCGCGTGCGCTGGCCTCAATTATTGGGTGCGGTCCATCGCCAGTTCGTAAACCATCGCTTTTTGCTGATAAGCGTCCATGAGGAAGTGCCGGGCTTCGTCGTTATTTGGATTCCGAGCCAAACTGTCGTTCGCGTCTCGGATGAAAGCATTAACGTCCTTTAAATTGTTTTCGTAGGTAGTTCGCATCGCCGGCGATAACTGCGCCAGGATCTGTTGATCATCGTCAGCCGACGTTGCGGGCTCAGTGGCCCCGCGAGTGGTAGCCGCAGCTTCTTTGGCACCTTGCATGGGCTGGGCTGAGCGGTTCTGCTGTATGAGAAGGCCGAAACCAACCACGACCAGGGCAGCTATTGCGACTAACCAGGCGGGAGCCCAACGCCTTCGCGGGGGAACTAGAACACCCCCCGCTTGCCGGGGGGTGCGTACCAGTCCTTCCGCTTCGAGAGCACGTTGAATGTTGGCCCATACCCGCGGGCTGGGCTCGTCCGCCGCGCACAAGACTTTGGCGCCAGTCGAAATGGCCCGCAAGTCTGCCACCAGATCCGAACAAAGGGCGCATGCCTTCAGGTGGGCGGCATGCTCACCGGCAGCCTCTCCATCAATCATGTCAGGAAGCTTATTTTGGAAATCAGTGCACGTCATCGATCCTCTCTCCCCGATACCGCAACTTGTACCGCTTCTGCTCCTTACGGCTTGTTGACCTTTGCGGTTCTGCTCGTCTTCAGGAGCTCACGCAATTTCATGCGGGCTTTGTGCAACTGCGACTTGCTATTGCCGATCGAACAACCCACGATTTCGGCAATCTCGTTGTGCTCGTAGCCTTCTACATCATGGAGCACAAAAATCGTACGATAACCGGGCGGCAGGCTGCCTACCGCCTTTTGCATCTGCAGCCGGTCAATCGAACCCGCCAGGACCGGATCCTGCCCTCCCAATTCCTTCTTAGGCGTCTCCTCCTCGGTCTCGACGGTCTCCTCGATGGGAACCACCTGCAGACCCTTCCTGCGGAGACGCATGAGGACAACGTTCACCGCCATCCTATGCAGCCAGGTGGAAAAGGCTGACTCCCCGCGAAACGTTCCAATTTTGCGGAACAATTGCAGGAACGCTTCCTGAGTCAGGTCCTCAGCGTCGGCGGTGTTGGTCGTCATACGCAGACACAGCGAGTAGACGCGCCGCTTATGGAGGTTATACAAAACCTCAAAAGCCTCGGCATCCCCTGACTTGGCCCGGTCAATTGCCTCTGCTTCGGAAAGCTGGTCGCCCTGTTTTTTGCTTGCGCCGGCCAAATTGCCTTTCCTGGCCGCACTTAATCGGATGCGGCTAAGTAGCTTTTTGTTGTACGGCTTGCAGGTCGCTTTAGGTCGTGTCCGAGGACACTTTGGAGCTACCGTTAACATGAACAACACACGTCTCTTAGCTCAGTCCCAAGCCGCTGAACCCGGCAAGCTTGCCGTTTCCTCTTAGCAGCCTAAAGGGCCTGCGCGGCCCCGTCAACATCGCCTCGGCTAGGCCGCCGAAGTCGCCGTCGTTGTCGTTATAGTCTCTAACCCGTGACCCTGGGGTCCAGTTTCGCGAATCCGAAGCAGGATGGCTAAGGTCAATCCAACAAAACCCAGAATCGAGAAGATCCACATGCCGAGAGCATAGCCGTTGGGATTCTGGAGCCCTGCGCCAGCATAGTCATTGGCCTTGCCGATGAGGAGATTAAGAATGAAGAATCCAATTTGCTGGATTAGCGTCATGAGAGCGTAGGCGGTACCCAGGCGAGACTGCTCGACAATGTAGGCTACGGAAGGCCACATCACGGCCGGGATCAATGAAAACGCGATGCCCATCATCGTGACCGGCACCCACAGCGACACGTTGCTGTACGCCATGAGGAGATAAACGGGCATAAGCAGGATGGAACCCAACATCATGAACAGCGCACGTTTCCCGACCCTGTCCGACAATAAGCCGAACAGAGGCGTAACAATCATGGCGGAGAGTGGAAGCAAGCTGTTAAAGAACCCTGCTCTCTCGTGAGCCAGAATCCGCGCGGCCTCTGAGGCCATCGCTCCGCCATTTTGAGCGAGCAGCTTATTCGTGAAGAAGTCGATGGCGAAGGTACGGAACGGGAAGATAGCAGAATAAAACGTGAAGCACAGACCGACCACGTACCAGTACGACCGGTCGAAGCGCAGAATGCCGCGCATCTCCAGTTTGTCAACTTCGCCGGCTTCACCCAATTGGTATTGCTGTTCCGCCCTGCTCTCCAGTATCCAGTAAACGATCGCGCATAGCAGGCTGAGAACTCCTGCCCCAACTGCAATCAGAAGCGGCCCTCGCCAACTAGGCGGGCCTGCCGCGCCCTGCGGATAAAAAGTCGAATGTGCCCAGGTGGGAGAATTATCAGCAGCCACCGACGCCAGACGCGCGATTGTAAGGTTGACTCCAAAGGCAAAACTTAGCTCCTTGCCTCTGAACCACTTGGCCAGGGCCGTGGTGACCGCCACAATCATCGATTCCGCGCCGAGCCCCAGCACCGTGCGCCCCGCTACCATCATGGAAAAATTTCCCTTGGCGGCGGTCGCCACGGCGCCCACAAGGCACAGGACAGCAAAGATCAGTAGCGCCTTTTTCGTCCCCATCTTGTCGATGATGATTCCGCCAATCAGAAGCGTGAGCACCGCCGCCACGCTGTAACTGGAGTTCAACCAGCCAAAGAGCGTGCCGGAAAATCCCAGGTGCTCAATAAAGATCCTCTCCAGCGGGTTGATGCTGTCGTAGATGTAGTAATTGCCGCCCATCGCCAGGCTGAGAAAGACGAGCGCAATCCAGCGATAGGCGCGTGAGGGCTCAGGACGCACGGATTCAGGCATCAGTGGCTTCTAGGGTTTCGAGGTGCGAAGGGAAGAAGATAGCAGATTGGCAGGGGAGCGACTAGCTTGTTAGCAGCTTGTTAGCTTGCTAGGGATGTCGTCATCCTGAACCGGCATCAGCCGGCGAGAGATCTCGCGTGCAGAGTCTCATGCCCCGCGCACGCGAGATCCTTCCCAGCCTGAAGGCTGCGCAGGATGACGCCATAAAATCGGAGTGACTAAGACGAGCGCCGAACGCCTACTGAATCTTTCCCGCCTTGCCGTCGTACTTGAATTCGCCGTTCTTCTGGTTCTGCCGCTCGACGTCTTGATTGGTATACGTGCGCGTGGCCTTTTTCGCGCCTCTTGCGCTTGCCATCGCTTCTGTCGCGCTGGCGGTTTCCGATGGAGCGAAATAGCGCCACGCCGGCCGCTCGCCTTCACGTTTCATCACTTCAACTTCGCGCTCCACGTGAACTGTCCTCGCGATCGGTAATCCGATGCGGACAGCGGGGCCGAGTTTGGGAGTTGTGCCTCCGGCGTACCACACCGGCTGGGTGTACACGGAATTAGGCGATGCGTAGCTCTGAGAGAGCGTGGAATTGGTGGCGCCGGCAACCAATCCGCCGGTGGCATTGCTTGCTCCTGCCGGTGCCGTGGAGACCGTGTCCAGCGAAATCATCGGCGTGGTAACCAGCGGGAGGTACGGCCCGCAACCATAGGGACAATAGCCCGCAATACCTCTAGCTGGGGCCTGCCCCCAGGCCACAGCCGAAAGCAGGAGAATCGAACACAGAACTGTGAATAGACGCATACCGCCCTCCTAGGATGGCCTACCTTGATTGCCGACAGAGCAGCCAGAGTGCCAGTCCGTCCGCCTCCGTCGAAGACCGGGTTTTGACCGGGAATTAGCCGTTATTCTTGGGTATTGCCGCGGGTTCACGGCAGCAAATTCCGTTTCTTGTGCAAATCGTTGCGCAAAACGTGCAGCCTTTGACAGTGAAAGCGTCCGCTTCGGATGGCGCGGAAGATCGTTTCTGCGCCAAAATAAGCTGGGTCGTGGGGGGATGCTTGTTATGAGGAAAGCCAGAATCATCCTCGCGCTCGCCGTGGTCGCACTATTCGTAAGCGCGTGCTGGCAAATCGCCTCCTGCGTGTTGGCCAACGTTGAGTTGCAGATGATATGCGAGACCTGTCCGCCCAGCTGGGGCCGCGAATCGGCTTGAACCCGCCCAGCCGGGAAGAAGACCTTCAGAGCGCTGTCATTCGCAAAGCCAGAGAACATGGAATTGAACTTGAACCAAAGCAGGTGGTGGTACAACGGAGCGGCGACCCGAATGCGCCCAACCTTTATCTTCGAGCCCAATATGACGCGCGCGTGAATCTGCTTGGATATTCTTTTGCCCTACACTTCACGCCATCGAGCAGGAACAAAGGCCTCTAGCTGCCGTCCAGTGCCAGGAACTCAGGTAGAGACGGGGCTTGCCCCGTCTGAGCGTGCTTACCAAGCCTGATTCACATCAACGCACGTCTCCACAGGCCGCGGAAAGAGTCGGGTGGCGCAAGCGCTCCATTTCATGAGCGGCTTCAGCGGGCGAGTCTGGGCGCGGTCGATGCATCAATCGTACCAGCTCTAATTCCCGACGTAACGCGCGTATAAACTCCGCGCGACCGCAGTGTCGCTGGTTCCCTTGATGATTGCGCGCCCGTCGGGGAACAGGGTCATTTCGTAGGGTTCGTGCCAGAACTTCAGCACGAAGTCATTGTGACGTACTGCGCCATGAGGCGTCAGGCGTTTGCTCATCTCACCGAAGTCGATCGGCCGATGGCGCTCGTGAATCTGCACCGAGTTTCTGCCGCAGAGGGTGATGTGAGGACGGCCTCCGCCCGCCAGGTGAGTGAAATCGCGTTCGTCGCAGGCACGACAACCTTCGCGCGGCTTCGAGGCTGAGACCTCCGCTCGATCGTTCAGCCATACGTCGAAGGACAGCAAAGTCCGCCGAATTCTGTCCTGGGCACCGACCAGAAACTTGAGCGCCTCGGACGCCGCAATCGACGCGACCAGGTTGACGGCTGAATTCAGAATACCCGCCGTCTCGCAGGTCTCGAAGGTGCCGTGAGGTGGATCCGGAAAAACGCAGGCCAGGCAAGCTGTCTGGCCGGGTATGATGTTTAGTGTTACTCCGTAGCTGCCTACTGCGGCCGCGTAGATCCAGGGCAGCGAGTTCTTCACGCAATAGTCATTGATGAGGTAACGGGTTTCGAAATTGTCGGTTCCATCGAGAACCAGCTGCACGCCTGAGAGCAGCTGGCCAACGTTTTCGGGGGTTAAGTCGGCAACTTGCGGCTCCACGACAATTTGCGAATTGAACGCGGCAATCTTGCGGGCAGCGGCGATCGCCTTGGGCAGAGATTCGGTGGCATCGGCTTCGTCAAACAATGACTGGCGCTGCAAGTTGCTCGGTTCTACATAATCCCGATCAATAATGCGCAAGGTGCCTGCTCCGGCCCGCGCCAGCAGGGAAGCGACCGCCGACCCTGTCGCGCCGCACCCGACCACGGCGGCGTGCGCGCTCCCCAGCCGTTTTTGGCCCTCGGGGCCTATTTCCCGAAACAGTACCTGTCGCGAATATCTATCGTCGAGTTCCAAACCCATCACCTGAGGAAAGGTCCGTAACCGATTATTATAAGGGTCAGTTCTGGAACGACTAGCAGAGAGCGAAATACAACATTGGCCCGAGAGCTACTCATCGAACCTGGTAAGGGTCAACGCAGGCCCACAAGCCTGTCGCGAGGAGAATTGTTGCGGTTAACGGGCACGCTGGTCAGAAGCGCGTTGGGGTGGACGTTCGCGTCGGTTAGCGTTGGCGCCGTATTGGCTCTTCTCCTCAGCGCCGCATCAGCTCAGGAGCAGCCCGAGGAACAGACATTTCCGATGGTGAGCGCCCTCGCCGATTATCAGGGCCTGCCGGTTCGCGACATTGTATTTCGCGGAATCGAGTCCAAGGATGAACGAGAACTGCTGCAGTTGGTTGCCCTAAGGCTTGGTGAGCCTCTGGAACGCGGAAAACTCCGCGAGAGCATTCAAGCGCTGTATGCCACGGGCCGCTTCGCTGACATTCAAGTAGAGGCCGAGCGCACCCCGGATCGCCAGGTGGCAGTCGTTTTCCTCACCAGTCCTAATTATTTCGTTGGCGAAATCACAGTAGACGGAGCCCCCCCACACCCCACCGACACCCAAATCATCAACGCCAGCAAGCTGCAGCTGGGCGAGCTGTTCACGCGCGAGAAGATGGATCGCGCCCTCCTGCGAATCCGCGAGTTAATGGAGGAGAACGGATACTACCGCTCGCAAATTTCCGACGAAGAGCAACCCAATCCCAAGACCCAGGAAGTTGCCATTCGATTCAAAGTCTCAGTTGGCGAACGAGCCCATGTGGGTAGCGTGACCATCACTGGAAAGCCGGCGTATTCACCTCAGGAAATTCGGGAAATTGCCAACTTCTATCCTGGCGATACGGTTTCCGCCGACCGTCTGACCAATGCCTTGCAACGCTTGCGCAAGAAGTATCAGAAGAAGAATCGCCTCTTGGCGCAGGTCTCGGTCAGCCACGTGTATCGTCCCGAAAAGAATTCAGTAGATTACACCATCGATATCGATCCCGGTCCCGTGGTCGAGGTGGCGGTGGAAGGATTTCATCTTCGACGCGGCCTGATCAAGAAGTACGTACCGGTTTACGAGGAGAACGCACTCGACGACGATTTGCTCAACGAGGGACGCCGCAACTTGCTGGATTATCTGCAAACCCGCGGGTTTTTCGAGTCCAAGGTGGCCATCAAGAGAGAGGCGGCGGAAGCTAATCATGACCGTCTTCGTGTGATCTACGTGATTGACCCTGGTCCGCGCCATAGACTGGCAAAAATAGCGATTGAAATTCACACGCTTTCGCCCACGGGAACCAAGTACTTTGATGAACAGGACCTCCGTTCCCGCATGCAGGTGCAGCCGGCAGGCCGCCGCCTGCTCTCTCATGGCCGATACAGCCAATCGTTGCTGGCTAGCGATGTGCGCGGGCTGGAGGCGCTGTATCGAGCGCAAGGCTTTGCCCAGGTCAAAATCACGAGCAAGCTCACTGATAACTACGGAGGGGCGCCCAACCAACTCGCCATTCAATTGCTGGTCGAGGAAGGTCCACAGATGCTAGTCGGGGCTCTCCGCATCGTTGGTAACCAGAGCCGCTCTGAGGACGAGCTGCGCAGCTTGATTTACACCCAGGAAGGGCAGCCCTTCTCCGACTATTACATTTCCAACGACCGCGACTCCATCCTGAACGATTACTTTAACCATGGCTTTCCCGACGCCGGTTTCGAAGCGTCCGCCACGCCCATACCAGGGCAGCCTTACCGGATGGATGTCACCTTCACCATTCATGAGGGCGACCAGATTTTTGTCGACCAGGTGCTGCTGTCCGGACTGTATTACACCCGCCCCTACATCGTCGAGCGCCAACTGCAGGTCCATCCCGGCGATCCGGTTAGCCAGATCGATATGCTCGATACCCAGCGCCGGCTCTATGACCTGAGCATTTTCAATCAGGTGGATACGGCCATACAAAATCCAGACGGAAGGGAGCGGGAGAAAAAGATACTGGTCAATGTCCGCGAGGCCAAGCGCTACACCTTCAATTACGGTCTCGGCTTGGAGTTTCAGACCGGCCAGCCCACCGGGGCTGCAACTCCCACGGGACGAACCGGCGTGAGTCCTCGCGTTTCCTTTGAAGTGACTCGCCTGAACTTTCGTGGCCGCAACCACACCATTACCTTCAAGTCTCACGTGGGCCGTCTGCAGCAGCGTGCCCTGATCAGCTATGATGCGCCCCGCTGGTTCAACAGCGACAACCTGCGACTGACCTTCACGACCTTTTACGACAACACGCTTGACGTCACCACGTTCACCTCTCGGCGCCTCGAAGAGTCCGTGCAGGCCGAGCAGAGACTCAGCAAGGCCAGCACCATGTTCTACCGCTTCCAATACCGGCGGGTGCAAGCAGCCAATTTCGCTTCCAACTTCAGTCCTAACCAGGTCCCGCTGCTGTCGCAGCCGACACGCGTAGGTATGCCGGGATTCAGCTATATCCGTAATCGCCGCGACAGCGACCTGGAAAGTACTCAGGGGAGCTACAACACCGTGGACGGGGGTGTGGCGGCAGGCTTCTTCGGCTCAGAAGCCAATTTCAGCCGCTTGCTGCTTCAGAATTCGACCTATCATCGAATTAAAAAGCGGTTCGTATTTGCCCGTTCCCTGCGCATCGGATTAGAGAACCCGTTCGGCAACACTCGCAATCTGCCCCCGGGCCAGGCATGTGTGGATCCCGCGGCAAAGAGTTGTCCGGGAACTGCGGTAATTCCTCTGCCCGAGCGTTTCTATTCTGGTGGCGGCAACTCTCATCGCGGTTTTGGGTTAAACCAGGCGGGTCCGCGTGATCCCCAATCGGGCTATCCGGTGGGAGGCAGCGCTCTGTTCTTAAACAACCTGGAACTGCGTTTCCCGCCGCTCACGTTGCCCTACCTTCAGGACAACCTGAGCTTTGCCGTTTTTCACGACGCCGGGAATGTCTTTAGTACCGGTAATGACATGCTGCACAGCCTGTTACGATGGCATCAAAAGGATCCCCAACTCTGTATGCAAGAAAGTACCTATAAGCAATGTGACTTTAATTACATTTCCCACGCCATCGGGGTTGGAGTACGCTACAAGACGCCCATCGGGCCGATCCGATTTGATTTCGGCTATAACCTGAATCCACCCTCCTTCCCCAGTTTTCAGGGGACGGCGACGAATCAGGTGTTTGCTCCGAAACAGGCGAGTCCTTTCAACGTCTACTTCAGTATTGGACAGACATTTTGATGCTTAACAAATGGCTCCGTTTCGGACTGGTCATTCTGGTCACCACGGCGTGCGCCCACGCGGGCAACATCATTGACCGCATCGTGGCCACGGTAAACGGACACATCCTCCTGCAAAGCGACTGGGACGAAGCGGTCTCCTACGAAGCGCTCGTAAACGCGCGCGCTCTCGGCCCGATCGCGGTGGAGGACCGCAAGGCTGCCCTGGACCGCCTGATTGACCAGGAGCTGATCCGCCAGCAAGTTCACCCCACTGATTTCCAGCAGCCTTCTGTGGCCGACATTGATCGGCGAGTCGATGAGATCCGCAAGCAGCACCCCGAAGCCGTTGATGAGATCACCTGGAAGGCCGCCCTGCAACTCTATGGTCTCTCTGAGAGCGAACTGCGCGACAAGGTCGAATCGGAACTTGAGCAGATGCGCATGGTCGATGCGCACCTTCGCCCCAGCGTGCAGGTCGATACCCCCAGCGTGCAAGCGTACTATCGCGACAAACTGCTGCCCGAGCTGCGCGCCTCGGGAGCGAAGGAAGTTCCGCTCGTGGATGTGGCTCCCAAAATTAAAGAACTGCTGGCTCAGCAAAGGATGAACGATCTTCTGATCACGTGGCTGCGCAGCCTGCGTGCCGAGAGCAGCATTCGCACTGCCTTTGAGTCATTGCCCACAGGAGGCGGAGGACTTGAGTGAACCGCAGGATAGCCCGCGCCCCCGGAAGTTGGGGAAAATCCTGCTGGCCGTCGGCGCTGCCCCTCTAGTAGCCGTACTCGTTGTCACCTGGTACGTCCACACCAGTTCTTTCCAAAACATGGTGCATCGCCGCCTGGTTTCGGCTTTGGAACAGATGACCGGCGGCCGAGTGGAGCTGGGAAAGTTTATCGTCGTTCCATTTCGTTTCCGGGTGGAAGCTCACGATCTGACGATCCACGGCAGGGAAGCTGCTGGCGACGTTCCCTACGCGCACGTGGACACCCTGGTTGCGAACATCAAGATCATTTCCGTTTTTGAGCGCGAGTTCGGCTTTCACTCGCTCATGCTGGATCACCCGGTAGTTCACATCATCATTTATCCCGACGGAACTACCAACCAGCCCACGCCCCAGGTGAAGGCAAAAGAACCAGTCGATCAACTCTTCTCCTTGGCAATTGGACGCTTCGAGGTGCTCCGCGGCGAGTTGTTGTGGCAGGAGGACCGGCTGCCCATGGAGTTTACGGCGGAGGACTTCTCCACCGGACTGAATTATTCTCTACTGCATCGCCGCTATGAAAGCGCAGTGCGCATTGGCAAAGTGGAAGCCAAGTTTGGCGATTTCCGCCCCTTCATTTCGAAGCTCCAGGGACAATTCCAGCTGGGACAAAATCGTATCGAGGTGAGCTCGCTGGAGTGGTCCTCAGGACGCTCACATCTCGAGGCTTCGGGGCGGATCGATGACTTGCGCCAGCCAAAATTCGATGGAACGTACAACGCCCGCATTGATCTCGCTGAACTCGCCTCGGTGACCCGCACACCGGAACTCCGTGGCGGAACCTTTGAGCTGGCTGGGAAAGGGCACTACTCTGCGCGGGACTTCCTGACCTCAGGCAAGATGCTGGTCCGGGATTTTGAGTGGCATGACAAGCACGTTGACCTTCGCAATGCCAGCCTGGCTACTCAGTACGATGCCAGCCCGGCCCACCTCAAGCTCTCCAACCTGCAGGCACATCTGCTGGGCGGCAGCGCAGTCGGGGATGCCGACCTGGTGAACTGGCTGAATTCGCCTCCGCCAAATACCAAGACCAAGACGCGTGTGGCCGCTGACGAGAGAGGAACGGTTAACCTGCGCATCAGGGATATTTCCGTCCCCGCACTGGCGGCTGCTTTAGCAACCAAGAGACTCCCGCTCAACCGGCTCAAATTCGTGGGTTCCGGCGGTGGAACGATCGCAGCGCGATGGAGGGGGTCACCACAAAATACAGAGGCTGCTTTCGCTTTCGAGGTCGCGCCCCCAGAAAAGCTGTCCAGCGGAGAGATTCCAATCACTGCCCGGACCGCCGGTGTTTATCGCCAACCGGCAGAAGACTTGGAGATTTCCCAGTTCAACATTGCCACTCGCGCGACCCAGTTCCGCGCCGCCGGCAAGCTGTCTTCCTCATCCAGCGTCCGGCTTTCGGCGACGACAACGGATTTACGCGAATGGCAGCCCATCCTGAATGCTTTTGGCGGACCTCAGATTCCAGTCGCCCTGAAGGGGCGAGCCAGCTTCAATGGCACTGCCATGGGCAAGCTCTCTGACTTCATGTTGTCGGGGCGTTTGCAGATGAACGATTTCGACACCTTGCTTCCAGCTTCCGAGCAGGTTCCGGAACGTCAGGTTCACTGGGATTCCCTCGCGGCGGATGTTCGTGCATCGCCGCATGCCATTTCCGCTCGCAATGGAATGTTGATTCGCCATCCAGCCTCGATTGGGTTCGATCTGAGCGCAGTCCTCGAGGACGGCCAGTTAACCGAGACCGGCCCCGTCACTGCCTACATTCATGTGCGCGACGCCGAATTGGCGGAAGTTCAGTTCCTCCTCGGCTACAACTATCCCCTGAGCGGCCGTCTGGAGCTCTCTCTGAACGCCTCCGGTACCAGACGCAATCCCCATGGCGATGGCCAGCTTCAGCTTACTAACGCGAGCCTATACGGCCAGCTGCTCTCGCGTTTTACTTCTGACCTGCGTTTCGGCGGTGGCGAAACCGAGCTCAATAATATTGTCCTCACCTATCGTGACTCGCGACTTACAGGAGGCGCGGCCTATAGTCCGGACAAGCGTGCGTTCCATTTCAATCTCAGTGGCACGAACTTTGATTTGCTGCGCTTCCCCGAGTTCCAGAAAGCACCGATGACGGTCGAAGGCCGGATGGATTTCACTGCGCAGGGCAGCGGCACACTGGACGAACCCATTATCAACGCGCAGGTTCGACTGCGCGATCTCGCGTTCGACAAAGAACGCGCCGGTAACTTCACCGTGGACGCAGTGACTCGCGGCGCTGACTTACAGCTAACGGGACGCTCCAGCTTCGAGAAGGGGCAGTTGGCGATTGACGGAAACGTTCATTTGCGCAACGACTGGCCAGCCGACCTTGCGCTGCGCTTCGAAAACCTCGACATCGATTCCTTGCTGCGCATCTATCTCCACAACGAAGTTACCGGACACTCTTCCGTGGCAGGTGGTCTCGAGTTGCGCGGCCCCCTGCGGGATACTCGCAGGTTGGGCGCGGTCGGCGACTTCAACCAGGTTTCTCTTAACATCGCGAACCTCAGTTTGAGCAATCAAGGACCCGTTCGCTTCCGCATCGACAATCAAGCCCTTACACTCGATCAATTGCGCCTGCGGGGGGAAGGCACAGATATTACGGCTCACGGAAAGATTCAACTCGGCGGTGAACACGAACTCGACCTGCGCGCCGACGGCCAGCTGAATCTGAAACTGATCGAAAACCTGAGTCCCGACCTGACTGCCGGAGGTATGGTTTCGGTTGCAGTCAACGTGGGCGGCACCTTATCGGAGCCAGCATTCCAGGGAAAACTCGAAGTTGCCAACGGCAGCATCTCTTCCGCCGATCTACCCAACGGACTGAGCAACCTGAAAGGTGTGCTGCTCTTCAATCAAAACCGTCTGCAGATTCAATCCCTCACTGCCAATGTCGGGGGCGGGACGGTAAACTTGGGCGGGTTTATTACCTATAGCCCACGCTTGAACCTGGATATCACGATTCACGGCCAGGACGTGCGCCTGCGTCCGGCGGGCATCAGCGCCACTACCAATGCCGATCTCCGCCTTACCGGAACTGCGACCGATGCCCTACTGTCCGGAGATATGGTGGTCATGAAGTTGAGTCTAGCCCCGGATTTCGACTTCGCACGCTATCTGGAAAAGAGCAAGCAGACCACCACGACTCTGGAGCAGGCCAATTCGATCCTGAACAAGGTGCGGCTCGACGTGCATGTCGTTACCACGCCAGAGTTGCAGATGCAGTCCACGCTGGCCAAGCTCTCGGGGGATGCTGATCTTCATCTGCGGGGAACCGCTACACGGCCGACAGTTCTCGGGCGCGTGGACATCGTCGAGGGAGACGTCTACTTCAGCGGGACCAAGTACCGTCTGGAGCGCGGTGAAGTCACTTTTCGTGGGCCGGTCGGCATTCAGCCCATCCTCGATTTGCAAGCAAGCACCCGTGTTCGCGACTACGACATCACCTTGGGGGTAAACGGCACGCCCGATAAGCTCAACTTCACCTATCGCTCCGAACCGCCCCTGCCCACCGCCGACATCATGGCGCTTCTGGCGCTGGGGCGCACGCAGAGCGAATCCGCGGCCCTGGCCGGTTCTTCGCAGGCTGCCTTCAGCCAGGAAACCTCCAACGCCATTTTGAGCCAGGCCCTCAACGCCACCTTGAGTAACCGTGCCCAGCGCCTGTTTGGGATCAGCCGAATCAAGGTTGATCCCCAGGGTCTCAATACGGAAACCACTCCTACCCGCACGGCGCCAGCTGTGACCATCGAGCAACAGGTCTCGAACGATCTCACGCTGACCTACAGCACAGAAGTCTCGCAGACGTCGCAGCAGATCATCCAGGCGGAATACAACCTCACCCACAGTATTTCCATCCGTGCCGTGCGCGACCAGAATGGTGTCGTCAGCTTTGATGTTCGGCTGCGTCAGAGGAGAAAATAGAGTTCAGGGCGGTCGATAACACTCGTGCCGCCATCTTATCGGCTGGATGCAGGTCGCAAGCCGAACGTGTCCGCTGAAACACAATCCGACATTTACGCCTTCGCGCGAGAACGCATGGTGGCGACGCAGCTGCGGGGACGAGGCATTCGTGACGAAAATGTGCTCGCTGCCATGGGTCGAGTTCCACGACACGAGTTCGTGCCCTATGAGTTTCGCTCACAAGCCTACGATGATCATCCGATCCCGATCGGCCAGTCGCAAACCATCTCGCAACCCTACATGGTTGCCATCATGCTCGAGTATCTCGCTCTGCAGCCTTCCCTCCAGGTTCTCGAAATCGGCACCGGGTCGGGATATCAGACCGCACTGCTGGCGGAAATAGCTGGCAAGGTCTACAGCATTGAGCGCCACGCGAGCTTGGCAGAGTCTGCGAAAGAGACTCTCACACGCCTCGGTTACTTCAATGCCGTGGTGATGACCGGGGACGGAACCGAAGGACTTCCTGAGGCGTCGCCGTTCGGTGCCATTATTGTTGCAGCTGCCGCGCCGGAAGTTCCTCCGGCATTATTTGAACAGCTGGGGGAAGGTGGGCGACTTGTGATCCCGGTCGGTGGGTACGAAAGCCAGGAGTTGCAACTCATACGCAAAGAGCATGGGCAGCGATTGATGGACAGATTGGAAGGCTGTCGTTTCGTTCCTCTGCTAGGTGGAGTAGTTCTCACCGAAGAGTAAACCGTTTGCGCCTGCGACCTGCGACCCGAGACCTGACACCTGACACGTGACACCTCGACCCCTTACAATCTTTTCGTGAGCATCCTGGATAATTTGCGAGTCACGCTGGGGATGATCAAGTGGGAGCACTCGATCTTTGCGCTACCCTTCGCTCTCTGCGGAGCCATCCTCGCGGCCCACGGATTGCCTTCCTGGCATCAACTTACCTGGATCATCGTTGCCATGGTGTCGGCACGCTCGGCTGCCATGGCGTTCAATCGTCTAGCCGACGCCGCGATGGATGCAGCCAACCCGCGCACCCAAGCGCGGGCCTTGCCTGCGGGACGATTGACCCGGGGATTCGTTTCGACCTTCGTGATCGTGTCTTGCGCCATTTTTGTGCTGGCCGCGTCTCAGCTGAATCACATGACACTGGCTCTGTCGCCGGTCGCGCTTGCCATCGTGCTCTTCTACTCTTACACAAAGCGATTCACGAGTTGGTCGCACCTGGTGTTGGGATTAGCTCTCGGCATCGCACCCACTGCCGCCTGGATCGGGGTGCGGGACTCGCTCGACCTTCGAATCTTGCTGCTCACGGCTGCGGTCACCTTTTGGGTCGGCGGGTTCGACGTGCTCTACAGTTGCCAAGACCACGAGTTTGATCAGCGCAACGGCCTCTATTCCATCCCGTGCTATATCGGAATTCCAGCTGCGCTGTGGGTTGCGCGCCTGTTTCATATATTCATGCTGCTGTTGCTGATCAGCTGGGTGATTGCTTTTGCATTAGGAAAGCTGGCAGTGCTGGGGGTTGTAGTCGTGGCCCTGTTGCTCACTTACGAACACACGCTGGTCTCGGCGCACGACCTCAGCAAGCTGAATGCCGCATTCTTCGCCATGAATGGCGTCATCTCGGTGTTATTTTTTTTCTTCATTGCCGGTGACGTGCTGCTCGGAAAGCTCTATCCGTGAACCAAAGCGGCAAGGTGCCTGCCTTCACCGGAAACGGCAGCCGAATGGCTGATTTCATCCCGCGCCGCTTCGGCAAAACAAATCTCCAGCACAGAATCAAGGTTCGTGAGTTCGAGTAACTCCTGGACATGGCGGCTGGGATTCATAAGCTTCAGTCTGGTTCCCACCACGCGCGTCCAGCCGGCGAGGAAGGCGAGCAGGCCCATCCCGGCGCCATCCAGCATTTGCACGTTGGCTAGGTCCACGACGACGATCTTGCTGTCCTGATGGCACAGCACCGCCGCCTTCAACGACGCCACTTCTTCTCCCGCCACGATTCGTCCCGCGCAACGCAGTACGAGCCCTTCACCGTTATTTTCAATCTTGATGGTCAACATGACATTCACCCCGACTGGGAGCCTCTCCTTATCTACGACCTGAGCCTTCCAGGAGTTCCGTTTAGTGAATAGACGAGGGATTTCACTTGCGGTAAGCGACGGTCGAGCTCTTACCCCCTCCCCAGCTCGTTATTGAGAAATCAAAGGCTTAGAGAGAAGTTCTTGCAAATCAAAGTTTCTAAAAGATTTAGCTCAAAAATAACCGTAATTCGGCTTACGGCTTCGCGGGCGCCCTCGCACGCGAACACGTCCCCACCGCAGAGAAAAGTCCACGGACCTAAGCCATATCGTTTGGCTTTTAGACCCTAATCCTTTGGAACGTTTGGTTTGCAAGATTCGTTTCTAAAACTTTGATTCCCGGCAAAGACCGGGGGGAGGGGTGTCTGACCCCTCATAAGCCTTATAGCTCGGCGACCTGGCAAGCCGAGTCTTTAGCTGCCCAAGAGAGTCCGCTGACAGATTTTCCGGTCCTCGTTAACTCGAATAAACGGAAGGACATGGGTGCAGCGTATCTGATCCTGTCGGCAAACCTTGTTTTGTTACTATGCTGACGACTCCGAGGACCATTCATGCGAACTTTGTACGTCATCGTGATGCTGTGTCTCTGTTTTGTGACCGTTGCCGACGCCCAACCACCCCGCCAATTGAACCTTATGCCGATGCCATCCGACCTGCAGCTTGGAACCGGGCAAATGTCCATTGATCAGTCTTTCTCAGTCGCGCTTACCGGCTACAAAGAGGCGCGTCTGGAACGTGCGGTTCATAGGCTCATAGCGAATATTTGTGGCCGTACCGGAATGCCACTCAAGGCGCAGATTGTAGATGGCGAGAACGGTTCTCTGGTCATTTACACCGACCAGGCCAGTAAGGAGATCCAGGAACCTGGCGAGGATGAGTCGTACACACTGGAAGTGACTTCCTCAGGCGCAAAACTTTCTGCACTCAACCCCCTGGGGACGCTTCATGGCCTGCAGACTTTTCTGCAGCTCATCGAGGCAGCGCCCAGGGGCTTTTCTGTGCCGGCAGTCACGATTCATGACACCCCGCGTTTCGTCTGGCGAGGCCTGATGATTGATGTCAGCCGCCACTTCATCCCGCCGGATGTGATCCGGCGCAACCTTGACGGCATGGCTGCCGTGAAGATGAACGTCTTTCACTGGCACCTGTCCGATAACCAGGGCTTCCGGGTGGAAAGCAAGAAGTTTCCCAAGCTGCAAGAAATGGGTTCCGACGGTCTTTATTACACGCAAGACGAGGTGCACGATCTGATCGCCTATGCCCGGGATCGCGGGATTCGCGTGGTTCCCGAGTTTGATGTGCCCGGGCACAGCACCGCCTGGTTCGTCGGCTATCCCGAAATGGCGAGTGAACCCGGTCCCTATCAGATCGAGCGCCACTGGGGCATCTTCGATCCCGCCATCGATCCCAGCCAGGAAGAAAGCTACGGGTTTCTCGACCAGCTAATCGAAGAGATGGCCCAGCTTTTCCCCGACCCGTATTTTCATATCGGCGGTGATGAGGTCAACGGTAAGCAGTGGGATGCCAATCCGCGAATCCAGACCTTCATGCGCTCCAACGGCATCAAGAACAACCGAGACCTCCAGGCTTATTTCACGACTCGCGTGCAGAAGATCGTGAGCAAGCACAACAAAATCATGGTTGGCTGGGACGAGATTTTGACTCCCGGCATTTCGAAGGACATTGTCATTCAATCCTGGCGCGGACCGGATTCGCTGGCCGCGGCGGCGCGCCAGGGTTATCAGGGGCTGCTCTCCAACGGTTACTACATCGATCTGATGTGGCCGGCATCGCGGCATTATACGGTTGATCCCATGGGCGGTAAGGGAACAGAGCTTAACCCGGCGGAAAAGCAACGCATTCTGGGCGGGGAAGCCACGATGTGGTCAGAGTTTGTGTCGCCGGAGAATATTGATTCGCGTATCTGGCCGCGCACGGCGGCGATTGCAGAGCGGCTCTGGTCCCGCGAGAGCGTCGGAGACGTGGAGTCGATGTACGAGCGGCTCGACCAAATCAGCTGGCGCCTGGACTTCCTCGGGCTAACCCACAATTCCAGTTATATTCCCATGTTGCAGCGCATCGCCAACATGGAGGATGTCACAGCCTTGCGCGCGCTGGCCGATGTAGTCGAGCCGGTAAAGGACTATAACCGGGAGAAACTCGCCAGCGTCGAGCCCCGCAGCACGGACCCGTTAAACCGCCTGGTGGACGCGGTTCGTCCGGAAAGCGAGACAGGACGCCTGTTCTCGAACAGTGTCAATGCATTTGTGGCCGGCCGATGCCGAGATCTGAACAACAAAACTCAAATTCGCAGGACATTAACCATGTGGCGTGACAATCAAGCGAAGCTGCAGCCCGCTATGGACAAGTCGTCATTGTTAGGAGAAGTTGCTTCCCTGTCGCGCAACCTGCTGCTCCTGAGCGCCACAGGTCTCAGCGCATTGGAGTATCTGGACAATAAAACGCGTGTGCCGGATAGGTGGAAGATAGATCAATTGGCCATCATCGAAAATGCCAGCAAGCCCGGCTCAGCCCAATTGCTGCTCATGATCACTGCGCCTTTGGAGAAGCTCATTGACGCGGTTTCGCATGGAGGCGCCTGCCAGGCTGGGAAATGAACAAACCCGCGCTTCGAATTCGATGCCAGCTATCGGAACCTGCGGATCAGTAAGGTGTGCCGATCGGACCGATACAGGCCGAGCATGTAGATCGTGGGCTTTCCCGTAGTCGAAAACAGTATCTGGCGAATACGCAGCAGGGGCGCCCCGCGAGACACGTCGAGAAGTTCCGCGCTCTTGGGATCAGCCGTGGTGGCGTCAATTTCTTCATCCGCGTGAGCCAGGACCACCGCGTAATCCTGCTGCAAAGTAGAAAATAATGAACCGCGTTCCAGTCCTGCGCGGGTCAAACCCGGAAACTCCTCTGCCGAGAGATAGGCTGTTTCCAGGGCAAATGGCTCATCGGCCGCCTGCCGGATCCGTTCGATCCGGATCAAACGGCTAGCTGAGGGCAAGGCCAGGCGGGCTGCGATATCCGGCTTGTCATCAATGACGCTACTGGACAAGATTCGGGAGCAGGCTGACAGGCCGCGACTCGCCATTTGCTCGGTGAAACTCATCAGCTTGTTGAAGTGGATCTTGGGAGGGGCAACAAAAGTGCCAGCTCCACGGCGCCGCTCCACCAGGCCTTCTCTTTCAAGAGCTGCCAGGGCATGGCGTGCCGTCATCAGGCTTACGCCGTGAATCTTGGCCAACTCGCGCTCGGAGCTGACCGAGTCGCCCGGCTTGAGTTGACCAGCTTCGATTCGCTTCAGGATCGCGCCCTGAATTTTTCGATATGCGGGCGTTCCGTTGCGGCGGCCTTGCGCCATGTATGTTTCCCTCGTGAGAGATGCGAAAAACAACTTCTTCGCGGTCCGGGAGACCCCTCTGTAAATGTGCTATAGAGCATAATACACTCTCTTTATCAGGTCAGAATGATTCCGAGCGTCATGTTTATTGACAGATTCATTCTGGACGTGGGAGGCAGCTATATAGCTTTCGAAGGGTTTGGGTGACGGCTTAAGAATTGCCGAAATCAGGCCGGACTCTCTGACATTGGCTGTCAAGGCAGCCAAAGCAGAATCAAATATGAGAACTGGAATCCCTTCCCTATCGTTTTAAAGGTACAAATGGACGGGACGGGAGTGCCGGTGGTGAAAAAGGAAACCCTGGAGCGGTCGGGCAAGAACGAAGGGCAACCCGCTCACACGCGAGAGGCCAAGCTGGGCTATGTGTTTACCCAAACAGGTTGGGACCCGGAAGGCTACGAATGCGGTTTCGATCCAGAACAGTTCGCCGAACTCCCTGACAGGTACTGTGGGGACGCAATCGGACCGAAATCGAGAATTTCGGGTACTCGCTGAGGATAACCTTCTAACGCCGTCCCAACCCGATGTCGAAAACGTCCCGTCGGCAGTCACGCTAGCGGGACGTTTTTGCTCTCAGCCGTGGAGACACTCATGCTATATGTCGTTGGTGTCCCCCATCTATTCCAACAAGGTGCGGCTCGGTCCAAATGCACGAGGGTTTTGTGTGTGTGCACCGAACCAGCTCGGGAAGCGGCATGCGGTTTCCTTCGGAGAAGAAAAGTCGTCAATGTTAAAATCACTTATCCTTGTGTACTTGTCGAGATCCCGGGTTGTCCTGATCTGTTTTCTAATTCTCAGTTTGACGCCCCAGGTGTTGACGGCGCAGGCTCAGGGGCCCCAGCGTGTTCCAGTGCCGGTGCAACCGCCTGTAAAGCGAACTCCGGCGGGCAAGAAAGACCGGAGCGAGTTACCGCCAGTCCCGACTTTCAAAGACATTGCCAAGGAAGTTGGGCTTACCGTTTCGCACATAGCTGCTCCTGAAGCGCATTACGTGATTGATTCAACGAGCGGCGGCGTCGGCCTATTTGATTGCGACAACGATGAACGGCTGGACGTTGTCTTGGTGAATGGATCGACCGTAGAACGATTGCGCCAGGGCGGCGACCCCATGGTTACTCTTTATCACCAAGAGCCAAATGGCGCCTTCAAAGACGTCACCAAGGATGCCGGCCTGACCAGGCTGGGCTGGGGCATGGGCGTTGCTGTCGCTGACTACGACAACGATGGCAAGCTTGATCTGTTTGTGACCGGCTACAACGGCAACGTGCTATACCACAATCTGGGCAATTGCAAATTTGAGGACGTCACTGAGAGGGCTGGAGTCCGGGGTGGAGGGTTCAGCACCGGCGCAGCGTGGGGCGATTACGATCGCGATGGCAATGTGGACTTGTTCGTTGCCCGCTATTTGCACCTAGACATGAATAACCTCCCGCAATTCGGCAGCAACAAATTCTGCCGGTTCAAAGGCCTCCTGGTGCAATGCGGCCCCTGGGGACTCGAAGGTGAATCCGACTTTCTCTACCGTAATCGTGGTGACGGCACCTTTGAAGAGGTTTCAATAAAAGCGGGAGTGCACGATGACATCGGCTATTATGGCCTCGGCGTGATATGGACCGATTACGACAACGATGGCTGGCCCGATCTGCTCGTTGCCAACGACTCCGTGCCCAACTATCTCTATCACAACAATCACGACGGTACGTTTAGCGACATCGGCCTGCTATCGGGCGTCGCACTGAGCGGTGAAGGCCTGGAACTTGGGAACATGGGAGTGGATTTCGGCGATTTCGACCACAGTGGCCGATTGAGTTTTTTGGTTACCCACTTCGAAGAGCAGCCCAATTCGCTGTATCTCAACATGGGCGCCAAAGGATTCGATGATGTGAGCTGGACTTCCGGAGTTGCCCAGCCCAGTTATCCGTACGTTGGCTGGGGTACGGCTTTCTTTGACATGGATAATGACACATGGCTGGACCTTCTTGTGGCCAACGGCCACGTGTATCCGCAGATTGACACTCTGGCGACCGGTCCCCGATATCGGGAACCGGTCCTTCTACATCGCAATGATCGGGACCGCACCTTCGATGAGGTCTCCAAGGAATCCGGACTCGCGGCTCTCCCTCTTCATTCCCGGCGGGGCGCCGCTTTCGGCGACGTCTTCAACGACGGAAACATCGATGTCCTTCTCTTAAACGTCGGTGAACCGCCGTCTTTGCTTAAGAACATGAACAGCAACGGCTATCACCGCGTTCTGTTCAAGCTCATCGGCACAAGAAGCAACCGCGCCGCGATTGGTGCCCGGGTAACCGTCCGTGCCAGCGGTATCCAGCAAGTCAGCGAGGTGCGCGGTGGAAGCAGCTACCTGTCACAGAACGACTTGCGCCTGCACTTCGGTCTGGGCGCCGCCGTCAAGATGGAGTCGGTCGAGATTCGCTGGCCGAATGGCAATGTTGAGTCGCTCCGGGATGTTGCTAGTGACCATATTTATACCGTCGTGGAGCAGAAAGGGATTCAGGACAGGAAGCCGCTACCCCCACTGCCTCCGCAACATGGTGCCCCGAAAACCAGTCATTGAACGGACGCAACTTCTGCGACGCCGTCACCGGCCCTCAGCGAATCCGGGGACGATCCCATGCCTTCGGGTTTCTAAGCGAGCTATGTTGTTGAATTACTTCTTGGGACGTGTCCCGACAAGCTTCAGGGTGGCCGTTGCGCTGGCAGCCTCGTTTCTTCCAGTCAGTCGAGCAGCCGATTAATCCTGCCAGGGCCCTGGAAGCGGAGTTTGAGGCGGCCAAGGCGTCTTTGGCCGCGGGGGATCTTACCTCAGCGCAAGGCCGTTATGTTGACACGATAGCGCTCGGTTTGCGCCAGCTCGCGCAACTTTCTCTGTCCTTGGAACAGACCGATCAGGCCGCCGCTGATCTGGTGGATAACTCTGAAGACAAGCTGCGTGAGGTCAGCCGGGGATACTATTTGCGCGGGCAAAATCTGCGGCGGCTGGGCCGCGAGGAGGAGGCCAGGAAAGCTCTGGCGCTCGCAGCCGATACGAGAAACGAAATTCAAATATGACGTGAAGCAGATTTTCGATGAGAAGAAGAGCCAGCAAGACGATGCTGAGAGTCGCGTTTCTGCCCGCGTCGCCAATCTGCTTGAGGCAGGCTCCGCTGAGGAAAAGCAAGGAACGCAGACAATGGTCCAGCAAGGATTACCCGCGCCTCCGGTGACAAAGCAGCCGGCAACGACGAAAGCAACGGAATCAGCCAAACAATACCGTTCCTTTGTCGGAGAGATCCTTGGCAGTTCCTATAACGACCTGGGCGTGATGCGCGCCAAAGAGGCGAAATTTTCCGAAGCCGCGGAGCTTTTTAAGCAGGCTGCCGCGTGGAAGCCTGATCTCCCCGGCTTGGACCGCAACTGGGGATTGGCCAGCTTCCGGGCCGAGCTTTACGTGGAAGCTGTTCCTCCGCTCGAGCGCCAAGTCACAGCGCATCCGGACGACTCGTTCATCCGCCACCTTCTGGGCCTCAGCTATTCCAGGTTGGAGAACTATAGGAAGGTGGTTGAGGTTCTCCACCCCTTTCTGGAACATCCGCCCGACGATCCTGGCCGGTGATTCTCGTCACCGCATGGGGTTAGTCAGCGGCGATATAGTACGTAACGTACCATTCCGCAAACCGGCCGACACGATGTATGCCGGTAACGGGCATCAAAATTTTGATCCCCGTTGATCTTGCCGGTTTTGGTACCTCATCCGTGCCCGACCACAACATTTCGCTCTTAGCTTACGCGCTGCTCGGACTCCTGCAACAGGAGCCCCGGTCAGGGTATGACCTGCGCAAAATCTTCTCCGCGACGCCGCTCACCTCGTTCAGCGACAGCCCGGGGTCGATCTATCCTGCTCTCGAGCGCCTGGAGCGACAGGGGCTCATCCGCAGCCGGGTGGAGGAAAGGTCGGGATTGCGGCGAAGGCGTCTGTTCCGCCTGACGACTGCGGGGGTAAACGAGCTGAAGGGCTGGCAGTCACGGCCCCTGATTCGCGACGACGTGATCCGCGGCGTGTAGGAACTGATGCTGCGCTTCGCGTTCATGGACGAATCGCTCGGGCCGGAACACTCGCTGCGATTCCTCACCGCTCTCAAGCGCGAATTGAAGGATTACATTCCGATTCTGCGGGCCTATTTGGAAAATCATGGCGGTGACATGCCGCTCTCCGGGCGTCTTGCCCTGGAAAGCGGAGTCTTGAGCTATGAAAGCTGGTTGCGATGGGCGCGGGACGCAATCGCAAACTATGAAAAGGGAAAGGGGAGGAGCAGATCATGAGACTCCGAGTTGCTCTTTATTGCTTGCTGGGCGGAGTAGTGTTGTTAGGTCCCGCCTTGGAGGTTGGTCACCTGTTGTGGTGGTATCTGGCGGGAGTGATATTGGCGGCGTCATTCGTGCCGGTCGCTCTCTTTGGGCCACGCACCGTGCGAGGGCAGTTCGGGATCATCTTTCCCATTCTGTTCATCGTCACGGTCCTCACCACCTGGTCGGAGGCTTTGGTTTTCGTCAAGCTGCCCTTGATCCAGGAGCACCCGATGCGGAACTTGTTCAGTGAGACTGCCTTCTACCTGGTCGTGGCAATTGTTCTGGCCGTTCTCTCCCGTGCGTTGAAGCTGACAGAGGATTCGCTCAGCACTGTCCCTCGGCATTCTTTGGCTAAGACCGCGGCGATTCTCGTGATTTGCGCGGCCGCGTACATGGTCTACTACCTTGTCTTTGGCGCGATAGCCTACCAATGGTTCACCAAGGTTTACTATCCGGATGCGGCCGCCCTCGCGGGGCGCCTTGGCCCGTGGTTCTGGGGAATCCAGTTTGCCCGCGGCTTGCTGATGACACTGGCGGTAGTTCCCCTGGTGTATAGGTTGCGAATGGGGCGGCTCGAGACGGCAATCTGCACCGGCATGCTGGTCTGGGTTGCGGGCGGACTCGCGCCTCTAATCGTGCCCAATGCACTGATGGGAACTGCTCAACGGTTCATTCATATCGTCGAGATCTTCACGCAGAACTTCGCCCTGGGGCTTACCGCGGGGTTGCTCCTGAGACCGAAGTCAGACGCGACTGAGGACTCCAGGCATTTATCTACTGCCGCGTGATGGGGGTCCAAATCCTAGTGCTGCGCCTTCCTAGCGCTTCGCTCGGCTGCGACCTCGTGGCCCGAGGGACGCGTCATTTCCATGGCCCAGATTGCGGCCGGACGCATGTACATCGAGGCCCGGTAGTTGCCGCTCACGTCCCATGCTTCCGGTGTGCGGAACCAATATCCTTTCTTCTCGTAGGTAACGTTGTAAATTCCCCATGCCGTGCGATAGGCTTCGTCTTTCATTCCGTCGCTGAGCATCAGGGCAGCCAATGCGAAAGTAGTTCCACCCCACACTTCCTCGACCTGCTGGTTATGCTCACGTTGAACGATGCGGCCATCGGCAGCTATCCCGTTCACCGCCCCCATCTCACCGTTGGCGAACTTCATCACGTTGAAGGCGAAGATTTTTTTCAGCGCTTTGAGCTGCATCTCGCGCGGAACCAGGTCTCCCAGACCGGTCATGCTGGCGTACCATTGGCCGGCCAACTGATCGGCCTGAACGTTGTCCTTGTATTCGCTGGCCGTATCGTAGAGAAAGTATTCTCCGTTCCAGAGCTTCTTAATGTAGCTGGCCTGTCCTTTTTCGAATTCCGCCTGATAGTTCTTGGCTGCCTGCTCTTGTCCAAGGGCGTGCGCAATTTCTTCCGCTGCCCGCAGCGAGGCCAGCCATAAGCCGCCGCAGTAGGCGCTCTCGCCCCGCACTACCCATTCATCGTAAGTTTGATCCGGGTAGCCGTCGTTCTCCGGGATTCCATCTCCGTTGCGGTCGTACTGCTGCAGATGTTCGATGGCCTGCTCGACGGCGGGCCAGGTGTATTTCAGGAATCGCGCATCTTTTCTCCCGGTGAGCACATAATCGCGCCATACCATCAGCACAAACTTGCTGTTGAGGTCTTTCCAGTCATTGGTGTTCTGCCAACTGAACTGATTAGGAACCGCGAACGCGTCTTCCTGCGGCACGCCAAGATCATGCGGCACGGCTCCCTTGGCTTTTCGCACGCGGAATTCTGGTTTACCGGTCTCGAGCGACTTCCAAACCCAGAGGTACTTGCCGGTCAAATCTTCCGGCACGGTGTCGGCAAACTGGCGCAGAACCTGCTTGTCGAGGTCGGGCCAGAATTTTGCAACCGGCATCGAGCCGTAAAACAGCACGTCGAGAGTGGCGTAATACGGGTAGTCGTAGCACTCCATGAAGGCAAACGTATCGGGGGTCTTGGCTGCAGCAGCCACCGGTTTCCCCCAGAACGAACCACCATCGGCCACGATGTACACCTCGTTAAAAAGCATGCCACGATACCAGAGCGGCTTCGTTTCATCATTGATGTAAGGTGCTTGCCAGGCATCAATGGCGTCGCTCCAGCGAACTGCGGCGGCCAGAGCATCCTGCCCGATTTTCCAGGCATTGGTTCCGCTCGTGCCATAAAAATCCGTGTAGCGTCGATACCATTTGCGTCCGGAGCCAAATTCAACTACAGGGAGATCCCACGCGATCACCATGGGGATCACTCGCTTCTCACCCGGTTTTAGCGTGAATCGCACGGCGATGGCGCCGGCGAGGTCTTCGTCGCTGCTGGTCCAACTTTCGTCGCTGTTTGCCAGCCTGCCATCCTTGGCAAACGGTTCCCACACCACCTTTCCATCGGCGAGGGGTGAGAACGTTGTCTGATATGAGATCTCGACGCCCGGTGACTCCTGTGCGGCAATCACAAACTGTCCATCCCACTCGTCCTGCACTGACCGGGTTCGGTTCCGATCGAACACAATTCCCTTGATTGACCCGGCAGTCCCATCGTGCTTGACGAAGCGGTTGTAGTCTCCTGCGCTCAAGCGCCCACGGAAGTCGTGGGAAAAAGTTCGTAACCAGCCCACCATGTTGGTCCACGACAGCATTACCGAGACCGTGACAGGCTGTTCAGTAGGGTTATCGGCGTGCCAACGGTAGACCGCTACGGGATAGCTCGTGTCGCGGTAGTTGTCGGGAACGATGGGCGAGAACTGTTCAAGTACAACGTGGGCTGGGAATTTGTCCCATCGGTAGTCGAACCAGGATTTGGGATAAAGCGCATAGTAATCTCCCGCACCCACGGGGTAATCCCATTTCCAACCGCTGAGGCCGTAATCGGCAGGATGGTCCGCGGTTAAGACCTGTGCCACGCCTTCGCTCGCGCCCTCCGCCTTCTGATACATGGCGAACTGATTTGCGTATATCGTCTGATATTTATGCACTCCGGCTTTCAGGTGCCAGCGCGAGAAATCGCCGCGATAATCGCGTGAAAACGTTCCTGCGCCGAAGCCCCCGACCGGAGCGCCCTGCCAATATCCGTCATCAATGTGACTTGGTCCCAAAGTTGGTTTCTTGGTTCCGGCATCGGCCAGCGGGGCCCCGATTGCCCGGTGCCACGCCGCCTTGGGGATCAGGTCTTCCCCCCATCCCGAACGGGGAGCCAATACGAGACAGCTAAGAAGAAAGAGAACTGCGCACAAGGCAACCCGACGATTCATACGCTAATCTCCTCGGTCTGGCGACTAAGTACTGAATTTGGAGAGAGAGCTTACAAAATCGTTATTGTACGCGTCCAAATAAGATAAGCAAATGCAAATTTTTTGCTGAAAAGTCAGATCATGAACTAAACTCTTGCAGTAACTCTGGCACGCGCCATGAAGAGAGTTCGCACGTCCGACAACAATGGTGTGGTGACTCTGCAGCAGGTTGCCGAGCGTGTCGGATTGAGTAAAGGTACGGTTTCGGCCGTTCTCAATGACTCGCCTGCCGCCAAAGCAATCCCCAAAGGCACGAAGGACCGCGTGCTGGCCGCCGCTCAAGATCTGAACTATCGGCCAAATTTCTTTGCGCGCACTTTACGGAATAAGCGGACTTTTACCATCGGAGTGATTACGGAAGAAATTGGCGATCCTTATGGCGCCATGGTTATCAGCGGCATTGAGGCTTTCCTCAGTGCCCGGGAATATTTTTTCCTAACGGTCGTCCATCGGCACAACCCGGAGATGCTGGAGCAATACGCGGAGCTGCTACTTGCGCGAGGGGTCGAAGGCCTTATTACGGTCGATACGAGCCTGACACATCCTCCCCGTTTGCCCACAGTCGCTGTGGCTGGACATCGTCGCATGACAGGCGTCACCAATATCGTGCTGGATCATGTTCAGGCCGTACAGGACGTCTTGAAACATCTTGTGGGTCTGGGTCATCGGAAGATCGCATTTATCCGAGGTCAGGCTTTCAGTTCGGACTCGGCGGACCGCTGGCGTGCGATTTGTGACGCCTGCTCGGAATTGGGAATTTCCATGCAATCCGAATTGACGGTACAGCTGAATGAGGATGATCCTTCCCCCAACCTGGGATACCGGGCTGCGCGAGAATTACTTTCCCGAAAACGACCGTTCACAGCCTTGTTTGCCTACAATGACATCTCCGCAATCGGCGCCATACGCGCGATTCGCGAGAGCGGGTTAGGCGTGCCACAAGACGTTTCGGTGGTCGGCTTTGACGATATCCGGGAAGCTGCTTACCACCTTCCCAGCCTGACTACGGTTCGACAGCCGCTCCGCAACATGGGAGAGATTGCGGCGCAGACACTTGTCGATAGAATCGAAGGGCATAAGAGGTATCCCAGTCAGATTGCCATCAAACCCGAACTGGTGGTTCGCGAGTCGACTGCTCAAGCCGTAAGTTAGTGCCAATCTGTCCAGTATCAGATGTTGGAAGGCGAGACGAAATGGAAGTAGTATCCAGACGTCCACAGCGCGCTATGATCGAGCCCAAACCGGTAGCCAACATTGTCATCCGTAACCTGGAAACCATCGAAGATCTACGCCAGATCGAGCGGGTGGAAAAACAAGTTTGGGGCCTGGCGGAGCGAGATTTTGCCCCCATGACTCTCCTGATCGCGCACAAGGAAGCAGGATCGATCCTGATCGGCGCCTTCGACGGCAACCAATTGGCCGGCTTCGCCTTTGGGTTTCCCGCGCTGGAGCAGGGGCGCCTTTTCATCCATTCCCACATGCTGGCGGTCTTGCCTAAGTACCGTGATCTAGACCTGGGCTACAAACTCAAACTTGCTCAGCGTGATCACGCCCTTGCTTTGGGAATCAAGCAGATGACCTGGACATTTGACTCGCTGCAGAGCCGGAATGCGCATTTCAATTTCGCCAAGCTGGGTGTGGTCTCAGACCGGTACAAGGTTGATTTCTATGGGCACGACAGTAGCAGCGTTCTGCACCAGAACGGCACGGATCGTCTATGGGTCACGTGGCCGCTGGCCAGCCGCCGCGTTCAGCAACGATTGCAGACGGGGCAAGAGAAGATCGATCTTTGGCCTGCCATTCCGCCCCTGGTCAGCTTCAACGGCAACGGCCATCCAGCGCGGGCAGATCTGGGCACCGCGCTTGGCCGACAGCGAATTTGTATTGAAATTCCGGGCGACATTATCGAGGTCGAGAAGCGCGATCCGGCGCTGGCGTGGGAATGGCGCCTTGCCACGCGCTGGGGATTCACAGAGTCAATAAACGCCGGCTTCTTCGTGGCGGACTACTTTCGCAACATTCGAGGCCAGCAAGGTCCCGGCATGTATCTCCTAGAGCGCGGGAACATGAGCGAATTCGTGCCCGACTTTTAGCCGACATGTCTTGACGCGAAGGTCCTTTATGCCGCCTTTTTATTCTCGCTAAGCCAAGTTATCCTTTTCTGTAGTGCACAGTCTCCTCGACATCTTTGCCCAGACCCTGCGCAACCTCTGGGCGCACAAGCTGCGCTCCTTCCTGACCATGTTTGGAATTGCGTGGGGAGTAGGCTCTTTACTTCTTCTGGTCGGTCTGGGCGAGGGCTTCCGATCGGGCAATCAGAAACAATTTGCCGAGCTGGGTGAGAACGTGATGTTCATCTGGTCCGGGCGAGCTCCGGCCATCGGCGGTAGTTTCACCGGCCTGCGCCAATACTATCTGACTTACAAAGACTGCCTGGATATCAAGGCCGAGGCTCCCGACGTCAAAACCATTGCGCCAGTGATCTCGCGAGGCGATATCCGCGCTGTCAGCGACTTCTTCACCAGCAGCGGACAATTGATGGGGGTTCCCCCTGAAATCAATCAGATCCGCTATCTGCCTCTTGGCAGCGGACGCTGGCTCAATGAATACGACGACACTCAGAAACGCGCGGTCATTGTTCTTGGTGACGAAGCCCGGCGTCTGCTGTTTCCGGGCCGACCCTCTCTGGGCAGCACCATCCTCCTGAATGGAATTCGCTTCGAAGTGATTGGCACGCTCAAACGCGTCGGTCATGGCGACAACAACACGATGAACTTGCGGATATTCGTCCCATTCAGCACCATGAGGCAGTATTTCCCGCCGCTGAACGTGGGCGGTGTAGCTGACGCGATCAGCTTCCTCAACTACCAGCCAAGAACGCGCGCCCGGCACGAATCAGCCAAACTCGAAGTGCACAAGATCATTGCCCGCAATCACGGGTTTGACTATACCAACCTCGATTCATTCGACGAGTGGGACAGTGTCCGCAGCGTGGATCAGGTGGGGAAAATTTTCGATGCCATGAACCTGTTCCTGGGCAGCGTAGGCCTGGTCACCTTGTCGCTAGGTGCGATCGGCATCATCAACATCATGCTGGTGGCGGTGGCTGACCGCACCCGGGAAATCGGCTTGCGTAAAGCGCTTGGCGCCACCAATCGCAGCATTCTGTTTCAGTTCTTCATTGAAGGCGCTTTCCTGACCTTGCTGAGCGGGGGCATTGGAATGGGCGGTGCTGCCGCATTAATGGCGGCTTTGTCCAAGCTCCCGGCGCCGCCGGGATTTGACACGCCGCGCCTGGTGCCGGCGACTGCCGCGCTGGCCATCGGTTCACTTGCCTTGGCCGGTATCGCCGCCGGCCTTTATCCGGCGCGCAAAGCCGCCATGCTGGAACCCGTGGAGGCCCTACGCAGGGAATAGCATGAAGCGCGACCTTCTCCAACAAGCTTATAGCGCCATGCGGCATGACTTACGCAAGACCGTGCTCACCATGCTCGGCATGGCCTGGGGCATTGCCACCGTAGTTCTCCTGCTCGCTTATGGTGACGGCTTCGGACGCGCCATTCAAAACATTTTTCAGAGTTTCGGCGCGCGGGCGGTCGGTGTCTTCCCCGGGCGTACCTCGCAGCAGGCGGGAGGAAACAAAGCAGGGGTTCAGGTCCGCTTCACAAATGAAGACATCGAATTGCTGCGCAACGTGGCTCCGCTGATTCGCCACATCTCCCGAGAAGCTGATAAGCAGTCGAACGTCCAGAATGGTCCCCGTTCTTTTAGCTTTCCGGTGATTGGCATTGATCCTTCCATCGAGTCCATCTGGAACTTGGAGACCGACAGGGGGCGCTTTCTCAACGATCAGGACAATTTCGGCCATGGCCACTACGCCGTGATCAGCTCGGAGGCGAAGGAAAAATTGTTCTCGGGAATGCCGGCCTTGGGCGAGGAAATCCGAGTGGACGGTGTCACCTTCCAGGTTGTCGGCGTGTTGCAGCCTCGAATGCAGGAGGGCGACAACGACATTAACCGCGTCATCTACATTCCTTACAACTCAATGGATGTTCTCAAGGACACCTACTACCTCGGGGGTATCTGGCTTGATTTCGAAGGCATGCAGCACGAGCGGCTTACCAAGACCATCCGCGATGCGCTTGCACTTGCTCACAATTTCAAAGCGGACGATCAGCGCGCCGTCTTCATCTTCGATGCCCAAAAGCAACTAGCGCAGTTCAATATCATTACGCTGGGCCTGAAGATCCTGCTGGCGTTCATCGGGACGGTAACCCTGGGTATCGGCGGCGTCGGCCTGATGAACATCATGCTGGTGTCGGTGACGCAACGCACGCGTGAGATCGGCGTTGAAAAGGCTCTAGGCGCACGTAAAAGGGATATTCTTGTCCAGTTTCTTGCCGAGGCGCTGGCCATCACCGCGGTCGGGGGAGTACTGGGAATTTTCCTGTCTTATGCGGTGTCGTTATCGGTCGGCAAACTGACCCTTTACAGCGCGTTGGCGAAGCATGCCGAGGCAGGAGACATCCGCCTGATTGTCGCTCCTAAGATTCTCCTGATTGCAACCACGATTCTGGGAGTCATCGGCCTGGCCAGCGGAATGGTTCCCGCTGTGCGCGCCGCCAATCTGGACCCGATCGAAGCGCTACGCTACGAGTGAACAGTTCTGCGTTGGACCGCAGGCGCATGCTTGAGCGAGGACTACTCGGGCTCTTTGGTCAACTCCGGATTTGGTATTTCCCCGCTAAGTTCTCGCCCCCGTTTTTCACGGGCTGAGTTCATCATGTGCGTATAGGTATCGAATTCGGCTTTGGCCTTCTCGCGCTGACCCATCCGCTGTAGCACCTGGCCGCGGAGGTAGTGCGCCGTGTAATTTTCGGGACTCATCTTATCGACTTCGGCCAGAGCGGCCAGCGCAGCGGGATATTTCTCCTGCTTCTGATAAATTCTCGCCAGCCCGAGTTGGGAGGTGACCAGGTGCGCGTCGAGTCGCAAAGCCTGCCGAAAACTTTTCTCGGCTTCGGCATCCTGATCCTGGAACGCGTACACAGTGCCCAACTTGTCATAGTTGAACGCCACGTCCGGTTCGAGGGCAATGTCCTGCTTGAATTCCTGCGCGGCACGTTCATAGTCCTGCTTGTGTAGATAAGCGAGCCCGATGTTGAAGTGCAAAAAGGGAAGCTTGGGATCGCCTTTTTCCGAGCGAGCGAATTCTGCCAGAGCTTTATCGTCCTCTTCGTTATTCAGGTGGGCCTTGCCCATTAGTAGGTGGAATTCGGGCGTATCTTTTCCGATTTCAGACATCCGGGAGATTGCTCGCTCGTCTATTTCTGCGCGCCCTGCCTTGTGAGCGGCGATCGCCAGGACGTACAGATAGTTAATGTTCAACGATTGCTGTCCCCACAACGGCTGGAGCGTATCCACGGCATCGGCCCAGCGATCATTGAAGAAATAGCAAAGTCCCAAGAGGTAACGTGCCTGCACCGAGTCAGGCTGATCACGAAGCACAGATTCAAATGGCGCAATAGCGGACCGGAAATCGTTCTGGCGGTAGTAGGTGAGCCCAATGTTCAACCGGATGCCCGCGACCGTGGGTGCGAGACTATCGGCCTTGCGCAACATGCGAAGCGCCGGGTCCCATTCTTTGCGACGCATGTGGATGACACCTAAGTTGGCATAAGCTCCGGCGGAACGCGGATCGATAGATAGGACTCTCCGAAATTCACGTTCAGCAAGAGATAAATCGGCGTTTCGCAGGGCCGTTTCCCCGGCCATAAAAAACGGCTTTGGATCGGCAGCAGTAGTCGCCAGGCCACGGCTGGCGCGGTTTTTGGACGGATTCGCTGGTTGAGAGGAGACGTCCTGAGCTGCACAGCAGCCAACTACCAATATTATGACGCAGGACAACCGAACCAGACTTCGCACAGCATCCCCTAGTTGACTGAGCTTGCGCAATGTTGTAGTGTCCGCCAGCAGCAGCCGGATAGCAAGCTGCCCCGGTCTTCGAATCCACCGCGAGGGCCCTCTACTCACGCAGTCGCCCATACCTGCCGACGGGCGGAGAGGAGCTGGGTTTGCAGGACCCTGAGGATTCGTCCCGCTCTAGCGAGAGACTAGGATCCGTTCCAGAAGACGCCATCGGGGAGCTTTTCCGCTTGAAATCTTCCATGGTGACCATTCGGGACGTAGCCAAGGCGAGCGGATTCTCGTCTACAACCGTCTCGATCGTTCTGAACAACGCCCCGCTAGCGCGATATATCCCGCCAACCACCAAGAAGAAAATCGAGACTGCGGCCAAGAAGTTGGGCTATCGTCCCAACCTGTTTGCCCGCTCGCTGCGCAGCAAGCGAAGCCACACGGTAGGAGTCATGGTTTTTGACATGACCGATCCTTACTGCACGCTGGTCCTGCGCGGCATCGAAAATTCGTTGTACCAGGCCAACTTCCTTCCTATCCTGACTGACGTGCACAACGAGCGCAGCCGATTCGAGCGTTATCTGGAAATGATGCTGGACCGCCGGATCGAGGGCCTGGTGATTGTGGCGAACTGGCTGTTTCTGGACATCAACCTGATCGCCGACCTGGAGAAGAGCAGCATTCCCACGGCCATGATCGGCTGTGAACTGCGTACGGATTCTGTCAGCTCGGTGATCGTGGACAACGAACTCGGCGGTCACTTGGCGATGGAACACTTGTATTCGCTGGGCCACCGCAAGGTTGCGTTCATTCGTGGACCGAAAGCCCTGTCCGACAGCTCTCCGCGATGGAAGGGGGTGCGTTCTTTTGCCCAATCCAAAGGACTTGACTTGGACGCCCGCCTTATTGTGGACTTGCCTGAATCCCGTGATCCGATTTCAAGTTTTGAAGCCGGCTACAAATTAACGGAGGTATTGATCAAACATCGCCGGTCTTTTAGTGCAATTATGGCCTTTGACGACATGACTGCGTTTGGAGCAATTCGTGCTTTGGCCAAAGAGGAGATAGATGTGCCCGAACAGTGTTCGGTAATCGGCTTCGACGATGTGGCGACAGCCGGCCTGTACACGCCATCGTTGACCACCGTGCGGCAGCCGATGGAAGCCATGGGCTCTTTGGCTGTGAGCATTGTTGTCGATGGCATTAATTCGGTCCTGGAAAAGAGGGAAGTAGCGGCCTTACACCGCAAAATCGCCCCGGAGCTGGTGGTGCGCGAGTCGACCCGGAGTGTGTAGAGCCAGTTCCAAGTTTTCAGAGCAGAATTCCCATTTTTCATAGGGAGCCATAGACATTTTTCCCTTGACAGTGGAAATGAACTGAGAGCAGTATTCATACGTTTTAATAAAACCTTTCCATCGGTATTCGGCCGCGACAGATGCCGCTGGAAAGCAGAAGGAACGTCCGTTAGGGCGCCGATCAAGTTTCGCCCTGGTCCGTGGGGGTGCGGACAGGGCCTGAGTGTTGCTTCCGGTTTGAGTCAGGTCGCTGGGCCAAGACAACCAGCAATTTGGTCGTGAAAGCTTCCGACTGAGGTAAGGGGGTATTCAGCCATGAAGATCCGTTTCATGCGTTGCTTTGTGTTCCTCGTGCTAGCGATTGTTCCTCTCAGAGTCTTTGCGCAGACCACCGGTCAGATCACAGGAACGGTGCGCGATAACACCGGTGCGGTGGTAAACGGCGCCAAGGTCACGATTCGTGACACAGCCAAGGGGGTTGACCGTCAGACAACCTCGAACGCTGACGGAGAGTACCTGATCTCAGGCCTCGGTGCTGGCAACTACGATATCAGTGTTACTGCTTCGGGATTCAAAACATTCCAAGCTAAGGGCGTGAAGCTCGACGTGAGCCAGAAGACGCGCGTTGATGTCCCCCTGACGGTGGGTGCGGCCAATACAGAGGTCGTGGTGACCGGCGAAGCCATTGCCCAAGTGGAGACCCAGTCCTCAGACCTGTCGGGAGTGGTGACGGGAAAAGAAATCACCCAGCTCGAATTGAACGGTCGAAACTTCACGCAGCTCGTTACGCTTGTGCCTGGGGTCAGCAATCAGACTGGGCAAGATGAAGGAACGGTCGGCGTATACGGCAACGTGGGTTTCAGCATGAACGGAGGCCGGCTGGAATATAACAATTGGGAGCTGGACGGCGGCGACAACATGGACAACGGTAGCAACACCACGCTCAACGTTTATCCGAGTTTGGAGGCAATCAGCGAGTTCAAGGTTCTTACTTCCAATTATGGTGCACAGTATGGTCGGAACGGTTCTGGCACCGTCGAGGTGGAAACCAAGTCAGGCACGAACACCTTTCATGGGAACGTTTACGAGTTCAATCGAAACGATGCCTACAACGCTCGCAACTTCTTCAACCGGGAACCGGATCCTAAAGCTGGCTATAAGAAAAACGATTATGGCTACACCGTCGGTGGGCCGGTGTTCATTCCTAATGTTTACAACGCCGACAAACAGAAGACATTCTTCTTCTGGTCGGAAGAATGGCGGAAAGAAAGCGTTCCGGGCCAGACTTTCAACTTAGCGGTCCCTTCCGATGCTAATCGAACTGGGCATTTCAGCGATCTTTGTCCAAATCCTGCCACTAGCACATCAGGTAATCCCGATTTCAGTGATTGTCCAGCCGTCCCTGGTTTTCTGGACAGCACGGGCCACACACCAGACCTTACTGTTGTTCCCGGCTTCAACGCTAATGACCCGAATGTGCAGGCGCTGCTGGCGATGATTCCTACATCCAACGCGGTGGGTCCGGATGGCATAACTCCTTTCTTCAATTCTTCCCCAACCCAACCTACCAACTGGCGGGAAGAACTGGTTCGCATTGACCATAACCTCAGTTCAAAACACCGGGTTACTTTTCGCTACATTCACGATTCCTGGGACACGGTCACGGCTGTTCCTTTGTGGACCAACGCAGGGAGTTTTCCGACCATCGGAACGAATTTCAAAGGGCCCGGCATCAGTCTCGTCACTCGCCTGACCTCGAGTTTCACACCGACGTTGCTCAACGAATTCGTCTTCAGTTACACGACCGACCACATTGTGCTGAATAACACGGGCGCCTGGAAGCGTCCTCCCAACACTACCTTCGGCAGTCTGTTTCCGGGTCTGACCACCGATATCATGCCCGGCATAAATCTAACTTCGGCGGGTACGGCTTACGGCGGCAATTTCGGGCAGGATCCTGGTTATATTCCTAATGGTCCCTACAACTCGAACCCCACCTACACCTACCGTGACAACGTCAGTAGGATCGTGGGCAAGCACAACCTTCAGTTCGGGGCCTATTTTGTTGCGGCGCAAAAGAACGAACTAGGCGGTGAACTAGCCGCCGGGTCCATTCCCGGGTACCTCACCTTCGATGCCACTAAGAACGCCAACACCACAGGCAACCCGTTTGCTGACTTGTTAATGGGCAACATCTACAGCTTTGGCCAACAGGACAGGCGCATCAAGTATTACAACCGCTACAAGATTTTTGAGCCTTATTTCCAGGACGACTGGCACGCGACCAGTCATTTAACCCTCAATCTCGGTCTGCGGGTAAGCTTGTTTGGAACTTACCGTGAGAAGCTACATCAAGCCTTCAATTTCGATCCTGCCCACTACGTGTTTGGCCAGACTGTCACGAACACCGACGGGAGCGTTAGTGGTCTCACGGCCAACGGTCTGCCCGCTTCGGTTACCAACCTGCCCAATGGAATTGTTCAATGTGGAGTAACCGCGGGTGTTCCTGATGGTTGCATGAAAGTGCACCTGTTTAACCCGGCACCACGTATCGGTTTCGCTTGGGACCCTAGGGGCAACGGTAAAACGGCGCTACGCGGCGGTTACGGAATCTTTTTCGAGCACACCAACGGCAACGAAGCCAACACCGAGTCTCTGGAGAACTCTCCTCCACTGGCCACCACTGAACAACAACTCAATATCAACGGCTATAGCAATATCGGGGTTGGGAACAATCCCAACACCCAAACTGTATTCCCACTCGGAGTTGTGACAATTCCCACCAAGGCAATCTGGCCATACATGCAGCAGTGGCACCTGGATATCCAGCATGAGGTGCTGAGGAATACTGTGCTGACAGCGTCCTATGTGGGTAGTAAGGGTACACATTTGACTCGCATCAGTGACCTGAATCAGCTGGCACCGACGCCGCTTTCCCAGAACCCTTACAATCCTGGTGAATTCATTGACACAGATCCAACGTCGCCGACCTTTAACACGGATTGCAACCTGATGACCGTTAACGGAGTCCCGGTCACCGGCCAGGTGGCTACTAACGTTGCTGTTGCGGCGTGTGGCGCAAGTCCGGACCTCTATCGCACCTATCAGGGATATACCAGTATCAATCATCTGGAAGATAGGGCCTTCTCTACTTACCACGCCTTCCAGGTATCCGGGCGGAGACAGGTCGGTGGACTCCAAATGGCCTTGGCGTACACCTATAGTCACTCGATTGACGATTCTTCCAGCCGACAGGACGGCAATCTGGTTAACGCTTTTGATCTCCTGGCGAACCGAGCGAGCTCCAATTTCGATCAACGGCATATCTTCAATTTCAGCTACGTTTGGGATCTCCCATTCTTTAGGAACCCGGGTCTGACAAACAAACTGCTCGGAGGCTGGCAGTATTCGGGGATCGTTAGCTTCGGCTCCGGGTCACCGTTCACCGTTACCGCCGGGCTGGATAGCGCAGGTGTCGGAAATGGGATCACATCCACCACGGCCTATGCTGATAAGGTTGGAGACCCGAATACCACTATCCCGTCTGCTCCGGGCGTGCTCCAGCTCTACAATCCCAATGCCTATACCCCGCCTCGCGGGTTGACGTTCGGTAATGCCGGCAGAAACTCACTCGATAACCCGAACCGCACCAATTTTGATATGGCGATCTTCAAACACTTCGCCGTAGCGGAGCGCGCCAGCTTCGAATTTCGAGCGGAAGCATTTAATGTTTTTAATCACACGCAATTTGGGTACGTCAACGGTGACGGTGGCTCCGCCGCTTCGAATAGCTCCAACTTGAATTCGGGTACGGCCGACGTCACGGGTGGCAACTTTCTTCAAGTGCTGACCGCCCACAATCCTCGCATCTTGCAGCTTGGTCTCAAGTTCATCTTCTAAGCCTGTGGTGGAACGGGCTTAGACGCAGAATCCTGGTTTCCTTACGGAGGCCAGGATTTTTGTTTTCGCGGGCGAGAGTGCCCGCGCCACATGAGAAAGTCGCTACCGACTCACTTTCGGGTTCCCGACGTTTATCCACCGTTGTTCCTGTGCGCTGGCCGCGATCGCGTCGCAAAGAACCATCTCTTCATGGCCGGTTTCGAACGTGGGGAACGGGCGAGGAGCGCTTAGGTCGTCAGCCGAGATATATCCATAGAACTCTTTGAAGAGTTGAACAAAAGTGTCGGGGTAGCCCTCGGTGTGTCCGCCGGGATATGCCGAAAAGCCCCGCGCAACCGGGCTCATCAGCGCGGGATCCTTGATCATGTTCCGGTTTGCCTCGTTACGATGTCCGATCCAGAGTGTATTCGGCGATTCGGAATCCCACGCCAGCGATCCCTCCGAGCCGTCCACCTCGAACCACAGTCGCGCTTTGCGTCCCGCACTGACCTGCGAGACCGTTACCACTCCACGTAAGGAATCCTCAAAATGCAGCAGGATAGAAGCATAGTCATCGGTCGTGATCTTGACGTCATCCGAGGCACCAGCCTTCTTCTGCTGAAAAGTCTCCACGCGTCCATGCGGACGTTTCCGCATCGGTATCACAGTCGCCAGGTCCGCGCACACGTCGGTGACCCGTTTTCCCGTGACCCACATCATTAGATCAAGCCAATGGGTGCCGATATCGGAGACGGCCCGAAGCCTGCCCCCAAGTTCGGGCTCCAGCCGCCAGTTCCAATCTGTCGGATAAAAGAGCCAGTCCTGCAGAAAACTGCCGTGCAGCAGGCGCGGCTCGCCGATTGCGCCGCTCTGAAGCTGCGCATGAGCCTCCTGGCAGAGCGGGTAGTAGCGCAGGTTGTAGGTGACAGCGCCTACTCGGTTCTGTTTTCGCGCTGCCCGAACCAGTTCAGCTGATTCTTTGCTGTCCATGGCGAGCGGCTTTTCGCACATAACGTGCTTGCCCGATTCAAGCAGGGTCTTGGCCACCTGGAAGTGAAGATGATTCGGTGTACAGATGTGGACAACGTCTACGGAAGAATCGCGGGCAAGGTCTTCCAGCGATGGGTAGACCCCATCGAGACCTAGCGTGCGTGCAGTCTCTTGTGCCCGGTCAGTCGAACTGCCGAGAACGCCTTGTACGGGCATGCCTAAGCGCCGCAGAGCTTCTATATGAGCCCGGCCGACGAAGCCCGCGCCGATAACTGCAGCCCGCAGCTTGCGCATTCCTCACCTCAGACAGGTAAAGAGAATGGACATCATAACCGAGAGCGAGGGACTGTTTCAGCGGCGCGCCGCTTCAGCGTGCTGAGCAGAGGCGGCTAGCACGGATAATCCATGATCAAGATCGTTGATAAGGTCGTCCGCGTTTTCGATGCCCACCGCCAGGCGTATCAATTGCTCGGTCACGCCCATCTCTGCCCGCTCCTGGGCAGAGATCATGGCGTGCGAGGTCAGTACTGGGATTGTAACCAGCGATTCCACTCCGCCCAAGCTGGGCGCGAGCGTAAAGAGGCGCAACGATTCTGCAACCCGGCGGGCGTCCTCTCCGCTGCCGTCAACCTCAAAGCTGAGCACGCCTCCTCCGCCGTTCATCTGCGTCATAGCTAAGGCGCGCTGCGCGTGTCCTTCCAGGAAGGGATAGTGCACGCGTTTCACTTTCGGATGGCTCGCCAGGAACTGGGCAACGCGCAGCGCATTCTCATTTTGCCGTTGAACCCGGACCGCCAGGCTCTTGATTCCGCGCAGGAGCAGCCAAGCCGCGTGCGGATCCATGACCCCACCTAAGGTGGTTCGAGTTTCGTGCACCCTGTCGATCAGATCCTGGCGGCCGGCGAGAATTCCGCAAATCAAATCGGCGTGACCGCCAAAATACTTGGTTCCGGAGTGCATCGACAGATCGATGCCAAGCTCAATCGGGCGCTGATTGATCGGCGTGGCGAATGTGCCGTCGATCATGGAAATCAGGTTATGCTGGCGGGTAATTGCCGACACTTTCTTGAGGTCTACTACCCGCAGTGTTGGGTTAGTGGGAGATTCGAGGTAGAGCAATTTCGTGTTGGGACGGATGGCTCGTACGTGCTGATCGTAGTCAGTCGTACTGACAAATGTGGTCTCGATACCGAGTTTCGGTAACCACTGGGTAAAAAATTTCGTGACGCCGCCGTAAATGTCGCGCTGCGCCACAACGTGATCGCCGCTCTTCAAAAGGGCAAGAATAGTGGTGGTGATGGCCGTCATGCCGGAGGAAAAGAGCAGGGCAGCATCGGCGCCTTCCAGTTCCGCAATGGCATTCTCCGCAACGGTATGGGTAGGGTTACCGTAACGGGTGTAGAACATATCGGTATGAGTGGCGCGCACCTGCTGGTCGGAGTCGGTGACCTCGAAGGTAGACGTCTGGTAAATGGGAGTGGCTAACGGCCCATTCTTCTTACTGAGGTCAGTGCCTCCACGAACAGCTTCTGTTTCAGGCCGATGCTGATGGGGTTTCATAGGAGATCTCCTCGTGCGCCGGTTACGCCTTGCTGCTGGCCGCAAAAGCGGGAACATAAGACAGCCACTCTGCGGAACGCGGATGAGCGCCGCTGGTCAGCTTGTCGAATGCCGCCTGCAACGCGCGCGCAACTGGACCAGCTTTGCCGCTGCCAATGGTACGAAAATCGATCTCGCGAATGGCGATGACTTCCGCTGCTGTACCGCAGACAAAAACCTCGTCAGAAATATAGAGCTGGTCGCGCGAGATGGGTTCCTCCACTACCGAATATCCCAGGTCGCGAGCTAGAGTAATCAGGCTGTCTCGCGTGATGCCTTCCAGGATCGAACTCTTCGGCACGGTATAAATCGTGCCTTTGCGGACTACAAACAAATTTTCTCCCGTGCACTCGGCAACGTAGCCCGCCGGATCGAGCATGATGGCTTCGTCAAAACCCAAGCGCACTGACTCGGTCTTGGCCATCACTGACCCGACATAATTACCGGAGATCTTCGCCTTCGTCATGGAAACGTTGGGGTGCAGACGCGTCAACGACGCAATATTGGCGCGCAGACCGCGATCCTTCGCCTCCGGACCGAAAAACGTCTTCCATTCCCAGACTGCAATCACCAGGCGAGGGGTGCCGGTGTCGATGACCAGGTTCATTCCGCCGTCGAGATAGATCAACGGCCGGATGTAGCAAGCCGGAAACCCATTTGCGGCAACCGTCTGATGAATAGCGTCGATCAACTGCGAGCGGGTGAAGGGCAATTCCCGGAAACCGATGATGTGCGCGGAATCCAGCAAGCGGTCGACATGCTCTTCCAGGCGAAGGACCGCCGAACCGCGATCGGTGGCATAGCTGCGAATGCCTTCAAAGACGCTGATGCCGTAGTGCAGCCCGGCATTGATGAAGGGAACAGTTCCTTGTGAGAAGTCTTTCAGTCCACCATCGATCCAAATGTATTTTGCGCTGGGTGCCATGGAATCCCCTGTGGAGTCGAGACAATCCCTAAAGACTACCGTTCCCTGCGTTGCGGGGCAAGGGCTGGCAGCACGGGATTTTGGCCAAGCCGCATTTATAATTCGGGGCCTATGGAAACGGGACTGAAGAACCGGGTTGCGATTGTGGCCGCTTCCAGCCAGGGTCTGGGCAAGGCGACCGCCGAAGCTTTCGCCGCAGAAGGCTGCCGGGTGGCAATGTGTTCGCGCAATGCTGAAGCTCTGCAAGCTGCTGCGCAAAGGATTCACACTCAACACGGTGTCGATGTTTATGCCCAGGCGCTTGATGTCACGGATGCAGCCGCCGTGCACCGCTTCGTTGAAAGCGTTGCCGCTAAATTTGGAAGAATTGATATTTGTGTCACCAATGCCGGGGGCCCTCCAGCAAAAGGGTTTCTCGCGACTTCCCTGGAGGACTGGAAGAAAGCGGTGGACTTGAATTTTCTCAGCGTGGTGTACTTCATCCGCGAAGTGATTCCGTACATGCAAAAACAGCATTGGGGACGCATTGTCACGATTACCTCGCTGACCACGAAACAGCCCGTCGCAGACCTTGTACTCTCGAATGCCGTGCGTGCAGCGGTGGTTGGCCTGGTCAAGAGCCTGGCTAATGAGTTTGGCAAAGACGCTATCCTGGTAAACAACGTTGGTCCTGGTTACACAGCGACCGACCGCCTTAAAGAGCTAGCCAAGGCCCGTTCCGCCGCCCTAGGTAAGACCGAGAAGGAAATTTTTGAAAGTTGGGCTGCAGATGCTCCCTTGAAACGTGTGGGCGAACCGAGGGAACTGGCGGAGACGGTCGTGTGGTTGGCCTCCGAACGCGCTTCATACATCACCGGACAGACCCTGCTGGTCGACGGAGGGGCTTACAAGGGCCTTTAGCCACTGGGCAGCGCCCGCCGTTCACCTCTCTCATTACCGGGTTAGAGAGGTTAGGCACGGGTGCGATGGGCACGGTCTACAAAGCGCGGGATTTGAAGCCGGACCGCTTAGTGACGATCAATTTCATTCCAAGCGTTGGGCCCAAGGTGCGTTGTTCTGGTTGACAAGCACCACGAGAAGGTTTCTATCTCTGGCCGACAAAGCAAGCTGATTACAGCGTGAAGAGCACCCCTTGAGAGAGAAGGTAACGTTGCGCAGCACGTTTCAGGGGCCGGGTTGAAGTCTGGGCTGAAATGCGGTCCTTTCTTTACCGTCCTGGGTTCGCCACAAGACGCGATGCCGCAGCCACCCGAACATGGCCGAAATTTTATCGAAACGAAAGCAACAGAACAGGTTCCAAGTCGCTCATTTTACGAGTGCAGGACGTTTGGATGAGGGACAACTCCATTTCCCCTCGCCCTCGACGATCGTAATGTAGAGATCGACCGGCAAATCGGTGAAGCGCTCGACCAGGCCGCTGGGTAGCGGCCATTTCACTTCCAGCTCGTTGACTTTCTCCCGCTTACCCAACCCGAGAACGATGCGCGGATCGTGAGAGGAGAGATAGCTTCCGCCGGCAACTTTCATACGGACGCGCTTGAGGTCGCCCGCCTGGTAGGTGATGCGCGCGCCCACGGCATCGGGGTTCGACTTCTTACCAATGAGGCGCAGCCCAAGCCAGTGATTTCCGGTTGTTGCGGTGTTTTTCATGAGCACCGGCGCGCCATTATTGACGGAAATCAGGACGTCGACAGCGCCATCGTTATCGAAATCACCGAGCGCTAATCCGCGCGAGGACATCGGCCTGGAAAACAGAGAACCGCTGTGGGAGCTGACGTTTTCGAACGATTTCCCAGTGTTGTGGAACAGCAGGAGAGGCTCTTCGTAGGTGACCTCGCCATGGAGAGACGCGATGAGATCATCCGGATTGCCGTTGGCGAGCAACAGATCAAGGTTACCATCGTTGTCATAGTCAAAAAACTTCAATCCCCATCCGCTCATGAATTTAGTGGCTCTGCCGATGCCCGTGGGAAGGGCCAGGTCGTCAAACGTTTCGTCATGATTGTTTTTATATATGGCGAACATTTCGCGGTCGAGGTTCGCTACGAACAGGCCCATCCATCCATCATCATTGAAATCGGCAGAATCCACGCCCATGCCAGATCGTGCCCGGCCGCTATCACTGTAAGCAACGCCGGCAGTCGTCGCGATCTCATCAAACTTTCCCTTGCCACGATTGACAAACAGAAAATTGGGCATCGTGTCATTGCTCACCCAGAGGTCAATCAGTCCGTCGTTGTTGATATCGGTCGCAACCGCACCCCACACCTTGCCGAGATGACTGGCGATGCCGGACTCGTTACTGACATCGGTGAAAGTGCCGTCTCCATTATTGTGAAACAGCCAGCTCGGCATCGGCGAATAAACCTTGGGAATGCAATAATGACGGCGTCCATCCTCGTGGATGCCGCAGGGCTTGTTCAGTTCTTTGCTGAAATCCGCGAACCTCCCGACAAAAAGATCGAGGCGGCCATCGTTGTCGTAATCGAACCAGACCGCGCTGGAAGCCCAACCCGGGGCCGCCACCCTGGCTTTTTCCGTCACATCAGTGAAAGTGCCATCTCCATTGTTGTGATACAGGATGCTGCGGCCGTACTGGGTCACGTAGATGTCGGGAAAACCGTCGCCATCGTAATCGCCTACCGCAACGCCTTGTCCGTAGCCACCTGCCGCCACCCCGGCTTTTTCCGTGACGTCAGTAAACGTCCCATCGCGATTGTTCTTGTAGAGTGCGTTGCGCAGCGGCAGGCTGGGCGTGTAAAAATCGCATTTCCCGCTGTTCACCAGATAAATGTCCATCCAGCCGTCATTGTCGTAGTCGAGAAATGCGCAGCCCGGGCCTGAGCTCTCCGGAAGATACTTCTCCGGAGACTTCCCGCTCGTGTGCACCCAGTGGATTCCGCTTTTCTCCGGAGGAATTTCTTCGAAGGGGAATTGTGGCGCCTGGGGCAAGGCGAACGCAGGCCAGCGCGGCAGGAGCAACGCCCCCGCCAACATGCAGGAGATGAAATCGCGTCGGGTCAATTGAGCAGCACAAGTCGAGCACCGGATTTTCATTTCAGCACGTTGTCTGAGTGTTCGCACGCGGATCTGAGGAGATAACTATTCGGGCCTGTCGGGTGCCGCGTTCGGTGTGGCAGAACTGAGACTCCGGTGAATGGCAAATTCCTTTTCTGCTTCTTCTTTATGTCCGGACCTCTCCAAAGCGGTGGCCAGAGCGTGATGTACCTCGGGATTTCCCGGCGTGAGCCGCTCCGCGATACGTAAAGGTTGAATCGCATCCTCGTATTTCTTAAGCGTGACGAGAGAAGATCCCCAGCCCATATAGGCCTCGGCAAAAGCGGAATCCAGTTTTGCCGCCTGAGAGAATCGCGAGACGGCCTCGTCCCAATTCTCGTCGCGCCGCGCAAGTTCTCCTAAAACGTATTGGGCACCGCTGTTGCTGGGGTCAATTTCGAGTTCTTTCAGGAATTCCTGCCTGGCGCGCTGCGCCGCATCGGCGCCCGCATCCGGTCTCGAGAGCAGCAACCTGCCCAGCAAGAAGTGAGTGCCGCGCGCGTTGGGTTCCTGGCGGATCATCTCTTCGTACTCAAGCTGGGCCGGCTCCCACTTGCCCTGCATTTCGAGGGCTTCCGCGTTCAGCTTGTGCGCGGCAAGGGAGTGGGGAGCGGTGCGCCCAAGATCCTGGGCGGTCCGCGTCGACAAGTCGGAGTAGGCGTGTACGACCACAAACAATACGTCAGGGTCTTTGGCGAACTGTTGGTTCAGCAAGCGGATGAAATCGAGGGTGGCATCGCGATCGTCCACGGCCAAGGCACAGCGGACCCCAACTACGCCGGCCTGCTTCCGCGTGACCGCAGGCGTTTGGCCAGACATCGCGTGCTTGAGCGCGGAAATGCTCTCGCGGCAGTGGCCTTGCTCAGCCAGCTTGATGGCTTTCTCGGGAGATAGTGCAGCTCTGGGTGCGGAAGATGCTTTTTGCTGCTGAGCCGCAATTAGCGGTCCGCAACACAGACACCCGACCATTAAGACGCGAATGATGATCTTCGTCGAAGATCTAGACATCTTGAGAGAATACTTCAAGATAAAATGATGCAGGCGAGGAGTTCGCCTGCATCATCCATTATACGAATTTCGCGTCAATAGTAGAGTTTCAATGCCAGCTGGATATTCCTGGGCGGCTGGGCGCTTGTGATCTGCCCCATCGTGGATCCCAGGCCCATATCGGGTGCGTTGTATTGCACGTGGTTGAAAGCGTTGATGAAGTCGGTTCGGAACTGTAGACGGAACCGCTCAGTAATCGGGAAGTTTTTATGCAAACTCAGATCAACGTCCGTGTAACGCGGCGAACGTAAGGCTCCTAATTGCGGTGCGCAGTTGCCGAACGTGCCAACTGCCGGATCGGTAAACTGTCCGGTATTGGTGAACCACTGAACACCTACTCCCGATATCGGTGTGTTGGTAATGGCTGGGATGCCGTGGCAGTCTGCCCGTGCGCCGCGAGAGAAGGTGCCAGAATTATCGTGGGCTGCATAAACCGGCATTGGCCAGCCGGTGCGGAAGTAAACGATAGGGCTGACCTCCCACCCTCCAATGACCTGGTTGACGACCTTGTTGGCATTCGTACCCAACATCTTGCCGTGCCCAAAGGGCAGATCATAAATCGCATAGGCGGATATGACGTGAGTAGCGTCGTAGTAGCACGGCGCCCACTCCGCCCTCTGGTCGTACACATTCTGCCAGTACGCCGACGCGCTGAGAGCATTATTCCACGCTCCGTAATAGCCAGTGCTGTCGGACATGCACTTGGAGTACGTATACGAGACCTGCGCTTGCAAGTCGTGACTCATTTGTTTCTGAAGCACCGCCTGCAGAGCGTCGTATTTCATATTGCCGTTTGATTTCGTGCCGGAAATCTTTGCCCCCAAGCCAGCGTTCGCAGGGTTGCCCAACACGGTGTAGAGCGTGGGATTCTGGGCAAAGTATGGGCTGGCAGCGGTACATGGCGGTGTCGAACAAGACGAATTGGGCAGCAATACTCTCTGCGCGAAGTCGAAGGGAACCATCAAGTGCGTGCCCTTCTGTCCTACATATCCAATCTGGAAGGTGGTATCGCGCGAGACTTGATGCTGGATTGTAATGTTCCACTGATTCGCGATCGCAGGCTGCACATTCGGATCCCAGACCCGAACCAGTGCGTGGGAGTAACAGGTATAAGCGGGCGCCGCGCAGGATGCGGCTGTTGCCGCGCCCGCAATTCCGTCCGTTGTATCTGTCAGAGGAAGAGCAAGATTGTTGTACAGGGTGTCGATTTCCGCTGGTGTGAACGGCGCGTTTAACGGCAAGCGGAGATTTGTGCCGGTTCCCTCCAAGTAGGAGGAGATGGTGAATGCGGCGCGGATCACGGTATGGTTGCCCAACATGGCAGGAGTCCACGCGAAACCAATGCGCGGCTGGAAGTCTCTCCCGCCATAGAAACCGCGGTAAAGGGCCCGGCTGGCACCGTTCTTGCCCGCAAGGTCGACATTGCCGGTCCCAAAATTGTAATTGGCCTGCTGATCGTGGGTTTCCACCCAGGGCGTATGTGCATCGTAGCGCAAGCCGAGATTTAATGTTAAGCGGTCCGTAACCCGCCACGTGTCTTGCGCGTAGATGCCGATTACATCGCTGCGTTGCTCCCAGGTTTTGCCTGTACTCACGCCGCGGCCGAAATGGTAAGGGAGGCCAAGGACAAAATCCGCGGAGCCATCGCCGCCAGACGAGGCGGAAGCGGCGGACCTGGTGAATCTTCCATCGAACTCCATGAGACCCAATTCACCATTGTTGCCCGCATAGAACGTCTTGATGATCTGGCGCCACCACTGACCACCGAATTTCACGGTGTGCCGTCCATGATTCCAGCTCAGAGCATCTTCCGCCTGCCATACGTGGTCATCGAAGCTCTCCGTGTTCACTGCGCTACCCAGGGACGAAACGAATGAGTTTTGCAAATGGAGATAGAGCAGTCCATCAACATTGGCTGGATTGCCATTTCCGATTTGCAGCGTGTTGCCAAATTGCCCGACGTTCTTATCCCAGCTAGGGCCATCGCTGAGGTCAATGTGGCTCCAACCGACGCGAGCATCATTCACAAGCGTATTGCTGATCGCACGCGTCCAGTCACCGACCGTGTTGTAAATGGGAGTCGTAGCGTAGCCATTGGCCAAGAGCACCTGCGATTTTGTGGAGGGGTTGTTCTGATAGGCCCGCGTAAAGCGATAGGAAAGGCTGTCCTTTTCCGTGGCCTTGAAATCCACCTTCAGATCGCCTTGATCGACGTTGAAGGCCGAAGCTTGCGTATACGAAGCGTTATGTTGGAGGCCGCTGTTAATCGGTGACGGATACAGGCTGGAGGCGAACAGGTTAGCCGCCACTGGGCTGATCATCGCAGCGGGAATCTGATTGTTCGGGAATGGACTGCGCGAACCGGCGGGCGTCGAGGAGGGAGTGCAGGGAGCGGTAAATGAGGCACAGGGATTGTACAACTGAACTCCCGTTCCTCCTGCACAAGTACCGCCTGGCCCCGTGAAGGAGCCGCCTTTCCCGGTGCAAAGCGCCGAAAAATCTCCACCGCGCTCAGCGGCGGTAAAGACCGTATTCGCGGTGGACGAAGTTGGGATATCAAAACGCTGGCCCTGGTAATCAGCAAAGAAGAACAGTCTGTTCTTGAGAACCGGGCCGCCGAAGGTAAAGCCAAACATATTCCAGCGCGTCTTGTCCTTGGGTAAATTGCTGATGTTATTGGACCAGCTGTTCGCATTCAGCTTATCGTTGCGGAAGAAGTCCCAGGCATCACCGTGGAAGCTGTTGGTTCCGGACTTGATGGTCGCGTTGACGATGCCGCCTTCGAAATTGCCGAACTCTGCCGGCGCGTTCTGCGTGATCAGATTGAATTCCTGGATTGCATCCGGAGATGGTGTGTAACCCAGCAGGTTGTCGGAGACCTGGTTGTTATCCATGCCATCGAGCAGGAAATTGTTGGATTGCTCGCGATTGCCATTGATGAGCGGACGTCCGCCATAACCGCCGGTGTTGTTGCCGTTATTGAAGCTGCTGGGATCGGTCGAGACCGAACCCGGCGCGAGCAATGTCAATTGCGCGTAATTGCGTGAGGCGAGTGGAAGATTATCATTGGTCGCGGCATTGATTATCGTATCGACTTGCGTGACGTCAGTTTCCAGCACGGGCGCCGCGCTGGTCACTTCCACTGTCTCGCTGACTTGGCCGACCTTCATGGCAACGTCGATCCGGGCGATCTGATTCAGCGTAAGCACAAAAGCCGAGTGCGAGGCCGTGGCGAACCCTGATTTTTCGAACTTCAGTTCGTAGGTGCCCACCGGGAGTTGCGCGATGCGATAAATACCGGAATCGTTGGTCACGGCCGTGTAAGTGAGACCGCGTTCCATCGACCTTGCCGTGACCGTGGCGCCGGCGAGGGCTGCACCACTTGGGTCGGTAACCGTACCCGTCACGGAAGCGGTGACTTCCTGGGCAAACGCCGACGTTCCGTACAAAAGAAGAACCAGCGGGAGGCAAACAAGAACCAACGACAGTGATACCGATAAAAAGTTGGAAGGGCTAATAACACGACGCATGGCAATCCTCCTGGGAAGGACGGCTGTGAATATTTTTCCCACGAACAATGGCGTATGCTATATAGCACGCCGCGCAGAAGGTCAAGCAAAAAATTGCAAAATTCTTGCCTTGGTGGAAGGGCGAAGCGGAAGAGAGCGTGCCCTATGGAATATGAAATTTCTCAGGGAGATATTCCATAAATGGAAGAAATGCAAGCGCAGCGTGAGTGGCGCTCCATAGCGCTACTGATACAAGAGGCTCTGAGGTGCCCTGAGCTCAGGTATCAAACCGTAATCTGCTCTATAGCAGCTTGAGGCATTAGTCGTGACAGTTGCTGAGAACTAGTCTTTTCAGCCGGCGGGCATACTGCCCCCTCGGCTGCGCTCGTATCAGTTCAATTACACCGCGCCGCTCATCCCGAAGCTCCGTGCCTGACCGACTATTCGGTGGCGACAAGCTCCAGCGAGACCGGCTTGGGGATTTCCAGTACTTGCCCGGTCGCTTTGAGCCGGCCGGTTTTCGGATCGATGCGGAACACCACGATGTTATTGGACTCCTGATTGCCAGCGAACAGATAAGAACCTGTGGGGTCGAGCGTAAACCCGCGTGGCGTCTTGCCCCCCGTCAGGACATGTTCAACGATTGAGAGCTTTCCGTCGTGACCAATGGCAAAAACGGCAATGCTGTCTTGACCGCGATTTGAGGCATAAAGAAATTTGCCCGAAGGATGCACTACGATCTCAGCCGCTTCCTTTGCGCCATTGAAGTCCTTTGGCAAGCTGGAGATCGTCTGAAATTCGTGCAGCGCACCAGTTTGGGCATCATAGGCGAACGAGGTGACGGCAGACCGCATTTCCTCCAGCACATAGACAAATCTGCTATCCGGCGTGAAGGCGAAATGGCGAGGCCCGGACCCAGGGTCCACCTCGCCAAATGCAGGATCGTTGGCTATAAGCGTTCCCGTGCGGGGATCAAATCTGTAGATCAGCAACTTATCCAGCCCGAGATCGGCCGCAATGGCGAACCGATTGTCGGGCGTGACTTCGATCTGGTGGGCGTGCGGACTGGCCTGGCGTTCCGGATCGGCGCCGTGCCCTGTGTGCTGGACAAATGCCGACGCATCGCCGAGCTTGCCATCCTTGAGTACAGGAAAAACCGCGACCGTTCCCGAATCGTAGTTCGCGACCAGCACATATTTGCCGTTTTTGTCCAGACTCACGTAGCAGGGACCCGCTCCCCGCGAAGAGACCTGATTCAACAACGTGAGCTTGCCACTTCTGCGATCAATAGAAAAAGCGCTGACAGCTCCGCTCTTCTGGCCCTGATAATCGGAGACTTCATTCACAGCATAGAGAAAACGGCCGCTCCGGTCAGCTGCCAGGTACGAGGGATTGGTGGTTTCTGCGGCCAGTTCCGGCGTAGTCGTTTGCGCAGTGGCTGGGTCGAAGCGGAAAAAGTAGATGCCCTTGCTGACCGGACCCGTATAAGTACCAACATAAACGAGGTACGAGTGCTTTGGAGTGCGGTCCTTTGCCGCATGCAGAAAAGGGGTCGAAAGCAGAAGGACCAAGTACAGAAGCAGCCCTGATGTCCGCCAGTTTGATTTCATCGTTTGAGCTCACCTCAATGGATGGTAGAAGACCGCCGGTCCCTGGCAGCAGGTGTCAGCCGCACTCGCCCGGCGATATAAAGCGACGGAATAACAAACTCTGTGAATCCATCACGCTGAACCAGAGACAGCGACCGACAACAGGCTTGGTCAGGACTCTCATAGCAGATCGAGGAAAACGATCCTTTCAGCCTCACCTGGATGCGCAGAGGATCTTCCGCGTAATTCACCAACTCAACAACGGTCTCGCCGTTGCGGGGGTTGCGATACGGGATCGCAACCGTCGTCAACGCATTCCAGAGACCGATCAGGACTCTATCTTTCCCCAGCAATCGGCGCACGTCCTGGGCAAAGGTTTCCGGGTCGCCGACCGGCTCCCCCAACTCGATGACCCGGCCCTTCCCGACAGCGTAAAACAGCGCGTGTTCAGCCGTTGGCAGCGGCTTGGCCGATTGCCACGGATATGTTCCCTTCAGGTTGACGAGGACTACGGTTCCACCCTGGTCAGCGAAGGCAGCGATGGCGGAGAGAGCCCGGTTATCGGGAGCAGTGAACACGGTAATCACATCGAAGCCGTCCAGACTGCGAGCGGAGACGCTGGGGGAACGCAGGACGCGATAGGGAATGTTATGCCGACCCATCAAATTCATGGGCTCATAGGCAGTCTCGTAATCGTCGGTAATTACCCCCACATTGGCCCAAGGCTGCAGGGACGTGTGTGATTTCGATGCAAAGGAAAGGTGCTCTTTTACCTTGTTCCATAATGCCCAACAGGCAGGTTGACTCTCAACCAGGCCCTTCTGCAATTTCTCGTCCAGGTTCAGAATCAGGCCAGCATGAATTGCGCCGGCCTCGGCGATCGCGAGCGAATAGTCCTCGGCACTAGGACCGTTTGCCTGTTGCAATGAGTCGCCTGGTTCCCATTGAAACGCGTAGAGAGCCGGCTGGTCTGGATGGAACTCCTGCTCAAATCTGGCCACGGGCAAGTTCGAGTCAAGCCACGGCTGGGCAGTCGGGCTGGAAACCTGAAGCATGCCATTGCGGGTTGTAATCGTTTGGCCGCGCATCTGAGGCTGCTTCCCATTCGAGTCGAGCAACAAAATTGCAAGCTTAGGATGGGCCGAACGAAGAGTGCGCAAAGTTGAATCCAGGTCTTCCTGCCGCGCCTTGCCTCGATCCACTATGATTCCTGCGACTGGCTGCCTGGAAACCAGTTCGGCTGCCGAGATCGCCTGCTCGAACAGGAGTTCGGCGTAAACGTCATAGCCTTGCCCGCGAGCGCGACCTATTGCCGAAGGCGCATTGCTGTCCCAGAAGACTACCAGTTTGCGTACTCCTAGTGCCTTTTGCGGCGGCACGGATAATTCGGTCCAGCGCACCAGGACGTCACCCCAAGCCGGTGCCACCAGCAGGAGGCTTGACCAGAGAACTACGCTTCGAATACGCATGAACTTGGTTACTCGCAACCCTTCATGTGCAGCCCACTATCCCGAGGCAGCGGCTCTGCAAATTGATGTCCCAGCACAATCGTCGGACCGGTTGAGACCGTGCACAACTCGCCCTCCGGGGCGATCCAGATTGCGGCGGCGTCATCAATCTTCGCGAGAATGCGTTGCCCTGCCACGGGGCCCAAAAGCAACAGTGCGGTGGAGAGCGCGTCGGAGGCTGTTGCCGTCCTCGCGACAACACTAACCGCGAAGTGCGTCTTCAATGGAACTCCGCTTTCAGGATCGATGATGTGTCCAGCAAAAGTCGTCGCCAAGAGGCTGGGTGGCGTCTGCTCCGACGTCGAAAGGCTCTCGTCAGACATCACAATAGTGGGATCAATTTGTTGCGACGGGTCTCGCATGTGCACCAGCCACCCAGTCCTGCCGGGCGGAGATCCCAGGGCATAAATGGTGCTTCCTCCAGCGTCGATCAGGGCTGTTTTGATCCCGGTCGCCTGGAGTATTTCGGCGGCGCGGTCCACGGCGTAACCTTTCCCGATTCCTCCCAGATCAATCCTCAGACAGCCAGAGTCAAAGGCGACCTGATCGGGTGCAACCAGATGGATCTTCTCGTAACCGATGCAAGCTCGTGCGGCGACTTGTTGGGCCGGGGATGGCGCCGCATTCCCGAGGATTGCAGCTTTCCACAAATCCACGAGCGGGCCGACCGTGACGTCAAACCTTCCGCCCGAGATATGAGAATATTCCAACGACTGCTCGATCACGCGATAGAGATCCGGCGAAACGATTTGACTGTGGAACTTAGCCGAGCCATTAAGCCTGCTCAGTTCACTGCTCGGCTCGTAATTGCTCATGAGTTGGTCGAGGCGAACGATCGCGTCAAAGGCTTTATCGATCGCGGTTGAGGCATGCGCAAGGGAAGCATCGTAGGCAACGATTTCGAACACCGTACCCATCGCATACTTCTTCTTGTGAACGAACGTGCCCGCCGGGTCAGACGCGGTTGCGGGCAGGGCAGAAAAACACAACAGGATGAGGGCTGCGGCAAGTGGCTTACTCGAGCGCATATACCTCCCCATCCAAACTGACAATGTAGATCACTCCGCCAGTCAACACCGGGACGGACTGGACCGCTCCTCCCAAACCTGCTCTCCAAAGCATTTTGCCCGTGCCAGCATCAAATGCGCTCAGACCCCCTGCCTGGATGCAAACCGCGTCCTGGCCAAAAACTGGAGGCGCAGTGACAATCTCGCCGGCTCGTGCCCGCCACCGTAATCGCCCAGTGGCGATGTCGAGCGCATACAGATAGCCATCTTTACTGCCGATCACTGCGATGCCATCGCCAACGGCTGGCGAAGAGAGAATGCCGAGCCCGGTCTCATACTTCCAATGAACCGCCCCGGTCGTTGCATCGAGTGCATATAGGTAGAAATCCTCCGAGCCGATCAGAACTTTATCTGCTTCCAGGGCAGGCGACGAATCGATGCCGTTTCCTGTCGATATGCTCCACAACACCCTGCCGGACGATAGATCCAGGCTGTAGACGCTTCCATCTCCGCAGCCCACATACAGCTGCTTCTCGCCCACGTAGGCCGTTGAATAAATCCGTCCCCCCAGCTGTACCTTCCAGACCGCCGCTCCTGTGGCAGCCTTCACGGCATACATACGTTGGTCGGCACTGCCGAAATAGGCGATTCCGTTGCGAATGGCTGGTGACGTCCACACTTCCGCCGCAGTAGCTATCTCCCATACTTTCTTGCCCGAATCACAATTCACGGCATAGAGCTTGCCGTCATCGCAGCCGAAGAGCACGAGATCTCCGGAAACTGCGGGAGTGGAATGAATCTTGTCGGCGGCCTGAAACACCCACTTGGGGCGCCCTGCAGTCGCATCGATGGCGTGCAGAGTTCCGGCCAAAGACGTCACATAAAGAGTGTTCTTGCGCAGCACCGGAGCCGAGCGAATCGAGCGAGCGACCCGGAGTTGCCATCGCACACGTGCAGGTTCACGGACTGCACACGGACCCTGTCCTCCCCTTCGCGCCTTGTCGCCCAGGAAAGTGATCCAATCGGTTACCTTGGTCGGCTGGGATGCTTCCATGTACTGGCTCAACTGACCTGGACAGACCGGTGATCGATCTGATTGGGGTCAGATACCCCTAAGCCGAGCTTGCCGGCTGCTGCAATATGGCCAGGTTGCCGGTAGAACAGATTCTTTGTTGGATCATGAAAAAATTCTTCGCTGTTCATGGTGATACTTTTCGGATCGTGTTCCCATACCGATGGTGCGCCTTTCTGACGACGCTTGTTTTCGATCGCTTGGAGTTCAACCGTATCCATGGCCACCGGGTCGGTACCGAAATACAGCGTGCCTGCTTGTTCGATGAAGTCTTGCACTTGTGTGAGCGGGCCTCCATGCCACACGAGGCGCATGCCGTCCATGATGTGCAACACGGCCTTTGAGCGCAGCGGTTCGGCTGAGCACATCAATCCAATCAGCGGATTGGTAAACGAAATGGGGGCGCGATGCGAACGCGCCACGTTGTTGAATGTGCCGTACCCCAAATTCTTGAGACATCCGGTGATGCCGGACGCCGAATGATCCTTCGTGGTGGGAACGTTGATGATCTTGGTGACACCATTGGCGACAATATTAGCCATGTACGACCGCGTCTCCCACTCACCGAAAAAATTTGCTTCGCAATACACGTTCAGATCGTATCCCGAGATGTCACCTACACCGTCTTCGATACCAACGATGCGAATTCCGGCCGGGAGGAGAGGTTGATAGCTGCCAATATCGATCTCGAAAGCGTACCGGTCCCACACCACGATGTTCTCTCTCGCCACACCAAGAGCCTCTACGCCGCTGATGATCTCACGAATAATTTCCGGGGAGGAGCAACAGGCAGGTGCGCCCGAGGGGTTGATCTTGATGCCGATTACATCGGCCGGTTCAATGAACCTGGCCCACGCGGCAGGAAGCGAACTCTCGCCCGTTAACTGCTTCATGCCCTCCTCGAACATGCGGTGGATGACGGGCTGCGATACGCGATTGCGCAAGATCGCATTGGGACCTGAAACCTGCACCACACGCCCTGGAAATAGCCCCGGCATGCCCAACGGCGATCGCTTCGCTCCGGGACGGCCATGAACCTCGACGGGCGGAGGTTGAGGCAGCGCAATCTCGCCTTCTATCTGGTGATCGAGGCCCACATACAAGCTGGAAGGTCCCAGCAGGGCACACTTCACGAAGGCTCGTCGATCCATGAACGCAGCTCCGAGTGTTTTTGCTTTAGCAGTCTGGAAAAAGTAACGGTCAGGCTACGTCACAGCTCTACGTTTTTCAAGAGCTGCGGAGCAGAACTGCGGAGCAGAGTTCGGAGCAGAGCCACCGAGCCAGTGGCGACTGGGTGATGACAATCATCGAGCAACTGAGTAAACTGCCGGATATTTTTCCAGCATACCTAAGTAGCAACGAGCATCAATTTCGTCCTACGAAATTTCGAAGGATAAGAAGGACACCAGATGCACAAACCGCGTAACTCAGTCATCCGAATGGCCGGAATCCTCGCACTGATCTTCTGCATCCGACCGCTCTCCATGGCGCAAGCAGTGCATTACGACCTGCTGCTGAAAGGCGGGCACGTTATTGATCCCGCCAATCGGGTCGATGGCGTCATGGATGTTGCGGTGTCGAATGGCAAGATTGTGGCCGTGGAAAAAAGTATTCCTGCGGCGCAGGCGGGCAAGGTCATCGACGCGTCTGGGCTGTACGTTACACCTGGTCTGATCGACATCCACTACCACATCGGTCATGGCGGGGCGCCGTTGAACTGGTTCGCCCCAGAGGCGCGGGTGCACGAAGCGCCTCTGGGACTTCCCGCAGATTTGGCGCTGCAATCGGGTGTGACGACCGTGGTAGACGCAGGCACGGCAGGCGCTGAGACCTTTCTTCAGGAAAAGGAAGAAGCGATCGACACGGCCAAGGTACGGGTACTCGCATTTCTAAATATCGTCGCGAACGGCATGCAAGGTGGCCTGGAGCAAACCATCGACCAGATGGATCCCAAGCGCTGCGCCGAAACCGTTCGGAAGTATAAGGACATTATTGTCGGAGTGAAGACGGCGCATTACTGGACGGAGGAAGCGTGGGATCCGGAACACACGCCGTGGGCTGCGGTCGACCGGGCGGAAGAATGTGGCAAGATGGCCGGCGTGCCGGTGATGTTCGATTTCTGGCCACGGCCCGACCGCAGCTATGCCGACCTCATCTTGAAGAAGATGCGGCCGGGTGACATTCACACCCATGTTTTCGCTCAACAGTTCCCGATCATCCTTCCTGATGGCAACGTGAACCCGATCTTGATGGAGGCGCGCCAGCGGGGAGTCATCTTCGATGTGGGGCATGGTGCGGGAAGTTTCTGGTTTCGTAATGCTGTGCCGGCAGTCAAGCAGGGATTTGTTCCCGATTCCATCTCCACGGATTTGCACACGGGCAACTACCGAGTGCTCAGCATGGCGGAGGTCATGTCGAAATTCCTGGCCATGGGAGAGCCACTCCAGGATCTGGTTCAACGGGCGACCGTCAATCCGGCACGCGAAATTCTACATCCTGAACTGGGTACGCTTTCTGTCGGTAGAGATGCCGACATCGCTGTTTTTGAACAGCTGCGAGGAAATTTCGGCTACACCGACTGCGGCTACGCGAAGTTGAACGGGAACGTGAAGCTTGTGGCACGCATGACGGTGCGAGCCGGACGGATACTTTACGATCCTTCCGGCCTTAGCATGATTGAATGGGAGAAGGCCAGGCCGCAGTACTTCAATACACCTACGTTCGGGCACTCAACTCCGGCCAAGGCGGACGATTATCCACGGGAATAGGAGAACAAGCCATGCCACGAATCAGCCGTCGCAAGCTCCTGCGCAACACGATCATCACGGGTGGAGCCGCCGTGTTCGGCAGCTCGAGTCTGGGCGCGCGCCGGTCATCGTCCTCAGCTCCGGCGAAAGCAATCGACTATTACCAGAAGCTGGGTGTCACGCCGTTTATCAATGCCGCAGGGACCTACACAGTGCTCTCGGCATCGACTATGCCGCCGGAGGTGCAAGCGGCAATCGCACTCGCTGCCCAGCATCCCATCCAGCTGAATGAGTTGCTGGTTGCATCCGGCGAATATGTTGCCAAGCGCTTGCGGTGCGAGGCTGCGCTGGTTACTGCGGGAGCCGCGGCGGCACTCACCTTGGGAACTGCGGCATGCGTCACGCTTGGCAATGCAGCTGCAATCCTCAGCATTCCTACCGAGATGAAGGAGTTGAAGAATGAAGTCATCGTTCAAAAGACACAACGCTACGACTACGATCACGCCATTCGGAATGCTGGCGTTCGTTTCGTCGAAGTGGAAACCATGGATGAATACGAGCATGCGTTCACTGACCGAACCGTGATGACGCACTTCTTCAATGCCGGCGAGGGCAGGATTAGCCGCGAAGACTGGGTGCGGGTCGCCCACCAGCATGGGGTTCCGTGCTGCAACGACGCGGCGGCCGATATTCCTCCGACTTCGAATTTGTGGAACTACACTCAGATGGGTTTCGATCTCGTGACTTTTTCCGGGGGCAAGGGGCTGCGCGGCCCGCAGTGCACGGGTCTGTTACTGGGGAGAAGGGATCTGATCGAAGCAGCGCGGCAGAACAACTCGCCTAACTCCAATACGATCGGGCGCGGCATGAAAGTAGCGAAGGAAGAGATTGTGGGTCTGGTTGCAGCCGTGGACTGGTTGCTGGAACAGGATGAAGGTGCCATGCAAGCCGAGTTTCAGCGCCGCGCCGAGCGGATCGCCGATTACCTAAAAAGCTTGCCGACACTCACAACCCAGATATTTGTTCCTGCGGTTGCGAATCGAGTCCCCCATTTGCTGATTACTTACGATCCTTCGCGAATCAGAATCACGGGCGCGCAGGTAATCGAGAAAATGCGACAGGGCAATCCGCGCATCGAACTGAATCCCGGAACGGGCGGTGCTCCTGCCAGCGCAGGGTTGCCCGGGGGCCCGAACACGATCATCGTAGGCGTTTGGATGATGCAGCCGGGCGAAGACATGATTGTCGCGCGGCGGCTCCGCGAGGTCCTGCAGGCGGCGAACGCGTAATTCTATTGACAAGCCTGTTGGACTCGACTCATCAACCGTTTTGCCGACTCCGATGTTGTGTACTGTGCCAGCTTCTCAGTTGTGAAAGGGACAGTCGCGTTAGGTCCCTGCAATTGCGTCAAAATTTTCAATGCCGTGACGCAATCATGCTTAACCGCTAGCGATGCCGCGTGGTTCAATCTCAGAGTCACATAAGCCTCGCCTCCGGTTGTACCGCCCTCTTCCCTGGGCAAGAACCTGTGCTCGAGCAGTTTTTCTGCCGATTCAAATTCTTCGGCTTGACTTAGAACCTGGACCAGGCGGAACAGAAGCGCTGCCGGCGCAGATTGCAGATCGGGATAGCTCTGGAGCGCGCGGGCCCGCTCACTGGCCGGCTGGCCGGCTTTCTCCATGGCTTGTTCGAGTCCGAGATATACATCAACGTTATGGCCGTCGTATTTCATTCCTTCACGAAATAAGTCGATCGCCCGCTGCTGCGGCTCGCCTGAGAGCAGTGCTGTGTAGCCCATGTTGCGGTGAAGAGTCGGAATTGCCGGCTTGAGCCGGCGGGCTGCTTCCCACTGCTCCAGGGCGGGGCCAGTTTCGCCTGCGGAAAGGTACAGCGAACCCATGAGGAAGTGCGCGGTAGCATCCTGCGGATTGACGTCGAGCGCACGCCGCAATACGGAAAAGGACTCGGTACGGTTCGGGAAAACATACGTCGTTGGCATAGCCGAGGCGGCCTCGAAGTCGACGCGCCCGTCTTTACCAAGAAAGTAGCGGCAGTAACCGCGATAGTAAGCAATCAGCGGATAGGAAGTGGGATGAAGCGTTCCAGGTTCGCCGACAACTTGCGCGCCGGACGGGTATTTCTGCGAGAGCAGATCCAGCGCATCAGCATACAAACCCATGCTGATGTATTCGGCAGCGATTTCAAGGATGCGCTGCGGATCCCCGGCCAGATGCGTCCATAGTGCCGGATCAGTCGCCCCCAGCTTTATGGCTTCGTATCGAATGAAGGAGTCGGTGGGGTCTTTTTTCTGCCAATATTCCATCCGTGCTTTGGCGTCGGCTTGCCGACCGAGATTACGCAAGAATGCAAGTTCCATCTCTCCAGCGCGGGTCAGGTCAGGGGCACCGTCTACCACCGCCTGGACCAATCCCAGCGCGCGCTGATGATTTCCCGCCCGGCCTTCGAGCTCAGCTAACGCCATCAGTGCGGGACCGCGAAACCTCTGCGATTGCTGGGCAAATTCCAGATGCGTGCGAGCGCTGCGGTCATCTTTTTCGGCTGCTTCGGCAAGCCCTAAGTAATAACCAGCCTCATGATCATTGCTCGCCCAGCTTAGCGCTCTTGTAAGGTGGGGCAACGCGGTTCCATATTGTTTCAGAACCACTTGCAGCCGTCCCACGCCACGATTCAGGGCAATGCTCCGAGGAAATCGAGCGAGGCCGCGCTGGTAAGTGCTTAGAGCGACCAGCAGTTCTCCATTACTCTCCTGGTCGGCCGCCAATGCAACGAAATCGTCCGCGCCAAAATTCGCTTCCGGAGGATAAGTATAGGAAGGCTGCTTGCCGACGCGTACTTGCTCGCGAGGGATGAAGTCATATTCACCCTCAGTGTGCCGAAGAACGGTTTCGCCAGAATCACTGCTCAGTTCCACGGTGTAGGTCGCATTCGAGGGCAACCCCTGAAATAGCTTTCGGAACGTGTGCCGCGGGGATAACAAACCACCGGCCTGTGCAACGGTTCTCTTGCCGTCCAGAAGGCGCACGGAGGCATTCCGAAATTCTCGCGTCACATTGAGAGCAACCTCGAGGTCCACTCTGTCCTTGCCGCTTATGCGGCGGCTCAGGTTAAGCACTGCTTCTGGATTTGCTCGCGAAACCCCGCCGAGGTCGCGAATCGGAACCCAGTATTCGGTAAACGAGCGGCTCTCCTCAGGATCAAGGAACCCATAAGTCTCCTGGTCGCGGAACAAGCCAGCCTGGATCTCGACATATGCACTGTCGTTGTCCGAAAGCGCAGTGCGCCATTCCAGCCCATCCGGATCGCTGCCCCACGACCAAATCTTCTTAGCGGGAAGATCGACCGACGAGGAGTAATGAGCGACTCCAGCGTTTGTGTGCGGATGATAGACCGCCATGTACGGCTCGCGGCTTCCGTAGCTGAACCGAGACACCGGGCCGTATTTGTGATTGCCGACACTACTCTGATCTGTTCCGGCGGAGTTGACCGGCCAGGTGTCGATATCCGCAAACCCGTGGGCGGCCGTAAACTGCATGGGATAAAGGACGCGACTGTCGTCCCATACCTGCACCCCAGCATTCGTCCACCAGTAAAAGCGGTGCCGAGTGTCGCTCCGGTTATAGAGAATGGTCTTCTGCTCGAGATAGGCGCGGCCAGGGCGAAGCGTGAGTTGGACCCGCCATTGCATCCCGTAGGGCCGGTCTATGTTGCCGACCCAAACCGATGCCCTGCCGTCCGGTTCGCGAGTGATGGCAAAGTCAACCGGAGACACCGTCATCCAATTGTGCGAAACCGGGAAATTAAACTCCACACCCAGGGCCGCCCACATGCCCCGATAGGCAATGCGGGCAAGCTTGATGGTCGGATTTGCATAAAACATGGATGCGCCGTTGATCTTGTCCACGCATGTGTAGAGATGGCCTCCAAGGTCCGGCAGAACGGTGCATTTCAGGTATTCGTTTTCGAGATTCAACGTTCGCCACTGCTTCGGCAGGCGGCGGTCCACAAGGTTGTGTCGTAGAGTGTACGGATAGTTGTAAAACTTGCCAAGGTTAAAGAGGTCGAACGGTGGATTTGGGTCTGGTAGTCCCTCTTCAGAGGTGGGGATTGGCTCTGAACCTTCCCAGACTCGGACCCGCCCGGTCGGTGTTGGTTTGGTTTGGGCCAAGAGGCCGGTGTGAAAAACTGTAATGGTGAGCGCTATGGCGCACAAGGTACACCCAGCTTTTCGCTTGATCGTCATAGAGCCCATGCACCCTTTGAGTCCTGACAATTAAACCAGCAGCCGTTATCGCGCTTGAACGCCTGAATACCGCGGCTCCGGCGCCAACACAGAAATCCAGCCTGTGAACTTCATTGCTGCTTCTTTTCTTCCGCAGGGGAAACCTTGCGCTTGTCTCTCGTGAGCTGCTGAATACTTAAGTTGGAAGTGCCTTCCGCAATGACGTAAACCTTGTCGGCTTCGACATTCTGGAAAGTCTGCGGTGCAGGTCGGGACAGCCGTCATTGCCGTAGTCTCCCCAGACGCAGCCCAGACCGTAGCCAGTGCCGGGCACGCCCGCTGCATCGGTCACCTCCGTAAACGTGCCGTCGCCATTATTGTGATAGAGCGCGTTACGGGAGAAGATACCGCGGTTGTACAAGTCACGGCCGTTGACGAAACGGATGTCCTGCCAGCCGTGGCCGTCATAATCGGCCACGCACACGCCCGGGCCAAATTCCTCACGATTGATCGAGATTCGGTTAGCTCCCTTGAAGTGAACGAATTTGATTCCCGCTTCGGCCGTGGCATTGGTGAATTGAATGGCGGAGGAACTCTGCCCATAGAGGAGCACGGGGGAAAACATCAGAACGAGATCCAGCAAAAAAACCCGCACCATGCCGCTGTTGTCGATAGCCCACCTTGTCTCCTGCACCGCGGGGATACAACCAATTTCTCCGGCCCTGCGAGTTACCTCCTGTGTATTCATTTCTCGGATCGAGCGACGAGCGTGGGTTCTGGTACATCGTACTGGTGCGGAGTGACCGCTAACCTGCGCTCTGGATTGACAAATGACCATGCTAATGCGCCAACTACGCACAGAGCCGCCGCTACCCCAAAAGAGGCAACCCACCCGAAGTGCTTGGCGATCATGGGAGTGAGCGATGCGGTAACTGCGCCCCCAATCTGGTTGCCCATATTCATAAAGCCGGATACCGAGCCGGAGGATTTGCCTGCGATATCAACCGTTACCGACCAGAAGGAACTCTGCGATAGATAAAGCGCTCCCGCCCCACCGGCCAAAACGACACTAGCGACGCGGGCACTGCTCGCTTCCGCACCGAATGCGAGAAAGGCGCCGGCAACAGCCATTGATACACCACCCAGAATGCAGCGTCCCACCCGCAATCCATATCGCCGGCTGAGCCTGTCATTGATCGTGCCTCCCGCCAGGCAGCCAAGGGCCATGGCAATAAAGGGAAGCATCGCATAGAAGGCGCTTGCCTTCAGATTCAGCCGGCGCGCTTGAGCGAGGTAAATATAAAACCAGGAAAAGAAAATCCAAGCGGCGTACCCATAGCAAAAGTAACTCAGCGTCACCGCACGCACTTCTTTGCTGGTTACCAGGTTGCCCCACTTGAGCGGCGAAGACTGCGCCGCGCCAGTGGTGCCTGAGAAATTTAGACCCGCCCGAATCTTAGCCAGTTCAGACGCAGAAACACGGGGTTGATCGGCTGGTGTGTCCCTTGCCAGTAGATACCACACAGCGCCGGCCGCGAACCCTATCAATGCGCAGACCCAAAATGAGGCACGCCAACCGTGACGAATCATTACATATGTGATCAAGGGAGGAGCGAAACCGGCACCGGTTCCGACGCCGGCGAAAATCCAGCCATTCGCGATGCCACGCTCCTCTCGCGGGATCCACTGTGCCACAAATTGATTGGAAGCGGGATAAACGACGGCTTCTCCGGCGCCGAGCAAAAAGCGGACTGCGATCAAGATCCAGAGCGCTCCTGTGACAGTAGCCGGAATGGAGGCCGTGACCGCAGTGAATACACCCCACCAGAACACACCGGCGGCAAGCACGCGTCTTGGACCGAAGCGGTCGGCCAGGTAGCCGCCGACCATCTGGAACAAGGCGTATCCGGCAAGAAAAGCGCTGAACACCCAACCGAGCTGGATGTTTGAAAACCCGTATGCGTTCGCGATCGAGCCGCCCGCGACCGAGATGTTCACGCGGTCCAGGTAAGCAACGGTGCTGAGCACGAAAAGCCAGAAGACCAGTAGCCAGCGTACCCGACTCGTCTGCGCTGCGTTCATGATCGCTTCTCGCATGGTTTCGGCCATCCGATGTGCTACACCAGGTGCGTGCGGAATAGCTGTACCATCTGCTGGGCCACGATATTCTCTTCACCGGGCTGTAACTGAAACGAGTTCATCACCAGGCCGGGCCGGCCTTCACTGCCTTCCTTGCCGTGTCCGATGACGATAGACGGCTTGCCCTCGCGCAATAACCGCGATACTTCCGGGGGCGTGAGGCGAATGCGGGTCTCATCCCAGGTAATGTTCATGTGTGGCACGTGATTCGCAACCGGGGGCATGAAAAATGACGCACTCACGCCAGGAATCTTGGTGACCTGGCCCGCGATGGTCTTGAGGCGCTGTTGCCATTCTTTTGCCAAGGCATCCTGATCCTCGCCTAAGTGAATTTCGAGCGCCTTGATCATGGCCACGATTTCTTCTTTGCCGACTTTCTGGCTGCGCCCGATCGTGTCTTCGTACGGACTATTGTTGAGCAGCGCATAGTGAACCAGATCTTCGCGACCGAGGAGCAAACCCGCGCACTGGGGACCACGAATCGCTTTTCCTCCGCTGAAAGTAACCAGCTCGTACCCCATGTTGGCATAATCCCACAAATGGGAGACGGGAGGAGTATCGGCTGCCGCATCATTCATGCAAGGTATGTTGTACTGCTTCGCGAGCTTTACCCATTCGTCGACCTTGATCTGACCATCCGGGTTCGCGAAGTTTGAGAAGTGCATCATTGCTGTTCGATCGTTAACCGCCCGGCGTAGTTGCTCCCGTGTCTCAATCTCAACCAGTTTCACCCCCGTGGTTCGCAGCTGATGATCGAATGGGTTACGGTGTGACTTCTGAATGATCACTTCCGACTTCATACCGCTCAAATCGGGTAGTTGCCGGATGAAGGTTTCGTTATCACCCGTAAGGATCCCGGCAAGTCCGGATTGAATGGCTGCTGCCGCGCCCGAGGTAACTATAGCGCTGTATCCTTGTGGGAGCTTGAGCATCTGCGCAATCCGCTTTCCGGCGGCCATTTCGAGTTCGGGGATGCTGACGTAATGTCGCGCCGCTTGCTCAACAACCGCCTGAATCTCGGGATGCGGAAGAGAACCACCGAGCACCGTCATGGTTCCTTCGCAGTTGATGACCGTGGTCACGCCAAGTTCTTCATACACATTGCCGCTCGCCCCAAACCCGGTAGGCTTCGGTTGGGGACTCCAGCCGAAGGATTGGAATGGTGCGACCACCGCCGCCACAACTGTTCCCAGCCCCCCGAGAAAGCTGCGACGGTTCCAGCCTACTTCCATTCCCATATGTGAGCTCCTCCGGCTACTTGCGGGTTACTCCGGCGATACAGTTGATTTCCAAGAGCGAGCGTCCGGGAACACCGGGGCCGCCACGAGGGAAGCAGGTCTTGAAGACTTTGTTCGTCCCATTGTAGTCATCCAAGTTGGCGGGATACACGGTTAGCTGAAGGATACTGTCCATGCTGCCGCCGCCCGCCTCGACCAGCTTCTTGACATTGTTCATGACTTTCGTCGTATGCGACTCGATATCATTCTGCTGGGCGGAGCCGGCATCATTCGCGCCCTGGCCAGAGATGCAGATCAGGCCGTTATCGACCATCAGGGGCGTGATCATCTGCGTGCCATCCGCTGGTTTGCCATCGTAATCGAGTTTGGGTACGCCTGAGTTCTTCTCGCTGGCCGAGCCCTCGGCGTGCAGCATGGTGGAAGTAAGTCCTGGCCCCGACAGAATTGAAGCCAAGCGGAGAGCAAACTTCCTGCGGTTAAAAAAGCCGGTCATCATCTTTTATCTTCTTGGAATAAATGACTTGAATCGAGCGAACCGGGCAAGGCAAAACTGAAAACATCGCTGCCGGCTGCAATGGCTACATACTGGCTGTCTGCAATCGCGTAGCTCATAGGGGACGCATAAATCCTCTGTCCGGTATTGAAGTGCCAAAGCGGTTCGCCACACTGCGCGTCGACCGCTTCGAAGGAATGTGAGTCGTCGCCAAAAAAAACCAGTCCACCAGCCGTAGTCATGGTCCCTCCAGGGGACCAGTCATGGCTCACCTGTGGGTACTTCCAAACGAATTTCTCGGTGTTCAAATCGAAGGCCAATAAGAAGCTTTGCCGCTCTTCACCGGCAATGTGCTTAACGCCAGTTGCATAATAGGTTTGTCCTTCCCTGAATTTCTGCGGCTTGTGAAAGTATGTCTGGCACTCTTCCAGGGACTTGAAATAGAAGAGGTGGGTGCCTTCATTGTAGGAAGGAGCATACCAGTTGGTTGCCCCCGCGTAACCTGGACACACCCGGGCGCCGGCGGCGGTGGGTTCGACTTGGCTGCGAATCGGGCGGCCCCGCTCGTCAATCCCGCTTGCCCAGTTCAACTTTTCCACGAAGCGAACCGCAGACAGGAATTTGCCATTCTCCCGGTCGAGAATATAGATGAAACCGTTGCGATTAGCCTGCACCACCAGCTTTCGCGGCCGTCCCTTGTAGACGGCATCGATCAATACCGGAGTTTCGGTGGCATCGTAATCGAACAAATCGTGAGGTGTGAACTGGAAATACCACTTGAGCTTACCGGTATCCGGATCCAGCGCGAGAAGGCAATCGGTGTACAAGTCATCGCCAGGACGAACGCTCCCGTCGAAATCGGGAGCGGGATTACTAGTCCCCCAGTAAATAGTGTTCAGCTCAGGATCGTATGTTCCCGGCATCCAGGTCGTGCCACCGCCCCGGAGGTAGAGCTGGCCTGGCCAACTGGAGGCACCAAATTCACCTGGAGCCGGAATGGTCCAAAAACGCCAAACCTCTTTGCCGCTTTCTGCATCGATGGCAGCCACAAATCCGCGCACACCATCATCGCCACCCGATGTGCCAACCAGAACTCTGTCCCTTACAACCAGGGGAGCGCTGGTCGCGCCGTAATTCTTGTTTCCCGTGGCGTAGGCAACCTCCCATAGCAACTGGCCGGAGCGAGCGTCAAGGCACAGCAGGTGAGCATTGTCGGTTTCCATGTAGATCCGGTTGTGCCACACGCCCACTCCGCGGTTGATGTGCCCAGATGCGTCGTCGATTAGTCCTTCTGTCACCGGGCGCGAATAATGCCAGACCTGCCGTCCAGTGCGCGCGTCCAGCGCGAACGCATGGTTAGCGGCGGTTACTAACATTAATCCGTTGATGACCACCGGCGTAACCTCAAGATGGCTTGAGTTGCCGGCGTGGAAAACCCATTCTGCGCGCAGCTGGCTGACGTTGCCGACATTGATTTGTGACAGCGCGCTGAAGCGGCGTCCCGTGTAGTCGCCGTTGTAGGAGACCCAATTGCTGCCAATGGGCCGGGCGGCAAGCTCGGAGACGCCCACGTTGATGGTCGTCGAAGGGCTTGAGGACGTGGTCTCGGAAACGGCCAACATCAGGAGGCACGTGCAAAACAAGAACAAACACGCCAGTTCGCATGCGCGCTCCATATGTTCAAACGTGTTGCTCACGATTCTCAAGTTGCCATTCTGCCCGATAACAAGGGAGCATGCTCTGACAGCAGCCGATCGCGGATCGTTCTAAATGCTTTTACTAAAAAATGAAAGTGAAAATTAAGGGTGGAAAAACCAGACCCCGACAGAGTGCTTTTTGAAATCTCGCCGCTCAGTCAGGATCAGAGTTCCAGTTCACGAACCTTCCGGACGACAAGCTGCGCCGTCGTGGAAGGTATAATGACGGCGGCGTGCCGGTCACGCACATAACACGCCAGTTTCAAGGATATTCCAAGGTCCGATTGGCCCGCTTCGACGAGAGCGAGCGACCGAGATAATGGTCATCCGTCCAATGAACATAGTCGATTGCAAGTTAAACCCATGACCAAGCCGGGTGCTCATTCGCTGGCAGAGATAGTTTCCCAACCTCGGTGTTGGAGTGACTCCCTGAAGGAGTTGGAACAAGCAGGGCTCAGGGAGAAGATTGGCCGGCAATTCGGCGGGGCCGGTGAGTGGCTATTGGTTGGATGCGGATCCAGCTACTACCTGGCGCTTTCCGCGGCCGCGTCCTGGATTGCGATCACCGGACGGCGTGCGCGCGCGGTTCCGGCTTCTGAGCTACTGCTCTTCCCGGATTCGGTGCTGACGGGTTCGCAAAACCTCGCCGCGGTAGTGATTTCACGTTCCGGGCGCACTTCCGAGGCGGTGAAGGCAGCGCAGTTATTAGAGGAGAAAAAGGATGTCCGTACCCTGGCGATCACTTGCACGCCCGAGCAGCCTCTCGAGCAGATCGCCACCAGTGCTGTGGTAGTCCTACCGGCGAATGAGGAAAGCACGGTCATGACCCGGTCCTTCACATCAATGCTTCTGGCGCTACAGTACGTGGCCACCGGCCTCGTGGGGGATCATACGATGGCCAAGGGCCTGGCAGAATTGCCAACATCCGCGGAAAGGGCACTCAAGGATTTGCCGTCGCGGATCCGGAAATTCGTAGCGTCGCACCAAGTTGCAGATTACATCTGCCTGGGGCAAGGTCCTTTTTTTGGATTGGCCTGTGAGTGCGCGCTAAAGCTTTCCGAAATGTCCGCTTCTTACGCCCAGAGCTACCATACTCTGGAATTTCGGCACGGTCCAAAGTCTGTCGTCGGGCCCGAGACGCTGGTTGCATTTCTGCTCTCGGAAAGCGGTCAGAACGCGGAAAGCGGCGTTTTGCAGGAAACCAAGGCCCTGGGCGGAACCACTCTAACCGTCATCAATCAGGCCGACGACCGGGTGCGTGCTTCGTCGGATCTGCTGGTCGAGTTGGACTTTGAATTGCCCGAGCTTGCGCGGCTGGCGCCCTATGTCGTTGCCAGCCAACTCATGGGTGTGTACACGGGCCTGAAGAAGGGTCTCGATCCTGACAATCCGCGAAATTTAAGCCGGGTAGTTACGCTCGACGACGGAGAGTCCTTGGAGAACTCAGAACAGGCCTCGCTTTGATGTGACCGTTGCCGGTGAATTGAATCTCTTCTTGATCCTCTATGGTGGGCTGGAAGAGCTTCCAGCTGAGCGACGAACTGCTGGCCAAGGACATGATGCTTACGCTGGGAAATTCCTCGGCGATGGTTGCCCATGACCTGTCAGCCCTCAGGAGTCGTGTAGGTTTTGTCTCCCGTGTTGGAGGCGATTCTCTGGGACAGATAGCGGTCGAGCGGCTTGGCGCCAGCCGAGTCGACGTATCCCAAGTGCACAGAACAAGGGCGGAGAGCAGCGGCACGCACCGTCATCACTGGCATGGGCACCCGCCGACCTCGGGTTTGAAGATTTGGAGCTGGCGTATCTTGCCGACGCACGGCATTCCCATTTTTCTTCGTTTTAAGGGGGCCACGGAAGCTTTTCGGGACCGTAAGTACGTGGCAGAGTTCTTCCGCACGCGAGCAGCTGAGTAATCTGGCTAGCCAGCTGGTCCATGGATGGTTTACTTCATCACTTCTAACAATAGATGTTCTTGAAACGTGGTTTTTAGGTGCGGAGCCTTGTCAGCCGTCGCTTCTACGGTGCCGCGATCTTTGTTTCCGCCGTAGTCTACGACGTGATAGGTTCCCGGTTTCAAGCCGCGCAACTCGACCTCGCCATTCCAGGGTGCTGCGGCCGGTGCGAAGAAAGCGTAATACATTTTGCCGTCCTTCTCGATCGCGTATCCTTCAGGTACGTCGTAGCCGTAGACGTAAAGGTTGCGAAAAGTCCCCTTGGAAAGCATTTTGTCGTTATAGATGGCGATCCATTTTTTCCAGCGTGCTTCCTTCTCAGGCGTTAGCAGCACCGGTTTAAACTTGGGACCGGGATCCGGCCATACGAACTTGGTTCCCACCACACCGCCAGTGCCGATGGTGGAAGCGAAATCGGAGCCGTGCTCGCTCCACCCCTTGCCGACACGAGTCATCGAAGAGAGCTCGACGTGGTCGCCATGTACCGCGGCTTCAGGGCCAAGTAACGCCTTGTACATCTTGATTCGGCGGCGGACCTGCACCGCTCCGATCGGATCAGCCGTCACCGCCTGATCCATGTAGGGTAGCCAGGCCAGGGATGGCGGTGTCCCGCAGGGACAGCTCTGGGTTACGCTTTCCGGTTTGAGGGCGCGGGTGGTTTGGAAGATCGCCTTGTAGACTTCCGCCATCGCGTTGACTGAATCCTGCGGTGACTGGTGGTGGTGGGCCGGGTTGTAGCACATGGGAACGGTATAGATGTTGTCAAGTTTGGACCCGTCGAAGCCCCAGTCCCGGATGAACTTCTCGGTGAGCTGCTTGTGGTAGGCCTGGACTTCGGGAAGGGCGGGACAGAGCGCGGCTAGACCTCGCGTCATGCGCGCGTGATTGCCATTTCTGTCGAGAATAAGCCAGTCGGGATGCTCCTGGGCGACCTTGGAGACAACGTATTTGTGCGAACTGTATGTCCCCTGTCCATCTTCCACGCCCAAAGGAAGCCACCAGAGTTGTACTAACTCGCCTTGCTTATGGAAGCCGTCGACCATCTCCTGAATGGAATGGCCAGGAAAGGTATCCGAGCGCGGATCCCAGTCACCATAGGTGTCAAACCAGCGATCATCCAGTGTGGCCCACTTAATGCGCAACTCCTTCAGCTTCGGAATCGTGTCTAGCATCTGCGCCGGCGTCACGTTGAATTCGTAGCCCCATCCGCACCAGCTCGGGTTGTAAGCTTCACGGGAAGGCTTAGGAAGATTCCATCCTTCTTTGGCGAGCACGCTCGACCAGAGTCTTAAGGGTTCGTAATAATCACCGGCGAAAACCGCGATGAAAGTGCGGGGCGTGAAAAAGGTTTCCCCGGGTTGGAGGGTCACATGGGCGGGGATGACCATCGAGGCGCTGACTCGCGAATCGGGGTTCACTTTTACCGGCAGAGAAACAGTCAACGGCAAAGTTTCAATGTGTCCGATTGCCTCGCCAACAGAACCTGTCCAGAAAGCCACTACCGGAATCCCACCACCGAAGCCACCATTGACGATGGCTCCCATTTCATTCGGCTGGAACAAGGCGGGTCGTAGCTTGAGGATGTCGTCTTTTCCCCATTCATAACTGGACCCCTGGAAAGACCACATGTCGTAGGGGGCTGCCTTGGCCACGTGAGAATTGAAACGATGTCGTTGTGAGACTGCTTGATCGAGGGTGATTACTGCGACACCGCCATTCTTGTATTCCACCGAGGTTAGGGCGATATTAGGGAAATCGTCATAGATCTCGAGCACCAGGGTAGCCTGCAGGGTGCCGCCGCCGGAGGGTCCGAGGGGACGGGCAGGAATTTCGATACGTCTTCCAGGTCCCAATTTGCCGATCGCTTCCAGGGTTTTGGAGGCGCCGAAATCCAGCAAGAAATGAACTTCTTTGCCTGAGATCAAGAGATAGTTGCTGTCAAACGGCTTGCCTTGTTCGGGCTCATCAAGCGTAACTGGCTCACCACCCTCGATCAGCGAAGCCTGAATATAGCCAGAGGGCTGCACCTGGAATTCTGCGGTGCCGGTCTGCAGGATGATTGGGCCATGGCTATTTAATAAGACTCTGATGTTCGAGGGAAGGGGAGGCGGCTGAGTAGGCTTTTTCACGCCGGACTGGCAACCGGTGCTCAGCGCGAGTCCAATCATGGGCAGAAAAAGAAGACATATTGCGATCGCGGAAGAAGGATGATTGCGCAACTCGCGTTTCATTTTGCTCCGTCTGCAGATCCGCCATGCCTCGGAATTGGCGGAAGATCCCCTCTGCGTTGAGGTGATAAACCTTTTCTAAGACCTGGTCCGGGAGTTGCAGACCATAGATTTTCCAACGGCCCTGTGCCGGGTAACCCCAGTAATCGAAGTATTCATCTGCGGTTTCGAGCCAGCGGAAATGGTTTCGATACCACTCCTCCTTCATACCATTGTCGCTTCCGAACATGACGCGATCCTGATATTTCAGGAAAAAATCGCGAGTGCGCTGGGGTTGGCGGCCTAACTCGGCCTCTCGCGCACCAAATTCAACCATCACGTTGGGATAATGATCCAGCATGCTGCCCACCCAGCCCAGGTTTTCCGGCCAACCCATATGCAGCGAGACGAAAGTGGTTTTGGGATGGCGGGCAAAGACGCGATTACGCGCTTCGAGTAACTGCTCGAAGGAGGGGAACTGGGGTCCGTAAAAACTCCAGCTGGGATTGTCGAGCAGTTCCTCATAACGCTCATTGCTGCCGTCTATGTGGTGAAAGAAGGCCTCAGAATCTCCCGTATGAATGAAGACCGGGATACCGAGGCGTCCGCATTCTTCCCAGACGGGGTCGAGCCGAGGATCGTCAACCGAAATCAGCTTGCCACTCTGGTCGCGTATGCCTAAGCCGAGATCTTTGAGTTGTTTCAGTCCACGAGCCCCGCGGGCCACCGCCTCGTCGAGCTGAGCGACCATCTCCTTACTAAAATTGGAGTCGTTGATTTTCGAGAAATCAATCTGGGTAAAGACCATGAACCGCCCGGGGTAGGGCTTCACCATGCTGTCGATAACTTTCTGCAGCTTTTCTCCCCACATTCCGGTGAGGATCACAACTGTCCTCACATTAGTGTTGTCCATGATCTCAATGACGCGCTCGGGAGGCATGGGCTCTTCGACTCCCTCGGCGTCGTTTACATGATTGTGCACGTCTATAACGTAAAATTTGGCGCGGTCAACACGGTTCGTATCCGCGTGCAGCATCGACGCCGGATGGAAGTCCTTCAGCAAAAGAGTCTTTTTCTGGTCCGCATCGAGGGCGGGCTTGTAACCGATTTGTTCCCGAGGGCGGCTGGCGTTCTGTGCCGCTGCCATCACCGCAACTACCATGAAAGCGAGTTGAAGGGCGCGCTTGCCCACGATGACCTCCCTTGATAGATACGAGGCCCTTTAGCGCTTCACAGCGCGTCAGGGTGCCGTAGGAGAGCTGCTCGTGAGTATAGCGTGTAAAGGCAAGGGAACGACCTCGCAACCGGTGCTGTTCGTTCCATGGCTTGACATTGCGTCCTGCGTGTCGGCATAGGTGACTATTTGTAGATACATCGCTCCTGGTTGTATAAAGGTGCGCGGAATATAGCATGGCCAACGTGTGCTAGACGCTTATCTGTTATTCCGTGACCGAATTCGTCGCTTTCGGCACGCGACCTTTCCAAAAATCCGAAAAGGAGTATGAGCAGACATGCACCGCAAACAGGCAATCATCCTGGCATCAGGTATTCTGCTGGTGCTATGCGCTGCCGTCCCGTCGCTTGCGCAGCAGAAGCGCGCCATCGTACTCGGAGAAGCCAAAGGGCTTCCCTTCAGCGATGGGATAGTGGCGGGAAACACGTTGTATATCGCGGGTACCGAAGGTACCGATGAGAACAACAAACTAAAGCCCGGCGGAATCGGGCCGGAGACGCAGGCGGCCTTGGACAATATTCAGAAAGTTCTGAAAAAAGCCGGTTTCGAATTGCAAGATATTGTCTCAGTAACGGTATATCTCGCCGACATCAAAGATTTTCCCGAGATGAACAAGGTCTACAAGACGGTCATGCCCGATCCCAAAGCGGCGCGTGCAACTATACAAGCCGCGGGCTTGGTCAACGACGCACGTATTGAGATATCAGCTATTGCCGTGAAACAGAAGAAATAGGAGTTTTTGCCATCGCCGAGAACTCGCGAGTCCGGTTATGGCTGGCGATCGCGGTCGTGAGCGGCAACCTGGTTGTGGCCAGGGGATCAATGGCCGACAACCCCGGAGCGGAATCCAAACCAATCGCTTCCGGACGCAGGATCTTCGCTTCTATGTGTGCCAGCTGTCATGGGCTAGACGGCAAAGGAGGCGAACGCGCTCCCGATATCGCTCGAACCCCTGCCGTACAGCGGCTCTCGGACGAGAAGTTGAGGCGCCTCGTCGAAGAAGGCGTACCGGGGACAGGCATGCCGGCGTTCCATTCCCTGGGTAGTTCGGGTACGAAGGCCGTTGTCAGATACCTGCGTGTCTTGCAAGGGAGGGGGAGACTTTCTGCCTTACCCGGTGATGTGGAACGCGGCAGGGCGCTATTTTTCGGACGCGCAGGATGTTCTGCCTGCCACATGGTCGGCGGCGAGGGTGGGTTCGTTGCAAGTGATCTTTCTGCTTACGCCAGCGGGCATAGTGTTCGAGAAATTAAGGATGCAATGATCCATACGGCCCGCAACTCGGAGGCGTCGAGCAGGCACGCTGTCGTAATCACCCGGGAAGGCGAGCGATACGATGGCATCGTCCGTAACGAGGACAATTTCTCAATTCAATTACAGGCACTGGACGGCACATTCCAGTTCTTCATGAAGAGAGATGTTAGCCAGGTGCTGCGCCGTCCACCGGTGATGCCATCCGGGAACGCAATTGCTTTGACCGGTGCTGAGTTGGACGATGTAACCAAGTTCCTCGTTTCTGCCGCCAAGACCGGCAACCAAGAGACCGCTTCCGACGCTGAGTGATCACGCCTCCCATGGCGGATCGTGCCATGCCGCTGCTGTGGGACAGGCATGCGGTCCGGCACTCGCGGCAGCACAGGTTATGCACGCCATCCGAATCTGCGTCCTGTTCACCTCTCTCTTGTGCATACCTGTTGCAGGCCAGACTGCGACTTCCGGATGTCGGAACCGAGCGGCGGCGATCGTGGCGGGTCACCTAAATCGTGAAATCCAGTTGGACGCAGCTCATCCCGTGAAGGAATGGGCGAAGGCGATACCTGTGGCATTCTGCTCGGACTGGCAGGGCAGGAATGCCGATCCGCAGCGCCAGACAACAGTACGCGTCCTCTGGTCTGCGCGGAATCTCTATTTGCGATTCGAGTGCCGGTATCGGGACCTCTACCTGTTCGAGGATGCCGATCCAAACGGTCGACGGGATCACTTGTGGGAGCGCGATGTGGCCGAGGCATTCGTTCAGCCTGACCCGTCAAAGCTTCATTATTACAAAGAGTTCGAAATCGCTCCCAACGGCTTTTGGATCGACCTAGACATTTCTCCGGCTCCGACGCGTGACCTCCAAAGCGGATTGCGGCACTCTGCATTTCTCGATGAGCGGCGGCATAGATGGTCCGCCGAACTGGCCATTCCGCTCAAGTCTCTGAGTTCGGAGTTCGATCCAAGCACAGTTTGGCGCGCCAATTTCTACCGTGTGGAAGGCCGTGAAGAGCCGCGCTTTTACTCTGCCTGGCGACCTACCAATACGCCCGAGCCGAATTTTCATGTTCCCAGAGCATTTGCCGAACTTCGTTTCGCTCCAGCACGATAGGTACGGCGACTCAAGAGGGCAAGGAGCAACTTTATGAGTTCGTCGCTGACAATTGGCATTCATTTTGGCAGGTCCATTGACCCCAGCCTTCACGGCTTCGGCCCCGGCTGGTCTGTTGCTGGTCGCCAATAAGGGAGACCAGACCCTCGGCCGGATTGACCCCGATTCTGGACGCCAGATTGCCACCGTGGCGGGAGGAGGCGTCACCGGGCACGAAGGTGCCGGGTCCCCGGATGGGAAGCGGGCTTTCGTCCCGATTTATGGAGACTCTGGAGTTGGGTGCCCGGAACCGCCGGCAGCACGCTGGCGGTGATCGACCTCGGGGAGCGGCGGGTGATTCACACCATCGATTTCGGGCACGGCGTTCGATCTCACGGTGCCGGGCTCAGGCCGAAGGGTGGCCTCCTCTATGTGACCATTGAGTTAGACAAATCTGTGGCCACGAGCGATCGAAGACTCTGAACATCGCCGGAAACATTCCGACTGGAAAACCAGAGTCCCGCAGGCTGGCAATCTGCCCGGATGGACGCTACGGCTACACCGCCAACGGCTGGGCGTTTGCCTCTGATACGGAGAAGCTCCGACTGGCGGTTATAAGCACCGCGATCGCGAAAACTGGATCAGAGGAGCGCGCCCGGAATAGGGTACGGCTCTGCATCCACGGAGGACGGAAAATGGTTGCCGGTCACCATGTCACAGGCATATGCGGCGGCAGTGATCGACCTCCGCTACGGCTTCATGTAATCAAAACCATCAGCGTGCCTCCATCGCCTCAGGAAGCACTGATCCGGCCGGACGGTAAGGTTGCTCACGTCTCCTGCTCCGAGAGTCACCAGGTTACGGCGATTCAGATCAGTAATTGGAGTGTGAGGTTGATCGAAGCCGGCCCCGGGGCCGACAGCGGCGTGGACGAGGTGAGCCGGACTTCAAAGAGGCCAACCTCACAAGCGGCCGAACTTCTTTACCGCTTCCTCAATTGACTTGAGCTTTTCGATATACGCGTACATCGAATGCTCTTTGAAATCCATTTCCTGTGCGGTCGCCAGGACCTCCGCTGCTCTGGCGCGCGGAACTACAATCACGCCATCTGCATCCGCGACTACGAGGTCATCGGCTGCAACCGTGACCCCGTCGCACACCACAGGAACATTCTCCGAGGCAAAGCGATAGTGACCTACCGACGTCGAGGGCACAATCCCGAGCGCAAAAACAGGGAAGCCGATTTTGGTGAGATAGCCGACATCCCGAACACCGCCATCGATCACAGCGCCAGCAAAATTCCGCGCCTGCATGGCAGTCCCCATCAAACCGCCCATGCCGGCGATGTTAGCGCCGTCTTCAACGACCATCACGTAGACTGAATTTGGGGCGCCTTGATCTATCGCGGCCAACATCCCTTGCAGGGCGTCGGGATCGTGGTTTTCTTCTTTCTTCAACCTCACAGTAACCGCAAATCCCGCGAACTTTGCAGGGAAGATCGGACGCATGCGATGCGACAAGTAGGTGCGCTGACCGGTAAGTTTCTCCATTGCGTCGGAGACAGATGCAACTTCGACGTGACGGTATCCGTCTAGAAGGGCGGAATCGGATTTCGCGTCAGCGGGATAAGAAGACGCGCGCGGAATCGGAATAACAGTGATAACCAGGAAGATCGCGGCAACGAGAAGGAATAGAGTAGCGAAGGCACCCGCAACCGGCCTTTTTCCGAACAGTCTCTTAATCATCTGTGCTCCTGAAGTTCGCAGGGATGTCCAATTCCGGCGCAGCCAGAACTAGCCCCACTCGAAGTTGCAAGAATCGAGAACGGCGCGCCGATACTACACAATCTGCCGCCGCGAAGAAAGAAATTCTCCAGCCCTTGCAATTGACAAATCATCATCAATTTGAGAGGTTCGGAAACCGATTCCCCGCGGAGGTAAACCCTTGAAGATGAATCGCAACCCGGTTCGATTGTGTGTTGCTGCAATCCTTTACGGATATACCTGGTTCACGTTCATGCCTGCATCTGCCGCGCAGTTGGTCAGTTTCCCGAAGCAGGAACTGGTCGACTACTCGGCGCAGAACCCCTTTGATCGCCTGGCCGATGGCAGACCAAAGGTGCCTGATGATTTGATCGCGCGGGCGCGCGGGCTGTCTTCAGAGGAAGTCTGGGCAGTCCTCGAAGAGAAGGGATTTCATAATCAGTACGCGGATGGATTTCAAATCCTGCATCTGGGAAAAACCATGGTTGGACGCGCGTTTACCGTCCAGTTCATGCCCCTACGCACGGATGTGGACGATGTCGCCAAAGTCAAAGCGAAAGCACGCGGTATCGCGCGGCTTACCAACCAGACGGCAATTGATATGCTGCAGCCCGGCGACGTGCTGGTAGTCGATTTGTTCGGCAAGAAAGTGAATGGGACAATTGTCGGTGACAACCTCTTTTATTACGTCATGCAGGCCACGCACGGGGCCGGATTAGTCGTGGACGGCAGTGTGCGCGACCTGGATGGAATTTCCGAAATCGACATGCCTGCCTACTTCCGGGCCGTCGATCCCACGCCGATCGGAAGCGTTATGCTGACCGGGATCAATGTTCCGATTCGTATAGGTGGAGTGACAGTCATGCCCGGCGATCTTGTAGTCGGCGATCGCGAAGGCGTGTATTTTGTTCCGCCCCAGTTCGTACAGGAAGTCCTGGACACAGCTGATGGAACCCATATTCACGACGAGTGGACGAAGAGGAAGTTCGCAGAAGGGAAATACAAGTCCAGTGAGATTTACAGTTCGCCGACTGATCCTAAATTGCAGCAGGAATATCGAGAGTACCTAAAGAAGCGGCTGGAAGAAATTCGCAAGCAGCGCAGTACTAAATAGCGGGGCGGGTCCCGATACGAGTCCCATCGCCTCTCAGACAACCGGGGGTCGAGCGTTCGAGGACCCGCGTCGCATTCGCAGGGTTGTCCACTTTTGTAGCAAATGAAATGTCCTGCTTAGGCTTCGGCCAGGCTAGTCCTTCGCCGCCGCAGGAGCTGCGGGAAAGTGTGAACCCTGCGGGGCTTGCGGGATTTTCCAACCCATTGGAGAAGTCGGTTTCCGGACTTTGCAACCGCGCGTCTTTACCACAACTGGTTGCACCGCCGTTTGGGTTGACTCGAAAGCCGCACCTTGCGCGGTGTAATGCCCCGGCCGGTGCGGCCCGTACGTCGCGCTAACGGTGCCGTCCAGATGCTGGTGGGCAGGCAACGAACAGCCTGCCAACATGTCTCGCCAGTTCCCCGCTCGATTCCGAGGACCGGGTCCTTAAAACTCGCGGTGTTATGGCGATTGACCGTGCGCTCATACTGCTGCGCGAAGGTCAGGTCCAGCGTCAGTCCAACAATCGTAGCCAAATTCCTCGTAGCGCTGGCGCCAGCGCCGCATGTGCCGGTCGCTGATGCCGATAATCTCCGCTGCCTGCCACCAGGTGATCTTCTTGGCCATCGCCCGCAAAATCACTTCTTGTACTTTCATCGCCCGCTCCACCGCGGCCTTCGAGTAAAAGAACATGTAAGGCATGTTCTCTTACTCTCACCGCCTGCAAAGCGGACATTTCATGTGCTAATTCGACCGGACATATCATGTGTTAACGACACGTGCTCACGACGTGCTTGCCAAGTCTGCTATTTTCTAGTAAGCTGTCGCGCAATTTCCCAGTGCATGAGCCGGCAATCTTCCGGGGAAGCGTCTTTCCTAAGTTCGGGTTCGGTTTTCCACGGGGCCGCCAAGTCGCAATTATGGTTCAAGGCCCTCGCGCAGAGAGAGTTCTGCGCTTTCTATTGTTGGTGCGAATTCCGCAGCAAAGAGAGTAGTCATGCTCCAAAAAAGGAGCGACAAACGGGGAGGGGTGTATGTCCAGGATCTGGGGGGATTCGGTTCTCGTGTGGGTGCTGGCGTTGTTCAGCGCCAGCCTGGCGCTTGCCCAGGGTGGCGCCACAGGTGCGATCACAGGCACGGTCCAGGATTCCACTGGCGCCGTAGTGGCCAACGCGGAAGTGCGAATCGTCAATCAGGATACGGGTGCTGTAGCCCGTACCACGAAGACCGATGCTAACGGTTCTTTCACAGCGCCCCTGCTGCCCGTCGGAACCTACACCGTAGCAGTGACCAGCCCCGGTTTCCAGGAGGGCAAGTTCGCCGACATCGCGGTGCGAGTGACCGAAACCACTCGCATGAACGTCAGAGTAGCGCCGCTTAAGGTGCTGGAAAAAATCGAAGTGCAGGCTGAGGTGCAGCAAGTTGAAACCACGAGCGCCACTACGGGGCAGGCTATCGAGTCCGTCACGATCCGCGAACTTCCACTGGCAACGCAGAACTTCGAACAGTTGCTCACCCTGTCGACGGGGGCGCAGAGCGATCTCAATGCCTCGGCGCAGTTGGGTCGCGGCAATGTGCGCGTGATCGTCAACGGCCAACGCGAGGACAACAACAATTACCTGATCGAAGGCATCAGCGCGACTGACTACAACGTGGCGCAGGCCACGAACATCCCGCTTCCCAATCCGGACGTCATTCAGGAATTCAAGGTCCAGACCTCGCTGTATGACGCCAGCCAGGGGCGTAACAGCGGCGGCAACATGAACGCCGTCCTCAGGTCCGGCACGAAGCAGTTCCATGGAGACTTTTACGAATTCCTGCGCAACGATGTTTTCAACGCCAACGAGTATTTCTTGAATCGGAGCGGGCTCAAGCGGCCGTCGGTTAAGCAGAACATCTTCGGTGGCAGCCTGGGTGGTCCCATCGGAAACGCCAAGCTAGGGTTCTTCTTTGTGAACTACCAGGGAACGCGGCAGCGCAGCGGACTCTCGCCGGGCACCCAGATCAGCAACTCCGGTTTCCCGGTACTGCCCACCGATCGGTCGGATGCCTCTCTGATGGCTGCGTTCAACGTCCCCAGCATCGATCCGGTTGTGAGCAAGCTGCTCAACTTCAAGAGCGACCAATTCGGAGACTCGCCCGGCGGTTATTTGATTCCTTCTATTCCAGGCACTCCAGGACAGAGAGGGCAGTTCATCATCAGCAAGCCCGGCAAGTTCACCGATGACCAGTTCACCACCAATTGGGACAAGGAATCCAACGGCGGTAATGACAAGCTCTCCGCCCGCTTTTTCTTTTCCGATTCTGAGCAGTTGTTGCCATTTGGCGCCGGTGGTTTGCAGGCTTCGCTGGGCGGGACCCTGGCGACTAGCATTAGTCAGGGTGACCTGAATTTCCCGCTCGATCTCCCGGTTCACAATCGACTGCTAACCATCAATGAAACGCACCTGCTTTCGAACACGCTAGTGAATGATTTCCGGTTCGGCTACAACCGGATTCGGAACAGCCTGGCGAACGTTGCGCCTGCGGGGAGTCTCAACGGCGGGTCGGTGGGACCACTGACCGCAGACATTTTGGGAATTGACCGTCCTACGAACAACGTCACCAAGGACATCTACAAGTTCACTCTTTCTAGCTTTCAGCTGGGGCCGACTCCCTTTGCGAATCAGTATCAGACGCAGAACAATTTCAACCTTGTCGATAATCTGAGCTGGGTGCACGGCAATCAGACCTTGCGCGTCGGTGGCGAGTTCACCCGCGTCAACTTAAACAAGATTTTCCCGCAAGTGTTCAACGGGCAACTGTTCTTTGTACCTACCCAGGACGGGCTCGATGACTTTCAGAATTTCCTGCAAGGCTCTGTGCCGTTTAGCTTCGGCGGTTCTGGCATCTCGAACCACGAATACCGCAGCAACAATTACGGATTCTTTGTGCAGGACGACTGGAAGGTACGTCAGAACCTGACGCTGAATCTGGGGCTGCGCACCGAGATGTTCGGGGCGTTTTATGACAAGCTGTGCCACATTGGCAACTTTGATCTGTCGGCCGGCAACAGCGGGCAGTATCCGATGGTGTATGGCGGCTGTGCCAACAAACTGAACGTCGCTGGTTTGACCGGCACAGGCAACAACAGCACAATGCGGAACAATTACAGCACTACGATTGGTCCGCGGGTGGGTTTTGCCTGGGACCTGTTTAACGACCATAAAACGAGTGTTCGCGGCGGCTTCGGCATGTACTACGTGCGCGAGGATGTGGGAACGGCTGATCAGTTGTCGTTCCAGGCACCGTATCTGCCTATTGCGGGAGCCTCCGGCCCTGCGGGTTGCCTGAGCACCTTCTTTTCGGCAAACGCGCCGGCGTCTTGCGATCAGATACCGAATGCAAACATAAATGCTTTGCCCACTGCAGGCGTGATTGATCCTAACTTCGTCCCCTGCCTGGGGCTATTGCAGAGCTTCACTGGCGGCGACACCGCTCAGTTCCCGAACTATGGCTGCGCGCCGGGCAGCACGGGGGCGCTCCCGACGCAACTTCTGTTCGTTCTGGCAGTACCGCGGCATTACATCGTGCCCGCAACCCAGGCCTGGAACCTTACGATCCAGCGTGATCTGGGAAAGAATTGGATAGTAGAAGTCGGATACGTAGGGAACCATACGATCCACCTCCGCGAGACCAGGACCAATGTCCAGGCACGTCTGGCGACGACCGCCAATCCAATCGTCGTGACGGGGACTGATGGCAACACGTACACCATCACCGAAAGCACGACGTCAAACGGTGTCGCCCGCTCGAACCTTGAGGGTGTAAACGGGTACGGGGGGATGCAGATTTTCGCTAACGATGCTTACTCGCATTACCACTCGCTGCAAACGACACTTTCGCGACGCTGGAGTGCGGGATACTTCCAGGCGGCGTATACCTTCTCCAAGGCGCTGGATGCGACCTCAACTGGCAACACCGCCTTCAACACGGCATGGAATGACGAGAGCGATATCCGGAACTCGTATGGTCTGTCGGACTTTGACCGCCCGCATCGGTTTACCGTCAGCTACCGTTACGACCTGCCGTTCTTCTCGAACAGAACCGGCTTGGTTCACCATGCGCTGGGTAATTGGTCAATCAGCGGCATCACGACCACGCAGTCCGGGACGCCTTTCTCCATATTTGATTCTGCTGCAGGGTCGGCCTACATCGCTAATGGGCTTGCGTTTCCGACCTTGGGTGCGACCCTGGCTCCGGGCGCGACTCTTGCTTCGGGCTATACCTCGGGCGATATCCACAGTCGCCTGGATGGCTACGTCAACATCAATAATTTCACCACCGCTCCCTTTGCTGACCCTACGCTGGCAGCTTCTTGCGCAGTCGACTCCAGCCCTGCTGGCTGCACCAAAGGTTTCGGCAACATGCGGCGAAATCTCTACCGTGGACCATTCCAGCAGAACTGGGACTTCTCCCTGATCAAGAACTTCACGATCACGGAACGTCACGAGCTTCGCTTCACGGCGGACTTCTTCAATATCTGGAATCACGCGAACTTTGCCAATCCGGCGTCGACTGACGTTCAGAACCCCGGTGCCTTCGGCAAAATCGTCTCGACCGTCGGCACGCCGCGATTGATCCAATTCTCGTTGCGCTATGCCTTCTGAGGTGAGCAGGCAAAAGCGAGGCCGGATTCCGATGCTGGAGCGGGATCAGGTCTCGCCGGAAGTTGGCGCACTCTATGACGCCTTGCTAGCCCAGCGGGGCGCCGTGCCCAATATGTTCAAGACCATCGCGCACATTCCGGCGATGGCCCAGGGTTTTGCCGCTTTCCTCAAACCGATCGTCGGGGACGGCTCTCTACCCGGCTGGTACAAGGAACTAGTTGCGGTGCGAGTCTGCGTCTTGCATGACTTCGAGTACGGGATCAAAGCCCATTCCCTGTCGGCCAAACAAAAAGGAGCGCGGGCCGAACAACTCGAGGGTGTAAGAGACTTCGAGCGTGGCCCTTTTACGGACGCAGAAAAGCTCGGCTTCCGTTACGCCGACCGCTTGCACCGATCTCCGGCCGAAATCGACGACACGTTTTATGCAGCTGTGAAACGCGTCTACAGCGATCTGCAAATTCTGGAACTGACGGCTGTAGCGGCGGCGTTCGAATTCTTTCCGCGCTTTATCGGAGCGCTGCACATCCCAACGACGCCAGCGCCGGGAAGGTAAACGAGCGAACAGCCACAGCCAAAGACCGAGGACCAGGCAGCGCGCTAGAATAACCAACTTAACTTCTCCGTCCCCTTGCTGCCCACTGGCGACTGAGAATCGAGAACCGGCAACTTTCATGAAACCTCTTGCCTCACGAATGTCGGTGATGAGCGGCGAAGGTGCGCTGTCGGTTTTTGCGCGCGCCAAAGAGCTGGAGCGCAAAGGCCGTTCCATCATCCATCTCGAACTGGGTGAACCTGATTTTCATCCCGCCGCCTCGGTTCTGGATGCCGCGAAACTGGCACTCGACGAAGGGAAGGACCGCTACTGTTCGGTGCAGGGCGTCCCTGCGCTCCGCCAGGAAATCGCGGAGTATCTGAATAGCACACGCCATCTGAAGGTCTCGCCCGATAACGTGGTCATCGCGCCAGGCTGTAAGATCGCGCTTTTCATGGCCATGATGGCTCTGGTCGAGCCGGGCGACGAAGTGCTTTATCCCGATCCCGGGTTCCCTGGGTATGCGTCCATCACACTCGGATTAGGCGGAATTCCAGTTCCATTTGGACTGGCTGAACGCAATCACTTGCAGCCCGATCCCGACGAAATTGCCGCCAGGATTACGCCCCGCAGCAAGGTCATCATTACGAACTCACCAGGAAATCCCACCGGCACCGTTTACACGAACGAAGTCCAGCGGCGTATTGCCGAGTTGGCGGTTAAGCACGATTTGCTGGTTTTCTCCGACGAAATCTATGCGCGCATTATCTATGGCAGAGAGTATGTTTCCATGCTGCGCTATCCGGGCATGGAAGAGGGCACGCTGATCATCGACGGATTCTCCAAAAGCTTCGCCATGACAGGCTGGAGGTTAGGCTACACGGTCGCGCCGCCACATATCGTTCCAGCACTCAACATGCTCACGATGAACAGCTACACGTGCGTGGCCGAGTTCACGCAGTACGCTGCCATTGAGGCGCTGCGTGACCGCCAGGGCGCTACCCCGCGGATGGTTGCCGAATTCGCCAAGCGGCGCGACGAGTTCACCCGAGACCTGAACCGCGTTCCCGGGTTCGGCTGTGCGCCGCCGGAAGGCGCCTTTTACGCATGGGTGAATATTGCCGGCACCGGCATGACTGCTGAAGAAATTTGCCGGATCATGCTCGAAGAAGCAGGTGTCGCGGCGATTCCCGGCGCGGCGTTTGGTCCGTCGGGCCAAGATTTCGTGCGTTTTTCGTTCGCGTCTTCGACGGCTACCTTGAAAGAAGCGGTCGAAAGAATCTTAAAGGCATCCACGGCGTGGCAGGGTGCGGCGGCGGGCCGGGTGGGGACAATTCTGTGATCTTTCGCCCCTGCGGGGCTGGTTCCTGGTTTGCGCTTACGGCTTGCGCCGTGGACTTTCATCTGCAGCCGCTTTCGCGGCGAGGTTCGCCGTGCTGGCATCGAATTCGGAACTCCGCGTGCTTGCGCCTTGGGAGAACAAAGCTCATGAAACGAGGTAGTCTTCTCATTATCCTGTGCACCTTACCAGCATTGTGCTTTGCCCAGGCTCGCCCGCTTGCCGGGTCAGACGTCCAGCAGATCTATCAACGCCTTTTGCCACAAATCGAAAAAATCAAGATCTTCGATCACCACGCGCATCCCGGCTTTCCCGATGATCCTGACGTGGACGCGATGGCTGCGCCCCCGGGAAGTGCTGCCCTGCGGGAGCGCGATTCCAATCCCGAGCTGGTCTCGGCCGCCAAGGCTCTGTTCGGATATCCGTATGAGGATCTCTCTCCCGAGCACGCCCGCTGGCTGGTTCAGAAAAAGGCTGAATTGAAGAAGGCACAGGGAACCGCGTATTTCTCGAATATCCTCGACCAGCTAAACATTGAGGGCTCGGTCGCGAACCGCGCGATGATGGCTGACTACCTCGATCCGAAGCGCTTTTCGTGGGTGTTCTTTGCGGACGCGCTCATGTGGCCCTTCGACAATAGCCAGCAGCGCTCCCGGAATCCCGACCAGGAGGTCTACATTCCGCTGCAAGAAAAAATGCTGCACCGCTGGATGCAGCAGGAAGGAGTTTCCAAGCTCCCACCAGATTTTGCTGCCTATCTTTCGTTCGTGAGCCGTACGCTCGAAGACAATCAGAGAAAGGGCGGAATTGCGATGAAATTCGAGGTGGCGTACTTCCGCTCGACCAAGTTCGGCGATCCCCCGCGCGAGCAAGCTGAGGAGATATATAAGAAGTACATCGCCGGCGGCGTGCCCAGTCCGGAGGAATATAAGACCTTTCAGGATTACGTATTTCGCTACCTTGTCAGGGAAGGCGGGCGTCTGCGTCTTCCGGTTCACATTCACTCTGCCGTTGGTATCGGCGATTACTTCAGCCTGACCGAGAGCGGCATCATGAATCTGGAGAACATTCTGCGCGATCCGCGATATGCGAGTACAACGTTTGTCATGATTCACGGCGGCTATCCCTACGAGCGGGAGGCAATCTGGCTGGTGGCGGTGAAGAACGTCTACATGGATTCATCGCTGATGGAGATTGTGGAATATCCTTCGGAATTCAAGCGTTCTCTAAAGCAGTGGCTGGAGACTTTTCCCGACAAGATAACTTTTGGGACCGACGCTTTCCCGTACAATGATGCTCTCGGCGCGGAAGAGAGTTACTGGCTGGGAGTACAGTCGGCACGCGCGGGTTTAGCTGCCGCTCTAGCGGAAATGGTTTCCATGGGCGAGGTGAGCGAAGCCAAAGCTGTCGAAATGGCCAAAGCTTACCTGCACGATACTGCGACCGGGCTGTACGAAGGAAAGGTGCACTGAAATGGCGACAGTAAAGACGAAAAAGCACGCAAGGAAGAAGAAAAGTCGGGTTGCGGTTGCCGGAAAGAGCAGCATCTTCCGGCAACGGGGGATCCCCAAGGCGCGTCGCAGAGCCGAATTGAAGCACATACCCTGGAACACGGTGGAAATCGAGGCGCTAAATCCCTTGCTGGGACGGCAATTCGTCGTGGGCCGAGAGATCATGGTGGCCCGGGTCATTATGAAGAAAGGTTGCATCGTACCCGAGCACAGTCACGTCAACGAACAGGTGACCTATATCCTGGAAGGCGCTTTGAAGTTCTGGATCGATGGCAAACAGATTGTCGTCAACGCGGGAGAAGTGCTGACGATCCCCCCGAACATGCCCCACAAGGCCGAAGCGCTGGCTGACACGCTGGACCTGGACGTCTTCAGTCCACCCCGCGCCGATTGGATGAATAAGGATGACAGCTATCTGCGGGGATCCAAATAATGCACAGCGTTACTGCACCTTGACTCGTATCAGGACACGCATCGAAGGGCGCGCCATCCTGTCATTCCGAGGTGCTTCAGACGCCGAGGAATCCAGGTTTGTTATTTGCCGTTTCGTCCCTGACGGGACTCGTTCCCCATAGAGGTCGACCCAGCGCTGACGCGCTGGGCTAACGAATCCCGCCGCTACGCGGCTGCTAGTTGGCCATTTGAGTCCCAAGGGCCCCTGACATGACGAACCAATCAGTTTCCCAATCGCAAGTCGAGAAGATCTCGCGTCTGCGCTGCATCTCGTGCGGCGCGATCTCGGACACGGCGGCTCAAAACTTTCGCTGCTCTGATTGTGGTGATCTGCTGGAGGTTTTCTATCCCGGGTGGAACATCGGAGGGAAGCTGGGTCCTGCCGGACTGGACGTGGCAGCCCTAAAGTCGCTCTGGCGAGTCCGACGAAAATCACTGTTGCCCATCGATCAAAGCGGCGTTTGGCGTTTTCGCGAATTTCTTCCCAGCATGACCGATTCATCCTCCGTCATCACTCTGCGCGAGGGCAACACTCCGATCTACGACCTGCCTTCTTGCGCTCGTATTGCCGGTGTCGATCGCCTGTTTGCGAAACACCAGGGAATGAATCCGACGGGGTCTTTCAAAGATACGGGCATGACCGTTGCCGCCTCTTTTGCCAAGCAGGAGGGATTTCGTTGGGCAGCCTGCGCCTCGACCGGCAACACTTCAGCATCCATGGCAGCCTACGCGGCGCGGGGTGGGATGCGCAGTCTTGTGCTCATTCCGGAGGGCAAGATCTCCTGGGGCAAACTTTCCCAAGCGCTCGATTATGCAGCGTTGACCTGCCAGCTTCGCACCGACTTCGACGGTTGTATGCGCATCCTCAATGAAGTCGTGCAACGCCTGCCAGTATATTTGCTCAACTCCGTGAACCCCTACCGACTCGAGGGTCAAAAGACTGCCGCCATCGAACTCCTGGAACATTTCGACTGGCAAGTTCCGGACCACGTAATCGTGCCGGGTGGGAATCTGGGCAATTCCTCGGCTCTGGGCAAGGCCTTCCTGGAGATGAAGGACTTCGGTCTGATATCACGGCTTCCCAAGCTGTCGATAATCCAGGCGGAAGGTGCGAATCCGCTGGTCCGCATGATCCGGGAGGGCCGAAAACAGCTGGTTCCGGTCGAGGCCGAGACGATGGCGACCGCGATTCGGATCGGTAATCCCGCATCATGGAAGAAGGCAGTGCGGGTTCTGGAAACTACGGGCGGCGCGGTGGAGCAGGTCAGTGAGGTTGAAATTGCGGAGGCTAAAGCGGAGATCGGCGCCGACGGCATCGGCTGTGAGCCGGCTTCGGCGGTAACGCTTGCGGGACTTAAGAAGCTCGTGAAACAAGGCTTCGTAGAGCGCGGCGCGAGCGTTGTTCTGGTCCTGACCGGTCACCTGCTGAAAGACCCCGAGTTCACGCTGAAATTTCATCGCTGCGACCTATTTTCAGGAACGAAATACGAAGCCGAGGCGAAGATGTTAGCCCCCCAGCAACGTGCCCCCATTATTCTCGACGCTAATGCGGATGCAGTTGTGAAAACGCTCGAGCAAGCGGAAAAAGGTTAATGAGGGTGCCGGCTACATGAGCAGCAAGGCACATTCCGCTCTGGAATTGGTTCTTCCTGCCACTTCGGCCAATCTGGGCCCGGCCTTCGATGCCGCGGCCCTGGCGTTCCGTCTTTACCTGAAGGTCCGGGCTCAGGCAGCTCGGACATTCTCGATCAAGGCCGCGGGCCGCGATGCTGAAATATGCGGTGAGCTCGAGAACCATCTGATTCTGACCACCTATCGCCAGGTCCTCGAGGAACGAGAGAAGAAGAGCGTTGCTCCTCTAGCTTTGCGGATCGAGAACGAAATGCCCATCGGTAAGGGCTGCGGGTCTTCAGCGGCGGCCCGACTTGCAGGCATTGCCCTGGCTGTCCACTTCGGAAAGCTGGGTTGGAACGACAGTCAAATTATCGGTGAGGCTTCACGCCGCGAGCATCATCCCGATAACGCGGCTGCATGCTGGATGGGGGGCCTGTGCGTAGCGCGGATGTGTAGCGAACGGGAGGCGCAGGCGGTCAAGATCGCGGCGAAAGGGAAATGGCCCCTGTTATTTGCCGTTCCGGACGAAACCTTATTGACGGAAGAGGCCCGCCAGGTGCTGCCCGATCAGTACTCGAGAAGCGATGTCGTCTCAAACATCCAAAATTCCATGCTCTTGCTGGCAGCCTTCGTTCAAGGGCGGCCCGAACTCCTGGCTTCTGCCTTGGAGGACAAGATTCACCAGCCCTATCGTGCCCGCTTATGTCCTCTGCTTCCCGCTCTGCAGGAAATGCAAGGGAAGGAGGGTGTGCTCGGAGTGGCGCTCAGCGGCGCAGGCCCCTCAATTTTGGTTTTTCTTGATCCCGTCTATCCAGTGAAGAAGGCCAAAGCCGCGATCGCGCGGCATCTCGTTAACCACGGCCTCTCTGCGGAACTATTTCTCACCTCAATTGCAGATAAAGGCGCCAGTGAACAGCCGGGCTGGAAAAGCGTGCACTACCGCGGAGCTTCCTAGCAGTGCGGAGCAATCGAGAGCAGCCTGCCGCCTTTGTATGAGTAACGGCCTTTCAGGCCGATCGAAGGCGATTGGCGCGCAAACCAGGAGAAGAGAGCGACGTCCTGAGGATGGTATTCGGTTCCATTCAACAGAACGCGGAAGGAGAGATTTGGGAAGCTTTCAATAGCATCGCCGACCTCAAGCATATTCGAAAAACAAGCGGAGGAGCCGGGCTGCACCCAGGCGGGCACGTAGTTGTTTACCAGAGGATCGCTATACCATTCGGCAACCTCGTGGCTGAGGGCTGTAATGTCCTCCAGCGGTACAGAAAAAATCTGTGCATCATTGTGAGTCGCCCAGATGAATGTGTTTACATTCTGCGTGTTTCCCGGACCTGGCGAAGCCACCGCGCTGTGCAAGCCGACCACGCAGCATTTGTCCGGAGTTTCCGAGAAGAGAAAGGCGTTATAGGTCAGGAAAATCGATAAGGACCGTGGATCCGGATTCACCATGGTCAGTAGATTGCGCAACTGCTGGCTGAACCAGTCCATATTCACCAGGCCGACAGGAGCACCTGAAACCGAGCCCGTGAATTCGAAGCCAAACTCCGGGGGAACGGTTATGTTGAGCGTCGGCAACACGGCGGGATGGCTGAGGGTCACATGCCAGTCTGGGCTGGTCTTCTCCACTACGCCGTAGAACGATGCTCGGGACATGGCATCGCCGAATTGGGTAAATCCGGTCTGCGAAGCGAATGGCTGGAAAATGGGAGAAGCAATCGTAGACGCGACGCGGCTGGCCCCGTCCAAGCTGGCGCCGTTGGAGAAAATCAGGGCGATGGGAATTATTTCTACGGGAACGGTTGTGCTGGCCGATCCCACCCAGGGATTTGTGCCTACCATCCGGTAGCGAAACGCGCGCAGCCCTCCGCTCGGCATTTTGTACGTGAACTGACTAGTCCAGGTGGGGACGGTAATGATGGAGGTTGCGTTAGGTAGAGTCCTGCGCAGGCCCTCGATCGGCTGGACCGTGTAGATCGGTTGTCCAATGCCGTCGCTAGTGGAACCCGCTTCGCCAAAGGAGGACGCGACTGTCAGAAAAATAACGACCAGCGCGAGTAATTGCTTACGGCTCATTGATATTTTGGTAGTCAGGAGTTAGTAGTCAGGAGTCAGCAGGGTGCGAGGTGACTGATACCTAACTCCTGACTTCCTATCTCCGGCTTGCCGGCGGAATGATTCCGTTCATTCGGAGGTATTCCACCATCTGTCCGTAATGATCAAAACTGTGCCACGAGATCGAATTGGCCATTCCCAGGCGGGTGGCAGTTCCTTCGCCGAAGGGATTTTTCATTGGCGCTGCGAGATTTTTCTCGTCAATGGTCGCAACCGCCTTGTGCGCGTATGCGAATGAGTCTTTGGCGAACTTCACGATATCGGCTTTAGCCGTCATGGAATCTGGCCCATTTTCCCCACCCAGTTCCACGGGCGGCTTCTCACCTAAAATGGCAGCTCCGATCATATAGTTAGCTGCGGCCACGTGTTTCACTTGTTGCGCAAATGAGCGGACCCCTTTGAATTCGCCATTGCTGGGGGCGAACGTGAACTTGTCGTCCGGCATGGCATCGGCCGCGGACACAAACTCCTTCTCCACATTAGACACCGAACGATCCAGAATCTCGGCAACGGTAGGATTTTCGCCGGCCGGTTTGGCGGCTTGGGCGAAACATGCCGAGCCGATCAACAGCAGGATCAGGGCCGGAAACAAGGGGGTAAGCTTTTTCATCGAACTCTCCTTGTGAATCGAATATTGTAACGGCACAAAGCTTGTCGGACCACCACAACTTAAGGCGCAAGGGCTGGCACAGAAGTGCCAGGTTGGAGTGCCTGCAGGGCTTTAGGGGGAGGGTCCTCCAACCTGCTCTAGTCCCGCACGATCGACGGTGCCAATTCCACGTCCCGCGCGGACAGACGGTGCCGGCGAATCGTGGCAAGTCCCGCCACGAGAGCTATAGCTGAAGAAAGCAGAGCCCCACGCACGCCGATCTTGGTTGCCAACGCTCCCCAGGCGGCGCTGCCCAAGGCCATGCCTCCCTGCAAAACGAGCAAATACATGGACAATGCCCGCGCTCGCACCCAGTCGGGGCTCATGGTCTGGGCAGCCGTGTTCAGGCAGGCCAGGATACCGATCCAAGCAGTGCCACCCACAAACAGAACGACGCACAACGGGCCAAACTCATGTACCCGGCCTGCGAAGAACGTAACCAGGGCGAAAGCCGCGATAGCGAAGGCAACCAGGCCATCCACGGAGAACTGTCGCCGGAGTCGCGGCAGGACGGCCGCGCCTGCCAGCGCCCCACTTCCGAAAGATCCCACAAGGATTCCATAGCCCGTGGCTCCGTGTGGCCGCGCAATGATTGGCAACAAAGCCCAGATCGCGCTGGCCGCCAAGCTGAAAGCGCCGGTACGAATCAACACTGACTTCACCACGGTGGAGCTGCGAACGTAACTGAGTCCAGTCCTGATTGCGTCGAAAACACGCCCCGTCTCGACGCGCTCATGTCGCTGCCGTTTCCAGTGATAAAGAAAAAGAATGACACCAAAGAAAGAAAGCGCATTAAGCAAAAAGGTAGTTCCGCAGCCCGCAGTCGCAACCACGATCCCACCTAGAGCCGGGCCAACTGCACGCGCTACGTTAAAGCCAGCCGAGTTTAATGCCACGGCAGAAGAGTGTTGCTCGCTGGAGACAATTTCCGGCGTGATTGCCTGCCAGGCCGGGTCGTTCATGACAGCACCCAGGCCCAGCAAAAATGTAAAGAGCAACAACCCCCACGGGGTCACAACTTTAAAGAGCGTCAGAATTCCCAGGATTGCAGCGGCCATGACCATCCAAGTCTGAGCAAATAGCAGAAGCCGGCGCCGATCTATCATGTCGGCCAAAGCGCCAGCGGGAACAATGACCAGAAAAACCGGAAGTGTAGCTGCCGCCTGTACCATGCCGATCTTAAAGGGAGACATGGTGAGCGTAGTCATCAACCAGCCCGCTCCGACGTTTTGCATCCAGGTGCCGGTATAAGAAATGACAGCCGCAATCCAAAGGGACCGGAACAGCGGCTCTCGCAAAGGAGCCAGGGCCGAACTGGAGCGCGGGGAATGATCTGGGACCGGCATTTTGAGGGTTTCCGCCATCAGTGGGTCGGTGCTCCTTGGGCCACCGGCGCCACGGCCCGCCGGAATGGCCATTCACGGTTACGCCAGGCGCCAGCCAAGTAGATGATCAACCCAGTCAGGAGAAGGACGAGCGCGTAGCGGATCTGTTTCATGGAGTTGGTGCGTGAGAAAAGCACAAACACAAATCCCGCTGACGCGAGTAGCGCGGGAACTGGATACAGCCACATACGAAAGGGACGAGGCATGTCCGGCCGGCGAATCCGCAAAACAATAACTCCAATCGCCTGCACCAGAAACTGTAAGGTGATGCGAATCACCACCAGGGCGGCAATTACTTCCGCCAGGCTAAAAAAACAGAATGCCGTAGCCACCAGCCCCAGGGAGAGTAAGGAAATATGTGGGAACCGTCCTCCCGGATGGACCCTTCCAAACACGCGAAAGTAGTTACCGTCCAGGGCGGCGGCATAGGGCACGCGGGAGTAGCCCAGCATCAGGGAGAAAACCGAAGAAAAGGCAGCAAACATGAGCAGGACAGTCACCAGGTAGCCCGCCCAGGGGCCATAAATCCGCTGCATAAAAACGGAGATCGTGTACATCCCGCTGTTCGATTTGGCGGCTTGGTCCAGTTCCCGCCAGGGAATAACACCCAGCACGCTGATGTTCATCACGATATATAGACAGGCAACCAGCGAAATGGACAGCAAAAGAGCACGAGGAATTGTTTTTCCCGGATCTTTCACCTCGCCGCCAATGAAGCAAACGTTGTAATACCCCCAATACAGGTAAGCCGCATACAGCATGGACGAGCCCATGCCCCGGAAGAAATGCTGCGAAAGATGGAAGGCGCCGGGAGGGAAATCGAAGGCCCGAGCCGGATTGAAATGAGTGAGGCCGGAGAAGATGATCCATGCCATGGTGCCCATCACCACCAGCCACATCAGTTTCGAAAGCGCCCCGATGCTCGTGATCCGGCGATACAGGAGAAAAATTGCAACCAGACAGCCGGCAATGGCCACAAAGGTTCCCGCCGAAACCAGCCAGTTCAGCTGCAACCTACCCAGGAGCGGAAGGCCGAGACTCAGCTGGTGCGAGGCGTAAACGTGGTCGAGGCGCGGCCAGAAGTATGCCGCGTACTGCGATAGCCCTATACAGCCGCTGGCAATCGACATCGGTGCACTGAAGGAGAGCTGCCAAATAAAGAGAAAGGAGATCAGGCGCCCGAGCGTTTTGGGGCCATAGATTTCATTCAGGAAACGGTATGAGCCTCCTGACCCGGGCATGGCTGCTCCCAACTCGGCCCAGACAAGTCCGTCGCACATGGCGAAGAGCGCTCCCAGAATCCATCCCAGCATGGCTTGCGGCCCGCCTACAGCACTCACGATCAGCGGGATCGTGATGAAGGGGCCAATGCCGATCATGTCGATCATGTTGAGGGCAGTGGCGCTGCCCAAACCTATGCCGCGGATCAGGTCGGGAGAGGATGAGTCGCCGGGATGGGGATGAGGTTCCATTGGAGAAGGCCGTGGGCTCTCGGCTCTAGGGCTTTAAGTAAGAAGTCAGGAGCGTGCACCCGGGAGCCTATAGGCCAGAGCCTAGAGCCTATTTACCGTGTCCTGCGCTCAATAAATTCACATATAGCCGGATCGCTCCGGGAACGCCCGCAGGCAGCTGCCGGAAGAATGCATAACCCGTGTAGATGTACAAGCCTTTGCCGTACTGTGCCCGCAATAACCCGCCCTTCTGCGGCTCTTCTCCGGGATCGTGGCAGGAGAGCAGCGGTTTGAAATGCTCATCCCACTGATCCATGAAATACAATCCGCGCTCCTGCACCCATCCATCAAAATCCTGTGCCGTGATCTGGTTGGGATAATGGAAAACGCCGTCATCAGGCGCGAGAATGTCGACCGGCGCCTCTTCCACCGAAACACGAGCGCGGCTCAATTGGGCTCGAGACGGAGTGAAATGACCGCTGTTAAAGTCGCCTACGCTCGCGTTGTATTGCACGACGAGAGTTCCACCGGCGAAGACGAAGTCGAGCAACTTCTTATTGTAGGCAGCGACATCTTTTTCTGTATCGTAGGCGCGAATTCCGAGGACGATAGTGCCGTAGCGGTTCAGGTCTTCTGACGCAAGCTTCTCGGCCCTAATAAGACCCACGTCGATGCCCACTTGTTTAAGGACAGTCGGAATATCGTCCCCGGCGCCCATGATGTAGCCAACTTTCAGGTTCTTGGGCACCTTGACGTCGACGATGCTCACGCGCTGAATTGCTGGCTGGTAATAATAAGAGGTATCGAGGTCAGAGCGCGTGACCACGCTGTAGCCCAAGTCATACGACTTGCCCTGGTAGTCCAAGCGCGCTTTGACCTGGTAATGACCTTCGTGCAGATCCGCGGGCCGGACTTGAAACTTGAAGTCCTTGGATTCCCCGGGATGATCGAAACTGACGTGTTGTGCCGAGGGCGCTGCGGTCCATGCGCTGGGCAGCTCCAGGCGAAGCTGCGCTTCTCCGGAAGTCGCAACATTGCTACGTAAACCGACGGTGATCTCGGTATTCCCAGTATGCGAGGTGGGAATGACCGCCATCCCGGGTTCCAGAGCAATCGAAAAAGGAGGCGCCACGGCAAGCGCACGCTTGGCCTCCGTTCCTTCCGGTTCCTTGTATTTCACCATGCAGACTGCGCGCGCAATGCCTTCGCGTCCATTTAGGGAATAAATCGCATGTGCCTGCACGGGGGCGGGAGGAAACGGAAACGTTGCATAGCGCTCGTCATCCACCGTGTTGATGCTGTCAGTCTCTGGTTCAGCACGATGCCAATACGGCTTGGTATATTGCGCATCTGGCGAAACCGTGACTTGGAATTTTGCGGCACCTGTTTGCGGTGTGCCGGCGTGCTTGGCAGTCCAACCCGGTGGAACGTCAAGCTCGATTCTTTTTACCGCGGCTCCAGCTCCGGCAGAAACCGTTGCGGTGACTCCGAAAGTCTGGCCGGGCACTGCCATGAAGGCGTCGTCCTCATTGGTGGCGACGGGAATGTCGGCAGAGACTTCCAACTGAATTCCGACTGCAAGACTTGCCGCCGCTTCGAACTGGGCTTTCTTGGTGTTTATCTCGGGCAGCAGAGCGTTCCTGCCTTGTGGCGAGAGCGGCGATTTTTCAATCTGCCCAATGAGTGCGTTGGTATTTTGAAGGCCGGTGAGAAGTGCATTCGCCGCCGAGTTCGGATCATTGTCAGCGGCTGCAGTCGCTTGACCAACTAGATTTTCCAGGTTAGCCAAGGCCGGTCTTAAGAAAGGCACCTTTTTTTCTTCCTCGCCCAACCGGTTCGCAAGTCCAGGCAGGGTAGTGTCGATGCCGTCAAAGAAATCTTTCTCATGCCCATCTTTATCTCCATCTACCGTTGGCGGCAGAACCGAATCTACCAGACGATAGAAGGCATAATGCGGACCCGCATCCACCGACCAACCACCAGCGCCTTGCGAAAGCTGGTGCTTCAACCCCTCCATCGCGAACTGAATGTAAGTCATCCCCAGCGCGGGATTCAGATCGCCCGTGCTCAGCTTGATGGTGTAGTTCTCTTCCGGACACTCGCTGCTGCGGAAGGGACAGACGTTGTCGATGTAAAGCTTCTTGGCCTGCCAAGGCAGTAGACCTTCCTTGATCTGCTCGGCAAAGCGGTGGGGATCGGCGGCCGCGCGAAATGCTTCACGAGAAACAACCCCGGAGGCCTGGTGGTGCCCATGGCCATCGCGGTCGGTGCCTCCAAAACGCGAGACGATCACGTCCGGGCGAAACGTGCGAATTACACGCACCATGTCGCTCAGCACGATATCGTGACCTTGCCATTTCCGAAAAGTCTCGTCGGCGGTTTTCGAGAATCCGAAGTCGGCGACGCGAGTGAAACGCTGCTCCACCCCGTAGTAGCGGTCGGATGCGGTTAACTCCAATGTGCGCAAAACACCGAGCACATCGAACAAGTTGCTACCGACCTTGTTTTGTCCACCCTCACCACGGTTCAGCGTAAGCAATTGCGCGGTCACCCCTTTACCACGTGACTCCAAGGTGAGCATGCCGCCGTCTTCGTCGTCGGGATGAGCGGTGGTGTGCAGAAGGCGCGCTGTAGTGTGCAAGCGCAGCAGCATCTGTTTGAGACCGGCTGCACCTGTATCCTGGGGACGCGGATCAACCGGGCGGACCTTGTCGGCGGTATTTTGGGCCAGGGCCGGAATCAGGGCGAATGCCAGCAACCAGGGAAGCAATCGCCCTAGGAGGTAGCCAGACAGGCGGCGAAACATGGGCATCGGCCGGCGATTGGAGCCTGTCATGCCAACGGGATTGATTTTGTCAGGGGTGAGACGCAATATTTTCCCCAGGTGCCAGTTTCGACAGTTTACCGAAGTACTTTCAAGAATTCATTCTGAAGCTTCGGGGGAAGGTCAGCTTAACAGACAACTCACGGTTGTGGGACGTCAGGCGTCGCTTCCGCTGCTTTCTGGCAATTATCTGCCGCCGTAAGCAACTTATCGAACTGAGGCACGCTGTGCAGCTTGTCGAGTAGGGGGTCGGATTGAAGAGCAGAGTAGGCACAATAGTTCTGCTGAATGGCGCGGCCGACCATTTGCAGGGCAATGTCCTGCTTGGCGCAAAAAGCCATGATCGCCCCATGTTGGTACCACTTCTCCGGATCAGGCTCGGCCAACACCGCGTTTTGTGTTCGCGCAGCGAGCTTGTCCAAGGCCGCAGCCGCACCCGACTGCAGGCACGCTTCCAGGAATTCGCGATGATCGCGAGGGTTGATAGGCACTCTCCGGACTGCCTGCTGAGCTTCCTCCAACTTACCCTCCCGGAGAAGCCGGTTGACGGTAATAAAGCCGGCATACTCGGAGCCCGCATCGAGCCTCTCGTAGTCAGGTACGCGCTCCGTCTTGCCCATTTCCAGGAACACCCAGGCGCAGGAGCGAAACAAATAATTGCCCGGATCGATCGCCGAGGCTGAGTCACACTCGCGCGCAGCCTCCTCAAGTTTGCCCGCATACCTCAGAACATAGCTCAAGGTGAAATGAGCCTGGGCATTCTCCGGACGGCGGTGCACGAGTTCCTGGGCTTGCGCATAAGCTTTGTTCAATTCTCCCCTTTCTACGCGGTGCACGATCAATTGTCCCGCGGCGACGATGCGATTGGGATCAAGGCCAAGCGCCTGCTCGTAGGCAGTGTTGGATTGTTGGAACATTGCCTCTCCGCCGTCCGAGTAAGTTGAATCGTAGTAATAGCGCAGTCCCAGTTCCTCCCATGCCGGAGCGTAATTTGGGTCGAGCGTAGTCGCGCGCTCCAACAACGCAATGGCCTGCTTGTTTGGTCCAGGGTCATGGGAGGCAGCGATGCTACGCAAATAGAGTTCGTAGGCTTCGGGATTTCTCGGCCGGCTTGCCGCCTCAATGTAGCCTCTTTCAGCTCCCAGGAGGGGGAGCAAACCTTGACGTACTTGGGTGTCGAGCTGCGCCTGGAATGAGATCAGTTCGTTGGCCGCCGCGGTCAAAGTGGTCTGCCACAGCACGCGCTCACTGCTTACTTCGACCGCTTCCAGCGTAACCAGCAGTTGTTTTTCTTGGCGCACGAAATGTCCGGTAAGAATGTTGCCGACGTGCAGTTCGCGGCCAATTTGTTGGGGGTCCAGATCAGCGCCGTTGTATTTCCTGGTTATGGCAGAGGGGCGCACGTCCAGCGCGCGGCTGTTCGTCAACACATTGGCGATCTCATCGGCTAGCGCAAAGCGCAGGTAGTCCACGCTGGGATCGGCATTGAGGTTCTGCAGGGGCAGCACTGCAATGCTCTTTTTGTTGGCGCCAAAAGCCGAGCCTCGATGTTGGAACCACCATGTTCCAACCGCTGCCAATACGGTAATCAGCAGGCAGCTGGTCGCGACCAGCAGATAAGTTTGCAGCCTGCTCGTCTTCTGAAACGTACGGGTCGAGAGGAACACGGGAAGACGCGCTGTCTTGGTCAGGCCCGATTCGCTTTCTTTTTTCAGGCGCTGCAGGTCCGCCCGAATGTCGGAAGCGCTCCCATACCGCTTGGCGCGGTCTTTCTCCATGGCCCGTCCAATAATGTTTTCGAGCTCAATCGGCAGGTCGGGATTAGCCAGGTGCGGAGAGAACGGCTTCTTGTTCATGACCGCGTCCAGCGTGGTCACGATGTTGGTGCCCGAGAACGGCTTCCTGCCCGTCGCCATCTCGTAGAGAACGATTCCGAAAGAAAAGATGTCGCTGCGCGGATCCAATTCCTCGCCTCGAGCCTGCTCGGGCGACATATACACCGCGGTGCCGGGCAGAAGTCCAACGCCGGTCAGCGATTCCTCGGCAATGCCGCTGTCGGTCGTGATATTCGAGTCGCGCGAGAGTTTGGCCAGGCCGAAATCCAGAATCTTGGCTTGACCATTGGTGGTCAGGAATATGTTGGCCGGCTTGATGTCACGGTGAATGATTCCCTTGGCGTGGGAAGCGATGAGTGCATCGGCGATCTGTATCCCGATCTCGAGCACCTCGTCCAAATCCAGAGGCTTGCCGCGGATGCGCTGTTTCAGGCTTTCACCTTCCAACTTCTCCATGACAATGAAGGGATGTCCCTTGTTGTCATCGATGTCATGAATGATGCAGATATTGGGGTGATTGAGTTGCGAGGCGGCGCGAGCTTCCCGCTCGAATCGTTCCAGGGACTTGCGATCGTTGACGTATTGGTCAGGAATGAACTTGAGAGCTACGTGGCGGCCCAGGCGGACATCTTCGGCCTCGTAGACCACACCCATGCCCCCGCCACCGAGTTTTCCCACGATGCGATAGTGAGAAACGGTCTCGCCAATCACAGGGAACTCCCGTAGCTTTCGGCGGCCATGTTAGGCCCGTGCCGTCCTCGGGTCAACTGAGTAAGAGCTTCGGCGGATTAGCCAGAGCACTCATTACTATTTTAGTTGCTGACATAGGGAAGAAAAATCCGACTCAGTGCCTGGATGTAGAAAGAACTTCGTTGGCGTGGCCACATCCGGGTCTTTTGCAACACCCACGAAAGCTTTGCCGTCATAGACCGCGGCTGTGCCGTAGAGTTGAAGGCGATAGTCCACTAGCGTCCCTTCCACAGCGCTGAAGTACACTCCCGGAGAACCCGCCTTCGGGCTGTAGTCGTACTCCACCCAAATGTTCTCGGCATCGGAATCGGCGCTCCCCGACAAAGCGTAAGTTTCGCGCCTTCCATGAGGGAAGCACCATCGTTCTTCCCCTTCCAACTTCGCTTCCAGACCTCGGCTGGATCTCGCCGATGTCACCTGTCCCATCCTGTGTCGGATGTCGAAGAAAACCGCACCGTTGACGCCGCTTGGCGTACGGAAATCGCCGACCCAAGTGCCCACCAAAGGAGGGCGCCGCGACAGTGGGTATGCCCAAGGTGCGAAGAGAAAAACTTCCAGTACTAACAGGAAAGCCCCAAGCACGACCACCGCTCCGATAGCAGTGAGAAGGAAGCTGACCCATCCGTGCACACGATACGATGCTGGGGTGTTGTAGCCGACGCCAGGCCGACTGCCCATGCCGAAAGGTTACCTCATTGCGGGAGGGAATGGAACGGCGCCATTCGCCCGATTCGCGGGCCGGGGTCCAGAGGTTGAGGCGCGGCAAACCGATGTGCGGCCGAGGATGTCTGTAGTCCCAGTGTTTCTTAATATAGTCCTGCCGACGACCCTACCCATTCCAGGTCACGATTGTGGTCGACACCCATCTGCAGGCCCCGGCCCATGCGAACTATGGTCATCACCGGCACCATCTGCTCGAGCCAGATGTACATCACCCTGATTTCAGCTTTGGTTTTGCCATGGGGGGTCTCGATCACCGGCTCAAAGTGCAACCGCTCCTGAAGAATGTATTGCGAGCGCTTCTCAATCGGGATGTCCGCGAGCTCTTGTTTCGTCGGTGATATCACTACTCCCAAACCGGCGAAAGAATAGAGAGGCTTCAGAACATAGTTCTCCAGATCACCGGGGGTATGCTGCAGTTGGTTGAGAAACCAGGTCTTGGGCACTGATTCATGCCGCAGGTAGGGAATCGAGTACTTGCTGATGCGGAAGTACCAGTTGGGATGTCCGGCCCATTCCACGTCCAAATCATCACGGAAATCGAAGGCGGGGTTGACTCCCTTGCGTTCCAATTCGTCCACGATGGCACGATTGTAGATGCGACAGATCGGGACTCGCTTGCCATCGCTCTCGTAGTAAAGTCGACGGCCGTCCTTCTTTATGTGCGTGATGCAAACCGCCTTGATACCTAGCATCTTCTCGGTCACGATGAAATCCGGCAGCGTTTTCTGATGCCGGGGATCGATTTCCATCAGAATCACGTTTTCCGGGTTCTGTTCCGCGATGACGGCACGACGCAGCAGTTGCATATAAGCCTTCTTGTCCAACCCGCTCAACAGGCACTTCAGCCCGCGGTCCAGCCCGAATGCTTCGATGTAAGTTTCGGACAAAACTAGCTGATAGGCGTACAGAGAAGGGAATGCCTGTAATTCCACAAGCTTTGGCTGCAACTCGCCCTGTTTATCGCGGACGAGTCCGAAATCCACCTGCACAAACATAGGATGTGGGGTTTCGTTGGGAACATTGAACGCCGCCGGAATCGACTGGCTGGACTTCGCTCGATACTGAGGGTCGCCGACCAGCTGGTGTACCAGCTCTTTTCCCGCTTCGCACGTACGATCGAGAAGCGGCTTAGGAAAGAAACAAGGCGTTTCGGAGACGCGAAACTTCACAGGCGTACCGCACTTGTCTTCTAATCGGTCGAGAAGTATGCGGTACTTCGCAGCCGAATAGCTTGCGTTGAACTGGTGCCGATAGGCGGGGACCATAGGTAGCGCCGGTGTCTATGCCACCAACAAGAACTTCCCATCGCGCATGATCTGCTGGCCGTCGACCCAAATGTCAAACTTCCGTCCCACAACGTCGATGTGCGTGGACGAATACCACTCCGCTCCGGTATGTGCGCCATAAGGATTGCCAAAGGCAATGTGTATGCCGGGAAATTTCTCATCCTGCAGAATCTGCCCGATCACATCCTTCAACTCAATGTTGGTCCCAACAGCGAACTCGCCGACGCGGTCACTGTTCTCGTCGGTGTGGGTGTACTGCCAGAAGTCGTCTTCCAGTTCACGATTGCTGGAATGAGCCTCCACCAGCCTGTTTTCCTGAACTCGAATGGTTAGCGGATTTTCCTGCAGATCGCCAAACTTGGCGCACAAGTAGTCGCCGACCACACCATCGATGACAAACGTCCCGTTTACTTCGCCGGGAGTGGTAAATACTTCTCCGCCAGGCAGATTGCCCCATTTGTCGGGGCTGATGATGCCGCTAGTCTTCAGCCAGCGATAATTCGGATTCAGAATTGCGGACAAATCCGTTCCCGCGGCGGTCTTTGCGCGAATCGCTTTCGCACGGCTGACCAATTCGAATACCTTCAGGCTGATCCGATCCACTTTCAGGAAATCTGCCCGCATGCCTTCCAGCATGATCTGCCGGTTGATATTGACCATGTGCGCATGTCGAATCCTGCGACGGTTGACCACGTCGGTCATTTGCATGCGGGACTTCAATTCATTAGTCTGCGCCTGAACCGCAAAGATGCTGACCTGGCTACTCTCCAAATCATGCAAAATCTCCGACGGCAAGCTCGATAGCGGCCGCGGCGCCAGATCTTCCAATACCCACGCCCGATAGGGCGCTCCCAGAGCTTCGACTTCCGACAGCAGCGCAGCGGCAATTTCCTTGGTCGCCTCGTCAGTGATAATGGTGACTTTCTCAGTGGGCTTTACACGAAGACACACATTCACGGCATTACGGGCGCCAGGAATGAGTTCAGGATCAACAGGAATGGTGCCGAGCTGCCCATGACTCTGAATGGCGGGAACGTTCATCAGACGGTTTTACTGGAGGCGCTTGAGGCCGCTGCCTCGCTTAAGCCCAGCTCCGTCTCCTCTATAATGTAGTCGACCACTTTTTTCAAGTCACCGGTCTCTTCAAAGATCCGCGTCTGACGGTCGGCCCCGCTGCCCGTTTCCAGAATCGTGCGGATGTAATTCAACTCCTCGCGTGAGTCCAGTTCGTCCACGACATCGTCGACGAAATCCAGGTACTCGTGAATCAGATCGCGTACCGGGACTTCTTTCTGTTTGCCGAAATCAATCAGCTTCCCAGCCAGTCCGTAGCGCGACGCGCGCCATTTGTTTTCCATGATCAAGGCGCGGCGATACAGGCGGAAGCCCTGGTTCGCCGAATACAGCTTGTACAGCTTGGCGACGGTGGCCTGGATGAGTGCGGCCAGGGCGATGGTCTCGTCCACCCGCATGGGAATGTCGCAGACGCGAAATTCCAGCGTGTTAAAGAATGGATGCGGCCGGATATCCCACCAGATTTTCTTCGCGTTATCGATGCAACGCGTCTTGATCAGAAGATTGATGAAGTTTTCATATTCGCCCCAGGAAGGGAAGTAGTCGGGAATATTGGTTCGCGGGAATTTATCGAAGACTTTGCAGCGATATGACTTCAACCCGGTGTTCATGCCCAGCCAGAATGGAGAATTGGTGGAGAGCGCGAGGATATGCGGCAAAAAGTATCTCGCGTGATTCATCATGTGAATGGCCGCTTCCCGGTCCTCCACACCAATGTGTACGTGCAAGCCGAAGATCAGGTTGGCCCGGGCAACGAGTTGCATGTCCTCCACGATGTTCTTGTAGCGCTCGTCGGGAGTGATTTCCTGCACTCGCCAGTCGGCGAAGGGATGGGTTGCGGCCGAAGCCAGGCGGAGGCCATTTTCCCTGGCCAGTTTAACCATGTCGCGGCGCAGTTTTTTGACTTCTCGTTTTGCATCTTTAATATTGCCGCAAACCCTAGTACCCACTTCGACCACGGACTGGTGCATCTCCGCCTTGACCTGCTCCTGCAGCAGCATCTTGCCCTTCTCGATCATTTCGGCATGAATGTGCGAGCGCAGGTCGCGCGAGACCGGATCTACGGTCTGATATTCCTCTTCGATTCCGATGGTAAAGGTAGGATCCATACTGAGGAGAAACACTCAAAGCCCCAGACGCGGCAAGCCGCGTCTCTACCCCCATTCGCGACGCGTTTCAGGCTGAACAAGTATAACAACCGCCACCAGGCGGCATAGAAGGCGCAAAAAGAATGCCCCATCAACCTTATGTCGCTTTTGCCTGGCTTCGGGCCGGCTTAGTTGGTTCGGGCACCCCCGCCAGAAACGCCGCCCAGCGCAATTCCCGCGCCGGATTCTCGTCACTGAGGGCCTTCTCAACTGCCAGTTCCGCCACACCCGTGACGATCCACTCAAAATTGTCTTTTCCCACCGAGTTCACATCCGCGTCCGGAGCCGGATTCATAAAATCGATCGCATACGGAATTCCATCCTGCACCGCGAACTCAACTGTGTTCAGGTCATACCCCAGCGCACGGCAGAGAGTCAGAGAATCTTTGACCACGCGTTCGTAGAGCTTAGGCTCGATAGGCGCTGGGTTCTTCACGTAGCGCTCATGATGTGGAGCTCTGGGGTCGTACAGCATCACGTGCACACTCTCCTGGCCGACCACATAGCAGCGAAAATATTCCTTAAACTCCACGCCGCGTTGCAGGGTCATACACAAGTCTCCGGTCTGGTTGTAGTGTTGAAAAAATTCCTCCGGCGAGTGAACCTTGTAAACGTGCTTCCAGCCCCCGCCGGCATAAGGCTTCAGAAATGCTGGAAAACCGACGTAGTCGAAAACCTCTTCCCAGTTCAACGGATAAATAAGGTTGCGCATCGACTGGTCGGTGGTTCCCGGAGGGTGCTGGTTATGAGGAAGAATGACGGTCGGCGGAATGGCCACGCCTAGCTTCTTGGCCAAAGCGTAGTTGAAGAACTTGTCGTCGGCGGTCCACCAGAATGGATTGTTGATGACAATTGTGCCATTCAAGGCGGCGTTCTTGAGATAGGCCCGATAGAACGGGATATCGTGGGAAATGCGGTCAATGATCACACGGTAGCCGCTCGGGTCCGCCATTTTCACGCCACCCAACTTCACGAATTCCGCCTTAACACCAGACACCCTCAGGCCGTTGATTCGGTCTACAACTGCCGGCGGGAAAGTGTTCTCCATCCCGAAGATGATTCCAATCTTCTTGTCCATGACAGAACTCCTGGTTCTGGCCGTTACCCACCGGGACCTGAGAACCGAGAACTATCCACTGATCACTAGAAGTACTTCACCGCCATCTTCTGCCACCAAGGCCAATCGTGGCCGGTGTGATCGCCCCACACATCCAGCCAATGGGGAATGCCCTTGGTATTGAGAATGTGCGACATCCTCACATTCTCATCCTTGCACATATCGCACTCACCGGTGGCCAGCACGATGCGCATTCGACGGTGCCGGCTCAGAAACCAGTCGTCGCTGATATTCGCCATGTAATCAGGCGGGCAGTTGAAGTAGCAGTCATCATCGTAATGCCCGTCGAGAAATTGATGGATATCGAAAGCTCCGCCCATGCTCACGCATTGGGCCACTAAATCGGGATGCTTCAACGAAAAATTCAAGGCATGATACCCGCCAAAGCTGCATCCGGTCGCAGCCAACTGTGAATTGTGATTGCGCGAGCGCATGTAGGGAAGCAGTTCATGCAGAAGGTAGCGCTCGTATTGCACATGCCGCATGACCCGCGTGCGAGGCTGTGCGCCCTTGTTGTACCAGCTTTCCGAATCCACGCTGTCGACACAAAAAAGCTGCAGTTCGCCGCGATCGATCTTGGGCGCCAGCACTCCGACCATGCCGCGGTCCTCATAGTCGAAAAACCTGCCCATCGAAGTAGGGAAGACAAGGAGCGGCATTCCGGCGTGACCAAGCAGGAGCATTTCGATTTCGCGCCCCAATTCCCGGCTGTACGCCTTCAGGTATTCGCGGTTCATGCGGCAGGTATCTTACTCCATGCGGTATGCTTTACCTCCGATTGCGCGGAATGGACAGAATACTTTATGAGAACGCTCTCTGAAGATGATGTGAAGGCCAGCATCGATCCGAAACGCATCATCGCCGCGGTCGAGGAAGCGTTTCGCGACCGTTACCCGACAACGCTCATCCCTGTTCGTATGCAAATGGACCTGGCGGATGGTGTTTTCCTGGTAATGCCGTGCTATGACCGTGCCGGCCGAGCATTGGGCATGAAGCTGGCGATGGTTTCACAACATGCCTCCGATGCGAATGAAAAAGTTCATGCGACTTATCTGCTGCTCGATATTAAAAGCGGCGCGCCGAGCCTTGTGATTTCAGCCCGTTACTTGACTGAAATCCGCACTGCGGCGACCTCGGCGGTAGTCACGAAGATTCTGGCTCGCCAAGATGTCCTCGTCTTGGGGGTCTTCGGCACCGGACGCCAGGCACGTGCTCATCTCCGAGTTCTGCCACTGATCCGAAGATTTGAGAGATTCCTTGTTTCCGGTTCTGACTCGGGCCGCAGCCGCGAATTCGCTGAGGAGATGGCACGTGAACTCAGTGCGCCAGTGGAGGCGGTTTGTTCGAAAATCTGTGCGGCTGAGTCCGACGTGCTCTGTACCTGCACGACCTCCAGGACGCCGCTTTTCGACGGCAACCTGCTTCGTCCGGGCACTCACCTGAACCTGGTAGGTGCTTTCCAGCCGCATACGCGCGAAGTCGACGATGTCACGGTTCGGCGCTCCAGGATCGTTGTGGACACTTATGAAGGCGCGCTCGCCGAGGCCGGGGACCTCCTGATCCCGCTGAGCCAGGGCCTCATCACACGCAATCACATCCTTTCTGACCTGCACGAACTGGTAAGTGGCAAGAAGAACGTTCGCGGCTCAGCTCGAGACATTTCGCTGTTCAAGAGTGTCGGTTGCGCATTAGAGGACTTGGTTACCGCGGAGCTGCTCGCTGGTGAGCCTGCCTAACTCGGTTTTGGGTAAGCCACTGGTTCGACCAGTGAGACTCGAAGGGGTTTGACGGTTCCGGCATAACATCCTCCTCAAAGTGGCGTGATGAGAGTCCTTGCCAGGAGGATGTAATGTCTGACCTTTAGCCAAGCCTATCCCACTCGAAGTAGGACTGTAAATATCATGTTGTGTGTGTCCCCAAGCGACGGCGCAAAGTGATGTGCGGGCAAACACGTCGTCATCTGGGGGAGATTTTCCACGCTCTGAAGCTCGGCAGAAGGAGGACCAGATCCTGGAAGGGCATTTGATGCCGGACCGCGTGCACATGTGCATCGCGATTCGGCCCCAGCACCCGGCGGCCTCGGTGATTGGGTTTCTGAAAGGGAAGAGCGCGATTGCGCTGGCGCGATGGTGCGGGAAAGAACGAAACTTCACCGGGGAACCCTTATGGGCGCGCGGGTACGCCGTCTCCACCCTGGGCTTCGAACTGGAGCAGGTCCGCCAATACATCCGCGAACAAGAGGGCGCGGATGGAACCGGCGGAGAATTCTAAACTAGCAACCGAGGCCCGCATCGCGCGACGTCTAAAGGATTGAACCGACCGCCTTCGCGGCGGCCCAACCCATCCAGCCACCCGCTTGGCGGGGTTGTCTCACTAATATCCAGCGGTTTTCTAAGCTTGCGATAACATGGAAGGGAGGCATTGCCTCGTCTCACGACCTAATGGCCACGGCACCACCAGTCTCTAAGCCCACGGCGCAGCGTGAAGCTCTCGTTTCACTGGTTCTCTCTGCCCTTGCTATCGCAGCTTTCGCAGCCGTTCTAGGCCTCACGACGCGCTTTCACAGCTGGCAGGCTTCTCTGGCCGAAAGGATGTACGGACGTGGCGAACACGACCTGCAAACGGGGCGTGCTGCCGCAGCCATAGAGGACTTTCGTTCGGCCCTCGCTTTTGATCGGGACAATCCTCTTTATCAATTCCGCCTGGCCCAGGCGTTGGAGGCGGAAGGCCGATTCGACGAAGCCGAGTCTTACCTCATCAACTTGTGGGAGCATCAGCCGCAGAACGGGATGGTGAATGTGCAACTTGCGCGCCTGGCCGCTCACCGCCAGTCGACGAACCGGGCGCTGCGCTACTATCACAACGCAATTTACGGAATCTGGGACAGCAACCCCGACGAGAACCGGCGTGCCGCGCGCTTCGAATTGATCGAATTTCTGTTGAAACAGAAGGCGAGGACGCAGGTCCAGTCCGAATTGATCGCCATGGAGGCCGGGCTGCCTTCCGACCCTCAACTCCACCTCAAGGTCGCGGAACTGTTCCTCGAGATTGATGATTACGCGAACGCGCTTGCCCAATTCAGGCAAGCCTTGCAACTCGATCGCAAAAACGTGCAAGCCACGGCTGGGGCCGGAGAAGCCGCTTTTGATCTGGGCCGTTATCGAACGGCCGTTCGCTACCTCGAAAGCGCGGTTGCCGGTAACCAGAAAGACGAAGTATCGAGCAAGAAACTAAAGACGGCCCGCTTGATTCTCGAGAGCAACCCGTTCCAACGGAGTGTATCCCTGGCGCAACGCAAGCGCCGCGTCGAGAACGCCTACAAGGCGGCAAGCACGCATCTTAATACTTGCATGCAAGGCCGCAGTGCGTCCGCCAGTCCCAGCCCTGCCGAGAGCCCGGTCGAGAAACTCTACAATCAAGAGACAACTCTGAAACGTAAACTCCGCGGCAGAGCATTGGATGATCTCGACTTCCTGGAAAACGTGATGGACTTCGTTTTCGAGGTGGAAGAGCAAACGGCAGACTGCGGTTCTCCCACCGCGCTCGACGAAGCACTGCTCCTGATAGGCCGCAATCGCGAAGGGGCAGAACGGTGACAGCTCCGGTGAGCCCAGCGGAAACAGCCGCTGCCTCCGACCCCGTCTCCACCCCGCGCCGCGGGCTAATGCGCTGGCCCTTCGAATTTGCGTTTCGCGAAGAGCGTTTTTTTCTCGTACTCTCTGTCTTTATCGGGATTTTTTCAGCGCTGGCAGTCGTCTCGTTCCGCCTGGCCATTGACTGCAGTCGGTTGCGGCTGCTGGGGCCCGGCCTCACCCCTTCCGGCCTTTCTGTGATCCTGGCGCCTTCCCTCGCTGGAATCGTGGTCGCGATCCTAGTACTGCACGTCTTTCCCACGGTGCGTGGCAGTGGCGTCAACCAGACCAAGGCGGCGCTCTACATCTATAACGGTTACATTCCCTTGAGGACTGGCGTCGGAAAGTTCATAACCTCGGCCCTGGCGATTGGGGCTGGACATTCGCTAGGTCCAGAAGATCCGTCGTTGCAGATTGGAGCCAGCCTGGCATCAGCCCTGGGGCGGCGGCTGAAGCTCTCGCGCGAAAAGCTTCGTCTTCTCGCGCCGGTTGGCGCGGCAGCCGGTTTGGCCGCAGCCTTCAACGCACCCATTTCCGCGGTTCTGTTTGTCATTGAAGAAGTGATCGGCCGCTGGAGTGCCGGCATTCTGGGATCGGTTGTTCTTTCGGCTATTTCTAGCGTTGTCGTGATGCGCTGGTTCCTGGGCTCTGAACCCATGTTCCGGATTCCCGCAGTCCAACTGATTCGTCCTCAGGAATTGCTTGCTTATGCCGCATTGGGAATTGTGGGCGGCGTGGCGGCGCTGGTGTTTGCCCGGGGGATTGGGTTCCTTCGCCCCCGCCTGAAAGGCTTGCCGCGCTGGACCCAATACCTGCAGCCCGCGATCGCCGGCCTGCTGATCGGATTGATCGGTTATGTGGGTTTTCCTCAAGTGATGGGCGCCGGTTACGAATACATTGACGAGGCTATGCGCGGCCAGTTTACCTGGAAAATGCTAGCCATCCTCGCGGTGCTGAAAATCCTGGCTACGACGCTTTCCTTCGTCAGCGGCACCCCCGGTGGAATGTTCGCTCCCACTTTATTCATTGGAGCCATGCTGGGCGGCGCGGTAGGGCACGTGGAGCGAATCGTGTTCCCGTATCTTACGGGGTCGGTCGGAACTTACTGCTTGGTCGGGATGGGTGTCCTGTTCGCGGGATTTCTGCGTGCCCCTATGACTTCGGTCTTCATGGTGCTTGAGGTAAGCGGGAATTACTCCATCATTGTTCCTGTGATTGTGGCTAATACACTGTCCTATGTAGTCTCGCGGGCTCTGCAGCCCGTGCCAATCTTTGATCTACTCACACGCCAGGACGGATTAGAGCTTCCATCGCTGGAAGAACAGCGCGAGGAAACGATTCTCCGGGTCGAAGACGCGATGCATGCTCCGGTTGGGCCCGTGCTCGAGGCCGATGAAACCGTCGAGCATGCCAATCAGCGGGTCCAGCATTCGTCGGACAATATTTTCCTGGTCCGCCTTAACCCGACTGGTTGGACCACGGTGAGCCGCGACACGCTGGCGAGATTTAAAGGGGAAGGCAAGGCCGAACTATCGCTCGGCACAGCCCTTCCATCGCAACTCTTACCGTGCTTATACCCCGACCAGCCGCTCGAAGCCGCGCTCCGGCACGTTCATGAAGCGCCCCTGCTACCAGTCGTTCATCGCGCCGAGTTTAGCCGCCTGGAGGGTGTGATTTCCGAGCAGGATGTCCTTAACCGATACAAGCTAGTCGAGCGCGAAGAGTAGGGACAGCTGCATCAGCCACGGGAGACACCCGCCCTCCTCTCACCGGCAGAGCGAAGCTCCGCAATATTTCCAATACAATTACTGCATGCGCGCCATGGTGCTGGAGAAGCCGCGCCCTGCTGAAGAATCCCCGCTCGCGCAGCGGGAAATCCCCACGCAGTCGCCTGGTGTCCATGAGCTCCGTGTTCGCGTGCACTGCTGCGGTGTCTGCCACACCGATCTCCACACCGTAGAAGGCGATCTCCCTCTGCCCAAGCTGCCGGTTATGCCCGGCCATCAGATCGTTGGCGTGGTGGACGCCATCGGTTCTGGTGTCCGCCAATTTAAGGAAGGTGACCGCGTAGGAATTCCCTGGCTGTACTCGACCGATGGTACGTGCAAGTATTGTATTCAGGGCCTTGAAAACCTTTGCGACAACGGACGATTTACCGGCTATCACGTGAACGGCGGGTATGCCGAGGCAACGATCGTCTCCGAAGACTTTGCGCACCCGATGCCCAAATCATTCTCCGACGAAAATGCCGCGCCACTGCTCTGCGCCGGAATCATCGGTTATCGTTCCTACCGTCTGAGCAACATCCGCCGCGGTCAGTGCTTGGGGCTTTTTGGCTTCGGGGCTTCTGCCCACCTGGTAATTCAACTTGCTCGTTACGAAGGCTGCGAGGTCTATGTGTTCACTCGTACGGCTGCCCATCGCGAGCTGGCGAAGAGGCTGGGCGCAGCCTGGGTTGGCGGAGCGGACGAGAATCCTCCTGTCCAACTTGATGCGGCCATCATTTTCGCTCCCGCGGGCAGTCTGGTGCGCGAAGCCCTGCGCGTGCTCGGCAAAGGAGGGACCCTGGCGTTGGCCGGTATCACGATGAGTCCTATCCCTGAATTGGATTACTCGTTGCTCTACCACGAGAGGATAATCCGCAGCGTCGCCAACTCGACCCGCCAGGACTGCCGCGAATTCCTCCAGTTAGCTGCAGAGGCCAATCTTAAAACTGAAATTCAAATCTACGCACTGGAGAAGGCAAACGAAGCTTTGCAGGATTTGAAGCATAGCCGGATTGAAGGGGCGGGCGTGCTGAAAGTGGCGACCTAAGTTAGCATTCTTTCCAGTAGGCTGGTCGCCGCCGGCTATGCGCTACTCTGATTATTTGAATGACCTCAGGCTTCCTGCGGTACACGACTGAAAATGGGAAGCGCCTGACGAGATACCGTCGCGTTCCGGCTACGCTTCTGGGCCAGCGCTCAGGTATTCTCAGGGCAGCTTCAACGGCTCTCTCGAGTTCACGAACAAATTCTTCGGCGGCGCGCTAACTTCTCTGCCGATACCACTCGAATGCTGCTTCTGCTTCCAGGGCTTCGGGATGAAACTCGACCCGTCTACCGGGCATGAGTGGATTGAGACAGTCGGCGGCGTAACTCTGACCATCGAACCGGTCTGACCTTTCCCGAATCCAGGTCGTTTACACGACGGGCGGTTTCCTTCTCCCCGGCATCTTCGGCTGTTCGTCCGTGGCTTGGCCAAGACTGTCGAGCACAGAACCCGCCAACCCTGCGCGGGCCTCAGCCGGAAGTGCGAGTACCTTCTTGAGCAGATCCAGGGATGTCGGGACTCATCTCCCAATGTTACTCTCGCCAACAACTGGACAGAGGCGGCCTGGCTCGTCCCAAGGTGACCAGCGAAGTCCCTCATTTACTCCTTTCCTTTTCAACAACTTAGACCCATACAATGCAGAATCACGCCACTAAACCCCGATTTGCGGCCTTTCATTGAGTTCTTGCTGCCCTAACCTCCTGCCGTCAATAGGATAAGACGCAGAGAGCACAATCGAGGGAATCACCTCTCTTGCATTCCCGCAGTAGAGACCCGCAGTCAAGAGCAGTAGAGAGAAGAAGCGCAAGAGTCTCGGGTTCGATCCGCAGGTTCAACCCAGGGGAACAAAGACACAGTTTTGTGTCCGATGGCTTCCCGGACAGGAAAGCGAGAAGACATGTACAAGCCGGTTAAATATGTGGAAAAAGCTGCTACCGTGGCCGCCACAGGTGCGTGGGCGATCTTCGAAAGGCTAAACAGCATCCATCCCAACCCTTCGCCCAAGCCGAAGTGGTCGGATAAGCCGCTCTTGAAGTCCTATGAAAAATCCAAGCCGCCGCTTGGCTGGCCCCGTACGACCGACTCGCTATGCCCGAAGTGTGTCCCGGAAATCCGTCAACAGATTCTCGACGGCAAGCTGCCCTATGAAATCCTGCTCAATGAAAAGGTCGGCGAAGTCAAGGCCCAAATCATCGAGCGCGACGGCAAGATCCTGATGGTGAAGGACTGCCCCAAGCACGGCCACTTCGAAGACCTGATGTCGATCGACACCGTGTTCTCCCGCCACCTCGAAGAAGTCTTCCCGGGCCGCGACATCCGCGCCCACAACGACGAGAAGTTGCACAACCACGGTTCCAGCACGGTGAAGTACGGTCGCGGGGCAGTGCTTACGATCGACCTCACCAATCGCTGCAACATGATGTGTGACCCGTGCTTCATGGATGCTAACCAGGTGGGTTTTGTTCATGAGCTGGCTTGGGAAGACATCAAGACGATGCTCGACAATGCCATCACGATCAAGCCGCGGCGTCAGATGTCGGTGCAGTTCTCCGGTGGCGAACCTACCCTTTCGCCGTACTTCCTTGACGCTGTCCGCTACGCCCGCAAGGTTGGCTATAACAGCGTGCAGGCGGCGACAAATGGAATCGAGTTCGCCAAGAGTCTGGAGTTCGCGCAGCAGGCTGCAGAAGCTGGTTTGCGTTACGCCTATCTGCAGTTCGACGGCATCGGCAACGCCGCCAATGCCCACCGTAAGGTGGGCAACCTGTTCGACGTGAAACTGAAGGCTATCGATAACCTGCATAAGGCCGGCGTTGAAATCGTGCCCGTGATCACGATTGTGAACGGCATTAACAACGAGCAGGTCGGCCGAATCATAAAGTTCGCACTCGACAATCCGAAGAAGATCGGATTCCTCTCCTTCCAGCCCGTCAGCTTCACGGGGCGCGACGAGGCGATCACCGATGAGCGCCGCCAGGCCCAGCGATACACGCTGTCTCATCTGGCACACGATGTAAAAACTCAGACTGGTTTGGGCCAGCCTGCCCGCGACTGGTTCCCAATCTCCTTCATGGGCACGTTCTCCGACTGGGCTGACGTCATGCACGCCAACGATGCCAACAACAATTGGGGTCAGCTGAGTTGCGGCTGCCATCCCAACTGCGGAACCGGCATGGCTGTGATGATCGACAAGGAAACCAAGGAAGCAGTTCCGGTGACGGCGTTCCTGCATGGTGACCAACTCGCCAAAGACGTCGCGAAGGTGAATGACGCAGCCAGAGGGAAGTTCCTCACCATCGTCGGAATGGCGCTGGCCTTGATGAAGAACTACGATCCGTTCCAGGCGCCGACTCACTTCAAGCTGATGGATCTGCTGAAGAAGTTCGACAAAAACTTCAACGCCACCGGCCGCAACTACGGCAAAGTTGGTCCAGATCGCACCCTTGAGGATGTGATGAAGCGCCGTCAGGACCGCTGGAACTTCCTGTTTATCGCCGGCATGTGGTTCCAGGACCTGTTCAACTATGACTTCCGCCGCACCGAGCAGTGCATCATTCCGTACGCAACACAAGAGGGCGAAATCTCGTTCTGCGCGTACAACACGGGTGTGGGCTGGCGCAACATCATAGAGAAGATGCACATGACCGCCACGCTCACCAAGTGGTACGAAGAGCATGGCCGTCACGAAATCTTCGCCGGGGGAAAGCGCGTAAACCTGGAAAACAAGGAGCACTCGCTCTACCTGCGTGACGACATCGTCACTTTAGAAGAGCAACGTGATCTCGACAAGTTGGGCATCGCCAAGAATGCCCGCGAAGAAAAGCTGCGCGCTCGCGATGCCAAGCAAAAGAACGATCCAGCATACAACGCCCGCATGGCGCAGCTCTATCGCGAGGTCGTATTGAAAGAGAAGCAGCCGGTCTCGGAGAACGGGTTCATTCCGCTCAATAGATTGGCGACCCCGGCCAACGGAAACGGCCACCATGGCCTTGCGCCGAAGCCGGAAGTGGAAGAGCCAGTCCTGGGAGATTAAAAGAACTACATGGGGCGGCCCTTTCGGCCGTTAGATCGTGCGAAGCTCGACTCCTGGAGACCGCCGAATCTGGCGGTCTTCTTGCTGTTCCATCCGGTTGCTGGATCTGTCAGCTATCCTGATTCCTCTCCCTCACTGTGGAAGAAAACTTCCTGTGATAGACTCTCGCGGTTAATCTTCCGTACGTCGGTATCCACAGCGTTTCGCACGTTGCTTCGCGAGGAGGTCCTTGTGCATTTCACTTTTTGTCAGCACCTCAAGTCCATCTTCCTGGCAGTTGTACTGGGCCTAATTTGCATGGGGGTCTTGTCGCCGGCAACCGCGGGCACAAGTAGCACGCCTTTGTTGCTGCGAAAGCCTACCGTTAGCCGAACCCAGATTGCGTTCAGCTACGGCGGAGATCTCTGGATCGTGGACCGCAATGGAGGCGAAGCTCGGCATCTGACCAGCGATGTAGGGATTGAGACCGATCCCTTCTTTTCTCCCGACGGCTCCATGATTGCTTTCACCGGCGAATATGACGGGAACGAAGACGTGTATGTTATCCCGGCCTCGGGCGGGATTCCCAAGCGCCTCACCACGCATCCCACGCAAGACCAGGTTGTGGGCTGGACACGTGATGGCAAGCGCGTCTTATTCCGCTCGACTCGAAACAGCTGGTCGCGTTTCAATCGTTTATTTGCGGTTAGCGTGGAGGGAGGCTTGCCGGAAGAACTGCCTCTGCCCATGGCGGAAGAGGGCTCCTACTCGCCGGACAGTTCGCATCTCGTCTACATCCCATTTACAAATTTCAAAGAATCATGGGGTTTCCAGCGGGGCCTGAAACACTATCGCGGCGGTACCGCTTCGCCGGTATGGATCGCCAGGCTGTCTGATTCGAGTGTCGAAAAGCTGCCGCGCAAGGATTCGAACGACTCCGGTCCGATGTGGTTCGACAATCGGATCTATTTCCTCTCTGATCGAAATGGCCCTGTGAGTCTTTTTGCCTATGACACCAAGACCAAACAGGTCAGTGAGGCCATCACTAGCGATGGTACGGATATCAAGTCAGCCTCGATGGGACCGGACGCCATCGTGTATGAGCAATTCGGATCGATTCACCTCTTCGACCCAGCTACTGACAAACAGCACGCGGTCGATATCCATGTAACGGGGGACTTCCCGGCGGTTCGAGCTCACTTCATCAAAGCGGCCGACCAGATTCAGAACGCAAACATTTCGCCGACAGGCGCCCGGGCGGTATTTGAAGCTCACGGCGAAATCCTGACCGTCCCGGCAGAACATGGAGACATTCGCAATCTCACCAATTCGCTGGCGGTAGCCGATCGTGACCCGGCGTGGTCGCCGGACGGAAAATGGATCGCCTACTTCTCCGATGAATCTGGCGAATACGCGCTGCATTTACGTTCTCAGGATGGCCTCAGCGATACAAGAAAGATAAACCTTGGAACTCCTGCAAGCTTCTATTACTCACCGATCTGGTCTCCGGACAGCAAGAAGATCGTATACAGCGATAAGCAGTTGCACCTGTGGTACCTGGAGATCGAGGGAGGGAAGCCGGCGCTAGTAGACACCAATCCTTACGACAACGGCCCCGGTTCTGGGTTCAATCCCGTCTGGTCGCCGGATAGCCGCTGGATTGCCTATACCCGCCAGCTTACCAGCAGCATGCGCGCCGTTTTCATTTATGGCCTTGAGGGGAAGGCCACGCACCAAGTGACCGATGGCATGAGCGATGCCGCATTTCCGGCGTTTGATGCGAATGGAAGGTACCTCTACTTCACAGCCAGCACCGACGTTGGGCCAGTCCTGGCCAGCAGCATGGCAGGGTTCAAGGTGCCCGTCACTCGAAACGGATATCTGATCGTTCTCAACAAAGACCTGAAATCGCCCCTGGCGCCGCAGAGTGACGAGGAGAAAATCGAAGTCCAGAAGTCTGCAGCAGCGATCGACAAGCAGAAAGCACCTCCACAGATAGATGAATGCTCCGTAGAGGAGCAGCAGAAAGGCAGCGAAGCAGCCAAAGAAGAAGCCGCGAAAGACACGGAGAAGGAAAAAGATAAGAATCCAAGCGCGAAGAAGGACGAGAGCAAAGCGAAGGAAGTCACGCCAGTTCGCATTGATTTTGAAAACATCGATCAGCGGATCCTGGCCTTGCCTTTCCCTGGCCGCAACTATGGCGGGATGCTGGCGGGTAAGACGCACATCTTATTTTTGCTGGAAGGACCAACAGTCGATGACGGCAGCAGCGACGGGCGACAGATTGTTCACAAATTTGACCTCTGCTCGCACAAAACCGACAAGATACTCGACAACATCGGAAACTTTCTCGTATCGGCCAGTGCCGAGAAGGTCTTGTACGAACAGTTGCCGGAAGCGAAACCCGAGTCTGCCGGCGGCTCGGATCAACGTCCTCATGGGACCTGGTTCATCAAGTCCATCGCAAGCTTAGGTAAACCGGCGGACCCTGCGAAAACAGAGGCCACTGGCGCCTTAAAGCTGGATTCGATGGAAGTGGCCGTCGATCCACGCGTCGAGTGGAAGCAAATGTATCGCGAGGTGTGGCGCATTGAGCGGGACTTCTTCTACGACCCGAACTTGCACGGCGCGGACATCAAATTGCTGACGGCAGCTTATGAACCGTACGTCGACAACGTCATGAGCCGGGCTGACCTCAACTACATCTTTGCGGATATGTTGGGCGAGATCACGGCGCAGCATGTTTATATTTCCGGCGGAGATCGACCCGAGGTGAAGCACGTGAGTGGCGGCCTTTTGGGCGCTGATTACATGATCGATCATGACCGCTATCGCTTCTGGCATGTTTATCGTGGCGAGAACTGGAATCCAGACTTGCGCGCTCCTCTCACCGAGCCGGGGGTAAATGTCAGAGAAGGGGAGTACCTGCTGGCGGTGAACGGTCGCGAACTGCACGGAAGCGACGAAATCTTCAGTTTCTTTCAGGAAACCGCCGGCAAGTCGGTTCAGCTGAAAGTCGGCCCGGACCCGAGCAGCAAGGGTGCCCGCACCGTCAGCGTAGTGCCCATTGGCAACGAACGCTCGCTGCGTATGCGCGCCTGGATGGAACTGAACCGTGCGACGGTGGACCGGCTCAGCCAGGGACGTCTCGCCTACGTGTATCTGCCGGACACGGGAGAGAATGGTTACACGAACTTTAACCGCTATTACTTCGCTCAGTCCGACCGCAAGGGAGCGGTTATCGACGAGCGCTACAACGGCGGCGGCTGGATTGCGGACTACATTGTGGACTGGTTGAAGCGTCCGCTGCTGGCGGCCGCCATGAATCGAGACGGAAAAGACGACTTGATCCCGCGGGCAGTCTTTGGGCCCAAGGTGATGTTGATTAATGAATATGCGGGTTCCGGAGGGGATGCCCTGCCCTGGATGTTCAAACGGCTCGGCACCGGGCAGCTGATTGGTACCCGCACCTGGGGCGGACTAATCGGAATTGGCGGATACCCGACTCTCATGGACGGTGGGAGGGTCACTGCCCCGCGCTGGGGCGTCTACAACCCTGAGAGTGGCGAGTTTGACGTAGAGAACAAGGGTGTACCGCCGGATGTCGAAGTCGAACTCGACCCGGCAGCCTGGCGGCAAGGGGGCGATCCGCAGCTCGAAAAAGCGATTGCAGTCGCACTCGATGAGCTACAGCAGCACCCGGTTCCAGAAGTCAAGAGGCCAAAATATCCGGTGTACAACTGGCCTGCGATTCGCAGCGCCGCCAGTTCGGCGCAGAAACCGGGCGGGCAGAATTAGGGAGCCCAGCCAAGTTTCTGAGGAATCTCTCCTGTCCTTTTGCTTGATGGCTTACTTTGTTCTATGAGGACACTGATTTTGTGCTTAACTGAAAACTCGAAACCCGAAACCGGAAACTATTCCTGACAGCCCTCTTTCTGCGCCCTGCCCGCATCACACTTAGTACCCGGTCATAAGGAGTGAGAATGCGCAAAACAATTGTGGGGTTGTCGTGTGTCTTTTTTCTGTCTTTAATGGCGATGGCTCAGGAGAGCGCGTCACGAGCTGTCGTATTCGGTGGCTATTCCTATCTTAGGAACGGCAGCAATGGCTCAAATGGCTGGGAAGGCCAGGGTACGTTTAACCTCACCCGATTCCTGGGTATTACGGCGGACGTGAGCGGAAACAGCCGCAATCTGCTGTCTCTGCCGGTTCCGCTGATCGCACCTTCCGTTACGCAGAACTTTTCGGAATACCTGTTCGGCCCGACGGTGTCGACTGGTTTCGGGCGCAGTGCTGTGTTTGCGCACGCGCTGTTCGGGGTTGTGCGTTCGAGCCTAGATGCCGGCGTCAGTGTGCCGGTTGTTGGAGGGATTTCAGCGCCAGTAACCAGCGCTAGCGCCTTCGCGATGGCCTTCGGTGGCGGGCTCGATCTGGGCTTGAGCAAGCACATCGCTCTGCGCGTTGCCCAGGTGGATTACGTCCGCTCACAACTCAGTGGCCTAGACGCCTTATCGACCGGCCTCTTTGGTAACGTGGGGGGACATCAGAACGACTTGCGCTACTCGGCGGGTATCGTCTTCAGGTTCTAGAACGAGCTTGAGGGAGGAGCAGGCAGCTTTGCCTGCTCCTTGTCGTCTTTTGCTTATCCGGTTGTTTCATCTAGGCACAAGTTGTCAGGCATTCTATTCGAGCTTCACACAAGATATGGTAGTTTGCTGAATCAACCGGATAAGCAAGTGTCATCTAGGCCCGGCCGGACTTAAGCAGCGCATCGAGCGCGTCGGGCAAACTGGGGAAGGTGAGGAACAGCGATTCGACGCGCGTAATCTCGAACAGCTTGCCAACTCGGTCGTTGACGCCAGTCAGCACCACCCGTCGTCCGGTCTTCTGAACAGAAATATACGCGGAGACCAAGGAACCGAGCCCAGCGGAATCCATGTAGGGGACTTCGCTCAGATCAAGAAACATAATGGGCGCATGGTCACGCCGCATCGCATTCTGAAAAGAAGCGAGGTTCTCCATGGTCAGAGGGCCCCTGAGGCGAAGAATCCCCGGTTCTCCCCGTTCTATTACGAGCGGTTCTGAGTTCATCGGCAACATTGTATTCAAGGCGTCGCCAGGTGTGCCAGCATAGGGCAACAACCGGGCTATCTTACCATTGACTTTGTCATCTTGCGCGGCTAGCCTTGGGGAGAAAGTAGATTACCGATGCGAACCCCAACCGCCATCCTCTAAGCATTTTGTTTCGGCCTCCTGCATGGCTTTCGCCAGGAGCTGACTCCGTTCTATCTTCACCTACTTTTCTGAACCGCATCATTTCTGCTCCTTTACTTGGGGCAGAATCTGGAGAAACAAATGAACCAGCTCGCGCTCGGAGTCCAGGACATCGTCAAGATCTACAACTCTCGCCGCGGTGAACCGCTGCGAGCGGTCGACGGCATGAGCTTTGCCGTGTCTGCGGGGACGATCTTTGGCCTGCTCGGGCCCAATGGTGCTGGGAAGACGACCTTGCTGCGGATGCTCACTACCCTGAGCCGCCCCACGAGCGGCTCGGCTTCGATTCTTGGAATCGACGTGATGCAGAAGCCGCTGGAAGTACGTCGTCGAATTTCGTCGGTGATCCAGGAAACAGCCGCGGAGCTGCTGCTCAGCGTGCGCGATAACCTGATGACCTTTGCCCGCTTTCATGGGCTGGATCGTGCAACTGCAGTCCGGCGTGCCGACGAGGTCATGGAGCGCTTTCAGTTGACGACTTATGTCGATCGCAAAGCGCAAGACTTGAGCGGGGGCTATCGCCGTCGTGTCCAAGTAGCCAAGGTATTCATGGTGGAAACGCCGCTGCTGTTTCTCGATGAGTTCTCGACTGGCATGGACCCAATTCTCAAGCGCGACATTATGGCGCAGTTGCGCAAGGAGGCGCGAAAAGGCAGGACCATCGTGCTGACTACTCAAATCCTCAATGAGGCGGAAGAACTCTGCGACGACATCCTGATCATGGACAAAGGAAGGCAAGTGGCCCGTGGCGACCTCAACACGCTGAAGCTGCTGTCGCAGGGTGTTTATGAGATCAGCATGACTTTTGACAAGATGCCCGAACAGATCGAAGCCGAGCTGGCACAGTTCGAGACGCTGCGCGCGCACATTAATCAGAACTCGATAGAGGTGGCGTTCAAGGCGCCCGAAGGAAAGGTGCTGGACATGGTTACCCTATTAGCCCGCAATCGGCATGTCTTGCGGGTGGAGGTCAACAGCGCCAACCTGGAAGATATCTTCGTCGAGCTCATGCAGAGGAGATGAGGGTCATGAACGCGCTTACTGCCATGCTTTATCGCGAAACCAAGATTCGCACCACCAATCTCACTTTTATCTTCTGGGACCTGCTCTATCCGCTCTGCTACATGCTGGTATTCGGGGTGGGGGTGAACTCGGCGCTGGGATCGCCCTTCGGCTCTGCGGGGGTGGATTACAACGCATTTTTCCTGGGCGGGGTTTTGGCGATGGCTAGTTTCGGTATCGCAGCCAATACGTCGTGGTCGTTTTTTCTGGATCGCGACAACGGGATCTTTTTCGAGATGCTCACATACCCACTTAGCCGGGCTGCTTACCTCGTCGGTAAGGTATTGTTCAACGTGGTCATTGCTCTGTTACAGGCGGCGATCACCATTGCTTTAGGGCGGCTGCTGTTCGGCATCCACATGCGGTGGGACCTGGTCCCATTGGCCTTTGTCGGAACGGCCATTGGAACGGCAGGATGGTTCTTCTTCTATTCCATCTTTGCTCTGAAGACACGCCGGAATGACGTCTTCAACAGCGTTACCTCCGTCTTTTATTTCGTTTTCCTTTTCGCCAGCTCCATGTTCTACCCGCTGGAGCCGCTGCCCCGATGGCTCCGGGCCGCGGCCAGCGTCAACCCGATCAGCTGGCAAATTGACTGGTTCCGATACACCTCGATTGGACTGGGCAATGCGCATCGAGCCGCCATCGAGGGCCTGGCTTTCCTGGTTTTCGTGCTTGCGTCGTTCGGGTATGCAGTTCATTGTCTGCAGCAACAGGAGTAGCTAATAGCCTTTAGCTCCTAGCGCTTAGCTTGTGGCTCAAAAACTCCGTGCCTCTGTGCCTCCGTGGCCGGTTGAAGAAAGATGTAACCATTTTCGTGCTGGACAAGTAATCGAGTAGAGAAGGAAAAAATGGAGCTGCCTGGGCGATTCGCGGCGGGCGATATCGAAGCTTTCGAGGCGCTCTTTCGACAGCTCCAGAGCGAGGTCTATGGCTGGATCGTTCGCATCGTCCGAGATCCCGGCATTGCGGAGGACTTGACCGTGGAGACATGCTGGCGAATCTACCGGGCGCGCGCACGCTTTGATCCAACCAGGAATCCCGTGCCCTGGGCCCGGCGAATCGCCACCAACGTCGCTTTGGATTATCTGAAGGGTAGGAAGCCTGAAGCCGAACTGCCTGTACAGATCCCGGGAGCCCTTTCGCCCGATCCGGTAGTCGCGCACGAACTGCAGGATCAGATTCAGCTTGCATTCCATCGCCTGCCACCGAGATTGCGGATCGCAGCCATGCTGGCGTTGGTGGAAGAAAGAACCTATGAGGAAATTGCGGACGCTTTAGGTACTACGGCTGGTGCAGTCAAGCTGCGAGTCTTCCGCGCCGTCCGGATCTTGCGAAAACAATTAAGCAACTTGGGTTTAAATCCATCATGGAAAACGATGACAAAGAAATTCGGGGAATCCTGAAGTCAGCCTTTCCGCCCGTAGCGAGCGCGCCGAGCCGCGACCTTTGGCCGGAGGTGCTGAGACGGTTCGACCAACGCGTAATCAACACGCCCTGGTACGACTGGGCCATGCTTGCCTTGTTGGTATGCGTGCTGTTCCTGTTTCCAGGGTTCATACCGGTGCTCTTGTACCACCTGTAAGGAGGTCGTTATGAAACAACATCCTTATCTCCGCGCCTATCTGGCAGGAATCGCTGTGCCAACCTGCTTTATGCTGGTAGTGTTGGCTGCTTTCTGTATTGCGCGGTTTGTCTATCGAATCCCGATTCCGATCGAGCGCGCGATCGTGTTTCCCATGGCGCTGATCCCAAATATCTTTGGCGCATGGAACATGCTTTACCTGGCGCTCGGGCCACGGCATCACCTGCCCCTCGGATTCCATGGAGCAATTCTGCCCCTCATTCTGGTTCCGCTGGGTGCCCTGGTGGCTACAAAACTGGGCTTCCTGACTCCAGTTGACCACGGATTCGTTTGGTTCCAGCTCGTCAGGATCGAATACGTCCATTTCGCCCTGTTCTTTCCCCTCGCGCTGGTGATCTATTACCTGGTCTGGAAATACCTGGTGGGATTCCTGAACGGTATGCTGGGAATATCTGCGTAGCCAATCCGAACTGGGCCGCTTAGGGCGGCCCAGTATCTTAACTTAAGCTGGGCGGCACTTACCTTCTTCGCCCTTTTGTCCCAATTGTTTACAATAGAAAGGTTTGTGCCTTCCCGCCGGGAGGGCCCGTATAGCATTTCAAAGCCTCGGGATTCGTTAGAACTTTGCAACAGCCAACCCACAATTCTGGCCAGCCAGTCCCGCGTGTGCATTGGCGGGTGGAAGGCAGCCTTCTCGACCTCACCACGGTGAAGCCCGTCGCCTTTTTCACCTGGAATGCGCAGACCTTTCTGCAACGCTGGGTCCGCCGTGGTCTGGTCCTGCTTCTGGCGGCCTTGCGTCCCATCCTTTACGGAATCCATCGCGTGTTTGCCACCCGGGTTGTGCACACCGTGTTGCGCGGAGTCAGCCGCGACCGGCTCGACTTGCTGGGCGAAGAATACTTCCAGTACAAGCTCAAGCCTTACTTGAAACCGGAGGGCGTGCGCCAGCTCAGGGAACTGGTGAACACCGGGGCCAACGTGGTCTTGGTCAGCCAAGTCGTGGACCACGTCATGCGTCCGCTGGCCAAGTATCTTGGGGTGAACTGGCTTATCGCCAATCGGCTCGAGTTCCGCGATGGCATTGCGACTGGGCGTCTGCTCAGCCCTGTCATTCGTCCGCGCGGGCTGTTTGCCTGGATTAGCGAAGCTGACCCCAACGGCAGCCGTTCACCCGAGCAGCTGGTGCGTGATCTCGGCTTTGCCAACACGGAAGCCCTGAATGCAGCGACGTACTCGGCCGAGCGCCAAAAGCAGATCCTGAACCGCCCCATCGTGCACTTTGAGGGCCGCCGCCAACTCCATCCGCTGTCGGTACGCAGCACACTCACCGGCAGGCACATCATGCTGATGGGCGTGACCGGCTTCATTGGTAAAGTCTGGCTGGTCAACCTGCTATCCGACTTGCCGGAAGTGGGCTGCATCTACCTGCTCATCCGGCGGCAGAAGTCGAATCCCGCGCTGCGGCGTTTTGAAAAGATGGTTGAGGAATCACCGGTCTTTGATCCTCTTCACGAGCGCTACGGCGCTGGTCTAGGGCGATTTTTAGCGGAACGCGTGGAGGTTGTTGAAGGCGATGCATCCCAGCCGGGTCTTGGATTGTCCCCAGAAATCGCCACTCGCCTGCTCAGCCGGCTGGATCTGGTTGTTAATAGCTCGGGCTTGACCGACTTCAATCCCGACCTGAGGGATGCTTTGACGACGAACGTCGATGCTGCCATGCACGTCCTGGATTTCGTGCGCAGGTCCGACCACGCTGGCTTGATCCATCTTTCCACGTGCTACGTTGCGGGAGCGCGCGACGGCCGTGTTGGCGAGAAGCTCCGCCCCAACTACACGCCTGCCGGTATATCTAACTTTGACGCCGAACGCGAGCACCAGGCTCTGTATGAATTGATTGCTGGCGCCGAGAAGATGGCGGAGAATCCCCAGATCACGGCTCAGCTACGAAACGAGGCTCTCGGCAAGGAGCACGCGGCCAAAGACCTGCGCGGCACGGCCCTGGAAAATCAGATCCGCAAGAACCGCATACGATGGCTGCGCAATCATTTGGTCGAGGCCGGCATGAAACGCTCCCGGGAGCTGGGATGGCCAAACACTTATACATTCACGAAAAGCCTTGCCGAGTCGTTGATCGCGAAGTACAGCAGTGGCCTGCCGATTGCGCTGATCAGGCCGGCGATTGTCGAGACCTCGGTACGAAGACCCTTTCAGGGTTGGAATGAGGGCATCAACACCTCGGCTTCGCTCTCCTACCTCCTGGGTACGTACTTCCGCCAACTTCCCAGCAATGAGCACAAGCGCCTCGACATTATTCCCGTGGACTCAGTCTGTCGCGGCATGACTTTAATTGCGGCCGCCGTGATCGAGCGTCGCCACGAACCGCTGTACCAGTTGGCGACCTCCGTCACCAATCCCTGCGACATGCGGCGGTCCATCGAATTGACCTCGCTGGCCCACCGCAAGCACTATCGGGCGCAGGAGAGCCTGGAATACTGGCTACGCCTCCGGTTTGACGCGATTCCTGTTTCGAAGGAGCGATACAACCGTATGTCGGCGCCGGCACAGAAGGCAATCATCAAGTCCATCCAACGCATTATGGCACCCCTGCCGCTGAAGCGCCCGCCGCTGGTGAAAGCCGAGCGGAATCTGGAAAAAGTCGAAAAACTCATCGAACTTTTCGAGCCCTTTATCCTGCACAACGAGCATGACTTTGTGGCGGAAAACGTGGAGAAGCTCTCGCACGCAGTGGTTCCCGAGGAGCGTGCCCAGTTCGGCTATGACACCCGCTCGATCGACTGGTGGGAATACTGGATTGACATACACATCCCAGCGCTCCGCCGCTGGACCTATCCTCTGATTGAGGGCCGGCCGCTGGAAGCTCGGCCATCGCGCAATTTTCAGCTTTCGCCTGCCACCCCGGCTGACGGCGAAATGACAGGGACAAACGGAGCAACGTGGCGATTTTCCTGACCGGCTCGACCGGATACATCGGCGCCCATGTGGCCGCGAACTTGTTGGAGCGATATCGCGATCCGCTGAATGTCCTGGTCCGCGCGAAAGACGCCCATGAGTCCGAGGTGCGCCTGTGGCGCGCCCTGCAGTTGCATCTCGATTTCCCAAAGTTCGAAAATTGTCTGCGCTCGCGCATCAATATCTTTCGCGGCGATCTGACAGCCCCGCAGTTTGGCCTTGCCGATGAGGACTATGGACGTTTGGTTTACAACACGGACTCGATCCTCCATTGCGCGGCCTCGCTGAATCGCAGATCGGAGAAGAGCTGCCTCAACACCAACCTGCGCGGCACGCTGGAAGTTGTGCGGCTGGGAATCCATGCCAACCATCATCACGGTCTGCGCCGGATCAGCCATGTTTCAACGGTTGCCGTCGCCGGGATGCGCGAAAATGAAGTAGTGACGGAAGACAAGGCGATTGACTGGGAGCGATCCGATTACGATCCCTACGCCCGTACCAAGAAGTTTTGCGAGCACATGATTCGGCAGTTGCTGCCGGATGTTCCACGCACCATATTTCGCCCCAGCATTGTACTCGGCGACAGCCGCTATGCGGCCACCACGCAGTTCGACATGGTGAAGGCTTTCGTCTTTCTGGCGGGCTTGCCAGTGCTGCCATTCCACCCTGACGACCAGGTTGACATCGTCAACGTGGACTTCGTTGCGGATGCCATTGCAGCGCTCCATCAGAAAGATCAGCCGCGCTATGACATCTACCATCTTTCCTCCGGGACAGGTTCACAGACTTTTCGCCAGCTTACTGAGTCACTGGCTGCCGCGCGAAAAAAGCGCGGTCCGATCTTCGTTCCTGGACTGGAGAAGCCATTTACGGCAACGGTAAACGTGCTCTCGAACTGGAAGGGTTCGCTCGGTTATGGTGCGTCGCTGATGAAGGTTTTCATGCCGTACCTGGTATGGAACACCGTGTTTGATAACACCCGAGTTACTACAGAACTGGGTCGCAAGCCGATTCCGTTTTCGCAATACAGCTACCCCCTGTTGAAATTCAGCCGCGAGAATCATTTCACCTTCAAGTACCAGGATTGGCCCACGGCTGCTGTGGGAGGTTCTGCCGCATGATGGATTTTGTTTTGCAGGCTTGGGTCAGCGGTCTGATCGAAAGCGAGAAACTGGGCTGGATGCTGGGTAAAGGCAAGCCTTGGCAGCCTGGTGAAAAGTTGAAACTCCTGTTTGCTGGCTATAACGGTACGCGTAACACGGGGTCGGATGTGCGGGTTGAGGAAATGCTGCGCCAGATTCGCCACATCCTGGGGGCGGACAGGGTCGAATTCAGCGTCATGTCGCAGAATTTCGATTTCTCACGAGGCTACTTCCAGAACACAAAGCAGGTCCACTTGCCCGACGTCTATCCGCCGTTTCTGGCTCGAGAAGTGCCGAAGCACCACGGGGTCATTGCCTGCGAAGGGTCCACTTTCAAGAGCAAGTTCGCGAACGCCCTGACCAACATGATGATTGGTTCTTTGGGGATCGCGGCGGCGCAGAACAAACTCTCCGTAGGCTACGGTTCGGAAGCGGGCCACATGGACCCGATGATCGCGAAAATGTGTGCCCGCTACTGCAAGAACTCGCTGGTCATCACTCGCAACGTGGAATCCCGCAAGATTCTGCGGGATTTGGGAGTGCCGACCGAACTGGGCACCGATACCGCCTGGACCTTCGAGCCGCTGCCGGTCGATTACGGAAGGAAGGTTCTGGCCGGTGCCGGCTGGAATGGCCACACGCCGGTTATGGTGGTCTGTCCGATTAATCCGTTCTGGTGGCCGGTGAAGCCGTCGGTGGCCAAATACGTGGCGCGTAGGACAACCGGAGCGTACGCAGATAGCCACTATCGCACGATTTATTTCCAAAAATCGGGACCTGAGGTGGATTTCGCGTTCGATCGCTATATCACCGCAGTGGCTAACGGAGTTGCCGCCTTCCGCCAACAGAGAAACGTATTTGTTGTTATGGTCGCCACCGAGCGGCTAGATGCGCACGCCTGTCATCTGATTTCCGAAAGACTAGGTGGCGTGCCGGTTCTCACCTCAGATGAATATGACTTGTACCAGCTCGTCAGCATCCTGCGGGCCTGCCACATGATGGTTTCGTCTCGCTATCACGGGATTGTGACCTCGATGCCTGCGCTAGTCCCCTCGGCGGGGGTCACGATGGACGAGCGGATTCGCAACCTGATGCGCGAACGAGGGCACCCGGATCTTCTGATGAATGTTGACGATCCTGATCTGCAGGACAAGTTGGTGGTTGCGCTCGAGAAACTGGCGACCGAGGGCGACCGAATCGCGACCGGAATCGGACGCACCGTGGCAAAGAATTTGAAGACAATGGCCCGGATGGGTGTGTATTTCGAAGAGGAGTTACAGCGCAGGTATCCTGAATTTCCTACCCGACAGGGAGAGTTGAGCTGGGAAGACTACCTGCCGCCGCTGAGCCCCGACCTGCATCGGCTGCTGGAAAAATACGAGGTCTCTGGAAGAGAGCAGCTAGCACCGGCAGCGGCGGATTAGAGTCGATGGCGGGCGGGGCAAAGACCCGCTTCCACACCGGGGGTGAGAGACCTGCACGCGCGCTTCTTGCCTATTCAATGAGTGTCGTCGAGGACATCTTCGCCCGATTGGAAAGGACTGACAGGCCAGTCCTCCAGGAGATTCGTGACACCGACATCATCTCGGTCACGGGTCGCGAACTCCTGGAACTCGTCGGCAAAGCTCGCGGTTTTTTCTCCACACGCGGTCTGAAGAAAGGCGATCGCTGCGCCCTGCTAGCGCACAACAGCATACGCTGGGTGGCCATGGATCTGGCCATGATGGCAGAAGGAGTAATTGCAGTCCCGCTTTATGCCCGCCAATCCCCGGCAGAGCTTGTCGCCATGATGAAAGACTGCTCACCATCACTCATCTGTTGCGGAGACGACAACCTTCGCATGGGGATCGTCGAACCATGGCCGGAAGGGCCGAACCAATATCTGTTCGATCAGATCTTCGCGAGTGCCGGGAGTGACAGGGAAAAAATCCAGCTCGCCGATTCCGACCCAGTCACGATTATTTACACCTCCGGAACCTCGGGAGAAGCCAAGGGTGTCGTCCTCAATGCGGGCAATATCGCTCACATGCTGGGTTGCACATCAGGCAGGCTGGATCAGCTGATGGGCGAGAAGCATCGTCAAGAATGGGTTTTTCATTACTTGCCGTTCTGCTTCGCTGGCTCCTGGATCATGCTGCTGACCTGCTTGTTGCGAGGCAGCGTCCTCACATTGAATACGGATCTCGGCAAACTTGCTGCTGAAATGCGTACCGTCGCCCCCGACTACTTTCTGAACGTTCCCGCGCTGCTGGAGCGAATGCGTAAAGCCGTGGACCAACAACTGTGGCAAACCGGCGGCTTAGTCTTGGGTATCTACAGCCGGGCCAAAGCTGCCTGGACCCGCAAATACGAGCATCAATCCCGCTGGGGCGATTCCATCTGGTTAGGCTTGGCGAATTCACTAGTCTTTCCCGCGATCCGCAAGAAAATGATCGGAGCCAATCTGAAAGCGCTGATCTGCGGCTCAGCGCCACTCAATCTTGAAACTCAGCTTTTTTTCATGATGCTGGGGATTCCGGTCTTACAGGTTTACGGTCTCACCGAGACAACTGCCATCTGCACCATGGATCATCCGCGGCATGTGGAGCCCGGCCGCGTGGGCCCGGCGATCCGTGGAATCGAAATGAAGTTGGGCGAGAACGACGAAATCGTCGTGCGCGGCCCGAATATTTTCCCCGGCTACTGGAATCGCCCGCAGGAAACTGCCAAGGCGCTGCGTGACGGCTGGTTTCACACCGGCGACCAGGGAGAGGTTGATGGGGCAGGGAACTGGCGCATCATCGGCCGTATCAAGAACCTGATCGTTCTCCTCTCCGGCCACAAGGTCGCCCCCGAACCGATCGAAGACGAATTGCTGCCGCACATCCCGGACGCACAACAGGTGATACTAGTAGGCAACGGACGCGGATATCTGTCGGCGATCGTGACCGGCGAGGTTATTGCCAAGAAGGTCCAGTCAGCAGTCGATGAGGTGAATGAGCACCTGCCGCACTACAAGCAGATCCGCGCCTTCCACATTCATCAAGAGCCCTTCAGCATCGGCAACGGCCTGCTGACTGCGAACGGCAAGGTCAAGCGAGACCTGATTTCGACGCGGCTCCACAATGATATCGAGGCTCTGTACCAGGCGAGGCAGGCCTCATGAGCTCCGGGCGAAGCCGGGACGACACCATGGCGAGTTTCCGGGGCGAGGCTCTCAGCTGGGAGCTACGGGACGGGGTAATCGAACTCGCTCTGCATCGCCCGCCTGGCAACGAGATCGGCACGCTCATACTGTGCGAACTGGAGAAATTCGTCGAAGGGTTGGAAGAAATAACGCGCCAGGCGCATGCGCTCATTGTTTACAGCACCATCAAGGCTGGCTTCTCCGCGGGAGCGGATCTGCGCGAACTTTTTGATGGGGCGCAAAGGGTTTCTAAAACCGAGGCGGTGCGTGGCGTCCGTGATTTTCTCGAACGCATCCACCGCGTGATGAACACAATCGACGCTTTGCCTTTAACCACCATTGCTGCCGTCCATGGCGTGACCTTCGGCGGAGGCTTCGAACTAGCTCTGGTTTGCGACCTGATCGTTGCCGACAAGATGGCTCGCTTTGCCTTCCCCGAGCTCCGCCTGGGCCTAATTCCAGGGTTCGGTGGAATCCCTCGCCTGAAGCGTGATCTAGGAAACGCGGTCGTACGCGACCTGCTGCTTACTGGTCGCAGCTTCAATGCGGCCAAGGCGCAATCCGCGGGACTGGTGAGCCAGACCGTAGCCGAGGGCGAATCGTTGCGTATCGCACGTTCCACGGCTGCTCAGCTCAAGAAGTTTGACCGCCAAACGGCGAGTGCCGCCAAGCGCTTCATCAAGCCGGTTCCGTATGATGAACTTAAACGCGAGATCGACATTTTTTGCGAGTTGTTCACCAAACCCGCAGTAGAAGCGGGACTAAGAAAATTCGTGGAGAGCACAGACGCGCAACCGTACTTGCCGTGAGTGTGGGGCGGGTCTCGGATCCGCCAAGACCGGTCAAAGGCACGTCTCCACACGAACTCAGGGTGGCAATTTCTCGATAGAGATGAGACCCTATGGCTCCGATGCCAAGTCCTAATCAGACCCTTAGAGAAGTCCTGGATCTCGCTGCCGCGCACTTCAAGGTGCCGCGCGAGAAGCTTACGCCCGACGATGATTTCTTTAAGACCCTGGGGATCGACAGCCTGCAAGCGTTGGACCTGCTCACCCGGCTCGAGCAACACTTCAATGTCGAGCTACCGGATTACGAACTGCAAGGCGTTTCCGACTTCAGGACCTTGGCCGATAGAATCCAAGCCAGACGGTAGAATTGTGATTGCTGATTTCTGATGGTTGATTGGCGGGCGGCATGCCCGATCCGCCATCGATAAGCAAAATTCAGCCATTTCATGTTGGATCTCACGCAATATACGTGTCTAGGCGCAGCCCTGCGCGATGCGCTCGATCGCTGGCCCAACGAGACTTGCCTCATCGAGTCGGACCGAGACCGCGAGAAGTTGCGGCTCACCTATTCGGATTTTAAGGCGCTGGCTCGGCGTCTGCTGCGCGCCTTGCAGGATGCGGACCTCAAGGGGGGCGATCGGGTGGCAATCATCATGACCAACCAGTCAAAGTGGCTGGTTTCCGCCTATGCCATTTTCTATGGGGGCGGTGTGCTGGTTCCGCTCGACTACAAGCTCAGCCCGGTCGAGCACCTTCAACTCTTGGCGCACTCCAAGGCGAAGTTTCTGATAGTCGAGTACTACCTGTGGCGAGCCATGATGCAGTCGCCTGAGCTCAAGAATGTCAAAATGCAGCTGGTGCTGGTTACCGAAGCTCCGGCAGGAGTCGACTTGGCTGGGGCCTACCGTTGGGAAGAATTCCGCCGCAAAGGGGAGCCAGCGTTCGTCAATCGCCAGAAAGAAGATGTTGCCTGCATCGTCTATTCTTCCGGCACGGGCGGCCGTCCGAAGGGATGCGTGCTTACGCACGAGAATTATCTCGAGCAGTGTCGGGCACTGACTGCCTGGTATCCGTTTTGGCCGGGCGTGGCCTATCTCAGCATCTTGCCCACCAATCATGCGATTGATTTCATGGTGGGATTTGTCGGACCCTTTGTCTGCGGTGCGTGTGTGGTTCACCTGCGTACCTTGCGGCCGGAGTACGTGCGGGACGCATTTACGCGCTACAAGATTACGTACATGAGCCTGGTGCCGATGGTTCTCAAGAATCTGGAGCGTGGGCTCAGGGCAAAGTTCGAAGAACTGCCGAAATCGAAGAGATTTCAGCTGAATCGCCTGATAGGCCTCAACCGGCTGCTGACACAGAGACGCGCTCGGGTAGGCCTGAGCCGAATCCTTCTGCCGCAGGTTCATAGCGCCTTCGGCGGACAATTGCGCGCCATGTTTACGGGCGGGGCATTTGTCGAGCCTTCGACGCTGCAATTCTTTTATGACCTTGGAATCCCGGTAGCGAACGGCTATGGCCTGACCGAGGCTGGCACGGCTCTCACCTTGAACGACTTCCGACCCTTTCGTTCCGATACGGTGGGCAAGCCGCTTCCGGGCATTGAATTGCGGGTTCTAAATCCGGATGCGGAGGGCATCGGCGAAATCGCGGTGCGCAGCAAGACGGTGATGTCGCATTATCTCGACGATCCGGAGCTCACGGCGCAGACAATTGTAGACGGCTGGCTGCTCACGGGTGATCTCGGGCGCTTCGATGGCAGCCGGCACCTCCAACTCTTTGGCCGCAAGAAGAACATGATCGTTACGGAAGGGGGAAAGAATATCTATCCCGAGGACATCGAGACCGTCTTCGACGGGTTGCCGGTGAGGGAATTCTGCGTTTTTGCCGCGAATTACATCTGGCCGGCGAAGAACCTAGGCCGCGAGATGCTGGTCATCGTCTTGCGACTGGAGCCCGGTCAGGAATTCAACGAAACCTTGCGCGGAGATCTTGCGGCTCGCAACCGACGTCTACCGGACTTCAAGCGCGTGGGCGGTTACGTCGTGTGGGACAAGGATTTCCCCCGCACTGCCTCGATGAAGATCAAGCGTACGGAGTTGGCGGAAGAAATAGGTAAGCGGATGGACCGCAGCTCCGCCGTGGCGGAGTTGTGAAGGACGCCTTCCTGGCAGTGGTCAATCCGGCAGCCGGCGGCGGTCGTTGCCGCAGGCTGGTGGGGCCCGCGCTCGATTTTCTCCGCGCAGCCGGTATTCGCCTCGAGGTCGTTGAAACCCAAGCGCCCGGACAGGCTATTGAACTTGCTCGCGACGCCTATTGCCGCGGATACCGCCGCTTTCTGGCGGTCGGGGGAGACGGCACTTCTTACGAAGTCGTCAACGGCCTGTTCCCGGCGGCACAGAATAGTGATCGACCGACGCTTGCCTTTTTACCACTCGGCACCGGGAACTCTTTCTTGCGCGATTTCAGCGACCAGGGAGTCGAGCACGCGATGGAAGCCTTAGTGGCTGGTAGGGTCCAAAGCTGCGACGTTTTTCGCCTCAGATATAAAGGCGGTCTACTTCACTACATCAATTTGCTCAGTGTAGGTTTCACTGCTGACGTCGCCGCCATGCGCGCCCATCGCTTCAATAATCTCGGGCAACTGGGATATGTGATGGCCATTTTCACCTGCCTGGCGCGCCTAGATCGTCGGCCGTTTCCGCTGCAGGCGGAAGGTGAATCTGAGATTGATCGGCGCCGTTGTTTGTTTCTGGCCTTCAATAACAGCAAATTCACGGGTGGAACCATGATGATCGCCCCCAAGGCGGACGTGAAGGATGGCTTAATCGAATATGTCCGCTGGGGTCCGATTGGGCGCTTGGGGCTGATTCGTAACCTGCCAACGCTTTACGATGGAACCCATATCAATCATCCCTTGGCCTCCCGGCGCGCTGTCCGCCGCATTGATTTTCACTTGAATGAGCCGGTAGACGTGATGGTGGATGGCGAGGTGCTGAGTTTGCATTGCGAGACTCTCGATGTGCTGCCCTCGGCGCTGGATGTCGTAGTATAAAGATGAATCCACGACATAAATCACCAAGAAACGCCAAAACAGAGAAATGTCAGAAGAACGAAGACGAAGACAAGAAAAACGCGAGAAGCAGTCACAACCGCTGCCTATAAGGAAGTATGCGATCATCCTAGTGATCGTGCTCGTCGTGGGTAGCGTCGGGTTCACGGCCAAGTATAAGCATGACCATCGTTACGACGGGTTTGCCAAATGCCTGGCGGGCAGGAATGCCACCATGTATGGGCTTTACTGGTGCGAGCACTGCGCCGAACAAAAGGACATGTTCGGGGCCGCCTTCAGATACGTGCCCTACGTTGAGTGCGGCATTAAAGGACAGCGTGGCCAGCAACCGACCTGCAAAGATGCCGGCCTAAAGCTCTTCCCGACCTGGCAATTCGCTGGTGAACGCCATGAGGGGACGCTGCCCCTGGAGGCCATTAGCGAAAAGACCGGATGCAGCCTGCCATGACGGACCGGTCCCGTCGCATCCTCCTGGTCATCGCGCTGCTCGCGGTGGCAGGCGTAGGGGTCTCCAGTGTTTCGCTCGCTCACCATTACGCCAAATCCAAGACCTCCTACTGTGATTTTGGCGAGACGTTCAACTGCGACATGGTGAACCGCAGCGTGTACTCGGTCGTGATGGGAGTTCCTGTTGCTCTGATTGGGGTCGTGGGATATCTGGCGCTCTTGGCGATGGCAACTGTCTATCGAAGCAAGGCCGAAACTCCGGCGATGCTTCTCATTGGCGCTCTGGCAGGCTTGGCATTTGCCCTGTATCTCACCTACGTGGAAGCTTTGGTCCTGGCAGTGTGGTGTATTCTTTGCCTCTCGTCCTTCACCCTCATTTTTGCGATAGCACTTCTATCCACGATATTGTTCTTCTATTCCAGGCGGAGCGCATCAAAGTTCTCTTCCTGATTCAATTGTGATGCTCCGGTCCTGCTGACCACTGGTCAGCGGCGGGATTGCTTACCCATCCCCGGTCCCAGGCCCGCCGTAGTAAGATGGTCAACCCATCGATAGTCAAAGGAGAGATTTTATGAATCATAGTCGTTGGTGTGTGTTTCCCCGCGCCGTCTCATTCATTCTCCTGTCGGTATTTTGTCTGACTGCCTGGGCCGCCGATCCATATAACGAGAGCCTGTTCAAAGGCATGCAGTGGCGCTCTGTCGGTCCATATCGCGGGGGCCGTGTTTTGGCGGTGGCGGGAGTGCCGGGCGATCCCACTACCTTTTACTTCGGAGGCGTTGCCGGAGGCGTGTGGCGCACCACCAACGGTGGCCACAGCTGGACGCCGCTGTTCGATAAAGAACCGATTTCCTCGATTGGCGCCCTAGCCGTGGCCGACTCCAATCCTAGCGTCATCTATGTCGGTTCTGGCGAAGCCTGTATTCGCGGCAATATCTCATACGGAAATGGGGTCTATAAATCCACCGATGGGGGGAAGACGTGGACCAACATCGGGCTGAAAGATACCCAGCATATCGGCGCGCTGATTGTTCACCCGCGAAATCCTGACATCGTTTATGTGGCCGCTCTGGGGCACGCGTATGGGCCAAATCCTGATCGTGGCGTCTATCGCACCACGGATGGGGGCAAAAACTGGGAGAAGGTTCTCTATAAAGACAATCACACCGGCGCCATTGATGTGGTCTTCGACCCACACAATCCCAATGTCCTGTTCGCGGCGCTCTACCAGGTGCAGCGCACGCCGTGGAGTCTGGAGAGCGGCGGCCCGGGCAGCGGCCTATACAAATCAGTGGATGGCGGGAACTCCTGGAAGCGTCTCGAGGGCAAGGGCCTGCCAACCAGCACCATGGGTCGAATTGGCGTGTCGGTTTCGGGCGCCGATTCCAATCGCGTATATGCGCTCATGGAAGCCAAGGACGCCAGCGGCCTTTACCGCTCCGACGATGGCGGTGACACCTGGACTAAAGTCAACGACGATCAGCGTCTTACGCAGCGTGCTTGGTACTTCACCCACATCTTTGCCGACCCCAGGAGTGTGGACACGGTTTACATGCTCAACACTGGAATGTTCCGCTCCACCGACGGCGGCAAGACTCTGAATCTACTGCCCGCTCCGCATGGCGACCATCATGCGCTCTGGATCGATCCCATCGACCCGCGGCGCATGATTAACGGTAATGATGGAGGGGCGACCGTCAGCGTTGACGGTGGCAAGACCTGGACCACGCAGTACAACCAACCTACGGCGCAGTTCTATCACGTGGCGACCGATAACCAGTTCCTCTACTACCTCTACGGAGCGCAGCAGGACAACAGCACGGTCGGCATTGCCAGCCGCACTGACGATGGCTACATCGGCCGCCAACATTGGTATGACGTGGGCGGAGGCGAGAGCGGCTATGTTGTTCCTGATCCGCGCGACGCCAACATCGTTTATGCAGGCTCGGGCAACGGGTATCTCACACGTTGGGACAGGCGCACGATGCAGGCGCAAGACATCACGGTGTGGCCCGTCGACTACTCCGGTCATGGCGCCAAGGACATGAAATACCGTCTTGGGTGGACGCATCCTATCCTCATCTCTCCACACGATCCCGATGTTGTCTACACGACGGCGCAGGTGGTGTTCAAAAGCACGGATCACGGCCGAAGCTGGACTCCGATCAGTTCCGATCTGACCCGCAACGATAAGAGCAAGCAAGAGTCCTCGGGCGGTCCGATTACCAAGGACAACACCAGCGTAGAGTACTACGACACAGTGTTCACAATCGCGGAATCGCCGGTCGAGAAAGACGTGCTGTGGGCTGGGACGGATGATGGACTGGTGCAACTCACGCGCGATGGCGGCAGGAATTGGGCAAACGTCACGCCCAAAGGGATGCCCGAGTGGAGCCTGGTGAGCTTGATCGATGCGTCACCCCATGACGCCGGCGCCGCTTACGTCGCCCTGGACTGTCACAAGCTCGATGATCTGAAGCCGTATATTTACAGAACCGCAGATTTCGGAAAGACCTGGACCAAAATCACCAACGGGATCCCTGACGGCGCGTACGTGCACGCAGTCCGAGAAGATCCTGCGCAGAAAGGGTTGCTATATGCGGGAACTGAAACGGGAGTTTTTGTCTCTTGGGACAATGGCGCAAATTGGCAGCCCCTACAGTTGAACCTGCCGACTACTCCCATTCACGACCTGGTAGTCAAGAATAATGATCTCGTAGTCGCCACTCATGGCCGTTCGTTCTGGATCCTCGACGACATCACGCCGTTGCGGCAGCTGAGCGCCCAGGCAGCGAATGCAGCGATGATCCTCTACAAACCGGCTGCGACTTACCGCCTGCACTGGCCAGAGTTCTTCGAGCGCCGCCAACCGGTGGGCCAGAACGCACCCAGAGGCGCAGTGGTCTCCTACTACTTCAAGACGGCGCCTAAAGGCGAGGTGACCTTGGAAATTCTCGATGCCCAGGGTGCGGTTGTGCACCGCTACTCCAGCGTCGACAAGAAGGAGGCGGAAACTCCGCCCGAATGGCCGGATCTGGAGCCTCAGCAGGAGAAGATTCCCGCCGAAGCCGGCATGAATCGTTTTGCCTGGGACCTGCGCTACGAGGGCCCGCATAAACTACCGGGCGAGGTGGGCGCCGAGTTTCGCTCCAAAGGGCCGATGGCGCCTCCAGGCGCCTATCAGGTTCGTCTCACCGCGGAAGGGAAGAGTTCCACGGTTCCGCTGGAATTGACGGTGGATCCGCGAGTTAACGTGTCGGCGGCCGACATGCAGAAGGAGTTCGATTTGGAACTCAAGATTCGAGGTGTGCTCAGCGATCTACATGACACGGTGCGCGAGATTCGCGAAACGCGCATGCAGCTTCACACCTTGCGGACTCGCTTGGAAGGCGTGCGCTACAAGCCTATTTCTGAGAGCGGCGACGCCATTAGCAAGAAGATGGCCCCCATCGAGGAGCGCTTGTTGCAAGTGAACGCAAAGAGTTCGGAGGCCAACCTGAATTTCCCCAACATGGCCGACGAACAGCTGCACGGTCTGGCGTTCAGCGTGGAAACCGACGCTGCCCCCACCAAGCAGCAATTCGAGGCCTTCGACGCGCTCAGCCAGGAAGCGACGCCATTGATTGCCCAGTGGAAGAACATCATGTCCACCGACCTGGCGGCCTTGAATGAAATGATGAGGAAGGAAAGCGTTCCGGCAATCTATATCGCGCCGCCGGGGACGGAAACCGGATCGACCAAAGCGGCAGGAGAAAGTAACGAGCATTAAAGCGAGTGGGCGCCGGTTAACGCCGGCGTCCCGCTGCGCTCATCTACCAGATCGGCTTGCCCTTGGGATCGCGAAAGACGAAAGTGTCGCTGCCGCGCTTGATCTCGCGGACCAGAATCGCGTCTACACCTTGAAATGTCGTTTTAATACCCGTGATCTCGACGTCGTCGCCCTTCTGGAAAACGATCTCGTAATTCTTGACTGTCTTGGTGGGCGCGACGTGGACGTCAAAGATTTTGCCGTCGATCTTCACCATTAAATGCGAACCCATCCCGCCGCTGATGGGGCATTCCCGGTCCTTGACTTCGTCCACAGTGCCTTTGAATTTGGCCTCTTTTGAGACATCATATTTGGGCACGTCCGCGTTCTGCTCAGATTTCTGAGACGCAAAGAGGGGTACGGTTGCAATGCCCAACCCGAGCGCCAGAATCAGGACTGGCCAGGTTTTCATGGTCGCTACTCCTTCCCGTCAGGTCCGACAGACAGCCCCTGGCTTCTAGCTGGATTATGACCCCCTTAATGCCAACGCAATGTGATGCTGGTCACATCCGGATGTGAGCCAGGTCATAATACGGGGAGACGGACGGCAAGTGGTTTGGATAGAAGAGTTGCTGCCTCCAGCGATCAGCGGGAATTGTTTCCTGCCTTGGCCAACAGGCGCTCGGCGCGGGCCCGCGTCACATTCATCACCGACGAGTCAGCCATGATCTGCTTAAGAATGGGCGCCGCCGCCTGCACTTCGTCCAAGCCGTTCTGTTTGGCCGCTTCCTCCATTCGCTTCAATTCTTCTTCCAGGGCCAGTTTCTGGTACTTGTACTCGAATTGAAGCCGCTGTGCGAACTCGAGCGTGGCGGAGATGTTCTGGAAAATGGTTGTGAGCTGTTGGACCGGCTGGTTGGTCGTGTAATTGTAGGTGGCGTGAGTGCTCCGCTGCTCGTCTTTATAAGAGAGAGTCTTAGTTCCGGTGCTGGCAACCGCGTGCTTGGCGTAATTGATGTCGCCCGCGAAATACCGCGCCCGGGCGGCCAAGTCAAACATACGCTCGCGATTCGAACCGGAAATCGTAAAGTCATAATGGAAAGGCTGGTCCGAGTCAGAGCCGCCACTTCCTGTGCCACCAGAGGTGTAAGAAGCGTGCCCCGTCGAATCAACTGAAAGTCGGTAGTGTTCTGGAACTGAGCCCGGGAAATCGAGCGTGAATGTGATCGTGGCAGCCTTCTGCGCTGATGCAGACACCCCACAACAGACGACCACCGTAAAGGACAGAAACCACATCGCCAGCTGGCCAGGCAATCGTTTAGACATTGACGAGTCTTTCCTCTACAACATTATGCCAAACCAGGTATTGCAGGGCGGCACGCCTACGCGTCAAATCCTGGGACAGAATCTGTAAACGAGTAGGTCAGGACTAGGGGTACGGGCTGTCTCAGACCGACGCCGCGCTTTGCCGCTGCAACGTGGTCTTGGTGTGCAAGTGGCAAATTGCGATTGCCAGGGCATCGGCGGCATCGGGCGAGTCGGGAGGCGCTTCCAGCTTAAGGAGCCGCGCGACCATCTGCTGAACCTGATGCTTCGAGGCCTTGCCATAACCCACCACTGCCGACTTGATGGAAAGCGGTGAGTACTCGGCGACCTCTATCCCTGCCGAAGAAGCCGCCAGCATGGCCACGCCACGCACTTGTCCCAGCTTGAGCGCCGACTTCACATTGACGGCATAGAACACGTCTTCAATCGCGACGTTTTCAGGCTGGTGCTGGTTAATGACCTCAGATAGACGGTTGAAAACAATCGAGAGGCGACGCGGCAGAGGATCGCGCGGGGAAAGTTTAATGGCGCCGCAAGCGCAGCAACGGATTCCACCATCAGCGGCCAGTTCGACGACTCCATAGCCGGTGTACTCGGTGCCGCAGTCGATGCCCAGAACCCGCACCAAGGAAGTTTACCTCAGCAGCAACGCGGGCGACGTGCCTTGGTGAATTCGTGCTCGCGCATAAAGGCGGCGTAAGCCTCGCGCGAAGGGGCAATCCTCCGCTGCTCCAAGAATCTAGTGTAGGCCGATTCGTCGAAGATCTCGCGCACCGCGGAGAGGAACAAGGAGTACGCGTCGATCACGCCATTTACAAGAAGCCCTAGCTTTCCTCCGCCCGACAGGCGAGGGCGCCTGTCGCTATGTCTGCCTTGGCTGCTCATCCCTGCTCCTCCACGGCGAACCGGCTGGATACAAACGGGGCCTCTTTTACCCGTGCTTCCTTACGCCCAGAGAGCACGCGAATCCATTCGATTCCGGACTCCAGAAGTATGAGCGTGATCATCACGATGAGAATTCCCGTCACCCCTGCGTCCAGGCGGTCATTGAAAATCAGACGGGCACTGCCCGCCGTTCCCGTGATTTGGCGGGCATGGGAAAGGAAGCCAACGCGCGGATTCGGATCAAACACCTTGTGATAGGACGCCGTGAATGTGACCAACACGAGCCACACGAGAGGCACTAGCGTGACCGGCGCGTAGCGCGCTTTGCCAAGCTTGATGATGATGGTGGTCGCGACACACAGAGCGACCGTCGCCAGCAACTGGTTGGAAATGCCGAATAGCGGCCAGAGCGAATTGATTCCCCCCAGCGGATCCTTTACGCCTTGCCACAGGAAATATCCCCATGCGGCCACGATCAAGGCGCTCGTGGACAGGATGCTCGGGTACCAACTGGTTCGGCCGAGTGGTTTCCAAACGTGCGCGGCGGCATCTTGCAGCATGAAGCGGGCTACGCGCGTTCCGGCATCGAGCACCGTCAAGATAAACAGAGCCTCGAACATGATGGCGAAGTGGTACCAGATCGCCATCACGGCTTGTCCCCCCAAGCTATGCGAAAAGATGTGAGCCATGCCCACCGCAAATGCGGGAGCTCCACCTGTGCGGTTGTAGAGCGTCTGCTCACCGACGGCCTGCGCCAGAGAATGCATCTCGGCGGCGGTAACGGGAAATCCCCAACCGCTAATGACGCCAGCGGCCTTCTCTGGCAATTGCCCGACAATTCCGGCCGGGCTATTGATTGCGAAGTAGGTTCCGGGTTGGAGGACACAGGCGGCAATGGTGGCCATGATCGCGACCATGGATTCGGCCAGCATCGCCCCATATCCCACCATCCGCGTCTCCCTCTCCCGCGATATGAGTTTGGGAGTGGTACCGCTGGAGATCAGAGAATGGAAGCCGCTGATGGCCCCGCAGGCGAGTGTAATAAAGGCAAAAGGGAAGATCTTCCCGGCAAACACAGGGCCGGAGCCGTCGATGAAGCGCGTCAGGGCCGGCATGTGCAGCGTGGGATGCACATCGATGATCCCGACCGCCAGAAGCCCGATGGTCCCCAGCTTGACGAAGGTGCTCAGGTAATCACGAGGGGCCAGCAGCAGCCACACCGGTAGCGCCGACGCCGCAAGTCCATAGAGAATGATCAGGATTGCCAGGGCTGGTGCAGACAGAGTGAAATATCGCCCCACGGACGGCGTGTGCGAAGCCCACTGTCCGCCCCAGATCGCCAGCATCACCAGGATGAAGCCCAATACGGACGTTTCCAGCACTTTACCCGGACGAATGCGGCGCAGGTAAACGCCCATCAACAGGGCGATGGGAATGGTCATGGCGATCGTAAAAGTCCCCCATGGACTCGCTTTCAGGGCGTTCACCACGATCAGCGCGCACACCCCGAGCAGCACGACAATGATGCTGATGACCGCGACATAAGCCACAAAACCGCCTACACTCCCGATTTCATCCTTGGCCATCTCGGTCATGGATTTGCCGTCGCGCCGGACGGAGAACAAAAGAATTACAAAATCCTGGACGCATCCCCCGAAAACCGCCCCGGCCAGAACCCACAAGGTTTCCGGCAGATATCCAAACTGCGCTGCGAGCACAGGGCCGACCAAGGGTCCCGGGCCCGCAATGGCGGCGAAATGGTGCCCGAATACCACCCATTTGTTCGTCGGGACGAAGTCGCGGCCGTTTTCCAAGCGTTCGGCGGGGGTGGCCCGCATGGCATCGAGAGTCAGGACCTTGGCCGCGATGAACTTGCTGTAGAACCGATAGCCGAGAGCATAGCTACAAGCCGCGGCAACTACCAGCCACATGGCATTGATCTGCTCACCCCGGTGCAAGGCGATGGTAGTCACGGCCAGCATGCCCATGAGGGCAACCGTGATCCATACCGCGACACGAAGAGCTTTTGGCATTTGGCTTTATACCAGTAAGAGGGGAGTATTTTGGCGGAATCGCGCGCCTGAGCGCAATCTGGAAAAGAGGCGGTTGAACAGGTTTAATGGTAACCTAAGGGTTCCGACCACGATGGCAGGTTCGTATGTCGCCCCTGGGGACGAGAGTGCCGGACTGCACCGTGGCCAATTCGTCGCCCACGGGTAAACTCATATTTCATAAGAGGAGCAGCCCCATGAAAGTCGGAGTGCTTACCGGCGGTGGAGATTGTCCCGGCCTGAACGCCGTGATCCGGGCCGTAGTGCGCAAAGGAGTCTTTCATTACCAGGACGAACTTGTGGGTTTCATGGAAGGCTGGCGCGGGCTGCTGGAAGACAAGACGATGGCGCTCGACCTCTCTACGGTAGGCGGGATTCTGCCCCGCGGGGGCACGATCTTGCGCACCTCGCGAACCAATCCTGCCAAGCACGGCGACGGACTGCAGAAATGCATTGATGCGCTTAAGAAGCACGGCTGCGATGCCCTGGTGGCCATCGGTGGAGACGACACGCTGGGCGTTGCTATGAAGTTGCACCAGAAGGGCGCGAAAGTCGTAGGCGTGCCCAAGACTATCGATAACGATCTGGCGGGCACCGATTTCACGTTCGGCTTCGACACTGCCGTTAACATAGCGACCGGCGCCATCGACCGCGTGCACACCACCGCCGAGGCTCATAACCGGGTCATCGTGGTGGAAGTCATGGGCCGTGATTCGGGTTGGATTGCTCTTTACAGCGGCATTGCCGGAGGAGCCGACGTCATTCTCATCCCGGAACGGCCCTTCGACATTGAAGAGGTAGCAGAGTTAATCCGGCAGCGGCATGGCCGCGGACGCTACTTCAGCATCGTGGTGGCCGCCGAAGGTGCGAAGTTCGCCACCGATGTCGAACTGCATGATGGCGCCCCGATCGTACAGGACGTCGGCAAGGATGAGTTCGGCCACCTGCGTCTGGGCGGTATCGGAAACGTCCTGGCTCGCGAGATCGAAAAACGTACCGGATTTGAGACCCGTTCTGTCGTGCTCGGGCATATCCAGCGCGGCGGCTCGCCCAGCGCCTTCGACCGAGTGCTAGCCACGCGCTATGGCCTCGGCGCGATTGATATGGTGCATCGCGGCGAGTTCGGCCGCATGGCAGCCCTGCGCGGCAATAAGATCGTTTCCGTGCCCCTCGCCGAAGCCGTCTCGAGCAACCGCAAGGTAGATCCGGAAATGATCGACGCCGCTGCGGGCATCCTCGATAAGCTGGAGAAAGAAAAAGAATCGGTGGCGAAATAATTCTTGATGGTTGATTTTCGATTGCTGATTTCTTGCCGATCCCTTCCCAGGTTGTGGGTGGGCAAAATGATCTAAATCTAAAATCAGCGGCCAACAATTCCTTCATGGCACAGTTCTATGCGCGGCTAGCTCCCTGGCTCGTTTCGCTGTTGGAGTTGGTTCTCGTTGCCCCCGCCCTGATTCTTGTCTGGTTGCGGGTATCCGACCGCCAGCCAAGTAATCTGAGAAAGCTCGAGCATCGCTTCGCTGCCTTGGCGCGCCGCCGCAAGTTAGCCATCGTTTTCGTGGGTTTATTGGTGCTGACGATCAGAGCGGCCCTCATCCCGATTCTTGGGATTCCTCAGCCCCGCTACAACGACGAATTCAGCTACCTGCTTGCAGGGGACACGTTTGCTCATGGGCGTCTGACCAATCCCCCGCACCCCATGTGGGTTCATTTCGAAAGCTTTCATATCATCCAGCAGCCTACCTATATGTCCATGTACGCGCCGGCCCAGGGACTCGTCCTGGCGGTTGGGGAGCGTTTGGGGCACCCGTGGATCGGCCAGATGATCGTTACCGCCTTAATGTGCTCCGCGCTGTGCTGGATGCTCCAAGGCTGGCTGCCTCCGGAGTGGGCGCTTCTGGGTGGCGTCCTGGCGGTTTTTCGTCTCGGCATCCTGAGCTACTGGATGAACACCTACTGGTCCGGCTCAGTGATCGTGCTGGGTGGAGCCCTGGTCATGGGAGCTCTGCCCCGATTGCAGGAGCACCCACATGTTCGGGATGCCGCCGTGATGGCCTTTGGCCTGGCAATTCTGGCCAACAGCCGTCCCTACGAGGGCTTGATCTTCAGCCTTCCCGTCGCGGGCGCCATGCTGGTCTGCCTCGCGGGACCAGATCGGCCATCGGCGAAGTTAGGTGTGCGCCGTATCGTAATACCCATGGTGCTGGTTCTGTTGGTTGCGGCAGTCGCTACAGCCTATTACTACTATCGCGTAACTGGAAGCCCGTTCCGCATGACTTACCAGGTAAACCGCAGCACGTATGCGATGGCGCCCTATTTTTCGTGGCAAAGCCCACGCCCCGAGCCGCTGTATCACCATGCAGTCATGCGTGACTTTTACCGCTGGGAACTTCGCAAATTTGAGGAAGGTCGAACCTTGGGCGGTTTTCTGCGCCACGCCCGGGAGAAGCTTGTTTCCTGGTGGATGTTCTATCTCGGCCCGCTTCTCACTCTCCCTTTGGTTCGGTTCCCGTGGGCCGTCCGGGACCGCAAGATGCGGTTTCCGCTCATTGCGCTTGGAGTGTTTGCTTTGGGCCTGGCGGTTGAGACGTGGACTATGCCGCACTACTTCGCACCGGGTACCTGCTTGCTTTATCTGGTGCTGTTGCAATGCATGCGTCATCTGCGAATCTGGCGCCGCCCGCAACGGACCGGAGCTGCTCTCGTGCGGCTGATTCCAGTGATTGCGATTGCGATGGTCATTCTGCGGGTATCGGCGGCGGCGGCACACGCTCAAATCGAGCCCGCGTGGCCGCGTGGCAATCTCGATCGCGCGCGCATTTTGCGGCAGCTCGAGGATGAACCCGGGCGTCACCTGATTCTGGTGCGCTATGGACGAGACCATAACGTGGACATGGAGTACGTCTACAATCGCGCTGCCATTGATTCTGCCAAGGCAGTCTGGGCCCGCGATATGGGAGAAAAAGATAATGCGGAGTTATTGCGCTACTTCCCAACGCGCAAGTCTTGGCTGCTGGAAGCAGACGCCCCGTTCCCGCAGTTGCTGCCTTATCCGGATTCTTTGCGGAACGAGAGAAACTCCGCGCGCCCAGCAGAGGTTGGGAAGAAACATTGACGAGCGCCTACTTGCCCGAAAGCCCTTATCTTTTTTGCTTATTTCTCTGCCATCAGCGAGCAGACGTCACGCGGTTCGTCCGAGTTCCGTGGCTCGCAGCAGGTCCAACATATGCATCGCACGCTCGACGCGATGTCTCTCCCTGCCGGGCTCGGCAGAATATTGAATTTCCCGCCGGCGCGCCCGCAGCGAAAGCATCGCTGCATCGATCCGCTCAGCGAGCAATCCGGCATTTGCCGAAAAACGCCGTAAAGCCCCGCCCTTCAGGGCAGTTCTTCCCATTGGGGGCATGGCGTCTAATTGCTCTTTTTGGGCCGTTCGAAATCGGTCTTGAGACCTGACCCACCTAAGACCTGTGACCTGCGCCCCTTTTTGCTATTGGGGAAATGCGGCCTCTGGCGTTTTCAACCCTTTGATTTCCCAGCAACTATTTCTTCCCAGCTGTGTTCTAATGTAGCAGGGAAGAGTGTCTCGGGAGATGGTTATGAATCGGAGATTAGGCATTACGCTGCTCGTCTTGGCAGCCCTGTTCTGCTGCCTGTTGGCCGTCTCCGCATGGGCGGACTCTCAGGCACGCATTGTGCGGCTGAGCGATGTTGAAGGTAACCTGCAGATCGACCGCGCGACTGGCGACGGCTACGAAAAGGCTTTCCTCAACATGCCCATCACGGAGGGTGTTCGCCTGCGGACAAGGCAAGGCGCCCGCGCCGAAGTCGAGTTCGAGGATGGCAGCACCATGCACCTTGTGCCCAACACCATCCTGCAGTTCACTACCTTGTCTCTGCGCGACTCAGGGGCAAGGGTCAGCACGATTGACTTGCAACAGGGACAGGTGTATTTCAACTTCACGGGCAAGCACGAGGATGATGAGTTCAAGGTCACGTTTGCTCACCAAGAACTGACCCTGACTCGCGCCGTGCATTTCCGCGTGGGTTTGGACAATGACTCGGCTACTGTGGCCGTGTTCAAAGGCAATGTCCAAGTGGAAGGCCCAGCCGGGGCTGTCGAAATCTCCAGCAAACATACGGCTACTTTCGACTTGGGCAATACCGGCCAGTTTGAGTTGGCCAAGAACATTGCCCAGTCCCCGTTTGATTCGTGGGATAAGCAGCAGACCGACTATCACCTTCGCTACGCTGCGAAGTCGTACGACACACCCTACAGCTACGGGATAACCGACCTGAATTACTACGGCAGCTACTACGACGTGCCCGGTTACGGCATGTGCTGGCAGCCATACTTTACTGGTTTCGGCTGGGATCCGTTCATGGACGGTGCCTGGATGTGGTATCCGGGCTTCGGCTACACCTGGGTGTCTGCGTATCCCTGGGGCTGGACGCCGTATCACTCTGGCAGTTGGTTGTTTGTCCCAGGGTACGGCTGGATGTGGCGTCCGGGGGGAAGCACGTGGGTGGTGTGGAACCGCGTGCCGGCGATGCTCAACCCGCCGCGTGCGTACGTACCGCCGCGCCCGCCCGTGATACCGCATGGAACAGTGGTGATTGGCCGAGGGCCCACCCAGTCCCTGGTTTCCCCGGGGGGTGCTCCCGGCACAAGGCTGGTTATCAAGGAAGACAGGGCAGGGCTTGGGGTGCCGCGCGGCGTGCGTAATCTGCCCAGCTTGAATCGTCAGTTTGAAACAAGAGGAGCGGTGCCCATGCCGGCAGTCGTTGGACGAGGTGGGATGGCCGCTTCCAGAAACCCACGCTCAGCGACCGCGGCTGTCGTGTCGCCGGCCACAACGCCACGAATGTCGAGTCCGCGTGCGGAAGGCGGTTTTAGTGGTGGGCGGGCCAGTTCGCCCTCGCATTCGAGTTCCAGTTCGACGCACTCGAGTTCGCCTCATAGATAAGGAAACCAAACAGAACTAAGGCGGTCTTCGGGCCGCCTTTTGTTCTTGCATTTTTTTTAAATCGCGCATACAGGAGTGTCCGCGCCACACACCCGCGCCACACTGGGTTAGGAGACTGCCAGGCCTGCGTAGCCGACGACCATGTCGCGATCGCCCGACACGTCGCCCGAGGTTGCATACTTGATCAGTTCCACCGACTTCGCGCCCAGCCGTTTACATGCGGTCAGCATGGCAACCGCCGGACCATATCCGCACATTGAGATGTTCTTACTGGTAACGACCTCGTGGAGTCCACGCGGATCGAGGGCCAGAATGCGTTCGATAGCTTGCGAGTCCTTCTGCCGGGTCACACTGTCCGACTCGTAGTGGTTCATGTCGCTGGAGGCGATAATCAGCACGCGCTCCTTCTGAGCGGCGATGGCTTCGAAAATGGCCTGGCCGAGCATCTCTAAAGTCTCCAGTCGACCTGTACCGACTGCAATCGGCACGAAGCTGAAACTATCCAGGCGTGCCTGCAGGAAGGGTAACTGGACTTCGGCAGCGTGCTCGGACCGGTGCGCATAACTATCTTCCGAAAGCATCGAGAAACGGGTTTTCAAATCTGTGGCTAATCTGGAGTCGATAGACACGTTGCCCAGAGGTGTCTCCCATTCTCCTTCGCTCATCACGGAAAGCGGAGCTCCCATGCCCGTGTGATTGGGACACATCACAATGCAGTGCTTCGGCAAATCGAGCCGCGAGTAGACTGCGCCCGCCACGTGTCCGGAATAGATGTAGCCAGCATGGGGAACGACACACCCCAGCGCGGGAATGAGCTGGTTCTCGCCTTCGGTGTAGGAGCGAATTTCAGCTCTAAGCTCTTCGGGATTTCTGGGATAGAACTGTCCCGCAACAGCTGGATGGCGAACCACCGTGGTAGCCATAACTCACCTCCTTGCGGAAGCTGGCTTTACTATAGCTTAGCGCGTTCCGTCCCGCGTCGTCAGCTCCCGGAACAAGGCAGCGCTTCTCTCCAATGGCAGGGCTTCAGCGCGAACGTTAGGCTTTATCCCCGTGCTCTCTAGTGCGGCTTTCAGCAGTTCGGGGTGATATCGAGATTTTAGATTGTTCCACAGAGTTTTTCGCTTCTGGCCGAACGAAAGCTTGAGGAAATCTATGAATCGATCTTCCGGCACACGCAATTTCTCGAGCTGCGGAGCTACGGTGAGCCGCAGGACAGTGGAATGCACCTTGGGCGGGGGATTGAATGCTCCCGGGGGAAGCGTGAAGAGCTTTTCCACCTTGGTATAGAGCTGGGCCGTGGCCGAGAGCAGGCCATAGTCGCGCGTGCCGGGTTTGGCGGAGATACGGTCGGCCACTTCGCGCTGCACCATGAGTACGATGGTCTCGAAATGACGGCGGAATCCGAACAACCGGAGCAGGATGTCCGAGGTGATGAAGTACGGCAGATTGCCGACTACACGTGCCGGCTGGGGAATGTATTCGAGGCCGGGACGCGAGGTACCCGGTTTGGGGCCGAAGATTGTGTCGAAGTCGATGGCCAGCACGTCGCCTTCGATGATTTCGACATTGACGGCAGTTGCGAACTGCATGCGCAATTGGGCTGCCAGCACACGATCCAGCTCGATTGCGATGAGCCGGCGCGCGCGCCGGGCCAGTAGTGCAGTCAATTCGCCGCCGCCCGGGCCAATTTCCAGGACCGTGCTTTGAGAGACGTCGCCCAGGGCGTCGACTATGCGAGACGCAGCCTGGCTATCGCGCAGGAAATGCTGCCCTAGTTTTGGCTTGCGATCGCGAGAACTGCCTGAAAATCTGGTTGAGCCTCTCAGCAAGTTTGACCCTCTTTCTGCTGGCCGTTTAAACTGCCAGTTCCATCCACGGTCGGGCAAACCCGGGGCGTGGTGTGTCGATGGTCATAATAACGTGGGCGGGCTAGCGCTGGAAATTTTGGAGGATGCAACCGTAATGCATATTGCTTTTGTGGCCTCGGAATGCGTGCCGTTTTCCAAGACAGGTGGACTGGCAGACGTGGTCGGGGCCTTGCCCCGCGCTCTCGTTCACTTGGGACACCAGGTCAGCGTGTACGTGCCGCGGTATCGCCAAAGCAAGCTGACCGATCCGCAGACCGTAGTACGAAGTATTACAGTTCCGTTTGATGACCGCTACCGCTTCTGTTCGATTGTGAGCGGGGGCAACCAATCTGGAGTGCAGTTTTACTTCGTGGATTATCCCCCATTTTTCGACCGCGATGCTCTCTATGGGACTCCCGCTGGAGATTATCCGGATAACGCGGAACGCTTCGCCTTGTTTTCGCGGGCGGTGCTGGAA